>JFJP01037668.1_pt1 | contig 24480 bp, 18 predicted proteins | sample 431651 | NCBI WGS metagenome assembly JFJP01 (sample SAMN02602958, study PRJNA72255) | Microbial mat metagenome, whole genome shotgun sequencing project. | biome: fresh water; feature: sink hole; material: water; isolation source: purple microbial (photo- and chemosynthetic) mats found in...
GAAGTATTGAGAAATCTGGATAAAAACGTCGTAAAATCATTGAGCCTGTTCCATTGGATTGAACGGGCAACTCGATAGCGGTTTGGTATTAGTAGAAATTCTAACCAATGATAGATAAGAAATTTCAAAAATTAGTTTTTGCTATTATTTTGGCCCCTACAAACACATAGGCACATAGTTTTTTCATCTGTCTGTGTGTTTTAATTTTATGGGATGAAGAACAAGCACATATTCATTTGGACATTAATCTCAAACTCAATGCAAGATAATTTTGGATTATTGCTTAAATACAAATCATCATCCCGAGAAATTTGGAAGCTGCATTCACATCCGAACGCGGCTTGGAAATCCGCTGCCCTTTCGCGCCCTACTCGAAGCACCGGGCCAGAAAGGCCTTCAAAGGCTCCGTCACGGCGGTCTCGTTGGGCGCGCCTATGGCTTCGTTGATTCCCTCGTGGTCGTATTGGCTGGCGGTAACCTGGCTTACTTCAACCCCGACAGACTCCAATTTCGCGATGAAATCGTTGGCGCTGGCCATCCTTGCCGCTGTCCCCCGCTTGGCGATGAAGAACTTGGGATAAGCCCCTCCGGGCGAAAGCTGCGCGATGGGCGAAGCGGCCTCAAGGTCCTCCAAGTCCGTGCCGAAGGCATTGATGTAGAACGAATTGCCAGAGTTGACCTGCGCGGCCACGTCATAGCCTTCGGTGTCGATGCTGGCGACGCCCTTGAGGGCGGCCAGCGGCAGGCCCCGCGCGGGCAAGAACCGCCCGCTCGTGCCCGTCAGCGAGACCAGGTGGGCCCCGGCGCTGTGCCCCAAGAGCACGATCTTCTGGCTGTCGCCCCCGTAGTTGGCGATGCTGTCGCTGATCCACTTCACGGCATCGGCCACATCCTCATTGTGGGTTGGGAACATTATCCTGCCCGGATCCAAGTCTTGGCTGGCGGGGCTCAACCGGTAGTTGATGCTTGCGAAAACATAGCCCAGCGAAAAGAACAGCCGCTTCTTGTTGTCCAAGGAATTGGCCTTGTCGCCATAGGCCCAGGCCCCGCCATGGACATAAACCACGACAGGCTTCAAGTCGGCCGCCTGGCCAAAATGATAAACATCGAGGCTGAGCAGATTGGGGTCAACACCGCCAATGGCCTTGTAGGCGACCGTCGCCAGAGAGTACTCGGCAGGCGCCAGGGCTTCGGCAGCCTCTTCGGAGCAGTTGGCCAGCGACAGCGACAAGACCGCCAGCGTGGAAAGAAGATGGAGGAAACGCATGGGAGCTTGAGTTTTAGCTTTGGACTTGATGCGATGCGAAGGGCGCGGCAGGGCATCCCCTGGCTTGGGACAAAATACGCGCGAACTTCTGAAATGTCGATCCGCCGAGGGCAGGATTTACAACTTGGGCGGGAATCTTCGGAAATTCCGAACTTGGGAGGATGCCGCCAAGGCTCCCCAGGCGCCTCGGATTTGAGCGTCTCGCGCTTCTGGCTTATCTTTCGGCAACTGTCCACCAACGCCCGCACCGATGAAGATCCTGACCCTGCACCTGCTGAACGTCAACTCGCTGAAAGGCGAGCACCGCATCGACTTCGACCAGCCGCCGCTTTCCGAGACGGGCCTGTTCGCCATCGTGGGGCCCACGGGCGCGGGCAAGAGCAGCCTGCTCGACGCCATCACCCTGGCGCTGTTCAACCAGGTGCCCCGCCTGGGCGAGAGCAGCCGCAGCATCACCAAAAGCAACCTGGAACTTTGGGGCGGCATCATGACCCGCGGCACCCGCGAATGCTTCGCCGAGGTGAGCTACCGCGTCGGGGGCAAGGCCTACCGCAGCAAATGGAGCATCCGCATGGCCAAGACGGGCAACATGCAAGATTACCACATGGAGCTCGCCGACCTGGACCAGAACCGCATCCTGGACCTCAAGAAAAGCGAGGTTCCGGCCGAGAACGAGCGCATCATCGGCCTGAGCTTCAGCCAGTTCGTCAAGTCCATGATGCTCTCGCAAGGCGAGTTCGCGAAGTTTTTGCGGGCCGATGCCAAAGACCGCAGCGAGCTGCTCGAACGGATAACCGGGACGGAGATCTACCGGCTGATTGGCGCGGCCGCCTACGATAGGGCCAAGCTGGAGAGCCTGAAATTGAACCGCTTGGAAGAACGCCTGAAGGACATCCGGCTCATGACAGAAGAGGAGCGGACGGCCAAGCGCGCCGAGCTGGAGCAGCACCAGGCCGAGGCCCTGCGCCTGCAAGCGGAATCGGCCCGCCTGGCCGACCAGCGCCAGGCCCGCCGCGAAGAGCAGAAGCTGCACGACGAGCTGCACCAGGCCGGACGCGCGAGCGAGCGCCTCCGCGCCGAGGCCCTCGACTTCGCGCCGCGGCGGCAAAGGCTGCTCCTGCACGAGAGCCTCCAGCCGTACCTGCCCGACCTGCGCGAGCTGCGCAACCTGCTGCGCGAGGCCGAGGACAAGCAGGCCAAGCTCCAGCAGACCGCCCTACGCGCCCGGCAAAGCCAAGAGCTAAGCCTCGACCTTCGGCGGCAACTGGCTGAAAACCAAGAGGCCGAGCGCCTTGAGCGCGAACAGTGGGAACTCGAAAAGCCCAAGGTGGAGCAGGGGAGAAGGCTGGAGGAGGAGCTCCGCGCCTGCCAAAAGAGCCTGGCCCAAGCGCAAGCCCGCGCGCATGAGCTGGCCCAAAAGCAGCAGCAGGCGAGCCAACTGGCGCAGAAGCTGGAAGCCGAGCGCCTGCGGCTGGCCGAGCAGGTGGCCCAGGTGGAGGCGCGGGTGGCCGCCAGCGCCCCGCTCGACGCGCTGGCCCCGGATGTCGGCCTGCTGCGCCAGCAGGTCCTCGAGCTCGACCGCGCCCGGCAGGAGCTCAAGGGCCGATTCCCGGAGGCTGGCCGCCTGGCGCCCGAACAGATGCTCGACACCATCGGCCGCGAAATGGCCGACAAAACACGCCTGCTGCGGGAGCTCGAGCCCGATCCGGCAAAGCCCCTCGACCCTGTCGAGACCCAGGCGCGCATCGACCTCCTGCGCGAGAAGCTGCTGGACCTCAAGTTCTTGTCCGAAAAAGACGAGAGCCTGTCCAAAGCCCTGGCGCAGGCGCGGGACGAGCAGGAGCAGCAGGCCCAGAAGCTGGCCGCGCACCTCAAAGGCAAGGAGTTCATCGAAAACAAACAAGCTGAAAAGGCCTGGCTCGAAGCCCGCGCGGTAGAGCTTCGGGCCACCATCGAGCGGCAGAAGCTTGAGGCCAAGTACGAACAGGCGCGGCACGACCTGCGCCCCGGCCAGGCTTGCCCGCTCTGCGGCTCGGAGCATCACCCTTACGCCCAACATGGCCCCGACAAGCCCAGCGGCGGCGCCCAGGCCGAACTTTCGGGCCGCGAGGAGCAGCTCAAGGCCATGCACGAGACCTTGACCAAGGCCGAGAAAAGGCTCTCGGAGCTGGAGGTGCAGGCGCAAAACCATGCGCAGCAGGCCCAAAACCTGCTCGAACTGGCCGAAAAGGAGGGCAAGGCCATCGAGGCGCTGGTCCAAAAACACGGTTGGGACGAGGCCAGCACCCTACCCGAAAACCGCGAGGCCCTGCGCGCGAAGCTGGTGGAGCAGGGCAAGGCCGAGCGCGAGAGGCTGGTCCGGCACCAGCAGGCCCAGACGCTCAAGAACGAGCTCCGGCAGGCGGAGGCCTTGGCGCTCGTGGCCCACAAGGCTCTGGAAATCACCCAGTCCATCCGCGAGAAGCTGGCCCCGCACCCGCGCCTGCTCGAGCCTGCGGGCGGCGAGCTGGCCCGCAGCCTGCGCCTGCTCGACGACCAACTGCGCGCCCTGGCCGCCGACCGCCAGCGCCTCGACCAGGTCCGAAGCCAGGGGCTGACCTTGCAGGAGCAAGAGCGGCAGGCGCGGCTCAACGGCCAGGCTCTCGACCAGGAAACGCAGGCGGAAAGGCTCAAGGCCGAGGCCGTGGCCCAGGATGCCGAACACCGCGCGGCCGAGCTGCACGCGCTCTTGGGCGGCCGTGCCGCCGAGCGGATCGCCGACGACTGGAGCGGGCGGCTGACCCGCCGCGCCCAACGGCTGGCGCAGCTCCAGGCCGAGCTGGCCCGCGGCGAGGCCACGGCCCACGAGCTGGCCAAGGCGGCGGCCGAGCTGGAGGCGGAAACGGCGCAGGCCGGCGCCAAGGCGCAGGCGCTGCAAGGCGAACTCCTGCCCAAGCTCCAGGCCCTGGGCCTGGACGAGCTCGAGGCCGCAGCGCGGGCCGTCTTGCCGCAAGCGGAGGCCCTGGCGCTCAAAACACAGTCCGAACGAATGGAAAAGGAACGGCACAGCCTCGACCAAACATTAGAAAGGCTGACGGAGGCCCATTTGCTGGCGCAGGAGCTCAACCGCGAACTGCCCGCGCTGGCCGAACTGGAGAAACTGCTGGCGGAAAACCAGGAAAAGCTGGCCCAGCGGCAGCACCAGGCGGGCGCGCTCGACAACCAGCTCCGCGAGGACCAGCGGCGCCTGGCGGAAACCCAGGCGCTGCTCAGCGAGCGGGCGGCCCAGCGCTCCGAGAACCAGAAATGGGAAGTCCTGGCCCGCCAGATCGGCGACTCGAACGGCAACAAGTTCTCGAAATTCGCCCAGGAAATGACGCTTCGCCAGCTCGTGGGGCTGGCCAACCGGCACCTGGGGCGCTTCAACCCGCGCTACCGGCTGGAGGCGCAGGAGCAGGGCCTGGACGACCTGTTTGTGGCGGACACCTTCCAGGGACTGACGCGGCGCTCGGTCAAGACGCTTTCGGGGGGCGAGAGCTTCCTGGTGAGCCTGGCGCTGGCCCTTTCGCTGGCGGACCTGGCCAGCCGCAACAGCCCCATCGAAAGCCTGTTCATCGACGAGGGCTTCGGCACGCTCGACCAGCAGAGCCTTGACCTGGCGCTGGACGCGCTGGAGCGGTTGCAGTCGGAGACGAACCGGACCATCGGCCTGATTTCGCACGTGCCCCTGATCAAGGAGCGGCTGACCACGCAGGTGGAAGTGGTCAAAAGCTCGACGGGCCACTCGAGCATCAGCCTGCGCTCCTAGCCCTGCTGGGGCGGCAAGGCCTTGGGCTGGCCTAGCTTGCGCAGGAACTCGCCGATGCGTTCGAGGGTGAGCACGTGCTGGGGCAGGGCCAGCTCGATGGCGGCGCGGGGCATGACGTTCAGCTCGGCCTCCTCGGGCGACTGGGCGATGCCGATGCCCCCGGCCTCGACGATGCGGCGCAGGCCGGCGGCGCCGTCGTGGTTGGCGCCCGTGAGGATGATGCCCAGCGCGCGGGAGCCGAAGACCCGCGCGGCAGTCTCGAAAAACACGTCGATGGAAGGCCGCGAGTAGTTGACCTTTTCTTCCACGCTCAAGGCGAAACTGCCATCGCTTTCGAGCAGCAAGTGGTAGTTGGGCGGCGCGAAATAGACCACGCCCGGCCGGGGGACCTCCTTGTCCTCGGCCTCTTTGACGCGCAAGGGGCACTGCTGGCCGAAAAAGTGCAGGTGATAGTCGCCCTGCCGGGGATGGAGGTGCTGCACCACCACCAGCGGGAAGCTGGTCTTTGGGTGGAGCATGGGCAGGACGCGCCCCAAGGCCGTCATCCCTCCGGCCGACGCGCCGATGGCCACCAGGTGTTCGTAGGGGATGCCGTTGGAGTTCATCATCGGGTGGAAATTTGCCAGAAGACTTTTTTTTGAAGGAGAGATTGGATTTTTCGCTGGCCAATCTTTCGTAAATTTAGAGATTTGAAGGAAACGAACCCCAAAAAAGAAGATTTCCGAAAATTGGATTTTCCCATTTTGCCCCAAAATTTTCTTCAAAATTTGGAAAAATTTTTTCCAAAAAAGACAAAAAACCGCGGTTTATACCCTCTTGAAAAATAAAAACATCCATGAATTACCTTCTCTTTGACGATTCGTGCCGAGACAGCCTGCTTCCGCTGACCTTCACGCGGCCCGTGGCCGACCTGCGGGTGGGCATCCTGACGATCAAGGAAAAATGGGACATCTGCCTCAAAGGCGAATGCCACTTCTGGACGGTGGACCATCTGGGCGAAAAGTTTCCTGCCAAAATCGAGGACGACAACCTGTTCATCAACGGAAGCCTTTTCCCGGACAACCGCCTGGTCAAGAAGGCCTGCTCGCTGAAGCTGGGGCAGTGCCTGCTGCAAGACGGCCTGCTGCTGGCGGCCCGGCTCGACGCGGCGGCGGCCAAGGCCTTCCAGCCCGATTCTTGGGACGGCCTGGAAGTGGTCAGCACCAGCGCGAAGCTGGAGCGGCTGGTGCATCCGCACGAGATATTCCTCAAAAACGGGGCGCAGATCGAGTTCGACTTCCGCATCCTGACCCGGGGGCGGCGCTCGCAGAAGATCAGCGACACCAACCGCGTGGCCAACGCGAAGAACATCTTCATCGAGGAGGGCGCCGTGGTGGAATTTGCCACGCTGAACGCGAACGACGGCTTCATCTACATCGGCGAGAACGCCGAGGTGATGGAGGGCTGCCTGGTGCGGGGCTCGCTGGCGCTCTGCCAGGGCGCGAGCCTGAAGATGGGAGCCAAGATCTACGGGCCGACCACGGTGGGGCCCTACTGCAAGGTGGGCGGCGAGCTGAACAACGTGGTGCTGCACTCGCATTCCAACAAGGCCCATGATGGGTTTCTGGGCAACGCCGTCATCGGCCAGTGGTGCAACCTGGGCGCCGACAGCAACAACTCGAACCTGAAGAACAACTACGAGGAAGTGCGGATGTGGAGCTACCCGAGCGGCCGTTTCGAGCCGACGGGCCTGCAATTCTGCGGCCTGGTCATGGGCGACCACTCAAAGTGCGGCATCAACACGATGTTCAACACGGGCACAGTGGTGGGCGTCAGCGCGAACATCTTCGGCCCCGGCTTCCCGCGCAACTTCATCCCGTCGTTTTCGTGGGGCGGGGCCTCTGGCTTCACGACCTACGCCCTGCCGAAGGCCCTGCGCACGGCCGAGCTGGTCCTGGCGCGCCGGGGCATCGCCCTGGACGAGGTGGAGCGCCGCCTGCTGGAGCGGGTCTTCGAGCTGACGCGGCCCTACCGCTCGTGAGCCAGGGCGCGGGCAAGAAAAGCGGCTTCGCTGCGTTCGGACAGCAGCATTTTTGGCATCTTTGCCACAACCGAAACAAAAACTGAAACGATGAGACGAATTGGCATTTTCATCCTTGCGCTGCTGGCCTTTGGCTCCTGCCGCCGCGGGGCCTTGCGGCCTTCCAACGTCTGGGAATACTTTGGCGACTTCCCGCAGCTACCGATGGCCTCTTCGACGGCCTTTTCGATGGGCGGGCGCGGCTACGTCTGCGGCGGCTGGAGCGACGGCTACTTCAGCGACCTTTGGGAATACGACCCCTCGGCCGACGTGTGGACGCAGAAGGCGCAGTTCCCCGGCACGGCCCGCGAGAAGGCCGCGAACTTCGTCATCGGCGACCGGGCCTTCGTGGGGACGGGGGGCCAGTTGGCCGGGGGCGAACGGCTGCTCTTCTGCGATTTCTGGATGTATGCCGCCAGCACCAACTCCTGGAGCCGCGTGGCCGACCTGCCCGGCGGGGCGCGGCACTCGGCCGTGGGCCTTTCGGCGGCGGGCTACGGCTTTGTGGGCTTCGGCACCGACTCGACAGGGCACCGGCGCGACTGGTGGCGCTACGACCCGGCCACGAGCCAATGGCAGGCCGTGGCCGAGTTCCCGGCCATGGAGCGCAGCTCGAGCTTCGCCTTCAGCCTGGGCGACGAGTGCTACGTGGGCGGAGGCCAGAACCTCGACTACCAGCTCTCGGTCGATTTCTGGCGCTACTCGCCCGCGAGCGACCAGTGGACCCGCCTGCCCGACTTCCCCGGCCAGAGCCGCGAGCGGGCGATTTCGTTCGGCATCGGCCTGAACGGCTACGTGGTCTCGGGCCTGGGCCAGGGCCTGGTGGCGGGCGACACCTGGACCTATGACGTCAAGCGGGAGCGCTGGGTGCAAATGGCCGACTTCGCGGGCGCGGGGCGGACCACGGGCATGGCCTTCGTGCTCGACGGCATCGCCTACGTGGGCCTGGGCTACCAGTTCCGCGACCTCTGGCTCTACTATCCCTGAGCATCTTACCCTGGCCCTAACGAAACCTTCGACAAGCAGCTCGACATGAACCTCAAGAACCTTTTCGCGTTTTCCCTGATCGTGCTGTCGCTGGGCGCGGCCTCGCCTGGCCGGGCGCAGATGCCCGTGGGCAGTTGGCGCGACCACCTGCCCCACAACCGCGGGGTGCAGGTCGTGGAGGTGGACGGCAAGATCCACGTGGCCACGACCTCCGGCCTGTTCATCTACGACAGCGCCACGGGCCAGATGGAGACGCTCACCAAGGCCAACCAGCTCTCGGACTCCAGGCCCAGCGCGCTGGCCTACGACGCCAGCACCCAGACCCTGGTGCTGGGCTACGAGAACGGCAACCTGGACCTGGTCAGCCACGACGAGGTCTTCAACCTGCCCGACATCAAGCGCAAGCCCATGTCGGGCTACAAGCGCGTCAACAACATCGAGTGCCTCGACGGCAGGGCCTACCTGTCGTGCGGCTTCGGCATCGTGGCCCTGGACCTTCGCCGCCGCGAGATCATCGACACCTACTTCATCGGCCCGCAGGGCATCCGCGTCAACGTCAACCAGACCGCGACCGACGGACAGACCCTCTACGCGGCCACCGACTCGGGGCTGTTCCAGGCTCCGCTGGCGGCCAGCAACCTGGTCGATTTCAACGCCTGGAGCCGCACGCCGCAGGTCATGGGCCGGAGCCGGCTCTCCTCGGTGGCCATTGTGCGCGACACCCTGCTGGTCATCACCGATGTGCCCAACGGCGAGATGGACACCACCTATTTCCTGGCCGGCGGGCAATGGCAGAGGCTGCGGTCCGCGGCCTTCCAGCTCGAGCGGCTCAGGGTGAGCCAGGACAGGCTGCTGCTCTGCGGAAGCTACCAGGTCCGGCACTATGCCGACGGGCTGCTCTCGACTCCGGGCACCTACTACGACTATGGCTTCGGTGCGGCGCAGGTGCGCGACGCCACGCTCGACGCGCAGGGCACCTTCTGGATTGCCGACAACGCGCACGGGCTGGTGCGCCGCTCGCCGGGGCAGGACTTCGCCAGCCTGTTCCCCCCCGGGCCTGCCCACGCCGGGGCCACCGACTTCAGCATGGCCGGCACCGAGGTCTGGGTGGCCGGAGGAAGCCCCAGCAGCCCCTGGAACCACCTGGGGGCCTACTACTTGCGCGACGGCCAATGGCTCAACCTCAACAACAAGACCGTGCCCGAGCTGGAAAACATCCCCAACATCAGCTACCTCCAGGCCGACCACACCCTGCCGGGGCGCGTCTGGGCCGGCTCGTGGGGATACGGCGTGGTGGAGTTCCAGGATGGGCAGTTCGTGGCGCAATACGACCACACGAACAGCCCCTTCCGCAACATCGACGGATACTCCAACGGCTACATCCGCGTGGTCGGGTTCGCCCAGGACGCCCGCGGCAACCTCTGGACCGCCACGGCCCGCACCCGCGACCCGGTTTACGTCCGCACCCCCGATGATGGCCAGTGGCACGACCTGGCCTCCAGCCTCTCCCTCTTCGGCATCGACCAGAACCTCGGCGACATCGTCGTTACGCCGCAGGGCCACGTCTGGCTGATCGCTTCGGGCAAAGGCATCTACGCCCTCAACCCCAACGGCACGCCCGACAACGACCAGGACGACCAGGAGCGCCTCTTTTCCATCAACGACCGCGAGGGAAACCTGGTCAGCAGCGGCATCTACTCGTTGGCCCTGGACCGCGACGGGGCCGTATGGGTGGGCACCGACAGGGGCGTCGTCGTTTACAGCGACCCCGGCTCGCTGTTCACCGACGGGGCCTCCTTCTATGCCCACCGGCCCATCACCGAGGCCAGCGGCATCCCCGACTACCTGCTCAAATCCGAGATCGTGACGGCCATCGCCATCGATGGGGCCAACCGCAAGTGGCTGGGCACGGCCAGCGCCGGGGCCTTCCTGGTCTCCAGCGACGGCACGCAGCAGATCAGCCACTTCTACTCCGACAACAGCCCCTTGCTCTCCAACTCCATCTCGGCCATCGGCATCAACCCCAACGACGGCGAGGTCTTCTTCGCCACCTCCGAGGGCATGGTCTCCTTCCGCGGCGACGCCACCCAAGGCCGGCAGGATTTCGAGGCCGTCAAGGTGTTTCCCAACCCCGTCCGCGAGAACTTCGAGGGCGTGGTCAGCATCACCGGGCTTGTCACCGACGTCAACGTCAAGATTACGGACGTGGCCGGAAACCTTGTCTATGAGACCACCGCCAACGGAGGACAGGCCACCTGGGACGGCCGCAACCTCTGGGGCGACCGCGTGGCCACGGGCGTTTACCTGATCTTCTGCACCAACGAGGACGGCTCGAGCACCCACATCGAAAAGCTGCTCTTCATCCACTGACCCGGACGAACATCGTCCCCCAAACCCAACCGCCCACCCCTATGGAAACCTCCCGCCTTGCCCAGGCCACCGGCGCCCTCTTCGGCCTGCTCGGGGTCATCGCCGGCTCGCTGACGGCGCATCCCATCCGCCCCTACCTCGAATCGGTGGGGCAGGTGGCGAACTACGAGCTGGCCAACTCCTTCCTGCTCTTCCACGGCCTGGCCCTGCTCGCCGTGGCCAGCCTCTACCCTACCCGACCCGCCAAGGCCCTGCGGCTCTCGGCGCTGTTCCTGGCCCTGGGCAGTCTGCTGTTCTGCGGCACGCTCTACCTCAAGGCCTGGCTCCCGCTCGGCCCCCTGGGCGTGCTCACCCCCACGGGCGGACTGCTGCTGATGCTCGGCTGGCTCTCCCTGCTCGCGGGCGCCTTCGCGCGGCCCTCCGTCGCGAAGTGACGGCGACACGACGCAAGCCCTCGGCCACTTTCCTTTGAATCGACCCCTTCCCAAAGCTGCCGCCGCAATGATCAACGAGATACACATTGAGAATTTCAAGTCCATCCGCGCATTGAAGTTGCCGCTTCGCCAAATCAACGTCTTGATTGGAGCCAACGGAGCCGGAAAAAGCAACTTCATCAGCTTCTTCACCTTTTTGGACAGGCTGTACCGCCGGGGCTTGCAAAACCATGTGGCCGAGCATGATGGCGCTGAAAACATCTTGCATTTCGGACTGAAGCATTCCAGCCACCTGTTTTGCCGCATCGAGTTCGACCAGCTCAACCGCTACTATTTCAAACTGCTCCCGAACCAGCAGGGGAATCTATTCTTTGAAACGGAAGGCACGCAGTTTCACCACGGAAATGCGGATTGGGACAAGATGGAGCTGGGCAATGGATACAAGGAAAGCGCGCTGAAGGAACAAGAAACAGGAAGGTACAAGGATGTGAAAGCGCACATGGAATCTTTCAAAGTGTTTCACTTTCATGACACCAGCAACACGGCGAAGATCAAGCTGAAATGCAACATCAACGACAACGCCTATCTGCGGGCGGACGCCGGGAATCTTGCCGCGTTTTTGTACCTGCTCAAAGAAAGGCATCCCAAGGAATTGAAGAAGATCGAAATGTCCATCCGCTCGGTGGCCCCATTTTTCGAGGGCTTCCTGCTTCAACCCGACAGGCTGAACCCCGAGCTCATCCGATTGGAATGGAAGGAGCGAAATTCGGACATGTACCTGAACGCCACGCATTTGTCGGACGGCACGCTGCGGTTCATCGCGCTGGCAACTGTTCTTTTGCAGCCCCAAAAGCCCAAGATCATCCTCCTCGATGAGCCTGAACTTGGCCTGCACCCATTCGCGATCAGCAAACTTTGTGGCCTTGTGCAGCAAGCCGCCGCACACAGCCAGATCATCATCGCCACCCAGTCCGTCAATTGGGTGGACAACTTTGAAGCCCAGGACATCATCACCGTGGACAGAAAGGACGACCAGTCCGTTTTTTGCCCGAGAAATGGCAACGAGTTGAAAGATTGGCTCGATGAGTACAGCATGGGCGAGCTGTGGAGCAAAAACGTGATTGGAGGCAGGCCATGAAAGATTTGTACATCATCGTGGAAGGCGAAACAGAGTTGGAATTTCTGAAACGCGTCTTGATTCCCTATCTTGTTGACAAGGGCATCCGTTCCCACATCAGCGGCTTAAAAATAACAATGAAAGGGGGAGGGCATGGTTTTAACAATATTGAGCATTTCAAAAATACCATCAGGCCGCTGCTTCGCTACAGCGGCCAACCTGTCATCACCTCTTTGATTGATCATTACGGCATTAACAGTGAAAAAAAATTGCCCAATTACGCAAATTGCATCGCCCGAAATACGGTTGAAGATCGAATTTCCTGCATGGAAAAAAGCCTAGCGGATGTCGTGAATGCCATGCAACCTTATCCCTTTTTTATTCCAAACATCCTTCGCCACGAATTTGAAACCCTACTCCTTGCCGATCCAAAAGCTGGATTCGCCTTGGAAGATGAGCGCATAACCCAAGCGGTATTGGCCCTATGCGCGGATTTTCCTGACATTGAAGAAATCAACTGCACACCCCAGGGAGCGCCTTCCAAGCGGCTGGAGAAAATCTACGAAGAGCACAATCAAAAATACAACAAAGTAGCCATTGGGGTTGATGTTGCCGAATTGATGGGAATAGAAGCTATCCTTCAAAAATGCCCACGGTTCAAATCGTGGGTGGATACGATTTTTCTCGCTGTAACTCAGTCCAACAATAACGGCAGGTAAAAAGCACAAGCAAGTGATTGGATTCAGTCTAAACAAGTCAACTTTATTCGGAAATATGAAAAGTTGCTCATGGATTTTTTCACCCCATAGGCCCAAAAGTCACAAAAATTTTGTGCTCTTTGGGGTTGACGGATAAACCCTGCCACTTGTTATTCCGTTGTACCACGATGCAGACTACCAAAAAATTCCGGGAAATGTTGGAGCACGGGCAAAAAAGCCAAGCTCATTTGAGATCCTTACTTGTTGACCTAAAGGCAATATTGACAGAAATCGCTAAAGAAAGGACGCCTGAAGATGGACAGCAATAAAATCATACAGGGCGATTGCCAAGATAAATTAAAGGAGCTAAGAGACGAAAGTGTCGATTTGGTCTATTTTGACCCGCCTTTCTTCACGCAAAAAACACATTCTCTTAAAAGCCGGGATAACTCAAAAACATACGCGTTTGAAGACAGGTACAACTCTTTGGATAAATATTTGGAACTCATTGAAAATGTTTTGGAACATAGCCAAAGAGTGCTCAAAAACACGGGAAGTGTTTTTCTTCATTGCGACAAAACGGCCTCGCACAACATAAGAGTTATCCTTGACAAAGTTTTTGGACGCGATAATTTTCAAAGTGAGATTGTTTGGTCCTATAAACGTTGGTCAAATTCTAAGAAGGGATTGTTGAACGCGCATCAAGTCATATTCTTTTACTCGAAGACAAAAAATTTCAAATTCAACACGATTTATACAGACTACTCGGCCACAACAAACATTGATCAAATTTTGCAAGAAAGAGAACGTGATGAAAATGGAAAGTCTGTCTATAAACGTGATGAAAATGGCAATATCGTTCTTGGAAAAGGAAAGAAAGGTGTTCCATTGTCCGATGTTTGGAACATACCCTACCTAAACCCCAAAGCCAAAGAAAGGACAGGATACCCGACTCAAAAACCTGTACTGCTGCTCAACCAAATCATCCGTATCGCAACCGATGAAGGAGACCTTGTCTTGGACCCATTTTGCGGCAGTGGCACGACTTGTGTTTCTGCCAAGCACTTGAAGCGGTGTTATATTGGCATTGACAAGTCAATGGATGCTGTCAATTTGGCCAATTCAAGGCTGGGTGAGATGGTCATCACAGAATCAGAATTGCTCAACAAAGGAACTGAAAGTTATCTTGAAAAAACAGAGAAGGAGCTCGCCATTCTTCAGAGCATCAACGCGATTCCCGTTCAGCGAAACGCGGGAATTGACGGATTTTTAAGGGAACAAAACAAGGACAAGCCTGTCCCTGTCAAAATTCAACGCGAGGATGAGACCCTTGGCGATGCTATTGAGAAATTGGAAAGGGCATCCATTGGAAAAGGCTACGACTACAAAATTGTTGTCCAGACAAGCGAATCGGTTGCTGGCCGATTGTTTGGATTCGAATCCAATGTGCAAATAATCAAGTCGTTGGAACTGCAAGCAAAAGAGCGAGCCCAACAAAGCACGAAGGCACAACGTGCAGTAGGGTCGATTGCTGGTGCCGCAGGGATCTGAACGACGCAGCCAAAGCCATCATTCGGGCCTGCCGCCCGGCCCAACCACTTGGAATCCAAGCTATCAAGCCCAATCTTCTTTGGGCAGGCGCATGATTTTGGGGCAATTTGAGCCATGTTGCTTTCGAGATTGCTGGATTCCAAAAATAAGCGGCCGAGTCCGCATTGAACCCCTACGGGGTTCTGGTTCGCGGCGGTTCGCTGCTCCCCAGATTTCATCCGGGGCTATTGAAAATCAATCCCTTCGGGATGGGCGGAACAGCCCTGTTTTGTGGGACGCTGGTGCTTGGGACATTTCACCCATGAACGCAACTTGGTATGAGCAATCCTACTCTGGTAAAGGCTACCCAGAGGGAGACGATGAGGATTGCCTCAACCCAACATTCTAATTTCTTCAAGAAAAGCAGAAAGTTTGTTGAATCGCGGCTGTTTCTAGCGAAGCTCTGAAACGAACGCCATGCTCGTTGAATCTTGGTCGAACCGGGCAAACAGAGTCGCGTGCGCAGGGACAAGCCCCAGGCGCGATGCGCGCGAAAGACAACGGGGTGAAAAGGCTATCGCCAAGTTTTTTTGGCGAAATGGAACCTTTCTCAAAAAAAAGCTGTCTTTTTGCGACAGAGAAAGACGAACGCGCCTAACGCCTCGCCTTTTCGCGCTTCCAACGCCCTCGGTTGGGGATTGTCCCAGCCAAGGCCAAACATCCTGGACAAGATGAAAAACACCGCATCGACATTACTTTTTTTCTTTGCCCTGGTTTTAGTTACTCAACTGTTGGCCAGCAACTTGGCCTTGGCGCAGATAGACCTCGGCCCCGACAGGTTCGAGTGCGTGGGCCAAGGCGTCCTGCTCGACGCGGGCCAAGGCTACGACAGCTACACCTGGAGCAACGGCCACGACCAAGCCCAACTGCTGGTGGAAATCGCGGGGACCTACTGGGTGCGCGCCACCCGCGGCGGGCAAACCTTCGCCGATACCGTCGTGGTGGCCTTCTATCCCTTTTCGCGGGGCAGGGCCAACATCTGGTACTTCGGTTACGGCGCCGGCATCGACTTCAACCAGCGCCCGCCCGCGGCCCTCTTCGACGGCAAGACCTTCCACTACGAGGGCGTGGCCACCATCAGCACCGACCAGGGCGAGCTGCTCTTCTACACCGATGGCATGACCGTCTGGACCCGCGAGCAGCAGCCCATGCCCAACGGCATCGGCCTGCTGGGCGACTTCTCGTCCACGCAGTCGGGCGTGGTCGTGCCGCAGCCGGGCAACGATTCCATCTACTTCCTCTTCACGGTCGATTCCGAAGCCCGGCGAAATGGCCTTCGGTATTCTGTCATCAACATGTCAAAAAATAACGGGCTTGGCGATGTCGTTCTGAAAAACGCGCCCTTGTTCGCCCCCGCGGCCGAGAAGATTACCGCCGTGCGCCACGCCAACAACCACCACATCTGGGTCGTTGCCCACTACTGGAACAGCTCCGACTTCGCCGTCTTCCGGGTGGACGATTTCGGCTTCGACCCCGTGCCGCGGGTCTTCACCGCAGGCAGCCCGCACCTGGGCAACGACCCGATGTTCAACCGCGACTCGCACGGCTACCTGAAGTCCAACCCCGAAGGGACGCTGCTGGCCTCGGCGCTTCAAGCGTCCAACGTGGTGGATATCATTCGCTTCGACAAGAACGACGGCACCATCGAAGAGGGCTTCACCCTCGACCTGGGCCAGGGATGCGGCCCCTACGGAGTCGAGTTCTCGCCCGATGGACGCCTGCTCTACGCCTCCTGCATCACCGAGGGAAGCGTGTTCCAGTTCGACCTCGCGAGCCAAGACTCGGCCACCGTCCAGCAGAGCATGACCCGCGTAGGCTACTCGCCCTTGCGCGAGCCGGGCGCCCTGCAACTGGCCCCCGACGGCAAGATCTACATGGCCCGGCATTTCTCCAACTTCATCGGCACCATCGAAAACCCCAACCAGCTAGGGCGGGAATGCCAGTTCGATTTTGACGGTTTCCGAACGGCCCAGCCCTCGGGCGGCTTCAACCGCAGCGCCATTGGCCTGCCCAACTTCATCCAGAGCTACTTCTTTTTCCCTGACATCAGTTTTGGACAGGTATGCTTGGGCGATACCACCCATTTCAGCATCACCAATGCCTTCAACATCGACTCCGTCCAATGGAGCTTCGGCCTCGAAGGCGTCGAACGCATTGGCTTCGAGACCAGCTTGCTGTTCGACACCGCCGGAACCTATCCCGTGCAGGCCATTCTTTACCAGAGCTGCCAAGTAGATACTGTTCGCAAAAAAATAGAAATCAGCCCCTTGCCCTTGCCTGACTTGGGCGCCGACACTCTGATTTGCCACGGGCAGAGCATCACGCTCGACCCTGGCGTTTTTGAGACCTACACCTGGACTCCCGCCGGTTCGCCCCGGGCGGGAGCCGCCCTGACCACTGGCGAGGCCGGGGTTTACCTCGTCGAGGTCAGTTCCGGTAGCGGGTGTTTCAACAGCGATACAGTCGTTATCAATGTTACAGAGCCTATCGAAATCCATTTTGATATAACCAATGGTTCATGCGTGCAATTGGGCCAGGGCCAAATCGACGCGACAGTGGCGGGTGGAACAGGCGGAATTTCTTTTGTTTGGGAAACCGGAAGCACGGAAACGAGCTTGCAAAACCTTACGGAAGGATTCTATGCGCTGACCGCCACCGACGGGCACGGCTGCATCCGCACTGACAGCGCGTTTGTCAGCGAAAACCCGATTTTGGAGCTGATTGGCTATCCGATAAGTTGTTTTGGTGCCAACGACGGGGCCATCGCGCTTCGCATCCAAAATGCTACTGACCCGACAACGATCGCCTGGAGCGGTGGCCAGTCCACCGACTCCATCAGTGGCCTGGCGAAGGGCTTTCACAGGGTTACAGTTACGGATTTCAACGGCTGCTCCACCACCGATAGCGTACAAATCCTTGAGCCGAACCCGCTGGACATAACACCTTATCCGCAAGACCCACAATGCTGGAATTTGGCCAACGGCGTCATTGATTTGAACATCACGGGCGGCACATGGCCCTACACCGTGTTGTGGTCGAACGGCTCCACCCAGCCCGACCAGGTGGGCCTGACGGCCGGAACTTACCAAGTTTGGGTAACGGACACCCTCGGTTGCCAAGGCCAAGACCAGGCCACGCTGAGCCAGCCCGACACCCTGGTGCTAGAACTTTGGGTGCCGGAAATCGCCTGTGGAGAAGAAGGCCCGGCCCTGGCATGGGCCAGCGGCAGTGGCGGGATGGCCCCCTACGGTTTCCGCTGGTCCAACGGCGGTCTCGACACGCTGGCCTATCTGCCTGTCGGCACGCACAAGGTCAGCCTCATCGACCAGCGCGGCTGCCAAACCGACTCGGTTTTCGAGGTGGTTTCCAACGCAATCACCGTTCAGGCTGAACTGTCAGAACCGAGCTGCAACGGTCTTGCTGACGGGGCAATAAGCCTGCTTCTTGCCCCAGGAAACACCTACGAGGTACTCTGGGACGATGGCGAGACCACGGCAGTTCGCGCCGGATTGACTGCCGGGACCTACGGAGTATCCGTTACCAACGATGAGGGATGCTCGTGGCAAGGAAGTTTTCAATTGCTTGAACCTGAAGAACTTGGTCTCGAAATCCAGGAGCTTCGTCCTCCGGCCTGCTTTGGCGGAGCCGATGGCCTCGTCGTGCTGAAACCTTCGGGCGGAACCCCCGAGCACCGCTTCGGATGGGGAAACCGTCCCGTTGGCTTTGAAAATGAAATTGGAAACTTATCGGAATTTGACAATTGGGCCATTGTGATAGACGCCAACGGCTGCCGCGATTCGCTCTGGGTTGAGGCGGAGCTGCCCGAGCCGCTGCTCCTGCTTCCGTTTAGCTACCTCCCGCCCGACTGCCACGGCGAGGCCACGGGCACGCTCACAGCGCTGGCCACGGGCGGAACGGGGACGCTCGGGTACAGCCTCGACGACAGGCCCGGGCAGGCCGAGGGCTTCTTCGTCGATGTGGCCGCGGGGGAGCATCGGGTCAGGGTCAAGGACCAGAACGGATGCGGGGCCGATCAGCCGTTTTCCATGCCCCAGCCCGGAGCCCTCGTTTTGCAGGCAAGCATTTTGCAAGTCCCTGATTGCGAGCTTTCTACGGGCGTGCTCGAAGTCGAGGCCACCGGGGGGAGCGCGCCCTACCTTTTTCGCCTCGACAGCGAGGAAATCCAGGCCTGGAACGTTTTCGCGGGCATCGCGCCGGGCGGCCACTGGGTGGAGGTGCAAGACGCCAACCGCTGCATGGCCAGCCTTCGCTTCGAGATGCCCGCCTTGCCCGATTGCCAGTCGCTGCTCGAGTTCCCGAACGTGTTCTCGCCGGACGGGGATGGAGTCAATGACTTGTTGGTTCCCAGGCACTTGCGTCTAGCCACATTCGAGGCCAGGATCTTCAACCGCTGGGGCGACCTGCTCTACGTCTGGAACCAGGCCGACAGCGGATGGGACGGAAGCGCCAATGGCCAGCCAGCGGCCGAGGGCGTTTACTTCCTGACCGCCTCCGCCCGCGGCCTGGACGGTCAGGTTTGGGATTTGAGCAAAATTGTCCATCTTTATCGCTGAAAAGAAAATCGTTGATTCATAAACACATTGCAAACATCTTGTCAACCTTCGAATAGCGCGGCAAATCTGAATCCCCAATTGAAAAAAAAAGTAGCCATATTGCAATCCAACTACATTCCCTGGAAAGGATATTTCGACATGGTCAATGCGGTGGATGTCTTCGTGTTGTACGACTCGGTCCAATATACCAAAAACGACTGGCGAAACCGCAATTCGATCAAGACCCAATCGGGGCCGAAATGGCTGAGTATTCCCATCGAGTTTCACTTGGGGCAAAAGATTCGCGACATTGAAATCAAGGACGGGCTTTGGCGCAAGAAGCACTGGTCGAGCATCGCGCAATCGTATGCCAAATCGGAGCATTTGAAGCGTTACAAGAACGATTTCGAGGAGTTGTACCTGGGCAGCCAAGAAAGCAGCCTGAGCCAGGTGAACCGCGGTTTCATCGAGTTGGTGAACCGCATCCTGGGCATCAAGACGGCTTTGAAATGGTCTTGGGAGTACGATTTGGGCCAGGGCAAGAGCGAGCGCCTGTTGCGCGTCTGCCAGCAAGAAGGGGCGACTTGCTACCTTTCGGGCCCCGCGGCCAAGGACTACCTCGATGTCGAACTTTTTGAGCAAAACAACGTGCGTGTGGAATGGATGGACTACTCGGGCTATCCAGAATACCGGCAGCTTTTTCCTCCATTCGCGCATGGGGTCAGCGTTCTGGACCTGATTTTCAACGAGGGCCCGGATGCCCCCAAATTTATGAAAAGCTTTGGAAACCATGCGATTTGATTTTCTGATGAGCTCCGAGCGATCGGGCAGCAACTTCCTGACCAAGATACTGGACGCCCACCCGCAGGTTTGCGGGCCTTCGCCCTCGCACGTCTTTCGGACATTTGCCCAAAACATTCTGAATTATAGCGACTTGGACCGCGACGAGAATTGGCACTGCCTGCTCGAAGACTTCATCCAATACCGCGAGGTAAGCCTGGGCATTTGGAACAGCCACGTTGAACGGCAGGAACTTGAGGAGCAGGTGGGCCAGCGGAGGCTTTCGGCGCTGTTGCGTTACGCGTATGAGAAAGAAGCCCAAAGCCACGGAAAGCAGCGTGTTTTCGTCAAAGAGAACAAGCTGTACGAATACCTTCCCTACCTGCTGTTGGAATTTCCCGGGGCCAAGTTCGTTTACCTGGTCCGCGACCCACGCGACACGGCGCTCTCGTTCAAGAAGTCGCCCAACCATGGCGGCCGCATCATCAAAGCCGTGGAAACTTGGAAGGAGCAGCAGCAACATTATTACCGCATTCAGGGCTATTTGCGAGATTCGGGGAGGGTAATGCGCATCCGGTACGAGGATTTGGTGCAAGAGCCCGAAACCTGCTTGAAGGCCCTCTGCGCTTTCCTCGAACTGGAGTATTCACCGAAGATGCTTGATTTTCACAGCGTTCCGCTGACAGTGGCCAATGCTGCCAAACTTGCCAACTGGCAAAACCTTGCCAAGCCCATCTTGCAGGACAATTTCGGAAAGTTCCGCGACGAACTCTCGGATCTGGAGCTGGCCTTCATCGAGAAAAGCTGCGCCAACGAGATGCGCAACCTGGGTTATGTTCCGGAGAATCAAAGCCCCAAAATTCTTTCGATGCTTGCCGAAGAGCTCCAGTCGCAGGAGCAGGCACTTCCTGTTCTTGAGCTAGAAGCATTGGGTCCCGAAGAGCAAAGTCTGCGCCAGAAGCGCCAGGCCGTCATCGCTAACATTTTGGAACGATCTCTATAATCATCTCCTATGCCAAATCCCATCCAATATTCTGTCGTCGTTCCTGTTTACAACAGCACCGATTCGCTGATTGAGCTGTCCGATCGTCTGGAAACCGTCTTCAAAGAAACCCTCAAAGCGAGCTATGAAGTGATTTTCGTGGATGACGCTTCGCCCAATCCTGAAACATGGCCAACGCTCCAGAAATTGCAGCAGCTTCCGCGGAATATCTCGATTGTGCAACTGACCCGAAATTTCGGAAAGCCCGGAGCCGTATTGTGCGGGTTTTCGCAGGTGCAAGGCAAGTTTGTCGTCATGATGGACGATGATTTGCAGCATTTCCCTGAAGACATTCCTCATCTGGCCCAGAAAAAAAACCATGATATTGTCATTGGTCATTTCAAGAAGAAAGAGCATGGCTGGGCCAAACGCGTTACCAGCGACATGAAGGGATGGCTTGATTCCGTCTTGTTGGGAAAGCCCAAGCACGTTTCCAACGGGGCTTTTGTACTTTTGAAGAGGGAGGTCGTTGATGCAGTTTTGAAATTGCAAGTGGCTTACCCCTATATCTCGGCCCTGTTGTTCTTCGTTTCGAAGGATGTTGTGAACGTGGATGTCCGCCACGGCAAGCGGACTTATGGCAAAACAGGTTATACGCTTGGCAAGCTGGTCGGGCAGTTCTTAAACTTCATCATCAACAACTCCTCTTTGTTGCTGCGTGGGGTCGCCGTAGTCGGGATGCTCTTCTCAACAATGAGCATCGTGTTGGGGATTTACTATTTCGTGCGTTCATTTTTCCAGGTGGTGAACGTCCCGGGGTGGACCTCCATGATCGTGGTCATGCTCTTTTCGACGGGCCTGATCCTTTTCGCCCTCGGGGTCATTGGCGAGTACCTCATTCGCATCATCAACGGCATCGAAAATCGTCCTTCATATATTGTAAGACACAAAAGGACAAGCAATTATGACAAATGAGAAGCCAAAGGCGATTCCTGCAGCCTTTTTGTTCCTCCTTCTGGTTCCGGTGGTGCTGCGGGTCGTTTCGCCCTTGGTCTTCAAGCTGGCGGCCCTTTCGATGGAGGCCTTCACGCTGTGGAACATCGTGACCAACGCCCTGTACTGGCTTAGCCTCCTGGTCTTTGGGCTTCGGGCGGTTAGCTGGCAGTACGCCCTCAAGCACGTGCCGCTGTCGCTGGCCTATCCCATCAACAGCCTTAGCCTTGTTTTGCTGCTGGCCGTGGGCTATTTCTATTTCGGTGAAAGCGTAAACCTTTGGCACATCCTAGGCACGATTTTCATCGTGTCGGGCAGTGTGTTGATAGCCACCGACTCCATCGCATGAGCGTTCACCAATGGGCCTTGCTGCTCGGAGCCCTGCTCACGGTCGGCTCGCAGTTGGTGCTCAAGCACGGGGCGCTGGTCTCGAACCGCTCGACGCGGGGCTGGCGGCGCTTCCTGAACCGCTATGTGGCCTTGGGCTACTTCCTTTTCTTCCTGGTAACACTGACCAACCTCTATGGCCTGAAAGAAGCCGACTTGCTGTTCATGGCCTTGGTCAACCCCCTGACCTACTTGCTGGTGATACTGCTCTCGATCGCCATTTTCCGCGAGCCGACCAGCCCTCGGCAGCGTTGGGGCATCGGCCTGGTGCTGGCGGGCGTGGTCATGATGGGCCTGGCGCAATTCTGATGTGCCTAGCCCTGGTTTTGCCAGTGCTCGCGGAGGAACAGGTCTTTGATGAAGACTCCGTAGGCGCTCAGCACGGCGATCACGAATCCGGCGTAGCCGTCCAGCATTCCCATTTTGAGGAAATATTTCTTGAAGAAAATAAAGATGGGATGAAAAACAAGATGCACGATGGAAACCCGGCGCCCTTTGCGGAAGCGCTCTCGGGCGGCGATTTGTGAGAATTTGGCTATCTGGTTGACGTGCTGCGCGATGCTGTGGTAGGAATAGTGCAGCAGGTCGCCCGGGAGGTGCTGGGTGGAGCAGCCGGGGCGCAGGACGTACTTGTCGTGCGGGTCCTCGCCTTGCCAACTGCCCAGGCGGCTGTCCCAGAGGCGGAGTTTGCGGTCGGGGTACCAGCCGCTGTGCCGGATCCAGGTGCCGCAGTAGTTGGTCAGCCGGTTGAAGGTGTAGCCGTCGGCCTGCCAGTCGGCTTTCGCGCGCAGAATGGCTTGCCGCAGCGGCTCGGACAGCTCCTCGTCGGCGTCGAGCGAGAGCACGTGCGGGTGCGCGGCCTGCGCGGCGGCCCAGTTCTTCTGGGCGATGTAGCCCTCGAACGCGTGCTGGATAAACCTGGCTCCCAGCGCCTTGCAGATTTCCTCGGTGCGGTCGGTCGAGTACGAATCGACCACGACAAGCTCGTCGGCCACACCTTGCAGCGAGCGGAGGCAGCGCTCGATGTTGCGCTCCTCGTTGAAGGTGATGACCACGGCGGAAAGGGGCGGCATGGGCGCGTTCACTTGACGTGGAAGTCGAGCAGCTTGCGCCCGGCGATGGCGGCCTCGAGGTGGTCGCCGATCTGGACGGGCGCCACGCCCTCGGGGGTGCCGGTGTAGATCAGGTCGCCGATCTTGAGGGTCATGAAGCGCGAGACGTAGGCGATGATGGCGTCGATGCTGAAGATCATGTCGCGGGTGCTGCCAACCTGTCGGCTCTGGCCGTTGACCTTGAGGTCGAAGTGCAGGTTGTCGAGCGGGCCGAGCTCCTCCTTGCTGACGAACTCGCCCAGGGGCGCCGAGCCGTCGAAGGCCTTTGCGATTTCCCACGGGAGGCCCATTTTCTTGCACTGGTCTTGTATGTCCCTGGCCGTGAAGTCGATGCCGATGCCGATTTCGTCGTAGTAGCGGTGGGCGAACTCCTCCTGGATGTGCTTGCCCAGGCGGTTGATCTTGACCACCAGCTCCACCTCGTGGTGGATTTCCTTGGAAAAGTCGGGCAGGAAAAACGGCTTGTTCTTCTGGATGAGAGCCGACTCGGGCTTGAGGAAGAAGACCGGCTGCTCGGGCAGCGGGTTGTTGAGCTCCTTGGCGTGGTTGGCGTAATTGCGGCCGATGCAGATGATTTTCATGGCTCCAGGGGTGTTTTGATGGTATCGTGAGGCTTGGTCTGAAAGCCAAAAGTGTTAAAAATCGGGCATTTTACCAAAGCCGGAAAGGCCTGAAGCTCGTTCCCACCGACAAAATCGCTTCGCCGGACCTTTCACCCCTCCTTTTGTGGTTCCTTATGCGAGCGAGTGGCTAGCACAAAAAGGATCGGTTCGGGTAAAATCAAGTTTTCCGGTCAACACGAACCTGCTGTTCCTCAACTTCGGTTGTACCTTGACCTACCCCCCGCGGACCTTCTCCCGTTCCGAAGGTTCTTCTCCACGCCTTTGCCGAACACCGGCGAACTGTCGCAGGAGCCGATCGTCCGGCAGATCGGGTGGACGCGTATCGCCTTGACCGCTTGCGCGATGAAGCGCTCGAACAGCATCGCGAATCCGCCCCTCCCGCGGGGCCTTCGCCCGCCCTATCCTGCCGCCTTCCGCGGACTCACCAGCGCGCGCAGCATACCGCCCACGAGTTCAAAAAACGCCAAGGCGCTTGTTTTTCCAAGGTGCAGCATGTATCTTTGGGCATCGTCGATTTCAAACCCCCGATGATCAAGTCAACCTTCAAAACCGCGGATGTCCAGCGCCAAAGTCGGCAGCCGAACTTTCAAAACCTGTCGATTCGAATTTTGACGGATTGGCGCGGCTTCTGGAGCTGTGGATAAAATTCGTTGTTCTATTCCTTAATAGTGGGACAAAAAGAAATGCTTACATTGCACCATGAAAAAATACGAAGCAATATTGGCCAAGATCGCGGGGCTC
>JFJP01020356.1_pt1 | contig 24472 bp, 15 predicted proteins | sample 431651 | NCBI WGS metagenome assembly JFJP01 (sample SAMN02602958, study PRJNA72255) | Microbial mat metagenome, whole genome shotgun sequencing project. | biome: fresh water; feature: sink hole; material: water; isolation source: purple microbial (photo- and chemosynthetic) mats found in...
CTGATCCAGGCCCTGATCGAGCATCATGCCCAGCGCATCGGGCCGGCTATTAGCGGCCGCGAACATCGCCTCTACCATCTCGTGCTCGATCCCGACCGGCTGTCACGCCTGATCGACGGCCTCTCCGCCCGGCTCACCAGCCTCGGCCGACCGACCACCGCTATGGCGGTCGAACGCCAGGTGGCGGAACTCCGTCGGCTGGCCGAGCGCGAACTGTCCGGCCGCACCCGTCGTGATCCCATCCCATTGCTGCGCGATGTCGCACATCCCATTGCGGTGCGGCTATACGGTCGCGGCGCCCAACCGCCCGACAGCCTGCGCCGGCAGTACGATGGCGCCGACGCCGATCTGCCCGGCCTGGCCGTGGTCGTCGACGTTGGCCGTAGCTATCCCTTCCCGCGCTCGGCTCCGCACATCATCGGCATGCTCGCCCGTTCTGGGGACGGCAGCGCTGGCCTGCGCGGAACCAGCGGGCTGGAATTCCGCTACGACGACCTGTTGCGCGGCCAGCCGGGCGGACGGATCCGCGCCCGCACCCCGGACGGCTTCGTGACCCTGCGCGACGCCGAACCGCTGGCCGGCACCGACCTCGTCACCGAGGTCGACATGGAGCTGCAGATGCTGGCCGAGGACAGCCTGAGCAGATACATCGATCTCGCGGCCGAACTCGACCCTGACGGCAACACCGAACGCATGCGCGCCGCCTATGCCGTGGGCAAGGGCCGTGCGGGCATGTGCCTGATCGACTGCCGGACCGGCGGCATCATCGCCCTGGCCTCGACCCCCACCTTCGATCTCGCCGAGGCGGCGAACAACTACGCCGAACTGCTCAAGGATCCGCGCCAGCCGCTGATCGACCATGCCGCCGTGGCCGAGAATCCACCCGGCTCGTCATTCAAGATCCTCACCGCCCTGTGCGCCCTGGAGAACGGCATGATGGTCCCCGGCGAGCAGGTGTGGTGCCAGGGCTATATGGCGATGTCGCACGGCAAGCCGGTGCTGCGCGACCATGCCCCGGCCGGAACCTACGACCTCGCCGAAGCCATCCAGATCTCGTCCAACGTCTATTTCGCGATCATGGCCGATCGCGTGGGAAAGCGCCTTGGTCCGGGAGTCCTACCGGCCTATGCCCGCAAGGTCGGGATCGGCTGGGCCAATGCCCTCGACGTGACCAGCCAGCGGATCGGGCGCTCGGCCCTGCCAACGCCGGAGAACCTCGCGCAGATCCGGCCCAAGGAACCCTCGTGGTATCCCAGCGACACCTGGCGCATGGGCATCGGCCAGAACTGCCAGGCAGCGCCGCTCAATGTCGTGGCCATCGCCGCCGCGGTGGCCAATGGCGGCCACGTCGTGCGGCCGTTCCTGGTCCGCCCGGATACTGGACCGGTGGTCACCGACCTGGCGGTGCGCGCCACCTTCCTCGAAGATGTGCGCAAAGGCATGGAGAACGTCACCGCCAACCTCCCCGGCGCCACCGCCAAGCGCCTGCAGCTCGAAGGTGAGGCGAAAGGTATCAAAGTCGCAGCGAAGACCGGCACCGCCGAGTGGGGCAGTCCAGACAGCCGCGCCGCCGGCCGCACGCCCGACCATGCCTGGCTCATCGGCTATGCGCCGGCCGACCGGCCAACCGTCGCTTTCGCCGTCTATATCAATTGCGGCACCTTCGGCGGCAAGGCCTGCGTGCCGGTGGCGAAGCGGGTGCTGGAGCGCTATTTCGCCAAGTATGGGCATGACGGACATCCGCCTGCCGGTACGCCCGTCACCGGAAGTGGCGCGTGGTGAACGGATCGCCATTTTCGGCGTCTGGATGACACCCTCAGGACAGGATAGAAACCACCATGCGCTGTCTCCTGCTACTCGTCCTAACTTGCCTCGTATTTTCCGCCGAAGGTGCGGTCAGAGTCGGACCCAACCCCTTAGCCAGCGCCTTTTTCGAGGCCAAGATCCGCCCCGTGCTGACGCAGTACTGCTTCGAATGCCATGCCGGCAAGAAACGCTACGGCGGTCTGAAGGTCGACTCGCTTGAGGCCCTGCTGGCCGGCGGACATGATGAGGGCCCTGCCGTCATCCCCGGCGACATCGTCCACAGCAGCCTGCTGCGCAGCATCCGCTGGGAGGGCGACAGCGATCTCAACATGCCGCCGAGGAAGAAGCTTCCCGATTCGGTGATCAAGGACTTCGAACACTGGGTCGCCATCGGCGCACCATGGCCGGATCAGACTGCCGCCGTCGCCACTGTCGCACCAGCGCCACCCAAACCGCCATTCTTCGGCCGGCTGCATCCCGTACTGGTGCACCTGCCGATCGCCTGCCTGCTCCTTGCCGTGCTTGCCGAACTCCTCGTATTGATGCGCGGCGAGCGCTGGAAGCCTGCCACCGCCCTGCTCGTCGCCGCCGGCAGTGCCGGCGCCATCCTCGCGATCATCTCCGGGGTGAATCTGGAAGGAGGCCAGGAGACCGTGCAGCTTGAGCGGCACGAACTGCTCGGCTGGCTGAGCCTGGCCGGTGCGCTGACCGCCAGCGGCATGCTCATAGCCATGCGCTGGGTGCCGCTCCGGCGCTGGCCGCTGCTCGCCGTGCTCGTGCTCACCGCCGCCCTGGTGGCGTGGACCGGCCATGTCGGCGGAGCGATGGTATGGGGTGACGACTGGCTGCGCCCCTGATCGCAATCAATTGCGCAGAGCCTCGACCGGATCCATGCGCGCAGCCTTCCAGGCCGGAAACAGGCCGAAGATGATGCCGATCGCCACCGAGATGCCGACCGCGAGGACGGCGATCAGCGGCGAGAAGGCGACGGCGAAGCCGAACACCGCCTCGACCGCCAGGGCTCCGGCCACGCCACCGAGCAGGCCGATGACGCCGCCCAGCGCGGAGAGCAGCGAGGCCTCGACCAGGAATTGTGCCATCACCGCCCGCTGGCTGGCGCCGACCGCGCGACGGATGCCGATCTCGCGGGTACGCTCCGTGACGGTGGCGAGCATGATGTTCATGATGCCGATGCCGCCGACCAGCAGGCTGATTGCAGCGATGACGATGATCAGCAGGTTGAACACCTCGCGAGTCGCCTGGGCCTGGCGCAGCACCTCCAACGGGACCGAGACGGCGAAGTCCTCGGCTCCGCGATGCAGGTCGCTGACGATGCGGCGGGCAAGCTGGCTGTGCTCGACCAGACCTTCGTCGCTGGCCATGCGCAGGGCAATGATGTCGAACTGGCTCTCACGCGTGACCTTGCGGTAATAGGCACGCAGGGTCTGGAACGGGAGATATACATCGCGATTGCGATCAGCGATGGCGATGTCCGAGATCTCGCTGGTGGCGTAGGCTTTGCGCCCCATCACCCCGACCACGGTGAGAATCTGATCACCGACCGTGATGGCGCTGCCGACCTTGGCGTCGAGTTGCCCGGCGACCGCCGCCCCGAGAACACAGACGCGCGCCGCGGCGGTCTCATCGCCGGAGTCGAGGAAGCGCCCCTGTTCGACATGGAAATCGAGGACCTCCTGCAGGTCGCCACGGACCCCCTGCGGCGTCGAATCCTCGGCGACGCGGTCGCCGAAACGGACCTCAGCCTTGAGTGCCTTCCACGCCGCAGCCGCCTGGATCCCCTCGACATGGCGGTTGAGGGCTGCGAAATCCTCAGGGGTGAGGCCCTCAGGATTGATCCGGCGCTGCGCAAGCAGCCGCGAACCCTCCAATGGCAGCGCACGGATCTGCACCGCGTTCATGCCGATCTGGCGGATCTGCTCCAACTGGCGCTGCTTGCCACCTTCGGTGATCGCAGTCATTGCGATCACCGCGGCGATGCCGAAGACGATGCCGAGCATGGTCAAGGCGCTGCGCATCTTGTGCGCCAGCAGACCTTCATGCACGGCGATGCGCAGGGTGTCCGCCGGGCGGATCGCACCCTCGCCCTGCGGGTGCGGCACATCGGCCATCTCGTGTTCACCCGAAGGACTGCTGCCGACCGGCGGACGACGTTCATCGCTGACGATGCGACCGTCGACGATGCGCACCGCCCGGTCGGCCTGCGCCGCGACATCCGGATCATGCGTCACCAGGACGACGGTGTGGCCGGCCGCGTTGAGCCGGCGGAACATCGACATGATCTCGGCGCCAGTGCGCGAATCGAGGTTGCCGGTCGGCTCGTCGGCGAGGATCAGCCGGGGCCGGCAGGCCAGGCCACGGGCGATCGCGACGCGCTGCATCTGGCCGCCGGACAACTCCATCGGCGTATGCGTGAGCCGATCGCCCAGTCCGAACCGGGTCGCCAGCGCCGTGGCAGTGGCGCGGGCGCGCTCTGCATCCTCGCCAGCATAGACCAGGCCAAGGCATACGTTCTCGACCACGGTGAGATCAGGCAGCAGGTTGAAGGACTGAAAAATGTAGCCGATCTCGCGGTTGCGCAGCTGCGACAGGCCGGCGTCATCCAGGGTCGAGACCTCGGTGCCGCCGAGCCGGTAGACACCGGTGCTCGGACGATCGAGACAGCCGAGCAGGTACATCAGCGTCGATTTGCCGGACCCGGACGGGCCGACGATGGCGATGAACTCGCCCTCATCGATCTTCAGATCGACGCCATCGAGGGCGCGCACCTCGGTGTCGCCCATGCGGTAGATGCGGCTGATGCCGCTCAGTTCGATCAGCGTGGCCATCAGCGGTTCCTCAGCCTTATGATGCTCACCTCGTCGCCTTCGGCGAGTCCGCCGGTGACGACAAACCACAGCGGACCCTGAGCGTGGCCCTGGATGGGCTGCATGCGGCCATCCGGACGACGCACCTGCCAGCCCCCACCGGCCAGCGGCCGGACCGCCGCCAGCGGCAGACGCAAGACGGCTCTGCTCTGTTCGAGGGCGATCTCGACCCGCGCCGCCATGCCCTGGCGCAGTTCGATGCCGGTGGTGTCGGACAGACGCACGCGGACTTCAAAGTCGACGACATCTGCGAATCCGGCTTTGCCGGCATATTCAGGCCGCGAGAACTTGTCTCGGCCAACCCCGGCGATCTGCACCACCTCGCCACGCATCTCTCGATCCTTCAGCGCCGGGATGACCACGCGGGCGGCCTGGCCCTGATGCAGATGGCGCAGGTCGACCTCGTTGACGCGCAGCAGGACGTCCATGTTCTCCGGCGGGAAGATCTCGACCATGGCGTCGAACTCCCAGCACTGGTCGCCAGCCTGGCGGGCCCGCTCGCCATTGCGCATGATCCGCACCAGTCCAGCGACCGGGGCCTTGACCACATTGGGTGGCGCTCCGGCCGCTATGGCCTGCTGCCCCTTGAGCTTGGCGAGTTGGGCCTCGACCGCAGCGCGGTCGTCGGCCTCCTCGGGGCCGAGGAGGGCCAGTTCGCGTTCTGCGAAACGGATGCCAGCCTCGAGCACAGCTGGGAATCCAGCTGAGCGCTGATCGATCTGGGCTTCCATACGGACGACCTGCAACTGCTTCAACGCCAGTTCCTGATCGAGCATGGCGATGGCACGGTCGTACGCGGCATGGGCATCCTCGGCTGCGATCTTCGCCTGGAGCAGCAGCGCGTCGGCCTCTGCGGTGACCTTGGCGTCAGGCGGACGATTGGCGATAGAGAGCTTGGTCCGCACCACCTCCAGGACATTCTCCTGCTTGGCCTGCTGGTCGGTAAGACGCTCCAGCTCGCTGCGCGCGACCGTGCCGTTCTCCACTGCCGAACGGGTCTGCTCAACCTGGCGCCGGGTTTCGGCGAGTTCGAGGGCGGCCTGCGTCTCATCCAACTGCAGACGCGTCCTGGGCAGGGCAAGCTTCTCGATTTCGATGCGGAAGCGGAAATCGGTCTCGGCCGCTTCAGCGGCGGCCAATGCGGCGGCGGAGGCATCCCTGGGCCGCTGCAACTCATCCCTGGTAACCTTGGCCTTGGCCAGGGTCTCACCCAAGGCTGGGGCCCGGGCTCGCTCCTCATTGGTCGTCCGCGTGACGGTTTCGATCTGGGTCTCGCGATCTGCCTTGGCCTTGGCCGGATCAGCGGCTTGGCTGTCATTGCCGACCGCCAGTTCGTCGAGCTTGGCCTGGTTGCGCAGGATGCGATCGCGACCAGCCTGCCAGGCATCCAACGACTCGAGATAACGGTCGAGGGCTTCCTGCCAGGCGTCCTGGGTGCTCTCAGCAGTGCGGCGCGCTGTGCGGGTGGCGGCATCCAACGGGCGTAGGGCTTCGGCCAGTCGGACCAGTTCGAGACCACCGACCGGCTTGGCATCGATCAGACGGCGACGCACCTGGGCGAGGACATGGGCCCGCTCCGCCGAGGCCATCTTGGGCCGTTCGATCGCTTCGCCATGTTCGCGTTTCATCTTCGCCAGGCGCATCTCGGCCCGGCCCTGGACGAGTTGAGCACGCAATTCGGCCACGCGCTTGATCTCATCCTCATCGCTGAGAATGAACATCTCGGCGCCAGCATCGACCCACGTCCCATCCTCGATGACCCACTGCAGGCGGGCGGTGAATGGCGACTTGCAGAGCAACGGATCGCGTGGGGCAAGAACCCCCAACTCGCTCTGCACCAGAGGGATGTCGCCGCGATCGACGCGCACACATTCGCTCTGTTGGCGATCCGGATCGGCGCGATGCCCGACCAGCAGCAGGACGAATACGAGCACCGGAACGGCGATCGCCAACAGCAGCCACATCCGTCGCAGCGGAATACTCATGGCAACCTGATCCATCCTTTCGCACCGGTGGAGAGTCGCTTACGCAGATCGTCCGGCGGGGTGAAGCTGACCACGGCACTGAAGGCGCGACGGTTCGAAACCGTATCGTCCGCATCGCCGACCAGACGGTCGCGCGGCAGGAGGAAGGCTCGTCCCAGATCGCTGAGTTTCGCCTGGATTGGCCGGCCAGCCGCCGCCTCGAACTCGATCTCGCAAGCTGTCCCGATTGCAAGACCTGGGAAGCGGTCTTCGGGCAGTTCGGTGACGAAGCGGAGGGTCTGCTCATCGACGATCTCGGCGACCGACATCCCTCCCCAGACAGGGAACTCCCGTCCGATCTTCTCGCTGCGCTGGGCCTGGTCATTCCAGCCGGTCTGGAAGAGGATGCGCCCCGATACCGGGGCGATCAGATTGCGCCGGGTGGAGAAGAAGCGCTGCCACCAGTCACCCTCGACCGCATGTTCCATGGCAAGCCGGTCGGCCAAGGTGTTGATGCGCTCCTGCACCGCAGCCTCCTCCAGCTCGGCGTCACGCCGGGCAAGGGCTTCGACCGCATCGCTCCATGTCGCCGCGAGGGAGCGACCCACCAGCCAATCGTTGCGTACCTCCCAATCGGCAGCGATGAGCGCGGCGCGGTCGCGATCGACAGCTGCAAGCGCCAACTCACAGTCGGCCCGGGCGACCTCATCCACTTGCGCCGCAGTCAAGGCTGCAAGCCGCTGGCGCCGGGCGGTGGCGGCAAGCATGCGGTCATCAGCCTGATGGATGCTGGCGAGGACATCCTGCCGGGCGAGGACATCCTCATCCAACTGACGGCGCAAGCGCAGCCGCGCGGTCGCCTCGGCGACCCGTCGGGTGGCGTGATCATCCTTGGCGCGGACCAGATCCCGGCGACGACGCTCGGCTGCCGCCACGACGCGTTGCACGGCAGCCCGACGCTCGCGCTCGCTGCGTTCGCGATCGGCCTCCATCTGCGGATTATAGACCGAGAGCACGATATCGCCGGCCTTCACCTGGCTGCCGTCCTCGACCAGACTCTCGACCCTGCCGGATATCCAGCTCAGCGAAACACGGGTGCGCGCTCCGGGGGCGACCTCGCCCCGGAAACGCCCCAACGCATCGGAGAACGGACCGGCCGCCCGCGGTGGAGGCGGCACCAGCGTCGCCGGATCGACGACCTGCAAGATCACCGTCTGCCCACCCAGCCGCACGGCCTGGACCGCACGATCATCCCGCGCTGCACGCTCGCGAATGACCGCACCATCGCGATCCAGGCGGACGAGATGCGGCGGCAAGGCGGTCGTCCCGGGCGGCAGGGTGAAGTCGAAGAGGACGTCCAGCGTTTCGCCCTGGACCAGGGCCTGGGCCTGGGCCGGGTCGGGACGCAGGCGGACCTCGCGGGCGATAGCATCGGCAGGATTACCGCCATCCCAGGCGCGGTCACCGCGTTCATTGCGCACGTTCTGCGCACCGACCGAAACAACCTGGGCAGTCAGCAGGGAGCCGTCGTGCCGGCGCAGACGTACCGTCTGCAAGGCGATGCGTTCGACCAGCGGGCCATCCGCCGCCGGCTTGCGCGTCGGCGCCAGCAGCAAGGCCATCTCCTGCGGTACCAGGAGATCGATGACGCGGGACTCAGGGGCGGCGAGGAAGCCGAGCGACCAGCTGGGATCGTTGACCCTGAAGCCGACGCTGGCCTGGCCCTGGAGCACAAGAGTGCCTCCTTTTTCGGCACGAACCGCCTTGGTCTCGCCATCGGCGACACGCAGATCCAGACGACCATCATCAACCTGGACCTCGATGCGCTGTTCCGAGCGCCCGGGGCCGATGCGCGCCGGCAGCGGCAGCGGCTGGCCCTCTACCAGCACGGCGGCGCCATCCCACGAGCGGTCATCACCCAGCGACACCGTCACGCTGTAGCGCCCTGGCGGGACGGCCAGCGACCACTGGGCGGGGGCTGCCAGCAGGGCCAAACCGCCGCTGAACGCGCCACCCGCCGAAGAGGCGCCCGGACCAGTCCGCTTGCGGCTGCCACGCGGCTTGTCGCCGGGTGGACGCGGAGCGCCCTCGCCAGCCATCGCCTGAGGCTGCACAGCAGGCTCGCGCCAGACCAGTTCCGCTTCTGTCAGGGTGCGATCCCAGCCCATGCCGTTCGCGAAGACCGCTCCGTGATCTGCCGTCCACCCCTTGGCCGGACTGCGTCCTTCGGGCAGGAAACGCACCTTGGCCAGGGACTCGGCAACACCGGGGCTGCTCACTTCCACCGAGATGAGCGCGGTCCGGTCCAGCACGTCGCGCTCGGATTCCTTCAATTCCGCCTCAATTCGCTCAAGATCAAGGCGTCGTGCGACCACGTCAGCCTCACCCTGGGCACGGGCGGCGGTGATGCGCCCACCGATGCCGAGGGCGGGATCCTCGCTACCGTCCTCCTTCAGACCGAGCCGGATGGTCAGATCCTCCTGCTTGAGCCGGAGGGCGGCCAGCTCGACCGGTGTCTGCGTCGGATGTTCTTGCTGGGCCAACGCCAATTCAGGACGCGTTATACCCTGCTGCGACCTGGCAGCGGCGCGATCGGCATTTTCCGCATCGGCCGCGCTCGCCTGGCCGAGATCATGTGCGACCCTGGTGCGTCCGGCCTCGCGGGAGGCTATGTCCGCGGCCAGCCTGGCTGCCTCCAGGTCGGCTTTGAGCAGGCCAAGACGTTGCGGATCCTGCTCCTCGGCAAGCTCGATCGAAGCCCTGACCACCGCCAGTTCGGCCTGCAGCGTCCGACGCTCGGCTTCGAGCGAAGCCAGTTCGCCAGCGCGCTGGGCTTTCAGCTTCTCGTGCTCGAGACGGGCGATCTCCGCTCCGCGACGCCGGTCGAGCAACTGGCGTTCGACCAGGGTGGTATCGAAACGCAGCAGGACCTCACCCGGCCGGACCATGGCGCCCTCGGAGCGCCGCCACGAAAGGAGCAGTTCCTTGGCTGGGGCATTCACCGCGACCGTCGTCCCACTGTCGATGACCACCGTCCCGATGGCATTGACCTCGAGCGCCGGCACCGAGCTGCCGAGAGCAAGCGACAGGAGCGCCCCGGATAGCCTAGAGATCGACATACACCGTCGATCCTGGAGGCAGTGCCTCGCTGCTGGGCGGAGTGAAGGATACCGTCACCTGGAAGATGCGCTCCTCGACGCCAAGCGTCCGGCCAAGGGAAACCTCCTCGGCAAAGCTGCTCGGCGGCAGGAAGGCGTTGGCCACCGTCACGACAGTGGCGGCGATGGAGCCGGTGACCCCGGCCCCCTTGATCTGCACGATCGCTCCAGGCGAAATGCGTCCGAACATGCGGGCCGGAACCTCGAAGGTGGCTCGGCGACCATCTCCTTCGGCAATGATGAATGGCTCCCAGCTCTTCAGCTCCTGACCTGGCCGCGGCTGAGCGTCCCACGTCCTGGCGTAGATCAGCCGGCCATCAGCAGGTGCGAACACCTCCTCGTCGGCAAGCGCGAGCATGTCCCCCTCGACGCCACGCAGGACGCTGTCGAATCGGGCGGCGGCGGCGGCCAAGCGGGCGCGGAAGGCTTCGCTGGCGATGATCGCCAGTTCGCGCTTTGACGCCTCGGCTTCGGCTGCGGTGGTGGCGGCCTCATCCAGCCGACGCAGATCCAGCCAGCCGGTGGCTAGTTCGCGTTCGGCCGCGGCCAAACGGGACCGATCCAGCTCGCTGGTGGCCCGGGTCAACGCAAGCTGGCTGGCGCGCAGAGCGTTGTCGCTGATCCCACCAGCAGCGTGCTCCTCGACCGCGGCGGCCAGTTCACGCTCGGCACGCTCACGGCCGACCACTGCCGACGCGAGCGCAGCCTCGCTACGCACCTGGGCGACTGCATCGTAGGCGTTGCGCGCGACCCACGACTCCAGGCGGGCGCGTTCCCGTTCCAGTTGGGCGCGCACCCAGGCCGACCTCGCAGCAGCACGTTCATCGGTGGCGGTGAGCTGGGCGACGGCAAGATCCAACCGCCCCTGGGCCAGATTCAGTTCGCTCTCGGAGCGGATCTGATCGGCGCTGTTCCATTGTGAATTCTTGAGCAACCGGGCGATACGTTGGCCCCGGCGCACCAGGCTGCCTTCAGGAAGGATCTCCTGCACCTCCCATTCCCATGAGCGCAGTCGTACGGGAACCGAACGCCCAGGCTCGACCAGGGCGGTGATGCGGATCCGTTCACTGCGTGCCAAGCTTCCGGGCACCCGGACCTGCTCGCCCGGGGCCAGTCCGGACAGGGCCACAAACCAGGATCCGACCGGCCAGCCGCTCAGACGACGAGGCGTGCCATTGGCGAGGATGACCTGGGGATCGTTGCGGTCGGCAAGGCAGAACGCTGGGATCACCGCAGCCCCGGCGGCAACATCGACGGCCAGGCTGCATTGCGCCGACATCCCGGGGCGGATGGCGGCTGGGGGGTCGCGCAGCGTCGCCGATGCGGGAAAGATGCGTTGGCCATCACCTGCGGTCTCGGGGGAGGCGGCGATGGAGGTGATGCTGCCGAGCACGGCGGCCTCGCCAAAACCCGGCGAGCGCAGGGCGATGCGCGAGCCCTCACCGACCAGCGAACGCAGTTGTTCGGGTACGGCGATCCGGGCGGCCAAACCTTCCGGGCCGAGGACGAAGACGCAGGACACGTCCCTGGGCAGCTTCGCTCCGGGCTTGATATCGGCATCGCGCAACTGCACCACGCCAGCGGCACGGGCGCGCAGGACAGGATCCTGCAGCACCCGCACGATGTCGGCATGCCGGCGCAGACGCCATTCGCCACGCCCGCGCTCACGATCGATCAGGCGCCGGGAGCGGCGCTCTGCGGCCGTGCGCAACTCGGCTGCCAGCCCTTCCTCGTCACTCGAGCCGAGCTGGGCATCGATGTCGGCCAGACTGAGCTGCAGCCGCCGCACGGTGGAGCGGGCCGCTGGCAACTGGGCCAGTTCGAGAGCGACCTGCGGAGCGGCCTGCGCTGCACGGCTGCGCACCTCCTCTTCGCGAGCCCGCGCCAATTCTGCGCCGCTGACCGGCGCTCCGGCGGCAAGCAGACGTTCAAGGGCTGCGCGGCGACGCAGGGCTGCGGCGTGGTCGGTCTTGGCATCGGCCACCTGCAGTTCACAGATGCGGATCTCCTCGGGATCAATCCGGCTCGCCGCCACCAGTTCAGCCGCGACCACTCCGCGACGGGCCTGCAATTGGCGGATACGGCTCTCCAGCCCGGCGACCTCGGCATTGCTGCGCAGCAGATCCATCGCCTTGCGCTTGGCATCGCGCTCGATGGTAAAGATGTCCCGCGCGTCCATCTCGCGCAAAGTCTCCGCATCATAGCGGATCAGTTCATCGCCGGATCCGACCTTGGCTCCATCGCTAGCCACCCAGGCGGCTGGAACCCAGGCCATGGCTGCACCATGGCCGACCGGAGCGACGTGCTCCGACCTGGCGCTCAGACCGAGCCACAGACCTGCTTCCGGCGGCGCCTCGGCGGTGACCAGCCGTGCCGGAGGAATAGCTTGGATCGCGTGCTCACCGCAGCCGGCCAGGGCGAGAAGCCCGGCGGCCACCCAGCGGACCGTCACCGCGCCTCCTCGGGTGGAACCAGGGCTTCGCGTTCGGCCAGGGCGAGAACCAGGTCGATCCGGCTCTCGACCAGCGACACCTCGGCCTGATCGAGGGCCTCGCGTGCACGCGTCAGTTCGAGGTTGTCGACACGGCCAGTGCGGTAGCTCGCTTCGGTGGCGGCGAACTTGGCCCGCTCGGCCTCGCGACGCTGCTGCGCCAGATCGACGCTGCGCACCTGCACCTCGATGGTGCGGCGCAGTTCACGGACCTGGCGCTCGAGATCGGTCTGCAGACTGCGCAGGCGCAGGCGGAGATCGCGTTCCTGGCGCAACTGCTTGCGCAGCGAAGCGCGCTCGCCGGTCCAGGCATCGAGCGGCATGTCGACTTCGATCTTCAGCGCCACGACATCGGCCGGAGCATCATTGCCGGCCAGACGATCCGACTCCCAGGTCCGCCCGGCGCTGGCCGTGGCGGTGACCTGCGGAACCACACGATCCTGGGCGATGGCGGTGTCATCGCGGGCCTGATCCTGGTCTATGCGCAGGTTCAGCAGATCTTCGTGCGCGTCCATGACCCGGGCGATGTCCTGCTCGATCGGCGGCAACAGCGGTTTCACCGCGGTCACGTCGCTCGGCGCGATGACCACCTCGCCACCCAGCGGCCGGTCGAGCTGCGATAGCAACCGATCGCGGGCATTGGCCAGGGACTGGCGGTCAGCCAGCAGATTGGCTTCAGCCTGGTTCGCATCGATCGCGGCATTGGTCTCCTCAATCGGCGCCTTGAGTCCGGCCGCCACCGCCTCGCGGACTCCGGCGAGGAAATCCTTGGTCTGCTTCAGCCGGCCTTCGCGCAGACGGATGCGGCTTTCGCTGCGCTGCAGCTCGTAGAAGGCGCGAGCCGCATCGAGGGCGATCCGCCGGGTGCGCAGGGTCAGGCTGTTCGCTGCCTTGGCATAGGCCCGATCAGCGCTGGTGAGTTGCTGAGACAGCCTTGTTCCTTCGGCCAGGGCGAAGATCCGCCGGCTGATGGCGATGCCTGCGGCAGAACCATACGGCGTGCCATCCGCCACCCCTTCGCTCTCGCTCCAGCTGGTGGAGACATACGGGGCCACGGTGAAGCCGAGCAGATTGGTATTCAGCGCCACACGCGCCTCAGCCTCATCGCTGCGCCGGCTGCCCGCCTGATCGCTGTTGCGGGTACGCTGCCCGCTGGCGGTCAGCCGTGGGGTGTAGGTCGAACTGTAGGCCACCGTGACATCAAGCCGGGCGCGCTCAGCCGCGTTGATCTGCGCCCGCAGGTCGCGGTTGTTGACCAGGGCCCAGGTGACACAGGCGTCGATCGGCAGCGGTACGGGCAACTGGGGCGCAGATTCCGCTATGGAACGCGCGCGCGCCGCCTCCGCCTCCACCTGCCGGGCTTCGCCGACAGGCCCGCTCTCCGGCATGCGCCGCTCGGCCTGGTCTCGCAGGCTGGGCGTCGCCGCACACCCAGCCATGGCGACGACAAGGAGTCCGAGAGCCGGAGTTGTGCAGGTATGCAGACGCATGCTTTTTCTGAGAATGAATGTGCAGCCGAGGATTTTGTGACGCGGTCCCCGGACCGTCATTCAATCTTCGGCCCGCAGGCCGGCTGCACGCCGAGCTGCACGCAGGGTGTTGCGCATGAGCATGGCGATGGTCATTGGGCCGACTCCACCGGGAACGGGAGTGATGGCCCCGGCCTTGGCTGCCACTTCGGCATAGGCGACGTCACCGACTAGGCGGAAGCCGCTCTTGGTGGTCGCATCAGGGACGCGGTTGATGCCCACGTCGATGACCGTGGCTCCCGGCTTGATCATGTCCGCAGTGAGGAAATTCGCCTTGCCGATCGCCGCCACGACGAGATCCGCCTGACGGGTGAAGGAGGCGATGTCGGGGGTGCGGGAATGGCACACCGTGACGGTGGCGTCGGCACCGGCGGCCTTCTGCACCAGCAGGGCGAACATCGGCTTGCCGACGATGGTCGAGCGGCCGATGACCACAGCGTGCTTGCCAGCAGGATTGATGCCGCTGCGCCGGAGCAGTTCCATGACGCCCCAAGGGGTGCAGGGCAGGAAACCGTCGGTCTCACCGATTAGCAGTTTGCCGACGTTGAACGGATGGAAGCAGTCGACGTCTTTGGCCGGATCGATCGCCAGGATGACCGCCTGCTCATTGATCTGCTTCGGCACCGGCGACTGCACCAGGATGCCGTGGATCGAAGTGTCGGCATTGAGCTTGGCGATCACCGCCAGGAGCTCGGCCTGGGTCGCGGTGGCCGGCAGCACGATCTTCAGCGAATGGAAGCCGAGTTCCTTGGCCTTCCGCTCCTTACTACCAACATAGACCTGGGAGGCAGGATCTTCGCCGACCAGAACCACGGCGATGCCAGGGCGCACGCCATGCTCGGCCAGAAGTTTCGCCGCGGCAACTGCGGTTTCGCCATGGACCTGTTCGGAGATGATCTTGCCGTCGATGATGCGGGCGGGCATGCGGGTTCCTCGGCTGCGGCTTGTAGCTCCGGGCCATTCACGCGCCAGCCGGTGGATCGTCAGATACTTGTAATATTCGCATATTCCTGGCATTACGCGCCGGCAACCGGGCCTGGACGGCGCCACGCTCCCGACCACCATGCCAGCGTGCCAGCATTCTCCGCCTGGTTGCTCAGCCGCAGCGAACGCGCCAATCCCATGCTCGTGCGACGGGTCCGCCAGGAACTGCGCAATCGCGCCTCTCTTGGCGCCTTCCTGCTCATGCTGCTGGTCGCAGTGATCGCCGCAGCGGTCGCTTCGGCGGTCGGCGGCAGCGGGGCGGGCCGGGGCATGTTCGCAGCCGTGGCCTCGGCGTGGACCGCTTTGATGTGCCTGCAGGCCAACGGCGCCACCCGTGCCATCGCCAATGATCGTGGCGCCGCCTCGTGGGATCTGATCGAGTTGACCGGCATGCCACCGATCCGCCTCATCGTCGGCGTGGTGCAGAGCAATCTCATCCTCGGTCTGCTCGGGGCCGCCGCCCTCGCACCGTTCCTGGTCATGAGCTACCTGCTGCGCGGCCTCGACCTGCCAAGCGTGCTCTTCGCCATGCTCAGCCTGCCGATGGCCGGAGCGTTGCTCGGAGCGATCGGAGCGGCGGTCGCCTGCATCGGCTCGAACCGGCAGGCCAGGCAAGGGCTGGGTTTGTTCATGGCGCTCGGCCTGCTTGGCACCTGGGGTGGCCTTACCGCCCTGTGGGGCAGCAGCGAACAGGCCTTGTCGCGTTGGCTGGCAGAGATCCTGGCGGGTGACGCCGAAGCGATCATCGGCTTCCTCGCCCTGCTCAACGCCTGGTTTGCGGCCCTGGCCCTGGCGCTGGTGCTGGGGGCTGCGCTGCTCACCCACCGCGCCCTCGACCGCAGCAGCGGACCGCGCCTGGTGTGGTGCCTAATCTGGCTCAATGGCCTACTCTGGCTGGGCGGCATGCTGATCTGGGCAGCGGCAAGCAGCAGCTTGAGCCGACTCGACCTCAAGGGCGGCCTGGAGGTTTCATCGGCCATCGGCGTGGCCTGGGCGCTGCTGCTGGGGCTGTTCGCGGTCAGCGAAGACCTCGACCTTACGCCGCGTCAACTGCAAGGCGTTCGCAGCGGCGGGGTTTGGCGGCGCGCCGCCATGCGCTTCCTCGGCCCGGGGGCGGCACGGGGCGCACGCTGCACGCTGCTGCTGACCGGCCTGAGCCTGTTGCTGTGCGTGCCGTGGATGCCAGACAGTCCGGCCTTCATCGTCGCCTGCTATGGTCTCTTCGTCCTCGCCCTGGGCGATGCGCTGGCGCGCAACCTGCTCGGGCGCTTCACCCACGGTCCTGCCGCACGACGGGTATGCACGGTGGCGACGCTGCTGGTCCTCGGCCTGCTGCCCGCCCTCGGTTCGCTGTTCCTGGATGGGACTGAACAACGTCTGATGCTTGCCTTCAGCCCGTTCGCCGGCCCGGTCGATCTGTTCAGCCATTCGAACACCCCCTCCTCCTCGCCGGGCGGCTGGGTCGCCCTGGGTATGGGGGCGCTTGGCCTGGTCTGGCTGGTGCGCCGGGCCCTCTCCCATAGTGCAGGTCAGGCCCGGGTGACCGCCAATGCGGATGATGCCGACCCGCGATCCTGAGTCCTTGGCGCGCCGGCTCCAGCCATAGCCTTGCGTCCGTGAACGAAGCCCTCCTGCCCACCACTGGGCTGCGCCACCTCCGCCCGGACATCCGCGCCATGCACGGCTACACGCCCGGCGAACAGGTCGTCGACTGCATCAAGCTCAATACCAACGAGTGCGCATGGCCGCCCAGCCCACGCGTGCACGCAGTGCTGCACGGACTGCATGACGACCGCCTGCGCAAGTACCCGGATCCCCGCGCCCGCCGGCTGCGCGAGGTCGCTGCGGCGACCTACGGCACGACGCCCGAGCAGGTCCTGGTCGGCAACGGCAGCGACGACTGCCTGACCATCATCTACCGCTCCTTCCTCGGCCCCGGTGACCGCGCCGCCTGCCCGTGGCCGACCTACGGCCTCTATGACGACCTTGCCGCGATCCAGGGAGCGGCCATCGAGCACGTCGACTGGGCGCGCGACTGGGCGCTGCCGGCGGTGCTGCCCCGGCTCGGCGCCAAGCTGGTGCTGCTGGCCAACCCGAACAATCCCTCGGGCACCGTCGTCCCGGTCGAACAGTTGCGTCGGCTTGCCGATGCGCTCGACGGCATCCTGGTGGTCGATGAGGCCTACGTCGACTTCTGCCCCGGCGGTTCGATCCTGCCGCACCTCGACGCCCATCCGAACCTGATCGTGCTGCGCACCTTCTCCAAGAGCTACAGCCTGGCCGGAGCCCGGCTCGGCCTGCTCTTCGCGGCCGCCCCGCTGGTCGAGGCCTTCATGAAGGTCAAGGACAGCTACAACGTCAGCGCCCTCGACCAGGCCGTCGGCACCGCCGCCCTTGAGGATGCCGAGCACCACCACGACTTGGTCCACCGCACCCTGGCGGAACGTTCGCGCCTGGAGCGGGAGTTGGCGACGTTCGGCTGGACCTGGCCGCCCAGCGGCGCCAATTTCCTGCTCTGCGAGGTCGGCGCGCGGGCTGGCGAGGTGTACCGTGGACTCAAGGAGCGGGGTCTGCTGGTGCGCTGGTGGGACCGCCCCGGCCTCGACAGCAAGCTGCGCATCACCGTCGGAACGCCTGAGCAGACCGACCTGCTGCTCAAGCACCTGCGCGAGTTGCTGTGAGCCATCGCCAACGAGCGCTCTGCATCCTCGGCGCCACCGGCTCGATCGGCGCCTCGACTCTCGATGTCGCCGGACGACTGGGCATCCCGGTGCATAGCGTCACCGCCCACAGCAAGGTTGCCGAGCTGGCGCGCTGCGCGGTCGCAGCCCGCGCCCAGGTCGCAGTGATCGGCGACGAGACCAGGCTGCCCGAGTTGCGCCGGCTGCTCGAGGGCAGCGGAATCCGCGCCGAGACCGGCGCCGCGGCCTTGTGCGCGGCAGCCGCCGCGGCCGAGGTCGGCGCCGTTGTCACCGCCATCGTCGGCGCCGCCGGACTGCCCGCGACCATCGCCGCAGCCAAAGCCGGCAAGCGCCTGTGCATCGCCAACAAGGAACCCCTGGTCATGGCCGGCCCCCTGGTCATGGCCGCGGCCAAGGCCGCCGGTGGGTCGGTCCTGCCGGTCGATTCTGAACATTCGGCGATCTTCCAGTGCCTCGAAGGGCACCGCACCAGCGAGGTGGCGGAGATCCTCCTGACCAGTTCCGGTGGCCCGTTCCGCACCGTTGCCGACCTCTCGGTGGTCACCGTCGAACAGGCGCTGAAGCATCCGACCTGGAGCATGGGACCTAAGATCACCATCGACTCCGCAACCTTGATGAACAAGTCGCTGGAGCTGATCGAAGCCCAGGTGCTCTTCGGGGTCGGCGCCGAACAGGTGCGCATCGTGGTCCATCCACAGAGCGTGGTCCACAGCATGGTCGCCTACCGCGACGGCTCGGTGATGGCCCAGCTTGGTCGCCCGGACATGCGCACTCCGATCCAGTATGCCCTGACCTGGCCGAACCATGTCGCTGGTCCGGTCGAGGCGCCCGACTTCGCCCGGCTCGGTGGACTCACCTTCGAGGATCCCGACCGCCGGCGTTTCCCCTCGATCAATCTCGCCTACCACGCGGCCCGCCTTGGCGGCCTCGCCCCGGCGGTGATGAATGCGGCGAACGAGGTCGCGGTCGCCGCCTTCCTCGCCGGACGGGCGCGTTTCATCGACATCTTCAGCACGGTTGAGAAGGCTCTCGGCCAGTTGGCCAATACCGCCGAGCCGAGCCTTGAGCAGATCGTCGCTGCCGACTGCGAAACACGGGCGCGCTACGCATGAAGCGGATCCTGTTCCTCGCCAAGGTCCCCCTGGTCGAGCGCCTCCCCGGTGACGCCATCGCCAGGCTTGAAGCGAGCGGGGCGATGAGCGAGAGCAAGTTGCGCGAATCCGCGACCCGGCAGCAGGCTGCGATCAGCGCCGTGCGGGCAGCCTTGGCCGGGTTCGAAGTGCGTGAACGCAACATCGAGAACCTCCGTCCCGAGGACGCCTCGGATGTCGATCTGGTGGTCACCGCCGGCGGCGATGGCACCGTCTTCACCGCCAACACCTTGTGCGCCAATGCGCCATTCCTGACCGTCAACTCGGATCCGCATAGCTCGCTCGGCCATTTCACCCGCGCCAGGGCCGAGGACGTGCCGCGCATCATCGAGGCCTGGAACCGAGGAAGTTGCGCGTTCCAGGAGATCCCACGGCTGCGCTGCCGCACCGCCACCGTCGATCTGCGCATCCTCAATGACGCGCTCTACACCAACCAGAACCCGGCGGCGATGAGCCGCTACCTGATCGAGGATGGCAAATCTTCCGAGAAGCAGCGCAGTTCCGGGGTGTGGATATCGACAGCGGCCGGCTCGACTGGTGGCATCCACTCGGCTGGAGCCGAACCGGTGTTCGCTCTGCAGCCAGCGTTGCTCTTCAAGGTACGTGAACCCTTCCACGCCTTCGGCCGGATCAACCTGCTGGAGGGTCGGCAACTACCGCCGCGCAGCCTCAAGCTGACCGCGGCCGTGCCCGGCATGGCCATCTACCTCGACGGACCGAACATCACCGTCGCCCTGGAAGCTGGTGAGACCGTCGAGTTCACCGCCGCAGCCGAACCGCTGCGCCTGGTGCTCTAGCCTTCACTGCACGCGGTGCTCCTGCACCGCTACCGGAATGATGCCGGCCGGTTCGTTGACCATGCGACCGTCCTTGACCAGCACGCCGGTGGCCCCGGTCAAACTGAGGATCTGGCCCGGCTTGGGCGCGAACGCTCCCTCCGCCGTGCAGGCCAGGACGACGCCTGAGACCTCGAAGGTGCCGTTGCCAGGCGTGGCGCTGGGTTTCTCCTCGGCCGCCGCAGCGCCCAGGGCGAGGGCCACGAGCAACGTTCCGCCAGGACCAGGGCCGGTGGCGGCCACCCGTCCGCAGATGCTTATCTGGCTGACCGCCTCGAAGCGTAGCCCGTTGCCCAGTTCGACCGAACCCTGTGCCGAGCCGCCGATGCGGGCCGCCTTGCGGTCGACCTTGTCAAGCAACGGTTCATGCAGGGAGAGATCCGGCCGCGTGGCCCACACCGCGATGACGATGATCAGGCCGATGCCGGCCAGGATACCGACGCGGATGACGTTGTTGCGATGCCACGGCACGATCACCGGTTCATCGGGGCTCTTGCCACAGGAACGGCAGGTTGTCCGGTCCGGCTTGTTGCCCGTGCCGCAATGCGGACATTTCCAGAGATCTTTGCGTGAGCCTGGCTTGAGGTCGGCATCCGCGTCCGGCGGCGGTGGCGGGGGCGGAGGCGCCGGAGCTGCAGCCGGTGGCTTGCCCGCGGGCTTGGCCGGCGGCTTGGCCTGGGCCGCAGGCCCAGTCTCGATCGGCGCCGCCGGCATGTTGGCGAAGGGATCGAAGGCCGGCTTGGCCGGTTCAGCTGGTTTCGCAGCCGGCTTCGGCTTCTTCGGTTCGTCGTCGCCCTCGAAGCCGGGGAAGAAGTTCGGATCAGCCATGCTCAGTGCTCCGCAGGCGAGGCCCCAGTGGCCGCGCGGACCTGGTCAGCCATCTCGCGGGCCTGTTCGATGGTCGGAGCCTCGGCGATGATGCGAGACATCGGTTCGGTACCACTGGCGCGCAGATGGACCCAACGGTCAGGCCAGATGAATTTGATGCCATCGTGCTCGTCAACATGCGCGCCATGTGCCCAGGCGGCCGCCTTGAGACCGGGAATCGCGGCCTTCACGGCCTTGCGGTCCATCGCGACCTTCTCCTTGTGGATGGCGTAGCACGGGATCGAGCGGACCACCTCGGACATCGGGACCTTGGCCTTGGCCAGCATCTCGAGGACCAGGGCCATGCCGATGTGGCTGTCGCGCCCGAGGACCACGCGCGGATCGATCACGCCGCCATTGCCCTCGCCGCCAATGACCGCGTTGTGCTTCTGCATGCCGTCGACGACATTGGCCTCCCCGACCTTGGTGCGTTCAACACGCGCACTGTAGCGCTGGGCGATGTCCTCAAGCATACGGCTGGTCGAAAGGTTGGTGCACACCAGCGAGTCCGGCCCGGCTGCGGCAAGACGGGCGGCAGCGCATAGAACCAGGGTGTATTCCTCGCCGAGATAGCGTCCGGTTTCATCGAAGATGGCCAGACGGTCGGCGTCGGGATCCTGGACGAAGCCGACGTCAGCGTTGGCGGCGCGCACCAGGGCGCCGAGATGGCGGACGTTGTGCGCGGTCGGTTCGGGGTCGCGCGGGAAGGGCAGGTCAAGACGGTCGTTCACCGCCACGACCTGGCAGCCAAGGGCTGCGAGCAGGCGCGGAGCCAGCACCGAGCCGGATCCGTTCACGCAGTCGAGCAGCACGGTAGGCTTGCTCGCACGGATCGCGGCGACATCAACCGCTGCCAGGACCCGCTTGAGATGCAGATCGAGCGGCGAGCGGTCCTCGCGCCAGGCACCGATGCCATCCCAGCGACGATGCCGGCCCATCGGCGGGTCCTTGAAACATTCGAGGATCCAGTCGAGTTGGGTCTGATCGACATTGCGGCCATCGCGGTTGAAAAACTTCAACGCATTCCACTCGGCATTGTTGTGGCTGGCCGAGATCATGATGCCGCCGAAGGCGCCGAATTCGCTAACCGCGATGGCCACGGTCGGCGTTGGCACGATGCCGATGTCGATGACCTCGCAACCAACCGCGCGCAGGCCGGCAGCCACCGCCTGGGCAAGCATCGGACCGGTGGCCCGGCTGTCGCGGCCGACCACGACGCGCTCGCAATGGGCGATGGCGACGCCGAAGGCCTGGGCCAGTCCGAGGACCTGCTCGACCATCAAAGTATCGCCGATCACACCACGGATGCCGGAGACCGACACCACGCACTCAAGTTTATGACCAGGCATGCTCATCTCCCTTGGCGCAGACGTTCAGCGAGGTAGTCATCGAGGAATTCGTTGGCTTCGATCGCCTTTGCCGTCGCTTCGACATCGTATTCGACCCGGCGGAACAGTGCGCGCGGCGATCCCGGATCGGTGTCCAGCATGACGTAGCAGGCGCGGCGGTCACCGTCACGCGGCTGGCCGACCGATCCGATGTTCACCAGGGCCTTCTCGCCCGGTTCGATGAAGTAAGTCTGGTTCCACAACTGCACCGGGTTGGTGAAGCTGCGGTCGGGGAGGAATACACCCGGCAGATGGGTGTGGCCGACGAAGCAGACATGCTCGATCAACGAGAATATCTCGTCCATCTTCGGCTGGTTGGCGACATCCCGCGGCATCACGTACTCGCGGGTCGGCTGACGGGGACTGGCGTGGGTGAAGAGGAAGTCGCCGACCTTGCAGTGCAACTGCAGGTTCTGCAGGATGTTCCAACGGTTCTTCCGCGTCTGCTCGTCACCGTCGCTCTTGAGGTGGTCGCGCGTCCAGTCAATCGCCCGTTTGGCCCGCGGATTGAAGTTCTCCGCACCGTAGAGCAGGGCTTCCTCATGGTTGCCCATCAGCACAGCCCCGCAGCGGCGCACCAGGTCAAGACATTCGCCAGGGTAGGGCCCGTAGCCGACGACATCGCCCAGGCACAGGACCTTCTCGGCCCCGACCGCCTCCATGTCACGGATGACAGCCTGGAGGGCAGCCATGTTGCCGTGGATGTCGCTGATAAGACCCAGAAGCATGGACGTGCGGATCATGGTGGCCGGCACCCGTTTGCACAAGCCCAGACCTGACCGCGTGATGGCGCGAGTGAGCGGGTTCCCCCTGGCCAGCGGACCTGACAGGCCAGCAGAATACCAAAGTGGCATGGATCTTGCGTTGATCCGCCGGAGGCTTCGGCCATGACCACGAGCAACATATCCAGCCTGACCTCAGCCGGCAGCACGGCCGCCTCAGCCAAGGCCAACCAGCAGGCCTTCGGCAGCGCCGACTTCCTCTCGATCATGCTCAGCGAGATCACCAACCAGGATCCGCTGAATCCGTCCGACACCTCCAAGATGGTCGAAAGCATGCGGCAATTGCAGAGCATGGCCAACACCACCAACGAGAAGAACCGCGCCGACATCACCTGGGCCCAGCAGATGGTCGGTTCGATGGTCAACGTCACCCAGGTTGTCGCCACCGAGGCGCAGAAGACCGCCTACGTCAATTACGGCCTCAACCCCGATGTCGGATATGCCAACAAGGACATCCGCATCGATGGCTTCCGCGTGGTCAACCAGGAGGTCTGGGTCCAGTCCAGCGACGGCAAGAACTACCCGATCGACAACGTCAAGCAGGTGCTCAACAACCGTTTCGATACCACCGCCCTGGCCGAAACCTCCAGCCGACTCCTCGGCATGCGTGTCGGCTACCTCTCGGCCACCGACGGCTCGCGCAAGGAAGGCGTCGTCACCGGCGTCGCCTACGACACCGATGGCAAGGTCACCCTGGGGGTCAATGGCGGCTACGTGAATTACGACGACGTGGTGGCCATCTCGGTGCCCACCTCAAGCTCGACCACAACGCCCTGACGCCGGTCAGCCGTGGCAGCGCTTGAACGGCTGCCCTGAACCGCACGGACACGGATCGTTCGGCCCGGTCTTCCCGCCGCTTCGCTTGGCCGGGCCATCGATGGCCAGCACCGCAGGCGGAGCCTCGACCACCGCAGCAGCCGCCGGAGGCGCCTCCTCCTGGACCTGGACCTGCAGGCGGAACCACACCCGCGAGACATCCAGCCGGATGAGTTCGTTCATCATCTCGAAGCGCCGGAAGCCCTCCTCCTTGTAGCGCATGCGCGGATCCTTCTGCGCATAGGCCTCGAGACCAATCGCATGGCGCAGATGCTCCATGGCGTAGAGTTGATCCTTCCAGCGGCGGTCGATGGTATCGAGCAGCAGGAAGCGCAGGACCTGATCGTGGATCGTGCCCAGGGCGGTCTTGCGGTTGGCGAGTTCTCGCTCGACCAGACCGAAGAGATGAGCCAAGCAGGCTTCGCCGCCTTCCTTGGCCGGAATATCCTTCGCCGGCGGCTCGGGCAGGCCGGTGTCCTCGGCAAACGCCTTGGCCAGCTTCTCGGCGAGGGCCTGGCCACGGGTACCATCCTCAGCGGCCTTCTGCACCAGGTCATCGACCCCGCCACGGTAGAGCGAGACCAGCGTCGCCTCCATCTCCTTGCCTTCGAGGACGCGTTGACGCTGGCCGTAGATCGCCAGGCGCTGCTGGTTCATCACCTGATCGTACTCGAGCAGGTTCTTGCGGATGCCGTAGTAGTACTCTTCGACGCGCTTCTGGGCCTTCTCGACGGCGCGCGAGACCATTGGGCTCTCGATCGGGATGCCGTCCTTGAGGCCCATGCGACGCATCAGCGAGGCCATCGCCGGACCGGCGAAGCGCTTCATCAGATCGTCATCGAGCGAGAGGTAGAAGCGCGTGCTGCCAGGATCGCCCTGGCGGCCCGAACGACCACGAAGCTGGTTGTCGATGCGCCGGGCGTCGTGACGCTCGGTGCCGACGATGCGCAGGCCGCCGAGCGCACGGACATCGACGCGGGTGCGCAACGAACTGGGCAGCGGCATCGGCGGCATGCCGTCAAGCTTGCGCCTCTTGTTGATCTCCTTGAGCCGCTCCGGCGTGGTCGTGGCCTTCGATTTGGCGGCGTCTTCGCCAAGGAAGCGCTGGTGCCA
>JFJP01034176.1_pt1 | contig 24454 bp, 29 predicted proteins | sample 431651 | NCBI WGS metagenome assembly JFJP01 (sample SAMN02602958, study PRJNA72255) | Microbial mat metagenome, whole genome shotgun sequencing project. | biome: fresh water; feature: sink hole; material: water; isolation source: purple microbial (photo- and chemosynthetic) mats found in...
TTTGCGGACTTTGTTCCCCATTTTCTTTCGTCCTGGAAGGCTAGTCTGGCTTTTGGTTTGGCGTGGCTGGTGATGGCTGCCGGCTTTTTGTTCGGAGTGCCGTTCTACAACAGCCTCAATCCCTGGGCAGGCTTTGCCTTCGGGGTGATCATGGCCTGGCTGCTGTTTTTCGGTTCCGGCATGAGCCTCTATTACCCGGGGCTCAATGCTCAGGTGGAAGCCAAAGTCGTCAAACTTGCCAAGAAGTCCTTTCTCGTTTTTCTGGCCAACCCCTGGGCCTCGCTGGTCACGGCCGTTGTGGCTCTGCTGTCCCTCGCGGTGACCATCCTTTCCCTGGGGTTTTTTCCCGGCATCCTTGGTCTTTCCATCTGGCTGCAGGTGTGCTTCAAGTTCCTGATGGCCAAGTACGAGTGGATTGAGGCCAACCCCGAAGCTGATCACAAGAAGGTTCCCTGGGCCACCTTGTTGGCCGACGATATGGAAAAGGTCGGTCCCCGCAGCCTGAAGAACATGATTTTCCCCTGGAAAGACTAATTCGATGAACTTTCTGAAGGCCCTTCCCGAAGGGCCTGTTCGTCGTACCCTCTCGTTTTCAGTGCTTGACGCCATCCTGTGGTCGGTCATGTTCGGCTTTGCCGAAAACTTCATCGTGCCCTTCGCCCTTCTGTTCGGTGCCACCGTTTTTGAAGTCAGCCTCCTTCAGGGAACGGCCAACCTCGCTGTCGGTACCGGGCAGCTGGTGGGCGGCTCGCTGGTGCAGCGCGTCGGCTCGCGACGAAAGCTTGCCATGTTCACAACAGCGTTTCACGCCTGTGGCTGGCTGCTGATTTTTGGTGGAACGGTTATCACCGGCAGCGCCTGGGTGGCCATTGTGCTCTACTGCCTGTTTCTCTTTGTGGCCAACTGGAGCGGCCCGGGCTGGATGAGCTGGATGAATGAACTGGTTCCCGCCGATCAGAGGGGGCACTACTGGTCTTGGCGCAACTCGGTGGCCGGCATGGTGCAGTTTCTGGCCATCGCGGCGGCAGGTGTGTTCCTGTATGAATCCAAGCGGTTGAACTGGGAAGTGGAAGCCTACGGGGTCCTTTTTGGTTTGGCCTTTGTAGCGCGTTTGGGCGGTGTGGTCAGTCTGCGCTTTCAGCATGAGCCGCCCATGCGCAAGGCTGGCAAGGACGCTCAGGTGACCTTTCTGAAATTCCTGGCTCAAATGAAGGCCTCGAACTTCGGGCGTTTCGCCTTGTTCAGTGTGTTCCTGACCTTTGCCGTGCAGATGATTTACCCCATCATCCAGGTGTATCTGCTCAAAGAACTGAAGCTCGATTACCTCCAGTATTCGATCATCATGATGACCTTCACCATCGCCAGCTTTGTCTTCATGCTGTATTGGGGCCCCCTGAGCGACCGTTTTGGCAACCGGCGGATTCTGTTGGTGTTACCGACTGGAAACTGCTGGTTTTGCTTCAACTGGTCAGCGGTTTTCTCGTTGCCGGAGTGAACCTCAGCACCACCAATTTCATTTTTGACTCGATCAAACCCGATCAGATGGCCAAGTCTGTATCGTACTTCAATGCCCTCAACACCACCTTTGCCTTTTTGGGTGCCCTTGCGGGCGGGGCCCTGGCCGATCTTCTGAAGTTGTTCGGGTGGCAGTGGGGACTGCTGGGGCCTCTGACGACGGTGTTTCTTGTCATCACCGTTTTTCGGGTGATTGTGCTCCTTGTTTTTGCAAAAGGGTTCGGAGAGGTGCGCGACCATGAGCCGTCCCCGGGGTTGCGGTACTTTTACATCTACAAGCCCTACCAAGACGCCTCTGGCTGGCTACTCTCGGCTCCGCGCAAGCTGGTGAGAAAGATCTACCGCAGAAAGAAATGAAAACACGAGCCCTCTGCGACCTCCTTGGTCTCACCTCCGATGGACTGGCGGAGGCTGCCCGCAGCTCCCTCCCCTCGGGTGCGGGTGTTGCCAACCAGCTTTACCAGCAGGTCTTTGCCACGGGGCTTCTCGAACCGGCATCCCTGGGCCTCACGGAAACCTCGGTCCGAGCCTGGCACGAGCATTTTCACGTCGGTCTGCTGGAAGTCCGGCAGGTTGTGGATGAGGAGGGGGAACTCGGGATGACTTCCAAGGCTGTGCTGGCCACCTCGGACGGGCTGACCCTCGAGTGTGTCCGAATTCCCATGCCTCCGCACCCTGATGGCCGACCCCGGGCCACTCTGTGCCTGTCGTCTCAGATTGGCTGCCGCATGGGGTGCACCTTCTGTGAAACCGGACACGGCGGGTTGACCCGCAATCTCACCGCCGGCGAAATTGTTTCGCAGGTGCTGACCACCCGCCTGAAGCTGGGCTGGGAATGCGGAAACTTGGTCTTTATGGGAATGGGCGAACCGCTGGACAACTTTGATGCGCTGGCCCAGGCCTTGAGGGTACTGGGCGACCGTCGGGGATTCGCCTATGCGGCCGAGCGCATCACGATTTGTACCTCGGGACCCCCCGGAGCGGTCACCAAACTGCGCAGCCTGGGCATGGCCCGCCTCGGACTTTCCATCAGCCTCAACGGCGGCAGCGATGGCAGCCGGGGGGCTCTGATGCCGGTGAACCGCGCCCACAATCTGGCCGCCCTCACGGCAGAACTGGCAGCCTATTCCCAGCGCAAAAACTTCGTTTTAGGGGCTAACTACTGCTTGATCCCGGGGCTCAATGACACCCGCGAAGAAGCCCGCCTGGTGGGAGAATTCTGTCGGGCGGTGGGTCGTGTCCTGGTCAATCTGATTCCCTACAACCCGGGAACCGTGCCACTGGGCCGGGCACCCACCGAAGAAGAAGTCGTACAATTCTCCCTCTGGCTCAAAGAAGAGGGCTGTGCGCTGCGCCGGCGGGTCACAAAAGGAGCCTCGATTATGGCGGCCTGCGGACAGCTCGGGGGTGCTACCCCGCTGTAACCAGTTCCGGTTCCACGGCCTCGTGAACTTCTGAAGCGGGGTCCTGCACCAGCATGGCCAGCACTTCCAGCGCCCTGGTATACACTTCGGGAAGGTGCGCTTCCACGGTTGGCAGCCCCGGTCCCAGCAACCCCGTCAACACCAAGTTGTCGTACCCGAGCACGGTCACATCCCTGGGAACCACGATGCCCTCAGCGCTCAAGCCCTGAACAACCCCCAAGGCCGTCAGATCATTGACGCAGGCAAAAGCTGTGAGGTTTCCGGTGCGGATTTCTGCGGCCAGCATCCGCCCGGCCCGCTGTCCCTCGGCATACCCCAGGTAGCCCTCCAGCGTCGCCTCGGGGGTCAGAATCTCCGAAAACCCCTCCCAACGCAGCTGGTGCGACCGCACCTCTCCCTTCAAACCTGTTACATAGGCCACCTTTTTGTGACCCAGTTTCAGCAGATGCTGCGCTTGAAGCGCTCCGCCGGCCCGATTGTCAGTGGTCACGGTGCTGACCCCCGTCAAGTGGTCCCCATGGTGGGAACAGACAACGGGTCGGCCCAGCCCCGCCAGAGCCGAAGCCACGCCCTGATCGGTGACATCAAACCCCAGAATTCCTTCAAAGTCCCCAAACCTGGTCAAAGTAGGAATCTCGTCCACCGAAGCGAGGGTGACCAGCTGAAGGTTGCGGGCACCCCTCTGAACCGAATGCAGCACAGCCCGGACAATTTCGCCGTACAGGCTTTGGTAGGCTTTTTGACTGGGCCAGCGGTAGGACTGACCCTCTTCAATCTCGACAAACAGCAGGGTGCCGCTGGAGCGCCGACGAAGGGCGGCGGCGTTTTTGTCGGGAACAAACCCGAGGGCGGCCGCGCTGGCTCGAACCTTGTCGATCGTTGCCTTGTCGACCAGGGCCGGGTTGTTGTAAACACGGCTGACGGTGGCCCCGCTGACTCCTGCGGCAAGGGCGACATCCTGGCGTGTGGCGCGGCGGGCGGAGTCGGGATTGGTCATGGGCTGAGGGTAAATGAACACGTGAACATCGTCAAGTTCTGCACTAGCACTTGACAGAGTGGGTTTTTCGAACTAATGTACACGTGTACATAGAACAATTGCCCTTTGGAGGTATCCATGGACTGGAACGACGTTCCGCACCGCCGCTACAACCCCCTTACCGGTGAGACCATCCTCGTTTCGCCTCATCGTACCAAGCGTCCCTGGCAGGGCAAGGTCGAGGCGCTCCCGGCAAACACCATGCCGCGCCACGACCCCAGCTGTTACCTCTGCCCCGGAAACACCCGGGTCACCGGCGACGTGAACCCACAGTACCCCGATGTTTTTTCATTCACCAACGACTTCTCGGCGCTGCTCACTGACGTGCCTACCGGGTCCCGCAACGAAGGCGGTCTTCTGGTTGCCGAAGCCGAATCGGGCCTTTGCCGGGTCATCTGTTTCAGCCCCGAGCACAACCTGACCCTGGCAAAAATGACCAGCGACGCGCTGACCAAGGTGGTGGACGAGTGGGCTCGGCAGTATACCGAACTGGGCAGCCGCCCCGACATCAACCACGTCCAGATCTTCGAAAACCGCGGCGAGATTATGGGCTCGTCCATGCCCCACCCCCACGGGCAGATCTGGGCTCAGCGCACCGTCCCCGACCTGCCAGCCCGCGAAGGAGAGAACCAGGCCAAGTGGCTCAAGGAAAAGGGCAGCGTCCTACTGATGGACTACTTGGCGCTGGAACTCAAGACCAAGGAACGCATTTTGTTTGAAAACGACACCTGGGTGGCCTTGGTTCCCTACTGGGCTGTCTGGCCCTTTGAAACCATGCTGCTGCCTAAAACCCACCGCCGCGATGTGGTGGAACTGACCCCCGCCGAACGCGCCGGTCTGGCCGACGCCCTGGGCCGCATGACCCGCCGCTACGACAACCTCTTCCAGGTCAGTTTTCCCTACACCATGGGTCTGCACCAGCGCCCCACCGACGGCCAGGCGCACCATGAATGGCAGCTGCACCTGCACTTTCTGCCGCCGCTGCTGCGTTCGGCCACCGTTCGTAAATTTATGGTGGGCTATGAAATGCTGGCCCAAGCCCAGCGTGATATTACAGCCGAACAGGCTGCGGACCGGCTGAGGGCCTGTTCCGAGGAGGTTTTGAAGTGAACAAAGAACGCCAAGCCGCTTTTGAACGGCTGACCAAGTGGTACAAGGAAACCTACCCCTCCGGCGGTACCGTGCGCAAGTTCACCGCTCCCGGACGGACCGAACTGGGCGGCAACCATACCGATCACAACCATGGCAAGGTGTTGGCCGCAGCGGTGCAGCTCGAGGCTGCCGCCGTCGTCGAACCTCTGAAAGACCGCATCGAAGTCCGTTCCGGCGGCTGGGATCAGACCTTTGTCGTCGATCTAGCCGACCTTTCCCCCCGAAAGGACGAAGAGGGGACGACCCAGGCGTTGCTTCGCGGCGTTACCGCCGAATTCGCCAAACGCGGCCACCGCTGGGGCGGCTTTCGCGCCTGCGTTGAGTCCAGCGTCCTCGGCGGATCCGGTCTGAGTTCTTCGGCCGCCTTTGAGGTGCTCACCGGTGCTATCCTCAATTCCCTGTACAACGACGGGTCGCTGCAACCGGCCGAACTGGCCATGATCGGTCAGGTGGCCGAAAACGTCCATTTTGGAAAACCCTGCGGCCTGATGGACCAGATGGCCTCGGCGCTGGGCGGCATCATCACCATTGATTTTCAAAAGCCCTCGGCACCGGTGGTCCGCAAGCTCAATGTGGACTTCGCCTCCGAAGGTTGGAGTCTTTGCATTGTCAACACCAAGGGCAGCCACGCCGATCTGACCCCCGACTATGCCGCCATCAAGGGGGAAATGAACCAGGTGGCGCAGCACTTTGGCAAGAGCGTTTTGCGTGACGTTGCCGAACAGGCTTTTTACGACGAGTTGGCTTCCCTGTCCAGCCGGTTCAGCCATCGCGCTCTGCTGCGGTCCATCCACTTCTTCGAAGAGAACCACCGGGTCGATGCCATGGTCGCGGCTCTCGATGCCGGCCGCATCGACGCGTACCTGAAACTGGTCAACGCCTCGGGCCGCTCCTCTGCCCAGTACCTTCAGAACACCTACGCACCTTCCCGCCTTGCCGAACAGCCCATTCCTCTGGCCCTGGCTCTCACCGAGCGGTTTTTGAACGGGGAGGGTGCCTGCCGGGTCCATGGCGGCGGCTTTGCCGGAACCATCCAGGCCTACGTGCCCTTGAACCGGCACCGGGAATATGCCAAAACCATGGAGGCCGTGTTTGGCCCCGGCTCTGTGATCGAACTAAGCGTCCGGCAGGAAATTGCCGGTGAGACCAAGGAGTAACCTATGACGATTCTTGTGACTGGTGGGGCGGGGTATATCGGCAGCCATACCTGCCTCGAGCTGTTGAAGGCAGGCCATAAGGTCGTCGTGGCTGACAACCTTTGCAACAGCAAGCCTGAAGCTCTGAAACGAGTGGCCGAGCTGGCTGGAAGGGCAGCGAAGTTCCACGAGGTCGATATTCTCGATCGCCCGGGGCTCGACAAGGTGTTCGCCAGCCATAAAATCGACGCTGTTATCCATTTCGCTGCCCTTAAGGCCGTCGGTGAGTCTGTGGCCAAACCCTTGGAGTACTATCGGAACAACATCAGCGGCACCCTGACTCTCTGTCAGGCTATGGAGGCTGCCGGGGTCAAAGACCTGGTCTTCAGCTCGTCCGCTACCGTGTACGGCGAAAACCCCAACCCGCCGTTTGACGAGACACAATCGACGGCGGCCACCAACCCCTACGGCTGGACCAAGGTCATGGTGGAGCAGATTCTGCGCGATCTGTGCGTGGCCAAGAAGGACTGGAATGTGGTGCTGCTGCGCTACTTCAACCCCGTCGGCGCCCACGAGTCGGGCCGTATCGGTGAGGACCCCACCGGCATCCCCAATAACTTGCTCCCGTTTGTCAGCCAGGTGGCCGTGGGTCTCCGCAGCCAGCTCAAGGTGTACGGCAACGATTACCCCACCCCCGACGGAACCGGTCTACGCGATTACATCCACGTCGTTGACCTGGCTTTGGGGCACCTGAAGGCTGTCGAGAAGCTGGCTTCGAAACCCGGTGCCGTCGCCTACAATCTGGGAACCGGCAACCCTTCCAGCGTGCTCGATGTGGTGAAAGCCTTTGAGAAAGCCTCGGGAAAGAAGGTTCCGTATGAGGTGGTAGCCCGGCGTCCCGGCGATGTGGCGGCAAGCTATGCCGACCCGACCAAGGCCCAAAAGGAACTGGGCTGGAAAGCCCAACGGGGGTTGGACCAGATGTGTGCCGATGCCTGGAAGTGGCAGAGTGGCAACCCAAGTGGATATTAATCAGTAGTTAATGCTAGAATAGGAGTCATGGACGAAGTCATTCGATGATTGGATTCCTGGCGGTGATGGTAGCTGCGGGCTTGGTATTGGGGTGCTTCTCTGTTTATCGGAGGTGGATCATCCTTCACCGCCGCCCTGGTTTGGCTCTTCAAGAGCTGGCGAAAACGGCTCTTGTGGACGCATTTATCCTCGCTTATGGGTTGGTCGCCGTCTTCTGTCTGATCCTCTTGATGGCGATGGACCCCCTTCTGCTGGGACTCTCTTGGTGGGGAGTCCTTGTTTTGTTCAGTGTGTCGACGTTTGAGGCAGCCTGCTGGTTTTCCGGCATTTACCGCTTTGCCTTTCACGAACAAGGCCTTTGGTATGGTCGTTCCTGGTATCCTTATCGCGTCTGTGAGTCCTATGAGTTGGACCGAAATCAGGTGACTCTCGTGGCCCGCAAACGAAAAATGAGCTTCGAAACCCGGGGAGAAGTCTCGGCAGAAGTCCGTTTGAGGCTCGCGGTTGAGGGTTGGTCTTGAACCCGACGGTTCCACTCCCAGGTGGGGACTATGAGGGTATGGTGTGGGATCGGGACGATTTCACCGGGCAGGACCTGGCGCAGGTTTCGTTCACCCGCTGTCAGTTTCAAGGCTGCGACTTTTCGGGGGTCAGACTTTCTTCCACCCGCTTCGAAGCCTGCCGTTTCACCGACTGCAACTTGAGCAATACGGTGGTCGACCACACCCGCTTCGACGGGGTCCAGTTCGAGGGATGCAAACTGGTGGGGCTGAACTTCGGCTCAGCCGATCCTCTGACCTTCTCTCTGACGTTGACCCGATGTCTGTTGCGCTACGTCAATTTCAGTCAGGTTCGCTGGAAGAAAGCCGTCGTCACCGACTGCGACGCCCACGACAGCGACTTTCGCGGTGCCCAGCTGGCAGGGGCAGACTTTCGCAAAACCCGGTTCCGCGCGTGCCGGTTTCATGCCGCCAATCTGGAAAAAGCCGATTTCAGCCAGGCCGAAGGCTACGACCTCGATCTGCGGACCGAGAACCTCAAAAAAGCCATCTTCTCTCTCCCCGAGGCGCTGAACCTGCTGGCCCCGTTTGATTTGGAAATTCGCTGACTATCGAACCAACCAAACGGTTCTTTCGTCGTCTATGGTATGAGGAATCATGGAGCTCCAACGACTGGTGACCGGGGCCAAACTCGGCAACAATGACGATTTCAACGCGCTGGTACGGCTATACCAACACCGGCTTCTGGCAAGCGTTCAGGCAATGGTCCGTGATCGGGCGCTCGCCGAAGATCTTGTCCAAGAAGCCTTTGTTCGTACTTGGGCCGGACTGGCGGATTTGCGCAGTGCTGATGCCTTTCCTGCCTGGCTGTGGTCCACAGCTCGGAACCTGGCCCGGACCCAGTGTAAGCTGAAGTCCCGAGACTGTGGGCTTTGGGTCGAAGGGGAGGACCTGGATACGCATCCTGACCCGCGGTCTGTCTCCGGGGTGGAAGAGCTGGTACCCGGGTGGTCCAGAATCGCAGCGGTGCTGACGCCGGACCAACGGCAGCTCGTCGAACTGCGCCACGGGGCTGGTTTGTCGCTGCGGCAAATCGGTGCTGTCTTGGGCATTCCCGAACAGAGGGTCAAGAGCCGCCTGTTCAGCCTTCGCCGGAAGCTTGAGAAGGCCCTCGGTGAAGGTTTGCCAGCGGAGAATCCACCGTTCCTCGAGGAGAAAATCATGGATAAGATCGAGACCCTGCACCTCGGTGCCCACGTCTTTTTGGGAGAACCTCTTTTGGCAGAGATCGGCCGTGTGGACCGTGGTGCCGAGTTTTTGACCCTCTACGGGACCAGGTTGGAACTCCCCGAGCTGATCGTCATTCTGAACCACGTCGACCGTTTTACAGAAAAACGTCTGGTGGAGCATCTGGAGGTGGTCTGCCCCGGGGATGCCGAGCGCATCAAGCAGAATATGTTTGTCTTCGAAGACCTAGTCCTGCTGGACACCGACGCTGTGCGCCTGCTGGTGTCAGAACTCGATCGGGATCTGCTCCATTCCTTGGAGGAGAATGACCGCCGTGACCTCGAGGCCCGGGTTAGCAAGGCCAATGGTGACCGGCTTTTGGTGGCGTCTGCCCAACTGTCGGTGGTCAACAGCCTGCGCGATCTGGATAAGGCGGGCCGGGTCGCGGTGAAACGACCCGGCGAATCCGAAAGCGGTCAGATCACCATCACTATCACACGTGGCTCCCCAAAGCATCGCGAATGATCATTTTACCGGCCCGCCTGGCTGGCAAAATGGAGCCGATGGTGGCGACGACCGCTGCCGCGAGGGCCGCGATGGGAAAGTCGAGGGGCAGGTACAGCGGGTGCAGCACCGAGACAATGGGCACCGCCACTTCACGGGGCAAGAATCCCCGGGCGTCGATGCCCCACGTCAGACCCAGCCAGGCCAGAAAGGACGCCCCGACGAGTCCCGCCAGTCCCCCTGTCAGCCCCAGGGCAAACCCCTCCATTAAAAACAGTCGGGTCAGTTTTTTTCGATTCATCCCGATAGCCCGCAGGGTTCCAATTTCCCGAAACCGTTCCTGAACCGCCATTGACATCGAGTTGAGAATGCCCACCGTCACCAGAATGACCAGAATGCCCAGCATAAATGTAATGATACGGATGCGCGATTCCAGATTGTCCACCAGACTTTTTGCAAACACCTGCCACGTCTGGGTCGTCAGGCCGATCGCTTGCCCCAGCCCCTTGGCTTCGAGAGCCTTTCGGACCAGTTCCATGTTGCTGCCCAGCTGGTTTATGTCGCGGAATTTCAGCACCACCCTCGTGGCATCTCCTGGCCCCAAGGCCAGCGTATCCTGGGCCTTCTTCAGCGTCATGTAGACCACGCCGTCGTCGAAAATGCCGTACCCCGAAGTAAAGATGCCGGCCACGGACCCGTCGACCAGGTTGCGCACTCCATACTGGTCCAGCGCGGTCAGAAACACCTGGTCTCCCACCTTGAGGCTCAGCTTTCTGGCCAGTCCCGAGCCGATGAGAACCTGATTTTCCTCGGTGAAGTACCCGCCTTCTTTGATCTGGTCGCGGATAGTGTTGGTTTCGGCCTCTCCTTCGGGGTCCACACCGCGCACCGAAACGTTGAGAGCGCTTTGGCCGTTACTCACCGCAGCGGCAAAATCGAGGCGTGCGCCGATTCCCACCAAACCGGGCAGATCTTGCAGCGCGTCGTGAACGGCCGGCCAGTCCTTGATCCGCAGGTCGAGGGGGAGCCGCCGGGCTTCCTCCTGATAGTCCTTTTGAATGATCTGGATGTGGGCGGTATCGAGGTCGATGGTTGTCTGGTACACCGACGCTCCCAAACCCCCGACCCATCCCTTCATGGTCACAATAATCATAACGCCCAGGCCGATGGCAACCAGGTTCAACACGGTACGGCGGGGATTACGGAACACATTCCGCAAGGCAATGGCAAACAGTTCCATGATGACTCCTAGACGTGGGCCAGCGCTTCGCTGACGGTGAGGCGTGATGAGACTCGCGATGCATAGATGCTGGCGAAAACGGCAATGAAAGTACCGAACAGAAAGTTGAACACAACGTCAAACCAGGCCAGCGTTGGATAGATGCGGCTGGCAAAACCCATGGCCTCGGTGGCATTCCCCATATCGATACCGACCTGCGCCAAAAGAAGCACCGATGGAATACCCAGGGCAAGCCCCACCACCGAACCCAAGGCGCCAAGGAGCATCCCCTCGGTCAGAATCATGGCCCTCAGTTGCCGGGTTTTCATGCCGATGGCCCGCAATGTTCCATACTCCCTGGTCCGCTCAAATACCGTCATCAGAATGCTGTTGGTGATGACCGAGCCGGCAACAATCACGAAAAAGAAACGGATCAGGAAGGAAAGAATGTTCAGAAACTGCACAATGGTCAGCAGGGAGGAGAAGGTGATCTGCCACGGTTCCACCCGGAACTTGCCCGTGGCGAATCCCTGCGCTTCCAGCTGCCGGGCCAGTTCAGCGGCAACCACCGGGGCGGAATCCTGGTCCTTGATCAGAAACCGGAACTCACGGCTCATACCCTCGGCATCGACCAGCGACTGCGCTGTCGCCCTGCTGACCACAAACGTCGCCAGGTCGGTGGTTTCGCTGCCCGAGTTGAACAAGCCGGTGATGGGCAGTTCTTCATACCAGGGGTTGTTTCCCCGGTCGGTGGTCAGCACCATGACCGTTCCTCCCAGGGTTACCCCTAGAAGGCGGGCCGCCCGGTTCGAAAGGACAATGCCCTTGCCTTCGGGAAGGAACGCGCCGGCTGTGATACCGGCCCGGATGTTGGATAAAAACCGGGTGTCGGGTTGGATTCCCTGGCCCATCATCCCCAGGTTGCGGGCTTCCTTGGTACTGTCGGTGGGCACAGGCTCTACCAGCAGGGCACCAAAGGTAAGCACGGATTCGGCCAGGGTGATCCGGTCGTCGTGAAGCTTCGACAGGACGGTTTCGGCGTTGGGGATCAGAAATTTCAGATCGTACGGGTTGGCCGAATCCTTGGCCGCGGTGTCCGTGATGACAATGTGGCCCGCCGTGGGAATGATGGACGAAAGCACCGTGTCCGTCAGCCCCCGGATAACGCCGCCAACCAGGGACAGGGCCAAGACGGCGAGGGCGACGCCGACCAGGACCACCACCGATCGTTTGGCGTGTTTGAGAATGTTGAGCAGGGCGATTTTGGCGAACATCTCAGACGATCCCTGCCACGTTGTCCGCAACCATCAGGCCGTCCTTAAGCCGGATGATCCGTTTGGCGTACTTTTCGATCAACTCGTTGTGAGTGCTGAAGATAAAGCTCACCTTCTCCTGTTCGTTAAGGTGCTTCATCACTTCCATAATTTTCACCGAAGTGTCGCTGTCCAGGTTGGCTGTGGGCTCATCGGCAATCACCAGACGGGGCTTGTTGACCAAGGCACGGGCAATGGCTACGCGTTGACGTTGCCCCCCTGACAGCTCATCGGGTTTGTGGCCGATGTATTCCTTCAATCCGACAATCTCAATCAGGTGATCCACGATTTTGGCCCTCTCGGCCTTGGGCACCTTGTTCATCAACAGCGGAAACTCGATGTTTTCTCTTACATCGAGAACGGCCACCAGATTGAAGCTCTGGAAGATAAAGCCGATTTTGTTGAGGCGGATGTCAGCCTCCTGGTCGTCGTTCAACGTTGCCAGATCGACACCCTGAAACGTCACCTGCCCCGAGGTCGGCTTGTCGATGCAGCCGATGAGGTTCAGCAAAGTCGATTTTCCACAGCCCGAGGGGCCGACAATGGACAAAAACTCTCCCTCGTGGATGTCGAAGGTCAGCCCCTTCAGGGCAGGAATCAGTGTCTTCCCCAGGTGGTAGTCTTTTTTGACGTCGCGGACGGTGATAATGGTCTCGGCCATAAGTTGCTCCCAGTTAAAAATGATACGTTGTCGAAAACGAAGCTTGGTAGCGGTCTTTGGCAGCGTTCAGGAACTGCCACGAGGTTCTAGAATCGCCCTCAGCGGCCTGGAGGGTGGCGGTCAAGTCCAGATTGTCCCACGGGGTCCAGGTGGCCGACCCTTGGCCCAGGACACTTCTATCCTCCAGATCCACGGCGGCAAAGCCTGTTACGGCAAAGGTCCCTCCTGTCACCAGCGAAGCCCGGAAAAAGGCATTCTCCTGGTTGCGAACAGGAGCCGTCTTTTTCGCTTGCGCCCAATGCAGATACTCCGCAGAAACCGTAGCATCCCAGTCTCCCAGGGTCACGGCCCAACGGGCTCCTGCGCTGCCCGATAACGCCGAAAGCTCCCCGGCACCTTCGGCGGTCACAATGACCCCGAACAAATCGTAGCTTAACCCCACCGCCGGATTGAGCGCGGCATCTTTGCGCCCCACCGCCGAGACTGTGAGCTGCAACTGATCCAGAAGCAGACTCACCTGCGCCGCGCCGGTATCCGTCGAAGCTGCCCCCGACACCGAAGCCCACGAAACCGGACTCCACTCCACCGTGGCACCCCGAAAACCCGTCTTCTGATCAAAAAAGCCGACGACAGGGTTCAGGGAATCGCCGACGGTAAACGTCTGCCCCACGCCCAGCGAAAACCGCTTTTGTCCGAAGGTGAAGTCCAAACTATCGACAGGCGTCAAGCGGAAGTAGGCTTCGGGAACCGCCACCGTCACCGGCCGGGAAACCAAGTCGGCGTTCATCGGCAGGGTCCAGGTGCTGTCAGCCTGAAAACTTGCTCCGCTGTAACGAAACTGAGGGCGCAACGCCGCCGTGAACGCCCACGTCGAACCAGGATGGAAGTCCCATTGAGGCGCGTTGTACGTCAGCTTCTGCGACACAATTCCCAGCAGATCAAAAGTTGGCTCAGAGGCTGACTCCTGCGCTGAAAGGTAAGCCGCCGCCATCAACAGCACGAGCAATAGTATTCTCCGCGCCCTCTGCGCCTCCGCGGTGCACGTCCCTCCTACACCCCCCAGGCTTCTCCGCGCCCTCCGCGTCTCCACGGTGAACCTTCCCCAACTCATCCCGCCTATCCTGTCCATCGCTATCCCCCCTCTCTCTCTGCGCCCTCTGCGTCTCCGCAGTGAAGCTTTTCCCCTGCGTTACTTCGTCAGGTTCGTCAAGTTAAACAAACTCTCAGGAATATTCTTCTCTGTCATGGACTCGATCCGCAGCAGAGTCTTCGTTCCCTTCTTGTCGAGGCTCACCATTTCCAGCTTTGTCGCCCTCAACCGTCCCGCCATCGTTCGATACTCGCTCAAAACCATCTGCCGGAACAGCAACCCGCTCTTGGCGTAGTAATCGAACTTGATCGGCAGCAAATCACCCTGGCGCACCCACATCACAATCTTGCCGTAACTGGCCTCGTTGCTCGTCGCATCAGCCCTCAGTCGCCACGCCTTCACTGACCCGAATTCCGGGTGCTCCACCGTCTCCTCGGCTTCTACGACAGCCTGATAATCCTCGGTAAACGACGTCTTCGACACATCGCTGTTGCTGAACGACGACCCCTGAAAACTATCCTTGGGGGCCAGCCGCAACGGCTTGTTTGACCCCGATTTCGGGTTGAACATCCAAAGCGTCCCCTCCTGGGTCAGCATCTTTGTCCCCTTCGAGCGCGCCGGAGCCAGAATCTCGATGAACGCTCCGAACCCCTTCTTGTGGGTGTTGTCCATGCTCATCACCTTGTCGGCCTCACCCACCGTGCTCGTCGTCAGTGTTACCCGCATTGTAAAGTTGTCCGGAAACCGAATCGCATCAATCTGGGCCAGCATCTTCTGTCCATCCGGAAGATCCGCCGCAGACAATCCCGTGGCCAAAAGCACCAGCAGCACCGCAATAAACTCTTTCATCACAAACACCTCCCGATCTCTCCTCTGCGTCCTCCGCGCCTCTGCGGTGAACCCAATCTCCCCTCTGCGTCCTCCGCGCCTCTGCGGTGAACCCATTACCTCTCTGCGCCCTCCGTGTGCTCCCTCACCATCCCCTCCAGAAACCCGATGTACTCCCGAAAGACCTTCTTCCCCAGCTCCGTCAGCTCATACTGACTACTCACATTCCCATCAATCAGTTCCTTATCCCGTGTGACGTAGCCGGCTAACTTCAACTTCTCCAAGTGTGTATACGCAGCTCCATCGGTGGCACCAAGGGCTTCCTTCAAAGCGTTGAACGACAAGCGGCCCTCTCTGTACAGCAAGGTTAGAATCGACAAACGCGTCTTTTCAAAAAACACGTTATCGAAGCGTAGGTAGAGGTCGTCCATCTACCGTTGCCTGGAAGGTTTGGAATCCCGACGCCAAAATAAGAAACCGGCGAAAGCAAGCGTACCTCCTATCAGAAGGCCGTTGAACAGTGTCACTTCTGCACTGGATAGGTGAAAGCCGATCTCTACCAGCCCCAGTGTCAGAAACCCGAAGGGGATGGGCCGGAAGTCGTGCGGCACGACCTGTTCCAATGCCGTCTGCCAGATCGCCGCGATGAGAAGAATGGTTCCTTCCAGGCTAAACACCGGGTTCCGACTGGCTAACCAGATCAGAACCAATGCGGCAGGGGGTATGATGAACCGGGCGTAAAGCAGATGCCTCACTCGCGACTGTCCGAGGAATTTTTTGCCAATCCGCCCCATTTCCCAGTAGAAATACCCCACAACCAGGGGAAAGGCGATGCAGAAGCCAGGGAACCACAGCCACAGGATTCGAGCATCGAAGTCCAGACTACGAAGCCAGGGCACAAAGTACTGAAGCAAGCTCGCAATCGTGATCGCGGACCCTGCAATCCAGGCGGGAACCCACATTCGGGGCAGGGGAGCATCCTCGTTTTGGAGAATCGTCTTGATGGTTTTGACATCTTCGAGAAGCGTCGCCAAGTCCTTGTTCTGATCTACCACCATCTACTCCCAAGCTTTCACTTTGCAATGCAAAGTCACCTTGAAGTACAAAGTAGATTCGAAACAAAGAAAATACAACCCCCCGGAGTTTTATGAGCTACACTGAAGGTATGGCATCTGGATGGGATAAAGAAGAGTTTCGCGACCGGTTCGCCGAAGTCCTCATGTTTCGGGCCCTCTCTATTGAGGCTCGGAACCATTTGTTTGATCTGGCCGAGGCGCTCTTCTTTGACGCTGGTGAGCTGATCGTCAAAGAAGGCGACCTCAGCCCTTCTTTTTTTGCTCTGGTCGAGGGGACTGTGGTTATCTCCATGGTTCAAGACGAACGAGATGTCTACATCAACACCCTGGGGCGGGGTTCGGTTTTTGGTGAAGCTGCCATGTTTCTGAAGTCACCACGCACGGCCGATGTGAAAGCCTCCGATCCTTCTGTAGTCCTAAAAATCACCCGGTGGGATCTTATGGACTTCCTTCGGGCGCACCCCAGGGAAGGAAACAAAGCCTTGTTGGCTATCATTTACGGTCTGCTGATCAAATTGCGTTCCTCCAATCAGGAACTCGTGTACGAGCGCAAGGGAGATGCCGGGCAGGACGATGTCGATGCCCTTGTTGCTGAGTTGGCCGGCGGTTGAAGCTCTCATACCGCAGTACTTTGTGTTCATGTGGAAACAACTTTCAGACGAAATTCAGACAGCCGCGGCGCATACAGCCTCCCGGCTTGGCCGTGCTCAGTGTTCCCGGTTTATCGGCTTCCCCGTGGACCTTTGGCCCCCCTCCCTCCAGGGACCCGAGGCGAGGATGGATCTGATCCGCTACGTCGGGCACAACGCCGACTGGTTTCCAAACAGACGCTTCCTCGTTTCCCGGCTTCACGGGAGCTGCTGTCATTGATTCCCAAGGTGCCTTGTTGGGAATGGTGACCAAAAACCATCCTGGTAACGAGGCCATGGTCGCTTCGGTGTCCGATGTAGCCCGACTGGCGGAACCTGCCAGTCCTGCAGAGGTGGCCGGTTGGAAAACCACCGACCTTTTGTTGACCTTGGCCGGGCAACCCTATCGAGTGGGTGCAGACGCCCGAGGAAGCGGATTTGGTAGTCTCGCCCCTTCCTGCTCACGAGCCACCAATACTGCAGGGCGACCTCACCGACCGCGAAGCCCAAGTGCTTTCGTATCTGGCCGACGGCTGGTCCAATGAAGAAATTGCCGACCGTCTCAAAGTCGGAGTCAGAACCATCCGGTTCCACCTTGACCATCTCTACCGTAAACTTGGTGTCGGCCGCCGCACAGAAGCCGTCCGCGAGGCTGTCACCCGAGGCTACTTGAGGTTTTAACCGTGGGGGTGGTATGGTCTCGCATGCCTGAAGCCAAGTTCCTGAAAAGTGCTCGTGAAGCCGCCCATTACCCCGACACGAAAGTCCCCGAAGTGGCCTTCTACGGCCGCTCCAATACGGGCAAATCCAGCCTCATCAATGCCCTAGTGAAGAAGAAGGGGCTTGTGAAGACCGGCTCCAAACCAGGCATGACGCAGCTGATCAATTTCTTCACCTACGGCGAGGACACCATGCTTGTCGACCTGCCTGGTTACGGTTATGCCCAGTCGCCCGGCCATGTGCGCGAAAAATTCCCCGTCATGATGAAGGAATACTTTGAGACCCGAGACCAACTCAAACTGGTCTGTCTTTTGCTTGACATCCGGCGCACCCCGTCCGACCTCGATATTCAGACCGCCAACCTGCTGGCCTCCCTCGAAGTTCCCACCGCATTGGTCCTCACCAAATCCGATAAAGTCTCCGGCAATGAGCGGGTCAACCAGAGGCATAAAATCGCCAAAGAACTGAACCTCGACCCCGACGATCTTTTTCTCACCTCTGCCGAAAAAGGCGTGGGGTTGCACGAGCTTTGGGTCATGATCCGCTCCCAACTTCGAGGCTAGGATCTCGCCGTTTCGGCTTCGTCGCGGGAGGGCTGCGGTGCTCGGCGTACTAATTGTACGCCTGCGCGCCTCGCTCCCCCCTCGACTTTGCCGAAACGGCGATCTCCGTCGCCTCGAGCTAGAACCACGCTTTGCTTCGCTCGCGGTTTGCCCTCTGCGTCCTCCGTGCCTCTGCGGTGAACCCGATCTCCGTCTCGAGCTGCATTCACGCTTTGCTTCGCTCGCGGTTTGCCCTCTGCGTCCTTCGTGCCTCTGCGGTGAACCCGATCTCCGTCTCGAGCTAGAACCACGCTTTGCTTCGCTCGCGGTTTGCCCTCTGCGTCCACTGCCCTCCGCGTCCGCCTCCTACCCAAACACTCCCGTGCTCAGGTAACGGTCACCTCGGTCGCACATCACCGCCACGATCACAGCGCCGGTGAGTTCTTTGTCGAGTTGCAGCGCTGTCCAAACATTGCCCCCCGAGCTGATTCCCATGAGAAGGCCTTCGGTCCGAGCCACCTGCCGTGTCGTTTCTTCGGCGGCTTGCTGGGGTACGGCTATGGTCCTGTCCAAACGGGAGGGTTCAAAGATTGCCGGTAAATAAGCCTCTGGCCATTTTCGAATGCCAGGAATGCTGGCCCCTTCCGCTGGAACAGCTCCCACGATCTGTATCGCTGGCTTTCTTTCCTTGAGGTATAGGCCGGTTCCCATCAGGGTTCCGGTGGTTCCGGTACTGGCCACAAAGTGGGTCAGAGTCCCCTTTGTCTGTGCCCATAGTTCGGGCCCAGTGCTCTCATAATGGGCTCGTGGATTGTCCGGGTTGGCGAACTGGTCGAGAATCACTCCCTCTCCCCGGGCTTCCCGTTCCCGAACCCAGTCGATGGCAGCCTCCATTCCCCCGGCCTTGGGTACTAGCACCACTTCCGCTCCGTAGGCCTGCATGGTCAAAACTCTTTCTTGACTGGCATTTTCCGGCATGACAAGAACCATTTTGTAACCCAGCACCGAGGCTGCCATGGCCAGTGCGATACCCGTATTGCCACTAGTGGCTTCCAACAAGGTATCGCCAGGCTGAATTCTTCCTCTTTCTTCTGCCCGCCTGATCATGGACAACGCCGGCCGATCTTTCACCGAGCCGCCAGGATTGTTTCCTTCCCCTTTGACCAGCAGGGTGTTTCGCCCGGTACCGAGACGGGAGAGGCGGATCAAGGGAGTATTGCCCACCGTTTGAAGAACCGTGGGGTATACCGGAGGAGCGAACTTTTCGATCCAGGCATCAAGAAGCGGGTGGTCTGCCGAAGCCAGAGTTCTTCTGTCTACGGTAAGGGGATCCATCCATTGCACCGCATCATGGAACGGTGTCTTTCCCAGGGGGCCACGCAACGTGGTGGCTATGCCCTCAAGCACAATGATCCGGCCCTCGGATTCCACCGTCCCGAATCCAACCCTTTCACCCGCAGAAGCATCGGTGTCCAATTCTTCTTTGAGCTCTCTGACCAAAGCTTGCGCGGCTGTTTCTCCCGGTTCGACCTTTCCTCCGGGAAACTCCCACCAACCAGCCAAAGTTTGTCCTGAGGACCTGCGGGCCAGGAGCAGCTTTCCGCCTTGTTCAATCAAAGCACAAACAACATGGATGGTGGTCACAAGGCCTCCGGGTTAGAAATCCAGCAAAGGTATGAAAACAAAGGCTGCCAGAGCCAGGGCCGTAAACGTGGCGAACAATACGGCCCCCGCACTGATATCCAGAAGCTTTTCGGCTAACTCATGGTAGTCGGTGGTGAACATCCGTACCAAATACTCAATCGCGGTGTTGAAAAGTTCAGCCACAAAAACCAAACCGATTGCCAAGGCAACGAGCGCCCAGCCGGTTAGGTCCGGTCCCAACCAGGCTCCCATTCCCAGGGCTGCCCCGGAAAACAGCAGATGGGCTTTAAAGCTGTTATCGGTTGTGAACGCCACATGGAGTCCGGTAAACGCATGTCGGAATTTTTTAATCACCCGTGAGAAAAACCGCATGAACTCAATATCGGTCTCACGCCTTGGAAAGTTCAATCTTGACTTTCCAAGAGGACTAAGTTAGCGTCAAAAAAACCGAGGTACCCATGTTCACGATTTCTGCAAAAGGCGCCTACGGTCTCTACGCCATGATGGAGCTGACAAAGACTCATCATGGAGAGTCCGTACAAATCAAGGATATCGCCGAGGCGCAGGATATACCCCAGCATTACTTGGAACAGCTCCTGGTGACACTGCGCAAGGCCGGCTTTGTGAAGAGCTACCGGGGTACCAACGGTGGTTATGCTCTGGCCATCGCCCCAGCCGACTTAACCATCTTGGAAATCTTGGTCGCCCTCGAAGGTCCTGTCGAAGTTCTCCGCGAGCAGGTTCCCCGTGGGGGCTTGGATTTCTTCTGGGGTCGATTGGAACAAGGCTTTGCCTCCCATCTCACCCAGACCCTGGAAGAACTGGTGGCTGAACGCGATTCCCGAAAGGAAATCTTCAACTACATTATCTGAAAGGGCGGACTACTCCTCGGAGAGACTCCGCAGAACGTATCGAAGCACCGAATCGTCGGTGTGGTGGCCGATCACCTCGCGTGCCCTGTCCTTCAGTTCGTTGCGGGCATTTCCCACCGCAACCGCGTGCCACTCCCGGCCGAACATGCCCAAATCGTTCAGCTCGTCGCCGAAGACCACCACTTGATTGCCCTGGTAGCCCAGCATCTGCCCCAAAATCTCCAGCGCGTTTTCCTTGCGGGCATCCTTGTGCTGAATCCAAAGGGCGGCACCGTCTTCCACCTCTTTCAACACCAGGTAGTCTGTCTTAAACCAGGCTCCGTAGTTCTGCTCTAAATCCTCTCTTAAGGGTTCGAGCCATTCCGGGCGGTCCAGAAGCGTCACGCTGATTGTTTTGGAACCGATAGGAAGACCTAAGTCGCTCTGATGGCGCCAGCGGTAGAATTCTTCGGCTCCCTTGTGGTCGTGGTACCACTCCATCACCGGGTTGCAGGGCCCTTCGGACAAGAGATAGTTTTCCGTGCCATCCCAGACATCCAGCAGGGGGGCAAAGCCCCGGCCCACCAGGTCTGCCACCAAAGTTTCCAAGGGCTCTTCGTCCATGGCAAAAAGGTGTAGGGGAGTTGGGTTGTCGAAACTGGAAATCAACGCACCATCGGAACTGATGACCGGTAAATGCAGCTGCGTTACCCCAAGGGCTCGGCGGATCGACGAGAAGGTACGGCCTGAAGCCACGGTGAAGGGAATGCCTCGCGCGGTCAACTCAGCCAAGGTCAACCGACCGAATTCAGAAAGTGTGCCGTCAGCCTGGAGGAGTGTGCCGTCCAAGTCACTGACGAAAAGAGGGTGGGACATGCCAGCAGTTTAGCATGTTATAGTAGGCCCCATGAACCCCGTCCTGGTGGCAGTGGTCCTCGCACTCGTCACCGCGATTCTTTTTCTGGCAATTGCCGGTCCTCGACGCTCCTCATCCGGTGGCAAAGCTCCGCCGTACCCTGCAGGTGAGCCTGGAGTACGGCCGACTTGTCCCCTCTGTGGCAGCTCGCTGGCGCGGGGTGAACGGGTCCACTCGACGGTCTTTTCGTCCAAGACCACCGATAAGATCATGGAAATTGCCGGTTGTCCCCACTGTCGCCCGCCGGCCGTGCTACCCCGGTTCTGCCCTGTCTGCAAAAAAGAACTCAGGCCCCAAGACCTCGTGACCGCTCGGGTTTTTGAACGGAAGAACGAAACAGGCCCCAAGAAAACCCACGTTCACGTGCTGGGGTGCCCAAGGTGCCGGTCCTCAGGGCAGTAGCAAATGCCGTTGTGCCCGCCGTAGAACTTCGGCGGTGTCCTTGTGGCTGATCAGCTTAAGCGAATCGTCCAACTCCAGCCAAACAGCGTTCATAATCTCGGATTTTTGAAGTTTCAGCTTCTTTCCCCTGGCTTTGGCCAGAAAGAACACGACGGTTTTTTCCACCCCGACCGACGGAGAATACCCTATGGCCTCGCGAAATCCCGGAAGCAGTTTGACCCTGAGCCGGGTCTCTTCCTCAATCTCGCGCAGGGCTGTCTGCACTTCGGTTTCGCCGGGTTCCGTATGCCCTTTCGCCAGACTCCAATGGTTGCCGTTGGTGTGCTTCAGCAGGAGATAGAGAACCTTACCCTGGCTCTTCCGGTAAATGACAGCGCCGCAGGAAAGGGTTTTTGTCAAAGGATTTTCCTCAGAGGTAAAGGCAAAGGTAGGCGGTGTCCACCGTGACCTTCAATTGAAATTTCACATTGGCGTCAACCCGGAATTCCGAACCAGGTCCGAAATCCTTCCAGGCTGCCTGGCCTGGGAGTTTCACGGTCAACTTGCCTGCGATGACCTTCATCACCTCAACGCAGTTGGTTCCGAATTCATAATCTCCGGGGGCCATGACGCCGACAGTGGCTTTACCCGGGGCCCCTTGAGCCCCTTCGACGGTCAACCCAATGGACTTCACGTTACCTTGAAAATACTCGTTGACAGTAAGCAAGGGGGCCTCCTCGGGGGAAGGGGAAAAGTACCGGGAACGCCGAAGTAAGGCTGGTTGCAAAACGCGCCCCGGTGGTTGAACTTGTATCAGAACCACGAAATGATGGCAAGGGAGCAAAGGGGTTTCCCTTTTATTCCGTTTTAGGGTATTTATTACAGACATCATAGTCTTAGGGGGATGGAAATGCGTTTCAATGGAATTTTAACGGCTTCTTGCCTGGCAGTTCTGCTGGGTCTTTCTTCTTGCGCAACCTCAGGCGTCAGCCGGGTGAGTGCCGACTCGCAAATCGATTTGAGCGGCCGCTGGAACGACACCGATGCCCAACTCGTGGCAACCGCCATGATCAACGATGTCGTGGCTCGACCGTGGATTACTGAATTCTCCGACGCGACCAAGCGCAAACCGGTTCTGATCATCGGTGCTGTGCGCAACCGAAGCGACGAGCATATCGAAACCCTTGTTTTTACCAAGAGCCTGGAGCGCGAATTGATCAATTCCGGAAAGGTGAGGTTTGTCGCTTCAGCTGAGGAACGGTCCGGAATTCGCGATGAGCGCAATTCTCAGCAGGCAGAAGCCAGTCCTCAGACGATGAAGAAACTGGGCCAGGAGACGGGGGCTGATTTCTATTTGGGCGGGGTGATTACCTCTGTTATCGATGCCGTCGACGGACAGCGAGTCGCTTTCTACAAGATCAACCTCGAACTGATCAACATCGAGTCCAATGAGAAAGTCTGGATCGGTGACAAAGAAATCAAAAAGGTCATCGGCAAAAACGCCGTGAAGTGGTAAGGAACGGAGAGTTGGGTCATGAGCGGTCTGTTTAGAGTCCTTGGCTTCTTGGCCCTGCCCTTGGTATTTGTCTCCTGCGTGACATCGACCCGCAATGCGGTTTTTGTCAAGGCTGATGCCGGTGTTGTCGCCAGGAACTACGAGTCTGTAGCGAAAATCCTCGATGGTCCCGATACCAAAAGCTATTACAACGAAAAAGATCAGGTGCTGCGCAACCTCGATGTCGGGTTGCTGTACCATCTGGCGGGCAATCCGGCCGAGAGTCTGCGGCGGCTTGACTTGGCCGAAAGGCTGATTGACGAGAACTATACCAAGAGTATCTCCAATGCCGCAGCGTCCTTTCTCCTGAACGATTATCAGTTGGAATACTTTGGTGAGGTTTATGAGGATCTCTACATCAACCTTTTCAAAGCCCTTGACTACATGCGTCTGGGAAAAACCGACGGTGCCTACGTCGAAATCCGGAGGGTCTCGGACAAGCTGAACCTTCTCGAAGACAAGTACGGCAGAATGGCCTCGGGTATGAATTCCTCGCCCAGTTCCAAAGGGGTTGTTCAGGCTGGTAAGACAGAATTTCGAAACTCCGCTCTGGCCCGCTACCTGAGCATGCTTTTGTACCGGGCGGACGGCAGACCCGATGATGCGGCCATCGATCAGCGGCAAATTCAGGCGGCGTTTTCCTCTCAGCCGTCTCTCTACAATTTTCCGATTCCTGCCGCGGTTTCACCACCGGTTGTGCCAGGCAAAGCGCGGCTCAACATCGTTGCCTTTGCGGGAAAGAGCCCTGTCAAGCGCGCCAACAACCTGCGGATCAACACTCTGAAGAACCTCATCATTGTATCAGTGCAGAAAGAGGACAGCCGGGGACAGCTGCAGTTTGCCCAATTGGCCCCCATTTCCTTCCCCGGGGTTGCCGGCGGGTACAACTTCAAAGCGGAGCTGCCGGAAATGCTGTTGCAACCGTCCCAGGTTGCCAGAATTGCCGTCTTGGTCGATGGCGTGCCGGCAGGGGAACTGGCACTCATTGAAAAAATTGACTCGATCGCCCTCGAAACCCATAAGCTGACCGAAACGCCCATCTTTTTCAAAACCGTTTTAAGAACGGTGACCAAGGGGATTCTGACCAAAACGGCCAAGGACCAGGCCAATCGGGCAGCTTCTCAAGCGGGGGAACTCGTGGGAATTCTTGCCTTTGCCGGCGGAGTCGCCGCCGACCTTTTAGTTGACGCGAGTGAGCAGGCCGACCTGCGCACGGCCCGCTATTTTCCAGGGCAAGCGTACGTAGGGGAACTGGCGGTAGAACCGGGTGAGCATACCGTGACGGTTGAGTATTTCAGCCGAGCCGGGGCTCTGCTTTACCAGGAGTTCTTCCCACGGAAGAACTACCTGGAAAACGGGCTGAACCTCGTCTCTTCCTTCAACCTGGAATAGTCTCAATCCTCAACACAGTCCACATAATACCTTATCGTCCCATTCTCTCCCTTTTCTTCCACCAACCCATGGATGTCGGTTTCAAAGCCTGGAAAACGGGCGTTGAAGTCC
>JFJP01037671.1_pt1 | contig 24452 bp, 23 predicted proteins | sample 431651 | NCBI WGS metagenome assembly JFJP01 (sample SAMN02602958, study PRJNA72255) | Microbial mat metagenome, whole genome shotgun sequencing project. | biome: fresh water; feature: sink hole; material: water; isolation source: purple microbial (photo- and chemosynthetic) mats found in...
GAGTCTCGCAAGGAGCCAAACCCATTGAGAGCCATCCCAATGAGACCAGGCCACCTGGCAAACTTCGGCACACCCCCAAAAGCCACCACCAAAAATTCGTCCCCTAGGCTCCAAAACCCTTTCCTTCAAAACCACTTTCGCACCCTCCATCCCTTTCGAGGACAAGAATATTTTTCGTGTTTTTCGTGCATTTCGTGGAAAAGATCTTTTCGTATTGATAATGCAAACTGAATCTAGCCTTTTACATAGATAGACTTGGAACGTCTTGGTTTTCGCGTTGAACCCCTGCGGGGTTCAACGCAGGCAAGGCCGCCTAACATGGGAATCCGGCAGGATTGAAAGCGACTTGGCGCAACAGGGCTGGAAAAAACCGAAAAGCCTTCATGCTAGAGGCGCATGAAGGCTTTTGGGTTCAAATGTCCACCAGGGCGTAATGCTCTTGCCTTGCTGAAGAGAAGTCCAGCATGGAGGCGAAGACTGCCCCCTCGGGCAGGGTCATGAAAATGGGCGTCCAGGCGTCCGCGGCTTGCTTGTCGTCCCAGGTGATGATGATCAGCCAGGCGCCGTCGTGGTCTTGATAGACTTCGCGGCCTTGGTAGCCTGCCTGGGATTTGATCCTGCCTTGGCGGATGTCGCCTTCGGCTTTCAGGAATTGCTCCTGCGTTACGCCCGCTTTCAGATTCAAGCGGACGACTTCCAAATACTGCTGTTTCATTTGGGCAAAAGATTTGAGAAAACGTTGAAGTGGGAAATGGAATTAGTCGCCATCACGTTTGGCGATTGCCTTGAACAAGGCCACGACCACCAGGATCTCGATGCCCAGCAGCACTGCCGCCACCACTGTTCCGGTTGCGAAGCCAGTTGTCAGGAGGGCGATAGCGATGGTCTGGATTTCGACCAAGGCCCTGGTGATGGTCATGATCGCCATGCTTTCGGGCACGCCCTTGCCGGCCACGACCAACAGGGCCAGGCCAATGGCCAGATTGCGCGCCGCGAATTCGTAACTCGCGTACTGGGCACCCAGACCTGCCAGATCAACGCCTGCCTGGCTGTTTTGGAACAAGACGGAATTGTCAAAATATCCGGAGACTCCAAAAGCGATGTTGGCCAAAGCGAGCAGGCCAACAACAATTCTCACCCAAAAGGGCACGATGTCAAAGTGCTTGGCCATGTGTTACTGGGTCAAAAATGCCTGTGAGGAAAAAACGCCCATCCGAAACGAGCTTGGGTCAATCATCTCCTTGAAATCATCGACGGAGGTTTCCTCCCTCCATCTTTCCATGGAGGCCCGCGCGTGCTCCAAACTTTCCCAATGGACCACGATCACCCAAGTGCCATCGGCATCGGGGCCAGTCTCGCGGCTGATGAAGCCGGCCTGCCTTGCCGCGTATTCAACGCCTACGCGGAAGTTTCTCGCCCCGAACGCTTCTTGCGAGATGCCTTCTTTGGGCTTGAAGTAGGTGATCTCAATGACTTGGTTCTCCATCCCGGTCAGCCTTTGAGTTGTTTCATGGCTGTCCCCCAGTCCTCCAGATGGAACACCGAGGCAAGCTTGCCGTCAACGACGCGATGGAAATCAATCGACATGATTTTGAACGACTTGGTGCCATCGGTGGGCAAGCCCATGAAATCGCCCTTGGGGGTGCCCGAGACCAGGCTCCGGACCACGTACTTGTCGCCGTCGTTGGCGATGTCCTGCGGCTCCCACCTGAGGTCGGGGATGAGCTTCCAAAAGAACTCGACCTGACCGATCAAGGCTGGTTTGCCTTTGCTCTCCACCGAGCCGCTCGAAAGGAAATCGTCTGCCAAAACTTCGCCCAGGACCGCCGTGGGAGTGGTTTCGGTGTTGACCGTGAGGGCCTTTTTGTAAAAGGAGGCCAGTGCTTCTCTGTTTTTGTCCATTGTGAATGAAATGAGATTGTGAATACTGGCGCGAATGTAAAGCCAAGCGGGGGGGCAGGAAAGGTAAAAGAGCGCCTTTTGATGATACGTTTAGCCCATGAGGCCCTCCCGGTACTCCGATGGGCTTTTCCGGGTGTGCTTGCGGAAGTATTTGACAAAATTGGTAGGCTCGTCAAAACCCAGCTCGTAGGCGACCTCCTTGATCGTGCTCGTTTCGTGGACCAGCAAAAGTTTGGCCTCCAGGAGGATCCTTTCATCAATCATCTGCTTGGGCGTCTTGCCCAATATCTGGCGGGTGGCCTTGTTGAGCCGCTTTTCGGTAACGAGCAGTTTTTCGCAATAGCCACTCACCGAGCGCGATTCTCTGAAATGGTTTTCCAAAAGGCCTTTGAAAAGCAAAAAACAATCTAAATCCAAATCTTTCCTGGGTTCGGCAAAGCCCTGCTTGTGCTTTTCTCTTTCGGCCAGCAGCAACAAGGTATGGACATGGTTTTTGAGGATCCTCCCCTGGGCGAAGTCGTTTTCTTGTCGCAATTCCTGCCTTATTTGTTCGCAGATCTGCAAAAAAAGACCTATCGAATGCCCAAGCTCAAGCGCGGAATGGCCCCTTATGCCATTGAACAGGACATTGCTTCTCAAGTATTGGGTGTCTTGTGCGGAATGGCAATAAAAATCGTCCGTGAAAATGATCATCTTGCCCTTGTAGTCGAGCTTTTCGTCGAACTGGTGCACCCTGCCCTTGTCCAAGAACAACAAACTGTTGGCCTTGATGTCCAAGCCTTCAAAATCAACGACATGCCTGGGGCTGCAATTCTCAAATATGAAGATGTGGTAAAAGTCGGTCCGATGCGGAACGAGCAATTTTTGCTTTGCTTTATTGACAAGATGCTCGATTTCCACCACTTCAACGGACAAATTGCCACTGTTTTTGAACTGGTACTCTTTTATTTTCATTGTGTTGCTCGATTTGTATGATGGCTTGGTCGCCAAGCGCAGAACCGCTCCCCGAGCGCGCAGGCAAGCTCTCTACGCTCCCGCCCGAAACCCTCGGCCAACCGCCCTGCCGCCCTTTTGTGACCGGGAAGAGGCTTTGGGTCCATCTTTGCGACAGCCGCTTCCACGGCGAGCCCACCTAGGCGGCAGGGTCGCGAGAGCTGCCTCCGCGATGTTACACCGAGAAGGCCAAATTCCCAAATCTTGGAGCAAAACATCCATCCTTCCCGCTTTTGCCGGGCGCGTGGCCAAGGGGCAAACCGCTGGCTGGCAAGGGGTCGGCCCCGCCCCCGGCCCGGGGACCCAGCGCGGAGCCCTGGCAGAAGGGGCGGCGGCCAGAAGCCGGGCCGGCCTCACTTCTGCCAGAACGCGGGCGAGAAGAGCACCAGGACCGTGAAGAGCTCGAGGCGGCCGACCATCATCAGAATGGCCAGGAACCACTTGCCGAAGTCGGTGATGGCGGCGAAGTTGGAGGTGGGCCCCACCTGGCCGATGCCCGGGCCGATGTTGCCCAGGCTGGCGATGACCGCGCCCATGGCGGTCTCGAAGTCCAGGCCCGTGCCCGTCATGGCCAGCGAAGAGAACACGAAAATGAAGATGTAGAGAACCGTGAAGCCCAGCACGCGGTTGATGATGGCCGTATCGACGGGCTTGCCGTCGAGCCGGACCGGGATGACGGCGTTGGGATGCACCAGGCGCTTGAGCTCGACCAGGCCGCTCTTGAAGAGCAGCAGGATGCGCATGACCTTTATGCCACCGCTGGTGGAACCGGCCGAGCCGCCGAAGAACATGACCACGAAGCAGGCCGTGGTCAGGAAGGATCCCCACTGGATGTAGTCCGCCGAGCCAAAGCCCGTGGTGGTCATGAGCGTGGCGACCTGGAAAAGAGCGTCGCGGAAGGATCTCTCCCAGCCGCCGCCCTGCTGGAAGACCAAGACGAGCGCGATGACCAGCGTGAAGGCCAGCATAATGAAAAGGTAGGCGCGGAACTCCTCGTTGCGCAAGACGCGGTCGAAGCGGAAATGGAAGGCGTGGTAGGTGATGGCGAAGTTGGCACCGGCCAGGACCATGAACAGGATGACGACGTAATGCGTGTAGGCCGAGGAGGAGAAGAGGCTGTCGTTGAAGGTGGAGAAGCCTCCGGTGGACATGGTCGTGAAGGCATGGTTCAGGGCATCGAAGAAGTCCATCTCGCCCAGCCAGAGCAGCAGGGTCTGCGCCGCCGTCATGGCGATGTAGATGACCCAGAGGCGCTGGGCGGTCTCCTTGACCTTGGGGTGGATCTTGTCGGGCACGGGGCCGGGCACCTCGGCCACGTAGAGCTGCATCCCCCCCCACCCCGAGCAGCGGCAGGATGGCCAGGGAGAGCAGGATCATGCCCAGGCCGCCGATCCACTGCGTGAGGCTTCGCCAGAAGAGCAGCCCCTTGGGCAGGGACTCGATGTCGCTCATGATGGAGGCGCCGGTGGTCGTGAAGCCCGACATGGTCTCGAAGAAGGCGTCGGTGTAGGTGGCGATGTGGCCCTGGATGTAGAAGGGCACCGCCCCGACGAGCGAGAAGAGGAGCCAGACGAAGCTCACGATGATGTAGGCCTCGCGGCTCGCGAACTGCTGGCGGCAGCCGCGCGTGGCCAGCACCGCCAGCCCGCCAACCAGGAAAGTGGCGCCCGCAGGCAGCAGCAGCGGGAGCGTGTCCTCGCCGTAGAGGGCAGAAACGCCAGCGGAAAGGATGAGGAAGACGGATTCGATGGCCAGGAGGAAACCCAGGATTCGAAGGATGATCTTGAAATTGATCATTTGAAAAAGCGCACTACTTTGTCGATGACCTGTCCCAGGGCGAAGACGATGACCTTGTCGTTGGGCTGGATGAGCGTGTCACCCTTGGCGATGAAAGTGCTGTTGCCGCGGACGACGCCCCCGACGATGGCTCCCTTGGGGAAGTCGAGGTCCTTGAGCGGGTGGCGGGTGATCTTGGCGTCCTTGGGCACGACGAACTCGAGGACCTCCGCGTTGGTGTCGTTCAGGTAGTTCATCGAGGAGACGTGCGCGTTGATCGTGAAACGGAAGATGCGGCTGGCGGCCATGAACTTCTTGTTGACGATGGTGTCGATGCCCACGTTCTCCCCCAGGCCGATGTAGTCGAGGTTCTCAATCTCGGCGACCACTTTCCTTACGCCCATCTTCTTGGCCAACATGCAGGAGAGGATGTTGGTCTCGGAGTTTCCGGTCACGGCGATGAAGACGTCCATGCTGGCGATCTGCTCCTCGAGCAGGAGGTCCATGTTGCGGCCGTCGCCGTTGATGATGAGGGTCTGGTTGAGCAGGTTGGCCAACTGGTGGCACTTGTTGACGTCCTTCTCGATGAGCTTGACGTTGAACTTTGCCTCCAGGTCCTTGGCGGCCAGCGTCCCCGTCCTGCTCCCGCCCAGGATCATGACGTTCTTGTACTCCACGCGCTTCTTGCCCGTGACCTTGAGCAGCTCGGTCATCCCGGCCGGGTTGGTGATCACGTGTACCACGTCGTTCTCGAAGAACCTGTCCTTGCCGTCGGGGACGATGGTGTCGTGGGCCCTGAAAATGGCCACCACGCGGAAGTCGAAACCGCTGAGCATGCGGGTGGCATCGACCAGGCTCGCCCCGACGATCGGCGCGTCGCCCTGGAGCTTTATGCTCACGATGGAGAGCTTCCCGCCCGAGAACTCGATGGAATCGGAGGCTCCGCTCTTGCGCAGGACCCCCGCGATGGCCTTGGCGGCGAGCTTCTGCGGATAGATGAGGGAGTCTATGCCCAGCCCGCGGAAATACTCGCGGTTGTCGTGCATCAGGTACTCGTCGTTGTCGATCCTGGCGATGGTCTTCTTGGCCCCCAGCCGCTTGGCGATGATGGCCGAGGTGATGTTGACGGCCTCCTGCTCCGTGACCGAGATGAACAAGTCGGCCTTGCGGATGTCGCCCGACTCGAGCACCGCCATGGACGCGGCGGAGCCGGATATGGTCAGCACATCCAAGGTGGAATCCAAGGCCCGCAGCCGTTCGGGATCCCTGTCGATGGCCGTCACGACGTGGTTGGCATCGCAAAGCATCTTGACCAGATGGGCGCCGACCTCGCCCGCGCCAGCGACTACGATTCTCATGGGAAATGTTGTCAGAGGAATTTCAGACGCGATGGCAAAGATGCGGCAAAAGAAAAGGCCAGCGCCGGGAAGCGCGAGCCTTTGCGCGAATCGTTGCCCGCTGTTTCAGAGCTTGATGAAATATTCGTCCTTCTCGAGGTTGCTGATGGCCTTGGCCAAATCACGTCCGCTGAGGACCTGGCCGACGCCCGAGAGCTGCTCGAACTGTATGGCCTTCAGCAGGGTCCCGTCCTCGGCGAAGTAGTACCAGATCCCGCCCTTGCGGTAGGGCTCGTCCATCAGGTGCGAGTCGAAACGCGGGGTGGGGACCCTCATGCGGGGCGGCTTGACCACGTAGCCCTTGACCTTGGGCTTGCCGTTGGGGTAAAACTCCTCGTAAAACCCGGAGTACTGGTAAGAGCTGGCATCGCCGTTGGCCTGCTGGACCGTCACCCTGTTGTCCCAATCCAGGCGGCTCCGGAGCTGTCCCGTCTCGTAGTAGGACTCGATGGTGTCCGTGCGGTGGTAGGTGTCCTCCAGGCGGGGATACTCGATCCAATACTGAAGTTGCCCGTTCGGGTGGTTGTAGATGCCCTGGTTGATCAAGGCCCCGTAGTTCATCAGCGCCCCGCTGGGCTCGCCGCCGTAAAACTCGACCTTTCGCTCGATGATGCCATCGGAATACCAGAAGGTCCACTTCCCGACAAGGCTCTCGGAGCCGTTGACCGTCTTCATGTGGCCCTCGGACTTGAGCTGCTTGTTCGGATAGTAGGTCCTGGCCAGGCCATCGGGCACCCCGCCGATGAGGGTCTTCTCGGAAGTCATGATGCCATACTTGTCGTAAAAGGTCACCAAGGCGTTGAGGTTCACGTTGACGCGGGTCCGGTGGAGGAAGGGGTCGTTGTAGAAATGGTTGAAACGCTGGTAGTTCTGGTTGGGAAGATGGATGGGGGACACGTTCCTGAACTCGTAGCTCTTGATCTCGGAACGCTCGTGGAGGCCATAGACGGTCGAGTTGGGCCGGACCTCGAGCACGTACTCCTGCCCGTCCACCTTCTGCTGCACGGGCACCACCGAGGCGACCGTGGTGTCGTTGAAGAAAGTCCTCAGCACTCCCTGCGAGGCCCCTCCTTCAAAGACATGCTCCTCGATCAGGAGCCCCCGCCGGTCGTAAAACCGGCGCTGGCCCACGGTGAGGCCCTGCGCGTTCTTGGCCGAGACTTCCTGCAACACGCCGTTGGGGTAGCGGATCGTGTCTGCCACCTGCTGGGCCGAGGCGGCATGAGAACCAAACGCCCAGGCGAAGGCCACGATGGCGCAGGTACCGGTGATATGGCAGATTCTTGTTTCCATACCAGGGCAAATTCAATTATCGTACCATCGAGAGGATCCCGACGGCACAACCCTCCTTGCCTTCCTTGAAAGAGATGAAAATTTGGTAAACGTCAGTCTTCTGGCACATGAAGTCGAAGGAGTTGAACTCGCGGCCCGTCGAGAGGTCGATGGTGCTGCCCAACAACTGCGAGTCGTCGTAGAGTTGCATGATGGCCTCGCCCTCGAAGTCGGTGGCGTTGCACAAGGTCAGCCGGTAGTGGGTGCCGCGGTTCAGCACGATGGTGTATTTGGCGAACGGGAAGGCCTGGTTGCGCTTGGCCCGCGGCAGCTTTGCCCTGAAGTCTTTCATGTAAACGGCATTGTCACCGACAGAAAGCGCGCAAATGTTCACCAGTTCGTCATTGCACTGGGCTTTGCTTTCTTGGCTCAATGCCAAAAGCAAGAACGAGAAAACTACGAGCGTAATAATTCTGTTCATTGGGATTGCAGTATTAGTTTGTCTCTAATTTCTTTGACCGTGTTCATGATGGTGTTGAGGTGGCCTTCAGGCATGTCCACGTTGATTTTTGAAACCTGCTTGATGATGAGCATGTCGTTCTCCTCGATGTACTCGGGCTCGCCGATCTCGTAGGTTATCTCGACCGGCTCATAAACGTCCTTGAGCCGCTTGAAGTCCTCGATGAGCGGGGCGAAGCCGGGCTTGCTCTCGAAGCGCTCCAGGATGATGAAGAGCTCGTCCAGGGAGACGCTCTGCTCACCGATGCGCTCCTCGATCTCGGGGTTGTGCTTCTCGATGGCCACGCGGGTGGCGATGTAGAGCGCCTCGAGCCAGGTCCCGGCCACGATCAGGGTGCTGGTCTCGCTCCGGTTGGTCTCGCGCAGGTACTTGTCCATGCGGTTGAAGCTGGAGATGGACAGGTAGAGCAGCGAGTCGATGTTGTCGCTGTTCAGGGCGAAGTCCTTGAGCTTCTCGAACTCGAAGAACTGCCCGATGCGCAGGTCGTCCGAGAGCTTCTTGATGGCGCTGATGTACTCGAGCACCGAGCCCTGCTTGCCGTAGATGTTCAGGTAGCCCAGGTCGGCCCCGTACACGCCCAGGGCGATGGCCTTCTTGAAATCGGTGTTGTACTGGTCGAGGTCGGTGGTGGGCGCCAGGTACTTGCTGTCGTAGGGGACCCCGTTGCGCTCGATCAGCGCCGCCAGCTCGATGGGCGAGGAGACGTTGGAGACGATGTCGTCGATGAGGTTCTCGGACGGGTTGAAGTCCTGGATAGGCTCTAGCAGCGAGTCGATGGGTATCTCGACCACCTCGCCTCCGCCCCCGCCCGAGCAGGAGCCCAAGAACAGCAAGGTCGCCGTCACGGTCGCGAGAAAGATGCCACTTGTTGGATTGGCCATGGTTTGCTTGGGATTTTGTTTCACAATCAGATTCGCGTTATGTCATTTGCCCTTGCCCTTGCGCCCGAACTTCAGCTTCAGCCTGGCCATCAGGCCGGCGGCCTCCTTGCCTTCTTCCGCGGGAGCCGCCGGCTTGGGCATGAACCGCCGGAGGTGGGGCTTGAGGTCGATCTCGCCCAACGCGTCGAGCGAGCGCTTGAGGTAGTCCTTGTAGAGCGTGAAGTACAAGAGCAGGGTGAAAATCCAAATGACCAGGGTGTTGAAGCCATAAGTCGAGAAGTTCGCGCCCAGGAAGTGCTTGTGCGGGGCGTAGAAGTGCGTCCGGAAGTTGAGGGGCCCCTCGACCCAGGGCTCGAGGTAGATCGGGTCGGCCTGCTGGACGAGGACGTCGCCGTAGCGCACGATGGGGCTCTTCTCGTAAACGTTCCTGACAATCTCCGAAAGGTACTCGTTGTGCTTGGCCTTGATCATCCGGTCGTAGTAGCCCGGATGGGTCTCCTCGAGATAGGTCACCATGGCGTCCTTCTTGCGGCTGGCCTCGTTGGCCATCAGGGTGTAGTGGTGGTTCAGCCGCTCCAGGTACCGGTCGAAGCTGTTTACGACCGCGGTGTCGCCGAACGAGGCGGGCCGCAGCGCGTCCAGCCCCCCGATCGCCACCTGGGGCGTGAAGTGCGTCTGCTTGAGGATCTCCTTGCGCAGCAGCGAGATGCCCATCTGGCTCTCGTGCTCCGGCACGCCACCGTTCTTCGCGCCGATGCGGAGCTCGTCGATGACCGAGCGGAGCTCGGGGATCCAGTAGGTCTGCTTGAAGTTGGCCACGCTCTTCTCGCGCTCCACCTCGAAGAACTGGTTGAAGAACAGGTTCTCGCGGTACTGGTGGACCATCAGGGCCTCGTAGGCCCAGCGCGAGGTCATGATCTCGGCGATGATGGGCACCTTGTCCACGCTGCCGATGGTGCGGTTCAGCTTGTCGAAGCTGAAGAGCGCCCCACCCAGGGCCATCTGCGGGATCATCAGCAACGGGATCAGGATGTAGATGGTCACGGCCGAGTTGAACGAGGCCGAGATGTTGAGGCCCAACATGTTGGCGAAGGCCGAGGTCGCGAACATCACGTACCAGTACTCGAAGAACATGTCCTCGATGCCCAGTATCCAGTTGCCCACGAGCACGTAGGTGAACGACTGTATGGCCGAGATGATGAACAGGATGGCCACCTTCGAGACCAGGTAGCTCGTCCGGCTGAGGTTCAGGAACTTCTCCCGCTTGAGGATCTTCCTGTCGCGGAAGATCTCCTCGGCGCTGACGGTCAGGCCCAGGAACAAGGCCACCACCACGCTCATGAAGATGTAGGGCGGGATGTTCTCGTTGTCGCGGAAGATGTACACGTGCGAGGTCGGGTCGGCGATGTAGCGGATGATGTAGGAGAGGATGAAGGCCAGCACGGGGGCCTCCAGCATGTTGATCAGGATGTACTGGGTGTTGCTCAGCTTCGACTTGAGGTCGCGCTGGAAGTAGATCTTCAACTGGGCGAACCAGGAGGGGATCTTGAGGTTCTTCGGGGGCTCCTCGGACACGGAATCGACCGTCTGCATCTCGAAGTTGGAATGGTAGTGCGACTCCCATTCCTCGGGCGAGACCTTCCGGTTGCCGGTGTACTGGCCGACCTCGTCCACGACCTGCGCCTCGACGATGTTGAAGATGAGCTCCGGGTTCACGTTGCCGCAGGTGGGGCACTCCCCGCTCTCGCTGTTGATCTGCTGGTCGATGCGCTTGAAGTACATGAGGGCCTCCACGGGGTTGCCGTAGTAGATCATGTAGCCCCCGGTGTCGAGGATCATCATCCTGTCGAACATCTTGTAGATGTCGGACGAGGGCTGGTGGATGACCACGAAGATGAGCTTCCCCTTCTGGGCCAGCTCCCGGAGCAGGTCCATGACGTTCTCCGAGTCGCGCGAGGAGAGCCCGGAGGTCGGCTCGTCCACGAAGAGGATCGAGGGCTCGCGGATGAGCTCCAGGGCGATGTTCAGGCGCTTGCGCTGCCCGCCGCTGATCATCTTGTTCAGGGGCGAGCCCACCTTGAGGGCCTTGCGCTCGAACAGGCCCAGGCTCCGGAGCGTCTTGTCCACCAGCTCGCCTATCTGCTCCTCGGTCTTGTCGTTGAAGCACTGCTTGGCGCTGAAGTAGAGGTTCTCGAAGACGGTCAGCTCCTCGATGAGCAGGTCGTCCTGCGGGATGTACCCGATGACCCCCTCGACCTGGTCGCGCTGGTTGTGCAGGTCGATGCCGTTGATGAGGATCCGGCCGTCGGTGGGCGAGCTGATGCCCGACAGGACGTTGAGCATGGTGGTCTTCCCGGCGCCGCTGGCCCCCATGATGCCGATGAGCCTGCCGCTCTGCTCCGAGAAGTTGATGTTGCGCAGGCCCAGGTCGCCGGTGGGGAACCGGAACTGCACGCCCTTGACCTCGAAGGAGAGCCGCGAGCTGGAGGTGTCCTCCATGAAGGAGGAATAGACGTCGCTGTAGTAGATGGGCTTGCCCTTGGGCAGGCGGATGGTGCTGCCGGTGGCGAACATGTTGATGCTGCGGTGGTCGAGGGCCCGGCCGTTGAGGTACAGCTCCTGCGAGCCGCTGTAGCGGAGGAAGAAGAGGTTGACGCTGTTGATGCGCAGGATGATGATCTCGCCGTCGAGGGCCTCCGACTGGATGAAGCGGCAATGCCTCAGCTCTGCCCCCAGCTTGTCATCGACGATGAGGATGTTGGTGTTGTCCAGGTCCTTGAGGTCGGTCTTGACCACGAAGGCCTCGATGCTCTTGAACTCCTCCTTGTCGATGTTGAAGACCTCGGCCACGGTGTTGATGATGGCCATGCGCTGGTCGGAGAACTTCCGGTCGGCGTTGACCAGCTCGAAGAGGCGGACCAGCGCGACGACCTTCTGGTACTGGTTGAGCCGCCGGTTGATCTTCTTGCACAGGCCCAGGATGCGGACCGAGTCCTTGACGGAGGTCAGCTTGGGCTTCTTGGAAGGACGCCCGCCCTCCTGGGGCTCGTCGTCGTCGCCCAAGGAGGCCCCCACCCCAGCCTTTTGGTTGAAGAGTGCCATGTACTCCCTGACGTCCTTGCTGCTGAGCTGGGCCGTCAGGAAGTTCTCGACATACTTGATCTCGTTTGCCTCAACGCCCTCGTCCTGCTTGGCAATGATCGCGAACAACTGCATCAAGGCTTTTAGAATCTCTTCACTCATCGCTAGGTTTTCTTGTCAAGGGAAATGCGGGACAAACGACAAGGATGCGCGCTTAGGGCGCGCATCCTTTTCCGGTGGCGGGGTTGGCGTGGGCTTGGATCAGTCCCATTGGTAGGCGACCTGCTCGAAGGGCACGTCCACGATGTCGGCGTACTCCTCGCCGGCCTCCTCCATGTCCTCGTCGTCCTCGGGATAGTGCCAGCGCACCAGCACGTCGTTGCCCTCGTCGGCCAGGTCCTCGAGCTTGAGCAGGATGTCGAGCAGCAGCTTTGAGGACGCCGTGTTGAAGTACACCAGCTTGAAATCGAAAACCGTCTTCGCGTTAGGGGATTCCGCGTATTCATCCAACCAGTCAAGAATAGGCTCGTAGAACGCGGCGACGTCCTCAGGCAAGGACCGTCCGGAAATCTCCATGATGTTGTTTTCCGAATCAAGAAGAACGGTTGGCGTGTCGTCGGTACCTTTTATTTTGATTACTTGCATCGTCGTGGTTTTTTATTTTTTTCTTGAAATGGTAGTTGTAAGGATGAAGAAAGCGGTACGCTCGTCGATTGCCCTGAAATGGAAGTCGAGCTTCTGCCCGGTTTTCTTGGCGATGTCGATGAAGCCCAGGCCCGCGCCGCCCTTGTCGGAGAGGCGCCCCTCGCGGATCTGCTGCTTGTAGAGCTTCTTGAGCCCGACCTTGTCGAGGCTGTTGATGTTCTCCAGCATCCCCTTGAGGTCGTCTATCTTGTCGATGGGGATGACGTTCCCGGTGGTGACGTTGTACTCCTCCTCGCCCTTGCTGACCATGAAGATCCCTCGTCCGTCCTTGCCGGACTCGGTCTCGTCTGCTCCTTCCGCGTGCTTGCTGATGTTCTGGAGGCATTCCACCATGACGTGGAAGACCTTCTTCTGGACCGTGCTAGGCTCGTCCTCTTTCAGCATCTTGGATTCGGTCAAAGAAGTGAAGGCTTTGGTTATCTGGTGCGTGATTTCGCCTTCGTAAACCAAACTCACTTCTTGGGACTTCATTTTCACGTAGTAGTCGTACACGAAACCAAGAATGTTATGTTTGTCTATTTTTTCCGGCATAATCTCCTGAGCGTTTAGGTTAAGAATCTTTGAAGGAAAAGGCGGGAAGGAACTCGGTGCATAAAAGTAGCTTTTTTCTGGGCTTCATGCCAACGCGAAGATATAATTTCTCGAAGAAAAATCTTGCGCAGGCCTAAAATTCAATCCCGATCAGCAAGACGTCGTCAATTTGCTTGATGTCGCCTTTCCATTTGTTGAAGTCCCTGGCGAAGAACTTGGAGAACTGGCTCATGGTGTAGTCCTTGTTCTCCACGATCACGTTGCGGATGCGCTGGGCCTGGTACTTCTTGGCGTCCGGCCCGCCGATCTGGTCGGGCAGCCCGTCCGAGAAGAAGAAGATCTTGTCGCCCTCCTCGTACTGGATGACGTAGTTGACGAAGTCCTTCTCCTCCTTGCGCTTCTGGGGTATGCCGCCGATGGCCTTGCGGTTGCCCTTGTACTGCTCGACGTCGTCGCCCCGGAGGTAGAACAGGGGGCGGTGGGCGCCGGCGTACTGGAGCTCCGAGCGGGCCTTGTTGATCTTGCACAGGGCGATGTCCATGCCGTCGCGGGCGTTCGCGCCCTCCTGGTCCTGCCGGAGCGTGCTCCGGACTCCCTGGTGGAGCTCGTCGAGCACCTGGCCCGCCGTCAGCTCGCGGTCGTGGTCGACGATGTTGTTGAGCAGGAAGTAGCCGATGAAGGAGAGCAGGGCGCCGGGGACGCCGTGGCCGGTGCAGTCCACGGCCGCGATGTAGGTCTCGTCGCCGCGCTTGAAGAACCAGGGGAAGTCTCCGCTGACCACGTCGCGGGGACGGTAGAAGATGAAGGACTTGGGCAGCTCCTGCTGGATGACGTTGTTGTCGGGCAGGATGGAGGTCTGGATGCGCTGGGCGTAGTTGATGGAGTCGTTGATCTTCTTGTTCTTGTCCTTGATGATCTCCTCGATCTTCTTCTGCTCGGTGATGTCGTGGGCCACGATCAGGATGGTCTCCAGCTCGCGCTCCTCGCTGAACTCGGGGATGGCGTTGATGAGCATCACCTTGCGCTCCTCCACCGAGGGGAAGTCGGTCTCCACGTCTATCTTCTCCTGGGTGAGGATGACCTTCTCGGTTATCTCCTTGAGGACCTTGACGATCTTCTCGTCCATGGGCACCTCGTCGAAGGTGCGGCGGATGATGTCCTTCTTCTTGATGCCCGTGTAGCGCTCCACGGTCGGGTTGGCGTAGAAGAAGCGCCCCTCCAGGTTGACGCGCATGATCATGTCGATGGAGTTCTCCGACAGGGCCTGCATCTGTCCGCTCATGCGCTGGGCCTTCTCGGCCACCTTGCGGACGGTGATGTCGCGGGTGTTGAAGATGATGCCGCCGATGGCGGGGTTGTTGAGGAAGTTGCGGCCGGTGGACTCCAGCCAGAGGACCTCCTCGTCGCCCTTCTGGTACTGGTACTCGAAGGTCTGGGGCCGGGTGGGGTCGTCCAGCAGCATCTGGAAGATCTGCCGGGTGGGGTCGTTCTCGGAGTTGTGGATCACGTCGAAGGCGTTCTTCTCCTGGACCTCCGCGGGCTCGTAGCCCAGGATGTGCTTGACCGACGGGCTCTCGTACCGGACGATGCCGTGCTCGTCGTAGATGGAGATGACCTCCGAGGCGTTCTCGAGCAGGGAGTGGATGCGCTTCTGGGCGTTCTCGACCTCGCGGATCTGGCCCTCGAGGTTCTTGTTGGTCTTCTCGAGCTCCTCCTGGGTGGCGCGCATCTCCTCCGCGTTCTGCCGCAGCTCCTCCTCGTTCTCCTGGAGCTCCTCGGTCATGATCCGGGCCTCCTTGAGCAGCTTCTCGGTCTTGGCGTTGACCTTGAGGTTGAAGACGGTCTGGGCGATGATCTCGCCGAGCTCCTTGACGAACTTGATGGTCAGCTCGGGGATGTCGTCCTGCAGGGAGGCGAACTCGAGGATGCCCTGGAGCTTCTCGTCCGAGATCAGGGGCACGATCAGGATGGTGCAGGGCTTCTTGTCGCCCAGGATGCCCGAGGTGATGGTCACGTAGTCGTCGGGGATCTCGCGGCGGTAGATGTAGTCCATCTCGTAGGCGCACTGGCCGATCAGGCCCTGGCCCACCTTGAAGACCTGGTTGACGTACTTCTTGCGGTTGTAGGCGTAGGTGGCGATGTTGCGCAGGGCCTTGGAGTCCTCCTCATAGACGTAGAAGGACCCCTGTATGGTGTTGGTGTAGTTGATGAGCGTGACCAGGGTCTCGTAGGCCAGGGTGTTGATGTTGTTGTGCAGGCGCAGGATGTTGGAGATCTTGTCCTTGCCCTGGGCTATCCAGTTGAGCTCGGCCTCCTTCTTGCTGGCCTCGACCAGGTTGTTGCGCATGACCAGCAGGGCGTGGCCCAGCTCGTCGTCGCGCGAGATCTCGCCCTCGTTGACCGAGAAGTCCTTCTCGCCGATGCGCTTGGCGAAGCGGGCGTTCTTCTGGATGTTGGTGCTCAGCTCGCCCAGGGTCTGGTCCATGTCCTGGCGGTACACCTCGAAGTTGCGCGCCAGGACGTAGCCGATCAGGCCCAGGATGAAGGGCGCCAGGTCGATGAAGTAGAGGACGGGGGTATGGCTGTGCATCTCCGTGATCCCGCTGACATCTCCCCCCAAAATGCTGATGGACCAGGCGACGACGACGCAGGCGACCCCGTAGAGGACGCCGAGCACGGCGTACCTCCTGGTGAGGCTGGAGGTGAAAAAGTTCTCATTCTCGTTCTGGATGATCCTGTCCATGGTGATGGTGGAGATGTTTGGGGCAGTTTCGTCGGCCTGGGGCCCTTGGCCGCCCGGTGGGGCCGGGCGGGCCTCGGAGGCCGAAAGCCATGACTAAAATATTAAGTTTTTTACAAAAACAACCGCGGAGTAAGTTTTTTTTGATTTCGGGACCGTCCTCCGGGGCCGTGGCCCCTGCTTCCGCAGCCGGCCGGCCTTGCGTCAAATTTAAGAAAAAAAACAGAACGCGCCCTCCCCCGCGGGCGCCTCCGGGGACCGGGCGGGCCGGGGGCCAGCCACCGAAGCCCCCTGAGCACGCGTTTTCGAGAATTAAATCTATATTTGTGAAGGCATTTTTACCAATTTGCTTATCTTTGGAAGAGCCCAAGACATTTCAGGTGAAAATTTTATGGAAATAACCCCGGAAGAGATAAAGTTGTTCATCAACACCGTCAGGAGCGTCTCGGAGTACGACTTCAAGGACTACTCCGAGCGCTCGTTCAGCAGGCGCTTGGAGAAGGTGCTGGTTGACAACAAGATGACCATCACCGCGCTGGTGGCCAAGGTGCGCAAGGAAAAGGCCTTCCTTGAGCAGGTCGTCAAGGACATCACCGTCAACACCACGGAGCTGTTCCGAGACCCCAAGATCTGGCAGGCCCTGCGCTTCAGGGTCCTGCCCCGCTTCGAGAACCAGAGCATCATCAACATCTGGCACGCCGGCTGCTCCACGGGCCAGGAGGTCTATTCCATGATGATCCTGCTCAACGAGATGGGGATGCTCGACAAGGCCAACATCTTCGCCACCGACCTGAACACCGACGTGCTGGACGTGGCCAAGAAGGGCGAGTACAAGTTCCGGTTCAACATCGACTACCTCGACAACTTCGACAAGGTCATCAAGGAGAACCCCTACAACTACGAGGACTACCGCGACGTGCCCTACTCGAAGTACTTCGACCTCGACAAGACCAAGGACACCCTCAAGATGAAGCCCCTGCTGACGCAGAAGCCCCTGTTCCGCAAGCAGAACCTGGTCAAGGACGGCAACATCTTCTACACCAAGTTCGACATCATCCTCTGCCGGAACGTCCTGATCTACTTCAACCACGAGCTGCAGACCCAGATCTTCGAGACCTTCCACCAGAACCTCTTCTCCAACGGCTGCCTCATCCTGGGCATCCACGAGAGCATGCTCGGCCCCGTGGCCGCGAAGTACAAGAGAAGAGGCCTGGTCTATTTCAAGAAATGAGCCCATGTCCTCCTCTAATCCAACTCCTCCTTCCTCCATGAACAACGCCAACGGCAAACAGGGGCTCGGGATCATCGACTACAGAAACATCCTCGGCGCCATCCAGGAGTTCCACAACAAGGACTTCAGCAACTACTCGTTCACCCCGCTCAAGCGGCGGTTCGAGCACGTGATCGACCTGCACAACATGGCCAGCCCCAACGACCTGGTGGCCAAGCTCCGCGACGACGAGGCCTTCTTCCCCGTCTTCCTGCACGAGATCTCCATCCCCGAGACCGAGATGTTCCGCGACCCCAACGCCTGGCGGGAGCTGCGCGACGGAGTCCTGGTGCTCGCCCTGCGCGACCCCGAGTTCCGGATCTGGCTGCCCGAGGCCACCTCCGGCGAGGAGCTCTTCACCCTCTGCATCATCCTCGAGGAGCTCAAGCTCCTGGACAAGGCCAAGGTCCTGGCCACCAGCATGAGCCTCAAGAACCTGGAGCGCATCCAGAAGGGGGTGTTCTCGGCCAAGAGCCTGGAGGTCAACATGGCCAACTACAAGCGCTACAAGGGCAACTTCAAGTTCGAGAAGTACTACACCGAGGCCGGCAACGAGATCGTCATGGACCCCGAGCTGGTCAAGCACGTGGAGTTCCAGGCCCACGACCTCTGCCGGGACGAGCCCCCGTCCAAGCTCAAGCTCGTGCTGCTGCGCAACAAGCTCATCTACTACAACAAGCGCCTGGAGATGGACGTCCTGCGGAACGTCCAGAAGGGGATGCTACCAGGGGCCTACCTGGTGCTGGGCATCCAGGAGAACCTCGAGTGCTGCAATGCCGACAAGCGCTTCGTCCTGGTCAACAAGTCCGAGAGCATCTACAAGAAGGCCTTCTCCTGAAATGTCCGAAAAACATCCCCTCGGACCCTTCCTGTCCAAAGTTTCATTATCATCGCGCAATCCACTTTAGCCCCCAAGAATGTACAAAGCAGTCATCATCGGCGGATCGGCAGGCAGTTTCCAGGTAGTGACCAAGATTTTGGCCTCGCTGCCCAAGAACTTCAACCTCCCCGTGTTCCTCTGCCTGCACCGCCTCAAGCACGTGCGGTCCGGCTTCGTGGAGGCCCTGTCCATCAAGTCCGCCCTGCCCATCGTCGAGCCCAGCGACAAGGACAACATCCGCGCCGGCAGGGTTTACCTGGCCCCGGCCAACTACCACATGTACATCGAGCTGGGGAACGTGTTCGCCCTCTCGACCGAGGAATCCGTCAACCACTCGCGCCCTTCCATCGACCTCTCCTTCTTCTCCGCGGCCTACACCTACAAGAACAAGCTCATCGGCATCATCCTCTCGGGGGCCAACAAGGACGGCGCCCTGGGCCTCAGGAAGGTCAAGGAGGCCGGAGGCCTGACCGTCGTCCAGGACCCCGAGGAGTGCCAGGTCAAGACCATGCCCACCGCCTCGATGGCCGCCACCAAGGTGGACCACGTCTATTCCACCGACCGCATCATCAACCTCCTGAAGTCCCTGGCCTAACCCCACAATCCCTCCGAAAGATGAAAGGATACCAAGCCAAAATCATCGCCCTGGCGCTCATGCTCGCGGCCTTCGCCCTCTTCCTGGCCCTCTTCTTCCGCCACAAGGAAGCCGCCACCGAGTACCGCGAGAACGTGAACCTCATCATCGCCAACTTCGAGGCCGACCTTTCCGAGGAGTTCCTCCAGAAGCTGCGCGACGAGGTGCAGATCGAGGGCGCCTTCTTCAACCTGGCCTTCGCGGGGCTGGCCCTGGCCAGCATGGCCCTGGGGATCCTGGTCCTGGCCGCCAAGGGGCAGGACAGCGCCGACAAGGTCCACTTCGTCATGGAGCAGGACTCGAGCCACCGGCCCAAGGGCGAGGAGACCCAGGGGCCCACCGCCGATTCCGAGGAAGTCATCCAGCGCAAGGCCCAGGAGATCGCCCAGAAGATCCTCGAGCACGCCAGCAAGCCCACCCGGCTGCAGCCCTTCGCCGAGGCCCTCCTGGGCAAGCTGGCCAAGGCCTTCAACCTGGTCCAGGGCATCTGCTTCGTCAAGGAGCGCGCCTCCGACAGCTACACCCTGGCCGGCACTTACGCCTTCTTCTCCGACCGGCAGGTGGACGACTTCCGAACCGGGGAGGGAATCGCCGGGCAAGTGGTCAAGAACAAGGAGTCCCTCTTCGTGGAGAACGTACCAGAGAACTACGTCACCATCCTCTCCGGCCTGGGAAACAGCTCGCCCAGGCACATGCTCATCTTCCCCATCCTCCACGGCCAGACCGTCGTGGCGCTGGTCGAGACGGCCAGCTTCGAGGCCATGGACCAGCGGCTGGTGAACCGCGTCATCGAGCTTTGCAACGACACCCTGGCCGCGGCCCTGGTGGACCGCTTCGGCATCGACACCTCGCTGCCCGTGGAGGCCGAGGTGGAGGAGAGCTGACCGCGCGCGCACGGCAAGGCCCCGGCACCGGAAAAGCCCGTCCTCCATCCCTGGAAGGCGGGCTTTTCCGTCCGCGGGCAAGCACCACCGGCGCACGGCAGGCCCATGCCAAGCTGCTTTCGATCCTGGAATATCCGAAACTTCAGCTTTCGACAAAACCCGGCTGTCCCGCCCATCCCGAAGGGATTGGACGCTGCTCCCCCGGATTTCATCCGGGGGAGCAGCGAACCGCCGCCAACCAGGACCCCGTAGGGGGTCAATGCGAAAACCAAGACGTTTCAAGCCAATCGGCCACGTTGGATAGCGACTTGGTGTCAGTACGAGAACATCGGGAAGTCCACCATCAGCTCGTTCACCTCGCGGCGCACCAGGTCGATGGCCAGGTCGTCCTCGATGTTCATGACCACCCGGTCGATCAGCTCGACCACCAGGTCCATGTGCTCGTCGGTCAGGCCGCGGGTGGTGATGGCCGGCGTGCCCACGCGGATGCCCGAGGCCAGGAAGGGCGAGCGGGTATCGAAGGGCACCATGTTCTTGTTCAGCGTGATGTCGGCCTTCTCCAGGGCCTTCTCCACGGCCTTGCCCGAGATCTGGGGCACCTTGCCGCGCAGGTCGATCAGCATCGAGTGGTTGTCGGTGCCGCCCGAGACCACGTGGTAGCCGCGTTGCAGGAAGGCGTCGGCCATGGCCCGCGCGTTCTTGAGGACCTCCTCCTGGTAATCGACGAACTCGGGGGCCAGGGCCTCGCCGAAGGCCACGGCCTTGGCGGCGATGACGTGCTCGAGCGGGCCGCCCTGGGTGCCCGGGAACACGGCCGAGTCGAGCAGGGCCGAGAGCTTCTTGAGGGCTCCCTTGGGCGTCTTCTTGCCCCAGGGGTTGTCGATGTCGTGGCGCAGCATGATGACGCCGCCGCGGGGGCCCCGCAGGGTCTTGTGCGTGGTGGAGGTGACGATGTGGCAATGCTCCAGCGGGTCGTTGAGCATCTTGGCGGCGATCAGGCCCGCCGGGTGCGAGATGTCGGCCATGAGCAGCGCGCCCACCTGGTCGGCGATGCCGCGCATGCGGGCGTAGTCCCAGTCGCGCGAGTAGGCCGAGCCTCCGGCCACAATCAGCTTGGGCCTCTCGGCCAGGGCCACCCGCTCCATGTGCTCGTAATCGACAAGGCCGGTCTCCCGGCTGACCGAGTACGAGACGGGGCGGTAGAGGATGCCCGAGAAGTTGACGGCCGAGCCGTGCGTGAGGTGCCCCCCGTGCGAGAGGTCCAGGCCCATGAAGGTGTCGCCCGCGTTGAGCACAGCCAGCATGACGGAGGCGTTGGCCTGCGCGCCCGAGTGCGGCTGCACGTTGGCCCAGGTGGCCCCGAAGAGCTGCTTGACCCGCTCGATGGCCAGCTCCTCCACCTGGTCCACCACGTGGCAGCCCCCGTAGTAGCGCGCTCCGGGCAGGCCCTCGGCGTACTTGTTGGTCAGGCAGGAGCCCATGGCCTGCATCACTTGCTCGCTCACGAAGTTCTCGGAGGCGATCAGCTCGATTCCTTTCTTTTGGCGGTCGTGCTCTTTGGCTATCAGCTCAAAGACGAGGTTGTCTCTGTTCATCAGGGTATGAGGTTTTGTGGATGGGGGGGGACGGATGTGTTGGCGGGGCGCGATGCCCCTGGGCGCGAAGGTAAGGATTTTCCCCGCCAATGCCTTGCCCTGGGCCGAAGGCCAGGCCCAATAAAAAAGGCCCCGGGAAACCATCCTGGGGCCTTCGAGGGGGTGAGCCGGGCGGCGGCCGCGGCTCAGTCGTAGAGCAGCTCCATGTCGCACACGAAAAGGTTGACCGTGCCAACCTCCAGCACCTGCGTCTGCGTCTGCTGGAACTGGTTGCTGTGGAAGCCGTCGCCGAACTCCTCGTCCTTGCGCGCCCTGACGTAGTACGACTGCGGCAGCAGCCGGTCGAACAGCGCCTCGCCGCTGTCGTTGGTCGTGCCCGAGGCCACCGGGTTCGTCTGGCTCTCCCAGTCGGCCTGGTTGGCGTAGATCGCCACCTGGCAGTTGTGCAGGGCCGTGCCCGTGCCATCGAGCAGGGCGCGCACCCGCAGCGAGGTGGTCTGCGCGACCGTCAGCCGCATCTGCGAGACGTCGCTGCCGTTGATGGAGTAGGCCGTCAGGATGACCGTGTAGGTGCCCGGCTCCGAGTAGCTGTGCATGGGGTTGAACGAGGTCGAGCGGGTGCCGTCGCCGAACTCCCACAGGAAGGACTCGGCGTAGCGCGAGCAGTTCTCGAAGTAGATGGTCTCGCCCGAGGCGTACTCGGTGTACTGCGTGTTGAAGCAGGAAAGGGCGGCCGGCTCGACAGGCTCGAAGTAGCAGCCCGTCGTGGCCACTAGGGCCGCGAAGGCCAGAAGTCGCTGGAGGTTTCTCATGGGATCGGGGTTTGACAAGATTGGGAGAATGGGGAGCGGAAACGGGGGCGGACGCGCATCCTATCCAATAGACAGCGCCCAGGGCGCGAAGTTGCAAAAAACGGCCCAAGCCGAGGCCGGGCTCGCCCTACATTGGGCAGGCGTTAACAATTCGGCCCGCGGTTCAAACCCAATCCCCGAGCGATGGGCCCGACTGCCTGGCTCTGTTGGATACTGCCGCCCAGGGTTTTTACCCTCGAAAGCAAGTGGGCATGAGATCCATCAACCATTTTCCGCCCCCTTCGCCTTTGGGAGCGGAGACTCCAGAAATCAGCTTGAAAATTTTTTGTTTTTATTGTCCTCATTTTCAGATATTTATCAAAAAAATTCATTTTTCTTGAAAAAAAGTGGCCTTGGGAGGTAGGGTGAGGGCGGGCTCGTGCGGTTAAGGTTCAAAAGCAGGCCACGAAGGCCTGGCCGAAACAAAACCGAACATCCACTCTTAACACTTTCGCACCATGAAAAAGCAAATTTGGATCGCCACCGTAGCCGCCATGACCCTGTTCGCGGCCTGTGAAGACAAAATCGAGACCGGGCAGAGCAGCCTCACCGAGGAGGACCTGGCCAACGAAGCCACCCTCGAGAACCTCTCGCAGGAGACCGAGTACGAGGTGGACCTCTTCACCAGCTCGAAGGACAACATCCTGGGCGCCGCCGCCGAGATGAGCAGCAAGGACCACCACCGGCCCTTCGGAGGACGCTACCTCTACGACATCTGCCCCAACATCACGATCGACTCCTCGATGGCCGTCAACGGTTTCCCCATCACCGTTACGCTCAACTACGGCGACAGCGTCGTCCTTGAGAACGGCCACGTCATCCGCGGCATCATCCAAGTGGTGGTCTATGACGATCCCCGCCACCCCGCCGCCGAGCGCGACGTTACCTTCATCGACTTCTTCATCGACGACGTGCAGCTCACCGGCGACATCACCAAGCGCCGCGGCCAAGACCCCGCCATCCTCGACTTCACCAGCGTGGCCGACCTGACCTTCACCTTCCCCGACGGCAGCTTCTGGAAACGCGACTCCGAGAACACCCGCACCTTCGCCGAAGGATCCCAGACCCCCTTCCTCCACTTCGACGACGTGTTCCACATGGACGGATTCGTCAACAACACCAACTCCGACGGAACCTCCTTCGCCAAGACCATCACCCAGACCCTGGTCAAGCCCGCCGAGTGCCGCTTCATCGTCCAAGGAACCGTGACCATGACCAAGAACGACGAGGCCCCCGCCATCCTCGACTTCGGCAACGGCGAGTGCGACGACCTGGCCACCATGACCCGAAACGGCGAGACTAGCGAGATCCGCCTGCGCCACCACCACGATGGAGGCCAAGAAGGCGGCCACGGCGACGATGACGGCAATGGCCACGATGGACAAGGCGGACAGCACGACTGAGCCAGCAAAGTCCTCCCAGGCACCCAAAAAGTCCCCACTTCGGAGCGAGGTGGGGACTTTTCCACAACAAAAAGCCACCCCGAAATGCCCATCCTTCCGCCGTTTCGCGTATTTTTCGGAGCGTGACAGACCCTCCTCCCCATCCCTAAACCTGCCCGAGCCTTGGACAAGAACCTCTTCAAATCGCTCTTCGACCGCCACTTCGACCCGCTCCGGCGCTTCCTCTACTACCGCTGCGCCGACCCGGACCTGGCCACCGACATCGCCCAAGACACCTTCATGAGGATCTGGGAGAAACAACTGGCCCCCCTGCCCGGAAGCGAGAAGGCCCTGCTCTACAAGATCGCCAACGACCTGCTCATCAGCTCCCTGCGCAAGAAGAAGACCGCCCTCGAGTTCGCCAAGATTCCGCAGGACGACCGCGACGAGGCCACGCCCGAGCAGGAAATGGCCTACCAGGAGCTCAAGCAGAAGTACGAGAAAGCCCTCGACGAGATGCCCGAGAACCAGCGCGTGGTCTTCCTGATGAACCGCATGGACGGCGAGAACTACTCCGAAATCGCCCAGCGCCTGAGCCTCAGCGTCAAGGCCATCGAGAAGCGAATGTCCAAGGCACTGGCCTTCCTCCGCCAAAAAGGCATCGGCCTATGGCTCCCCCTGCTGGCCCTGCTCCGCGCCCTGCTGCCCTGAACGCCCCTGCCCTGCCCCACCCCCTCCACCCTAAAAAAAGCCCCATGGACGACATTACCCCAAAAAACGACAGCATCAACACCACGGGCGACGACTTCCTCCGGCGGCACGAGCCGCGCTGGAACAAGAGCAAGGAGCAGGCCTGGGACGAGCTGCAGGCCCGCCTCGACGCCGCCCCCGCCAGGACGGAAAGCCTGCCCGCCCGCCGGATCTGGCCCCGCTGGGCCGCCGCCGCCAGCCTGGCCCTGCTGCTCGGCACGGCCCTGTTCGCCCGGCTGCACACCCGAACCATCGGCGCGGCCGCCGGCGAGCGCCTCTCGGCCCTCCTGCCCGACGGCTCGCGGATCACGCTCAACTCCGAATCAGCGGCCAGCTTCCACCCCTACTGGTGGTGGCGAGCCCGCGAAGTCGAGCTGAGCGGCGAGGCCTTCTTCGAAGTCGAGCCGG
>JFJP01005685.1_pt1 | contig 24447 bp, 20 predicted proteins | sample 431651 | NCBI WGS metagenome assembly JFJP01 (sample SAMN02602958, study PRJNA72255) | Microbial mat metagenome, whole genome shotgun sequencing project. | biome: fresh water; feature: sink hole; material: water; isolation source: purple microbial (photo- and chemosynthetic) mats found in...
GAGATCGCAAAATTCGGCGTTGCGCGAACAAAAAAATGTGCGCTGCGTCATCGAGCAGATCAAAGTTGATTTGATCTGCGCTTCCCTAGCCGCCACTGCGCGAGCACCGCACGCACCCACGTCCCGCCAATAACTCCGCATTCGGCGCGCAGCAACCAAATCGGCGGTCAAGGCTCCCTTTCCCTGCGGAGCGAGGGGTCAACCCATAAAACCCAGGTTGACGGGATAGTCGGCTCGACCCGCAGCGACTCCAAAGTGTCTTAGATTCGGCAGAATGCCGCCCAGTTCGGCGTCTGCCACGCCAAACCAGCGCGCAAGGGTTGCTGCATATTGGTCGACCGACGTACTGGGCAGCAAGCGCCCCTGGCCTACATGCCACTGGTCCTCAGGCGCGCTGGTGTTACCCACACTCACGGGAGGAGCGGTGCCATAAAACGCTTTGCCCTTCACGGCGCCTCCCACCACAAAGTGGTGGCTGCCCCAGCCATGGTCGGAGCCGTCGCCATTGGAAGTGAGCGTGCGCCCGAAGTCGGAGGCGGTGAATGCGGTCACCTGGCTGGCTACCCCCAACTCCACGGTGGCGTTGTAGAACGCTGTCAAGGCATCGCTGACATCGCCGAGCAAACCCGGATGGTTGGAGATCAGGTTGTCGTGCAAATCGAATCCCCCAATCGAGACCAGAAACACCTGGCGCTTGCTGCCTAGCGTGGTACGGGCACCAATCAGTCTTGCCACCATCTTCAACTGGTCAGCCAAGGTATTGCTGCCGGGGAATTGCGTCGTCAATGTGCTGGCACCGAGCGCAGCGCCGATCTGCGACTCCGCTCCAATGGCGCGGCGCGTCACCTTGTTGTACTCGTTCTCGAGCGTGTGGCTGCGTGTCTGCTGCACAAGTTCCGATAGCGCCGACTTGACTGCACTGGAGCCATAGACATTGCTCTTGACGGCATTGATTGCTACCGCACCGCTGGTACTCACTTGGTAGGAAATGGCGCTATCGCCCGACAAAAATACCGCGTTGCCGGTGACATTGATGCACGTAAAGAGTGACGTGGCGTTGCTACCCAGCGCCAGGTCGCCGAGATTGCCACCCCAGCCCACGGTCGACCCTTCCGGTGAAGACGACTGCCAGATGGACTGCTGGTCGTTGTGGGAGAAGAGCTTGGGCGGCAACGGGTACTTCGCGCGGTCACTACTGCTGTACTGTGCCCTGGTGAGCGGCACCACCAGTGGGCCAACATTGAGCTGCACCGCGGCCTTGCCGCTGTTGAACAAGTTGGCCAGCCCCGTCATCGCCGGATGCAGCGCGTACTGGCGCGCAGCAGCCAGGGGCAGCGCTGGGTTGAGCAGCGTGGGTGCCAGTGCAGCCTTTGCCAACGCAATTCCACCCGCGCTCTGCAGCGCACCACCACTGCGTATGCCGCTATACAAGTTGTAGCTTGCGTCATCGTAGGTGACGACTGTGTTGGCATAGTCGTTACCGCCATAGAAGAACACACACACCAGCGCCTTGTAGTCGGTGGCGTCCATCGCCGCCGCCTCGCCGAGTGCCGCAAGGTTCAGGGCAAATGGCAACGCCGTACCGCTCAGTGCCAGTTGGCCGCTGCGACGCAAGAAAGCACGCCGGGTGGACTTTTTGGGAGAGTGCAAAAACATCGTGGATTCCTCCCTATTTCTGTACAAGGTATTCGCTTGACGCCATGATCAGCAGTACCGCCGCTGCAATGCGGTTGAGCTTGACCGATTCGGTGCTGGTGGCAGTCACCGCTGTGGCATTCAGGGCCGTGACGATCAAGGTCTGCGTAGCACCAGACAGCTGCCCCGCACACAGCAACAGATTGAGGCGGCTCACCAGTGCCGTGGCGTCTGTCACCAATGCCAGTTCGCTCGCATAGGTCACTACGACGTCGTAGCCATTGCTGGTGTTGCTGCCACTTGCAGCTTGATCAGGAGCGTTCGCGTAAATGCCGTTGCGCGCCACCCCTTGCAGGTAATTGAGGTACCCACCCACACTGCTCTCATTGACCAGCTGGAACTCCGGCGCAGGGGTCAGACTGGCACTGAGCGCAGTCGACGGCGGAACGTAGCCAGGGCGAAAGAAATTGAATACGCTGGGAGAGCGCAGTGGGCTTTGGCCGAGTTGCGTAGCCGGGTTGCTCAAGTCACCAATCTTCCAGCTGCCCTTCTTCGAAGTAATGCCGAAGGTACGCCCCCACTGCACCAGGCGCAGCATGGGTTCGCGCAAGCGACCGAATCCGGGTTGTGCAATAGCCGTGGCGCTACGGGCCTCGTCATCGAGCAGCACCGCCGCCCACACTGCCTTGAGGTCACCACGCACGCCCGAGCCGTTGTCATTGAAGGCGCTGGCCACCCGTGCCACATAAGCGGGGCTGGGATTGCTGGTGACCAGTCGCTGGATCATTTGCCGACCCAGAAACGGACCTACGTTGGGATGGTTGAACAAGGTGTCCAGCGCAATCTTCAGGGCCGCTACGCCATCTGTATTGGCTGGCACGGTGGCCCCCAGAAATGTGGCCGCCAAAGTCGAATGGTTCGCCGGATTGAGGCGCATCGGCAGACGTGTGAAGTGTGTGCTCGGTACGGTGCGCTTTTGCACGGGCTCCACGGTCGGCACGTTCTGCGTCTGGTCGACATCCCAACCGGTGAAGACCCGTGCCAGATTGGTGATGTCGCTTTGCGTGTACGACTCCAGCTTGTTGCCCGATGCGTCTTTCTTCTCGGTGCCGTCCAGGTTGAGCTGGTACAGCCCCAGGCTGAACAGTTGCATCACCTCACGGGCATAGTTCTCGTCTGGCGCGCGGCCGGTGGCAGTGTTTTCCTTCAGGTTGCCCTTGGTATTGAGGTAGTAGCCCATGGCGGCGTTCAGGGTGACGTCTTCGAGCAGCTTGCGGTAATTGCCAAAGGCATTGGCCACCAGCACGTCCCACCAGGCGGCAACTGCAAAACTTCGCCAATTGAAATTCAGCCCTGTGAGCGACACTACAAAGAACTCCGACAGTGCCAGGGCGGCCCGTTTGCGTACGGCGTCCTTGGAATTCATGAGCTGGTGCCACACCATGTAGTCGCCCGGATAGCTGGCATCAAAAAAGCGGGTGGTGTCACTCACGGTGTCATACCCGCGCTCGACCAGCCATGCAAATCCAGTGGACTCTGACGGTGCACTGAATTGCGCTGTGAGCCAGGCGGCGTAGCCTTTGCTGCGCACCTCGGCGATTTCTGTATCGGAGGCAGAAAACTGCGCCTGCAACAGAAAACGGGCTGCCTGCGCTTCGGTAATGCCTGCCACGACCGGTGGCACCACCACGGGTGGCGTGACGACCGGGGGCGTTACCACGGGCGGAGTCACGACAGGTGGGGTCACGACGGGAGGCGTTACTACCGGCGGTGTCACCACGGGCGGAGTCACCGGGGGAACCACCGCCGTGGGCGTTTCACCACCGCCGCCACCGCCGCAGCCCGCCAGCAGACTGGCCACCGCGGCAATGGTCACGCCACCACCGGTTGCAGACTGTGCTGAGGGCGGCATCGCTGCAGCATGGGAATCAGATTGAGTGACCATGGGCATCCCCTACCGGGAGAAAAGACCCCAGCTTAACGTTTTTGCAGCCCGGTGCGTTGGCCCGAATACGTAAAGAAATGTGTCATTCCAATTCAAAAGAATTCGTGTCGTTGTTGCTTCGCCTTGTCGTGCTGCAGCACTGCCTTCGGCTTCACGCCTAGACACCAATGATTTGGAAATGGAATCAGTTGTCAGCGTTTCGGGCGGCCTGCAAAACGTCGCGGGTGCGGATGGCCTCAACGCGTGCCGCTGCAGCAAAGTCGTCATCGGCGCCGGCGTACAGGATGGCGCGGGACGAATTGACGATGATCGGCCCGGTACTGGCATCGGCATTTCCGCGCCAACCGGCCTTGACGGTTGCCAGTGCGTCCCCTCCCTGCGCACCGACGCCAGGAATCAGCAGCGGCAAGGTGGGAGCGATGGACCTCACGCGTTCGATCTCGGCAGGGTAGGTGGCACCCACCACCAGGCCGAGTTGGCCGTTGAGGTTCCAAGGCCCCTGCGCCAGCGCCGCGATATGTTCGTACAGCAGTGGTGTTCCATCCACACCGGAGAGGCGCTGGGATTGAAAATCGTCGCCCCCAGGGTTGGAAGTGCGGCACAGCAGAAACGCGCCCTTGCCATGGTGCTTCAGATAGGGCGCAACCGAATCGAAACCCATGAAAGGTGACAAGGTCACGGCGTCAACACCATAGCGCTCAAACGCTTCGATGGCGTACTGCTCCGCGGTGCTGCCAATATCGCCACGCTTGGCATCCAGAATGATGGGCACATGCGGCGCCGTGCTGCGAATCAACGCGATGAGATGCTCCAGCTGGTCTTCGGCGCGATGCGCGGCAAAGTAGGCAATTTGCGGCTTGAACGCCACCACCAGGTCTGCAGTCGCCTCCACAATGTCGGCACAGAAATTAAAGATCTTGCTGGCATCACCCTTGAGTCGCCCCGGGAAACGGCTGGGCTCAGGGTCAAGTCCGACGCACAACAGGGAGCCGTTTTCGCGCTCGGCGGTGCGCAGTTGGTTTAGAAACGTCATGACGCCGATTGTAGGGACGCGTCGGCGTCGCGCACCACCTGCGTCGCCAGGCACAGGTCCGCCCAGGCCTTGGCCTTGTCGGCGCTGGAACGCAGCAGCACCTGCGGGTGGTAGGTGACCACCACCGGCGTGCCAGCGTAGCGGTAGACGGTGCCGCGCTGCTTGCCCAGCGGCAGCGCAGCATGTTCGGGATGTTCGACCAGCAGCGCCTGCACGGCAAAGCGCCCCATTGCCACGATCACCTTGGGTTGCACCAGCGCAATCTCACGGCGCAAATACGCAGCACAAGCGGCCAGGTCGCCGGCCTGCGGCAGTTTTCCCATGGGCGGTCGACACTTGACCACGTTGGTCAGGTAGGCGCCGGCTGCACCTTCTCCTTGGCGACTGACACGCACAGCCCTGAGCATGTTGTCCAGCAACAATCCCGCCTGCTCGGCAAAGGGCCTGCCCAGGCGGTCTTCATCGCCGTCTGGCGGGTCGCCCACCACCACCCAGTCGGCTGTGCGGCGGTGCTCCGGTGCACACAAGGTGGCCTGCTTGCGCCCGGCGCACAACCCGCAGGCCTGACAGCTTGCAGCCGATTCCACCAGTTCATCCCAATCCGAACCAACGATTACCCGCGCATGCGCAGGTGTCTGCAGGGACTGCGCAAGTACGACTGGGGGCGCAACCGCCGCAGCTGGCACAACCGGCGGGGTCTTGCGTTGGGGTTCTGCAGTGGATGTAATTCTGGCGGCCGGAGAAGCCGGCACGACCGGCTCTGGCGCAAAATCGATACCAGGCATCCAGACGCGCACGCCCATTTCCTGCAGCATGGCGCGTTGTCGCTCGTCAAGTTCAAGTGCCATGGTGGTCCGCGATCTACAAACGAAAACTCATGACCAGTGCATCTTCACGCAGGTTACCGCCCGCCGGGTAGTAGTCTTTGCGCTGGCCCATGCGACGAAATCCGTAGGCTTCGTACACTCGCATGGCCCGCTGGTTACCGACCCGCACCTCCAGCCAGACCCACTGCGCACGCTGGTACCGTCCCCAGAGGGCCAGCGCATCGAGCAGGGTGTGTGCCAACCCCTGACCCTGATGCTCCGGCGCCACGGTAATGTTGAGCAAATGCACTTCGTCCACACCCTTCATGGCCACGAAGTATCCCAGTACCGTGTCATTCGCCATGAGAATCTGCGCGTGGTAGCCCGAGTGCAGTACGTCCAGAAAATTGGTTCGGCTCCAGGGGTGGTCGTAAGCGCGCTGCTCTACGAGAAGCACCTGGTCGAGCCGGTCCGCAAACAGCGGCTCGAGCCGGACTTCTGTGGAAACATCCTGCTGCTGCATGCCATCAGACTCCCTGCGCCAGCGCCGCTTTGGCCGCTACGCGCTCTTGCGTGGTTTGTGCCACCTTGTTGCGCACATACCGTGGCAAGGCATGCGCGGCGTCCACGGCCTGCCCTTGCTCCAGCGCTGCGGGTGCAAGCAGCAGCATGGCGCGCGCGGTGGGCAGCGCGGTGATGCAGGCGTAGGGAGAACCCACACCGACCACACCCTGCAACGCCGCCGCATATTCACTAAACACATTGCCAGTGACGCTCCATGGCCCCAGGCCCAGCGCCTTTGGCTGCAATGCAGTCAGATAACCCGCCAACGCTTCGGGTGCGATCAGGCCACTTTCCTGCAGGGTAGTCCAACGACCCATGTCAAACGCATAAGTCGCGGCGTAGAGTTCGTTCATCCGCGCATCCAGCAGTGCCGTCATCACACCGCGCCCTGGCGGGGTGGGCACGCCCACAAGCGCTTCCTGCGCTACCGCTTGCAGTGAATCCATTGGAAGCACCGGCACATTGGCGCCAAAGGCCAGACCCTGCGCCACCGAGCACGCCGTGCGCAGCCCGGTAAAGGAACCGGGACCTGCGCCAAAACAGATGGCATCGAGCGACGCCAGCGGCAACTGGGCCTGCTGCATCAGGTCAAGGATGCCTGGAATGAGACTGGTGGACGCCTGCGCACCGCCAGTGGCCTCGTGCTGCCAGGTGTGCATTGCGCCATCGACCGTGCGTGACACCGCAATCGACATGCGCTCGGTACCCGTATCAAATGCAAGCAAATTCATGGTTTTGCGCACGCTGGTATTGCGTGAGCAGCTCCTGTTTTTGTAGCAATCTGGCGCACTTGCCGCACGCCGAACAACCACGCCCGCACGGTTGGGGCGACAGGTCTGCAATGGATTGAGCGGTGCGGGTAGACATTGCACAGATTATCAGGGACGCCCACGATTCGGTCGCGGCACATCGGATAATCGCGGCATGCAGATCATTGACCTCATTGGCTTCTTCGCCGCCTTGCTGACCACCGCGAGCTTTGTTCCCCAGGCGGTGCACACCTTTCGCACCCGAGATGTGAGTGGAATCTCCCTGATCATGTACAGCGTGTTCACGGCAGGGGTGGCGCTGTGGCTGGTCTACGGTCTGTTGCTTGGGGCCTGGCCCATCGTCATCGCCAATGTCATCACGCTCTCCTTGGCAACGTCCATTCTGGTAATGAAATTGCGTTACCGCTGAAGCTGGTTCACGCGTTGCCGCGTCGGCTGGCAGGATTTTTCTGACTTTCTGCAACGGGCCGGGAACTTTTAGGCCGCCCAACGCCAATAGAGGGTATGCAGTTTCCCGTTGTGTCCTGGTGGTTGGACCGATCGCCCGACGATCGGACTCTGTTCGCGCGCATGGCCGCGGGGGACCAGCGCGCATTTGATCAACTCTACCGCCGGGAATCCGCTGCGGTGTATCGCTATGCGCTGGCGGTCTGTGGCAACGAGGCGTGGGCTGCAGACGCATTGCAGGAAGCGTTTCTTGCGTTGTGGAAGGGCAATCTGGACTTTGACCCTGCCAAGGGCAATGCCGCCGCGTTCTTGTGTGGCATAGCACGCCACCACGTACTTGCACTCCTGAGAGACCGCTTGCATGGTGCGCAGGAATGGGCGCACGACGATGAGGATGCGGGCGCGCTCGACCACGGGTCCGATCCGCAGGCACGGGCCATCCAGGTGCAATCCATGGCCGCGCTGCACGGCGCCCTGCAGTCGTTGCCGTGGCATCAGCGTGAGGCGGCACAGCAGCAACTGGCCGCCATGGGGCTGCCGTTTGATCCGGCACGCGCAGGTGAACGCGTGCCGACCCGTTTTTTTTGCGTGCCAACGGAGAGCTGTTGGCTGTGCGTTTGGTACGTTGAACTACACAAGGAGAAATGGCATGACGAATCGCTAACGCAAAGGGTGTTTGCTACTTGGACTCACAGGCCTGGCCGCAGCGGTCGTGGCCCAGGGAACCGCACCAGGAAATATGCAAGAACATCAGATGGATCAACACCGCATCGAACTGCTGGCCCAAGCCTCGGCGGCTCCGACGCTGGTGGAGCGTGAAGTCATTGTGAGTGACGGCCGCAATGACCACCAGGCCACTCGTATTGTGAAGGGCGCGCCCTACTGTGCCGATGTCAACAACGAGACCACCGAATGGCTGATGGACCCCGGTGGAGCGTCAGCGAACGAGATTGTCAGGAAAACCGTGGGCCAGATGTGCCGCGACGGCGAAGGCCGCACGCGCCAGGAGCGCGAAGATGGCGGTCGCAAACGGGTATTCGTGCACGATCCGCTGGCGCGCGAGCACTGGATTCTGGACCCGGTGGAAAAGACTGCCCGCAAAACGGGGGTGACCATGGTGTTTATGGGAGCCAACGCGGGCGGCGAAGGCGCTGGCACCTGGCGCGAATATGGGCAGCGCATGCGTGAATGGGCCAAGTCCATGACCGGGCGCACACGCGAAGAAGTCCTCATTGAAAACATTCATCCCGGTGCACCGGGCGCACATCCGATGTCGCCAGCACCAAGCGCGGAGCCCGTGACGGTGACCCGCAATGAAACGGTATCGCCCGACGGCAAGCGCCGGGAAGTGGAAGTGCGCGTCATTCGCAAAGGCAGCCACGATGGAGCGGCCAGTGGACTGCCGCCGCTGGCACCCCTGCCACCCGGCATCCAGATGCAGGCGCATCGTCTGGCTCCACGCGGTCCAGGCGTGGTCACCGCGCTACCTGCAAAGGACATGGACGGCATCAAGGTCCATGGCGAGCGCACCACCTGGACCACGGAGGCTGGCAAGATTGGCAACGAAAAGGCGATCGTGCAGACGCGCGAGGTGTGGACCTCCCCCGAGCTGATGCTCACGGTGTACAGCAAGGACTTTGACCCGCGCCAAGGCGAAACCGTGTACCGCCTGTCCAACATCAAACTCGGTGAACCGCAGGCGTCACTCTTCAAAGTGCCATCAGGTTATGAGATCAAGGAGGCCCCAACGCTGCCGAAACTGCCTGCGCTACCTGCACCACCAGCCACGCCAGCCAAGGGCTAAAACTTCAGGACGAACGCTGAAGCAGATTCACCAGCTCGGCACCAACGCGTGCCGACGCTGCAATGTCATCTGTGGTTACCGTGGGCGTGAGCCAGTGCAGTGTCAGACCCTGGGCATCCCACAGGGCTGCCACGCCGCTGTCATGGTGCTGCACCAGCCATTCCCGCAGCGTCGGGGTCAGGCGCTTGGACAGTTCCGCGTCATTGCTCCACGCCGCGTAGCCACTGCCAAAGTCACCAGAGCCCAACTGCACCCGCTGCGTCGGCTCCAAATGCACACCCGCGGCACGCACTGCTCCAAAACGTTGGCGCACGTAGAGTTGCAACGCCAGCATGGCGCCCTGGGCCTTGAGCTGGGCCATCAGGCCCGTCGCGCCATCGTCCGCCGAAAACTGCGAGCTTTGTCCCTTCGGTAAATTCATGAGCAACAGGCTGCCACGCTCAGACTTGCAGTGGGGAGCAGTCCAGCGGGTGAAGTTGATGCTGGTGGAACGCCGCACGCTGACACCGTCGTCCACTTCAGACGCCAGCCGCAACACCTCGACTGTCCAAGCCACACCATCGGTGGTGCCCGCACTGCGATGCAGGCCGGCGTTGTCTGCATCCAGCGGCTCACCCGGTGCAACAGAAGTCGGATCGGTGAAATTGCCGTGCTCAATCTTGCCTCGGCCTTTGTAGAAGAAAAAGGCAATCACCGCCAGCGCAATCAGCAGCGGCCAAAGTTGAGTCCACAGTTGAGGCAGCATGGGCAGTTCCCTTCCCGAATGGGTTCCCAGTATAGGTGTGTCGCATCGCAACCTGATGCGAAGTGTTGCGCCGCCCGGGCAAGCGCCAGCCTTGCCGATTGTCATAATATTCACTCCGCGCATCCCTTGCGCACAAGCAGCACATTGGCGCGAGCTTGCTTTCGGGACGAACCACTTATTTCTTGGGGGAGTACACAAAATGATTTTCTTGAAGCATGCGGTACTCGCAACGCTCTTTGTGGCACTGGGCACGTGCGTGTGCGACGTGATGGCCGCTGGCCCGAGCACAGGCAAGGCACCCAGCGGGGACGGCCTGCTGGTAAAGCCCTACGAGGGGTCGCAGTTTGAATGGCAAAAGGACCATGGCTTCATTGCCGTCGAATTGCCCGCTGGTCCGCCGGATGCTTCCGCCAAAGGTGGCAAGGGCAAGACGGAGGTTCTGGAAGGCTACGTCACCCAGGTGGCCTATTCGACGGACAACTTGAAACGCTCCACGCTGGAGATTGCACGCAATTACGAGAGCGCGCTGCAAGCGGGTGGCTTCAAACTGGTGTTCAAGTGCTCGGCGCGTGAAAAGTCCTGCGGACCCTACAGCACCGAACCTCTGCTGGGGTCGTTTCCAAAGCAGGACGAGTACTACGTCTTGGGGCGTAGCCTGGACAAGTCCACGGGCGAAACCCTGACGCTGGCGATCCGCGTACCACAACCCAGCTACCACCACGTCATTGTGGTTCGTGGCAAGGCCATGGACACGGGCAAAGCCAAAGTCGATGCGTCGGCCATGGAAAAAGGGCTGGCTGCCCAGGGACACATGGCGCTATACGGCATCCTGTTCGACTTCGGAAAATCATCGCTTCAAGCTGAATCTGCTGCAACGCTGACCGAAATTGCCGCCTTGCTCAAACAGCAGCCCAACCTCAAGCTGCACGTTGTTGGGCACACCGACAACGTGGGCAGCTTTGACGCCAACTTGACCCTGTCCAGGGCCCGCGCGGCTACGGTGGTCGATGCGCTGGTCAAGCAGCACGGTATTGCCAGCAACCGGTTGATGGCACATGGTGCCTCGTCGATGGCGCCCGTAGCGACCAACCGCACCGATGCCGGGCGAGCGGAGAATCGACGCGTTGAACTGGTGGAGATGTAGGCACCACCGTCGGAGGCGTCCCGTTCAGTCCGATACCCGGGACTCTGACCGCCCCAAGGTCCAGCTCAGACCGATTCCAATGGCGCTGCCGGTCGTTTGCAGGAACAGAGGACTATGCTGGTTGGCGGCGCCGGCATAACTCTCCAACCGGGCAAATCCAATCACGCGCAGGTCCTGGGTCAGTTTCTTGGAAGTGGCAAACGCAAGACGGGTAGCAATCAAGCCGGCCTGCGCTTCAAACGCCGGCCGCTGGGCGGTGGCGTATTTCTTCTCCACATCGTAGAAATAGCCATTGAGCTTGCGGTCACCAAAAATCAGGCTGGCACGCGTCGAGAGGCTCCAGCCCCCGCCGACGTCGCGGCTCTCATGCACAAGACCGGGCTCGAAAGCCACACCCTGATCGCGCACGCCCCCGTTGAACTCGAGCACAGTGCGCAAGGGCAACTCCAGCCGCAAGCGACTACCGGGTGTGGGGTGACCCAGCGTCCATTTCAGACGCGGACCAAATTCGACCAGTGTGCCCAGGTCCGGCATGCCGCGCCGAGCGTCAATGGCTTCGGAACTGGCGGGCAATGCACCAGAGAAGCCCACATCCAACTCCACAGTATCGGTGCGCAACACGCGCGCGCCAATGCCGGAATTGTCGGCACGGAAAATTTCTCCACGGTACACAAAGACGGGCAGGACCAGTGCACGCGACGCACGGTCGGAAGAGCCCGGGTAAGCCGGTGTGGTGCCAGCGCTTGCAAACACACCCGCCTCCCACAGCGGCAAACCAGCCTCCTGGGCCTGGGCCTGTGCCGGGAGCGTTCCAAACAGGAGGGTGACGGTGAGCGCAATCGCAGTTTTCATAGCAAAGTCCATTGGAAAAAAGGGGAAACACGGTCCGCCCGACGGACAGCACAAGACCGTCAGTGTAGCCAAATTATACCAATCAGTCTAAATATTGACATTGAAGTCTATATGGTTACTTCATGGTAACACCGCATTCACGCCAGCCGCTGTGCTGGTGGCGACACGGTGTCCAATTGCGCGCGTCAGACAACCGCAGCGCGGGTCAGGCGGTCGCGCACCCCTTCCCACGCTTCGGTATCGGGCGGCGTTTCGACCCAGATCAGTTTGACCCTGGCAGCGTCAAACTCACGCAGCACCGCAAACAATTGCTGGGCCACGGCCTGCGCATCGTCGGGCATGCGACGAAACAGGATTTGCCGTGGAACCTTCTTCAACACGGTGCGGGCGTAAATGGCAATCGTGGGGCTACCTGCGGGGGCGATGGTCTCACTGAGCACGTCCACCGCGGCTTGGAGCGCGCGGGCATCCATCAGCCGCACCTTTGCGTTGGGAGCATAGTGCGACTCCAGCGTTCCAGATGCCTTTGGGGCCTCAAGCGCTTGTGCAGTCTGCGCAAGCAGCTCCTCATTCGATAGCAATTGGCGACCACAGGCCTGCTCCACCTGCAACCTGGTGATGACGCCCGGGCGCAGCAACACCGGCTGCCCACGGGTGCAGTCGATGATGGTGGACTCGATGCCCACGTCGCAAGGACCACCGTCGAGAATCAGCAGCGCCTCGCCCAATTCACTTTGCACATGCGCCGCCGTGGTGGGGCTCACCCGGCCAAAACGGTTGGCGCTGGGCGCGGCAAGTCCCCAGACTTCGCCTTCATTGCCCGTGTCCTTGCGCAAAGCCGACAGCAATGCCTGCGCAGCAGGGTGCGATGGGCAACGCAAACCGATGGAACCCTGACCTCCTGCAGCAGCACCCGCCACACCATCGCGGCGCGGCAGGATGAGGGTCAGCGGGCCAGGCCAGAATGCCGTCATCAGTTGCTGGGCAAAGGGCGGCACCTTCGCACAGAAATGCGCCACCGCCGACATGCCGCCATCGTGCGCCGAGACATGCACGATGAGCGGATGCGTGGCAGGGCGGCCCTTGGCGGCAAAAATCTTGGCAACCGCCGCATCATCGGCCGCGTCGGCCGCGAGTCCGTACACCGTCTCCGTTGGCAAGCCAATCAGGTCGCCAGCCCTTATTGCACGTGCGCAAGCAGCTATGGATTCAGGAGCGGCTGCAGGGACGATCATGACCAGGCAGTGCGCTTCAGAACGGCGCAATGCCAAGGATGGCAGCGGCTTGCAATGCCGTCGCGCGAACCTGCTCCGTACTGGCGCCCGTGATGGTGAGGTGTCCCATCTTGCGGCCTTTGCTGGCCTTGGCTTTGCCATACAAGTGGAGGTGGGTGCCTGGGAGTGCGAGAACCGCGGAGAAATTGGGGTCAGGCCAGATATCGCCGAGGAGGTTGAGCATGACGGCCGGGCTGTGTTGGCGGGGTTGGGTGAGCGGCAGGCCGGCAAGGGTGCGCACTTGCAGCTCAAATTGCGATACATCACAGGCATCGATGCTGTAGTGTCCGCTGTTGTGCGGGCGCGGCGCAATTTCATTCACCACCAGACCACCGAGCGCCTGGCCCACGGGACTAACCGGGTCGAGCACGAAAAATTCCACACATAAAACACCGACATAGTCCAGCCCATCTGCTATGGATTTTGCAGCTGCTACCGCACGCTGCGCAAGCGCTGCAGGCACATTCCCTTCATACACTTCGGTCACAGCAAGGATGCCGTCGCGGTGCAGGTTGCGCTGCACCGGCAGATGCACGCAAGCACCGTCCGCGCCGCGGCCCACGATCACCGAGCATTCCAGTTGCAGCGGCAGCATCTTTTCCAGTACACAGGGCACCTGCTTCAGATCGTTCCACGCCTGCGCCAACCCGGCGCGGTTGGCCACGCGAACCTGACCTTTGCCGTCATAGCCCAGACGCGATGTCTTGAGAATGCCCGGCAAGAGTTCGTGCGAAATGTCAGCAAGCTGCTCGGTGCTCTGCAAAACCGCATAGGGCGCGCAAGGCACGCCGCATTGCACAAAGTGGGCTTTCTCCAGGGCACGGTCCTGCGCGATGGCGACCGCTGCAGAGCCTGGGGATACCGGCCGTGTCTTTTCCAGTTCGGACAGCGCCTGGGCTGGCACGTTCTCAAACTCGGTGGTGATCGCGACGCTGCACCGGGACAACTCTTCCAGTCCCACAGGATCGGAGTACGGCGTCTGGATGTGGTGGTGGCTCACCCGCCCCGCCGGGCTCAGGGGATCGGGGTCGAGCACTGCAGTGAAATACCCCATGCTCTGCGCCGCGTGCACAAACATGCGCCCCAACTGCCCGCCACCCATCACGCCGAGCGTCATTTCCGCACTCATAACACCGGTGGCACGGTCATGCCGCGCGCCACTTCGGTCTGGTGGGCACGAAACTCGTCTGGGATGGTCGGCCGCCAACAACGCGACGGCAAACAGTGCTGCATTCGCCGCACCCGGTGCACCAATCGCGAAGGTGGCCACCGGTATGCCCTTGGGCATCTGCACGATGCTGTGCAGAGAATCGACGCCCGAGAGGTGTTTGCTGGCAACCGGCACACCCAGCACCGGCACTGTGGTTTTGGCCGCGAGCATGCCCGGCAGGTGGGCTGCGCCACCTGCTCCGGCGATGATGGCGCGCAGTCCCCGCCCGACGGCGCCTTCCGCATAGGCGAACATGTCGTCGGGCATACGGTGCGCCGAAACCACACGCGCTTCGTAGCTGATGCCAAACTGTTGGAGAATCTGCACTGCATGTTGCATGGTGTCCCAGTCGGAACTGGAACCCATGACGACGCCGATTTGGATGTTAGTCATCCGTGAATTTTACGTTTTTGCCATGAACTAGTTTGCCGCCGGGCCGCCCCAAGGCAAACGCGCCCCCTCGGGGGGCAGCGACCCGCGAAGCGGCGGAGCCCCGGCCTGAGCAGGAGCGAGGGACGCACGGGGGCACTACACTACACGAATGATCAATGTCACCCTTCAAAACTTCGATACCGAAGTCATCGCCGACAGCGCCACCATTCCCGTCCTGATCGACTTCTGGGCGCCGAGGTGTGGTCCCTGCAAGGTGATTGGCCCCTTGCTGGAAAAGCTGGAGACCGATTACACCGGGCGCTTCAAACTGGTCAAGATCGACTCCGACCAGGAACAGCAACTCAGCCAGGCCTTTGGCATCCGCTCCATTCCCACCTGCATTTTGATGTCGGGTGGAAAGCCGGTCGACGGCTTCATGGGCGCGCTGCCCGAGGGCAAGATCAAGGAGTTTCTTGACAAACATTTACCTTCGGAAGACGAACTCGAAGCGCAGGCCGGAGCCGAAGATGCTCAGGCCCTGATTGCCGCCGGGGACCCGCAAGCCGCCCTTAACAAGTTGCACGAGGCGCTGACGATCAACCCGGGCAATGACGATGCCCGCTACGACTACGTCAAGCTGCTGATCGAGAACGACATGCTGCAGGACGCTGAGGCGGCGCTGGCCCCAGCGCTAGCCGCCATTCCGCGCCAATTGCGGTTTGAGGCGCTCAAGCAATTCCTGGACGCTATCAATTTTGTATCTGCTGACGCACGTGGGACGTGGTCTGCAGACCAGTTTGATGCCTTGATTGCTACCAACAAGCGCGACTTTGACACCCGTCTTGCCAAAGCCCGTGTGCTGATGGTGCGCGGTCTTTGGACCGAGGCGATGGACGAGTTGCTGGAGATCATCATGCGCGACAAGGCTTGGGGCGATGCGGTACCGCGCAAGATGTATGTTGCGATTCTGGAGTTGCTCACGCCGCCCAAAGCCAAGCCCGATCCGACCGCTGGAAACAAGACGGCAGGCGGCATCGAGCTTGCCGGCAAGGCCGTAGCACAACTCGACCCGCAGGCGCAGATGGTGGCAAGTTATCGGCGCAAGCTCAGCATGGCGTTAAATTAAAAAATCCATTGCCCTCTCGCTTTGACGGAGCAACGTATTGCGTAGTCCACGCGATGGGCTGAATCGAACGTCGCTGCTACGCCATGAACCCCAGGTTGGGCTTTGGAAAGCGGCTGAGGTTGGGCAGCACGGTGGACATATTCGCGTCGCTCACTCCAAACCATCGCGTCAGCGTAGCCGCATATTCGTCCACGGAAGCGTCGCTCACTCCAAACCATCGCGTCAGCGTAGCCGCATATTCGTCCACGGAAGTGGTCGGAATCAGGCGGCCCTGGCCGGAGTCCTCCGGTCCGCCAATGGCCACCGTGGGAAAGTTGCCGTACACCCGGTTGCCCAGCACGGCACCGCCCATGATGAAGTGGTGGCCGCCCCAGCCGTGGTCTGACCCGCGTCCATTGGACTGCAAGGCACGCCCGAACTCCGAGGTGGTGAAGGCCGTGACGTTGTTTGCCACACCCAACGCGGCGGTGGCGGCGTAAAAAGCGGCCATGGCATCGCCAAGCTCCTTGAGTTTGAGTGCCTGGCTTGCAGGCAGATCGTCATGAAAATCGTAGCCGCCATGTTGCACAAAAAACAACTGCCTCCCCTGTGCCAAGGCACCGCGCGCAGCAACCATGCGGGCCACCATCTCCAACTGTTTGCCAATGGAGGTGGACGGAAACGCGACAGTCAGGCTCACGCCCGCCAAGGCATTGGTCACCAAGGCTTCACCGGAAATGGCGCGGGCCGAGACCTTGGACAGTTCGTTCTCGAACAAGTGGCTGCGCGGGTCGGTCATCAAACGCCGAATGGCAGTGGCACCTGCGGCAGAACCGTAGAGATCATTCAAGGCCCGGACCTTGACAGCCCCCTGGGTGGTGAGCTGGTACTGAATCGTGCTCTCGCCCGCTTGCAGCATATTGTTGCCCGCCACCGACATGGCAACCGACACGCCGCTGCCCGGGTTGTACGCCGCGGCCGTCAAGTCGCCGATGCGGCCCAACCAGCCGGTCTCTGAGGGCCGGTCCGGCAAGCCTGTCTGCCAGGCCGATTGCTGGTCCGAGTGCGAGGTGAGTTGGGCCGGCACTGCCACGGTGGGGTGGCCGCTGTTCCACTGCGCTTTGGTGATCGGCACTGCCAAGGGGCCCACGTTGGCCAGCAGCGCGACCCGCCCCTGGTCAAACAAGGGCTTGATGCCGGATAACGCGCTGTGCAGGGCCAGGGGTTGCCCGCTATAGCCCTGCGGCGCCAGGTCGAGCAGCTGACTGCGTTGCAAGGCCAGTGCCGGACGCGCGGCCACGTACGCGTTGTACTCGGCACCACCGGTGGGCACTACGGTATTGGACTGGTCGTTTCCGCCGCTGAGGTTGATGCACACCAGCGCCTTATAGCCAGCGGCGGTCTGCGCACTGGCGGCACCGGCTGCCAGCAGTGTTCCCGCCAGGGGCGTGCCGGTCAGCACCGACATTTGCGCAGCACGGCGCAGGAAGTCGCGTCGGGCATGGTTGTGAATGGTGGAATTCATGGTTATCTCCCCTATTTTTGAACAATGAAGTCTGGCGACAACATCACCAGCGTGATGGCGGTAATCACCCGCCCACGGGCATTGGTGGCGGGCAATGCGTTGACTGCCTGTAGCACCGTGTCACGCGTCTGGGGGGTCATCTGCCCAGCAAGCAACAATAGGTTCAGATGATCCAGCAAAGCCGCCGGGTTGCCCGCCAGCCCCAATTCAGCGGTGTAGGCGGACTTGATCGCGGTGTCGTTGTAGCCATGGCCGCGGTCCACCGTATAGGCAATGAAGTTTGCGTATCCCGTGACCGTGGTTTCGTGGGTGATCTGAAACTCCGGCGCCACCAGGCCACGGCGCATGATTTCTCCGGGCGGCGCATAGCCGGGGCGGTACCAATTGAACACGCTCGGGGCCCGCAACGGGTTCTGGCCGATGCTGGAGACCGGGTCTTCCAGATTCCAGATACTGAAGAAATACCCGCGGCCCGAAGTTTTTGCGTCAAACGCGCGCATCCAGTTGGCAAAGCGCACCATGGGTTCACGCAGCTTGCCCCATTGCGGATCGGCCAGCTTGGTGTTGTCGCGCGCTTCCGGGTCCATGAGGACGGCGCGGATCACTGCTTTCATGTCCCCGCGCATGCCAGCCGTGTTGTTAAAAGCCTGCGTAACCCGTGCCACATAGGCCGGACTGGGGTTGCTGGTAACCAAGCGTTTAATCAACTGGCTACCGATGAAGGGGCCAACATTGGGGTGGTTGAACAGCGTGTCCATGGCCACCTTCAGGCTTTGCTCGCCGCTGCTGCCCGCCGGCACGCTGGCGCCAAGGAAGCGCTTCTCGCTTTGCGAGTGGTGGTCAGGGTAGTTCTGCAACGGGTCCTTCCAGTTCCTGCCGATCCAACCCTCCCAGCGGCTGCCGCTCTTGTCTGGGCCGTTCCAGCTCCAGCCGGTGAACACTTTGGCCAAGCCCATCACATCGGCCTGCTCGAAGGTCGGAATGTCACGGCCGTTGCCGTCCTTCTTGCGCGAGCCATCGGGGTTGAGCTGCCACAATCCGATGGTGAACAGTTGCATCACCTCGCGGGCATAGTTCTCGTCCGGGATGCGGCCTGTTACCGGGTCCTCTTTCTGATTCTTCATGTGCGACAGGTAATGCGCCATGGTTGGATGCGTCGACACTTGCTCCAGCAGGGTACGGAAGTTGCCAAATGCGTTGCGCGACAGCATGTCCAGGTAGCTGGCATGCGCATCCGCCTGAATCGGCACAGCACTGTTTTCGGTGCTAACAACGAACAGCTCGCTGAGCGCGAACACGGTGCGCTGACGCAGCTGGTCGGGGCCGCGCACCGCTTGCGTCCAGAAGCTTTCCATGGTGGCATTGATGTACTGCGAGTCGCACACCGTGCAGCCGATCGGACCCTTGCGCACCATCACGTAGTCCCAATGGGTGTCCATCGAAGGCGTGTTGAACTGCTCGGTAAGCCAGGCATCGGCACCCATGGCGGCCACGTTGTTGATCTCGGATAGTGTGGGTCCATAGGTGGCCTGCACCAGCAGGCGCGCAGCGTCCGCCTTCGTTACGGGAACGGGGTTCGGGACGGTATTGGTGCTGTTGCAGATCGGGTTGATGGCAGCGCCCCAATTGCCGTTGAGGCATTGGAAGCTGGCGGATCCTATGGTCGTCGCGCCTGATGTCGAAAGCAATGCGCTCAACCCTGAATCCGCGGTGCTCGACACTGCAGAGCAAACATTGCCCGCGACGGTCCAGCTCAAGGTCTGCGCTACGCAAGGCCGCGGCGTTGGCGTTGGCGTTACGGTACCTTCGGACTGAAGATAGCAGGCCTTGAACGTGCCCTTGATCGGGTCGCCAAAAACGCTGTTGTTGCAATAGACCGGGCCTGACAGACTCTTCACCACGTATTGCCCCTTGGCTCCATAGGCCACAGATCGGGTTCCACTGAATGCACACTGTCCGCCTTCGGTCGCACATGCCTTGGCAGAGAAATTCTGGCCCGACACCGTAAAGCTGGCTGGAAGTGGTGCAGCGCTTGCCAACACCCGGTAGGAAGACATCAGGTCATTAAAACTTTGTGCAAAGAAATTTGGTGTGGCGACGTTGACACTGACGCTGCGCCCTGTCTTGTTGACCTGGTCAAACATGTCCAGGGTAAAGCCTGGGGCTATGCGTACCGAGGACACCAGATTGTCCCAGCCAGATGGCATGGTGCTGGCTTCGCCGGCGCCCACGCAGTAGCTCTTGCCAGAGTAGTTGATATGTTCAAAAAAGCACACCGGCCCCGATATCACCGGCGCAGCGGCATCCAGGTAGCATTTTTTCGCCGTGCCAACAATCGGGTCGCCAAATACTCCGTTGCTGCATGCCGCCGGACCCGTCAGAGTACGTACGCTGTATTTTCCTGCAGCACCATAAGCCACTTTGTACGTCCCGGAAAAGCTGCAAACTCCTCCCTCCACGGCGCAGGCCTGTGGACCATAGGTAGTCCCAGCAATGGTCAACGCTCCGGTTTGCGCGGAAACCGTAAATGCCATGGCGGCAAGGGCGGCAAAAGCACCGACCCGCATCAGGGATTTGATGCGTTGCACCCGTAAAACCCGATGGATTGCCCATCGAATTATTGAATTGTTCATGGGAAGCCTCCTTAAATGGCCCTGTTGAAGTCGCTAAAAAAATGAATGCCCTGATGTCCCGCTGCGGACGAATCGCGATGGTATGTAAAGCAGGGTGGTGCAGGTGCTACAAAGTGTCTCCAGATGTGACAAGATGTATCGGCGTGTGCCCCTTGGCCCGCCCTCTCTTTGGCCCAAACTGATACCGGTGCTTGACACCAATGTGGTGATTCGCCTGTTGGTGGGCGACGATGTGCGCCAGGCACACTCGGCTGAGCAACTTGTGACCACAGAGCCCTGTACGGTGGCGATATCCGTTTTGATGGAGTGTGAATGGGTGTTGCGCGCCTGCTATGCGCTAACGACGCCAGCGATTGAGGCCAGTTTTCGTGACTTCCTGAATCTGGACAATATTGGCGCTGCGGACCCATTATTGGCGCAGCGTGTGCTGGACGCCTACGGCAGTGGGCTCGACTTTGCCGATGCCCTGCACGCCGCACAGTGTTCCGACGGCCAGCGTCTGATGACGTTTGACAAGCGCTTTGCCAAAAACGCCCGCAAGGCAGGTCTGCATGGTGTGACCTTGCTGAAAAGTTAGGCCTGGTCAGGCGGTTCCAGCGAAACTTGAGGATCAAACGCAGCCAGCCCCTGCTTGGCGGCCACCAAACTCACGCCTGGTTCTCCCGCAAATACCGGGCCGCCACGGCATCACACCAATGGGCCATCCCGATGTCGTTGGCGCTCAGTCCACCCGCATCGTGCGTCGTCCAGACAATGCTCACCCGGTTGTAGACGTTGGACCACTCCGGGTGGTGGTTGCGCCTCTCGGCAGCCAGGGCCACCTGCGCCATAAAGCCGAAAGCCTCGTTGAAGTCGCCCAACACGAAGGATCGCGCAATCGCACCGTGCTGCCCGTCGTACCGCCAGCCGGGTAGTGCAGTCAGCGCTTGGCTTCGCTCAACTTCTGAAAGTTTGTGCATGCTTACTTCCTTTTTTTGGCTCTACGATTTTGGCCCTACGATCACGTGGTCACGATGCCCGGGGGGCGATTCGCACCGGCATGGGCTGGCATGATACTGGCTTGGATAACATCCGAGACCCGTGTGTGCCTGCAGTGGCACCCAGACGCGTTCCGGGTTTGTGGGGTCAAGTTGAGGGATCTTTGATGAGCGATGTTGCAATGACCACCAGCCTGTTGGCGTTGGTGGCGGTTTTAGGCTTGTGGTTGGGGAACCTGGAGTTCAAAAAGGTCGGCCTTGGAATTGGCGGGGTTTTGTTTGGCGGCCTTTTTGTGGGCCATTTTGTGCACCAGCAAGGGGTGTCGCTCGACTTGCACACGCTGCATTTTGTGCAGGAATTTGGTCTGATCCTGTTCGTGTACAGCATTGGCATTCAGGTGGGGCCGGGATTCTTCTCATCGCTGCGGCAGTCTGGTTTGTTGCTCAATGGCCTGGCAGCGCTGCTGGTGGTGCTGGCCTGCGTGGTAGCGACGGTTTTGCACAAGGCTCTGGGCGTTCCGCTGCCCGTGATTCTGGGTACTTTGTCGGGCGCGGTGACCAACACGCCCTCTTTGGGTGCCGGGCAGCAGATTTTGACCGAGTTGGGGTCGCCCGCCAGTGAGGTTTCGACCATGGGCATGGCCTATGCGGTGGCGTATCCGTTTGGAATTTGCGGTATTTTGCTGTCGATGTGGCTGGTGCGACTTGCCTTCCAGGTGAACATTCAACAGGAGGCAGTGCAATTCGATCATGAAAGGGGCCTCGCCAAAGCTGGCCTGAGCACCCTCAACGTCGCGCTGCGCAACACCAATCTGGTCGGATTACCGCTGGGCGAACTGCCGGTTCTGGCTGTCGGGAAGGTGATCTGCTCCCGGCTTAAGCGTGGAGAAGTGCTTTTTGCGCCCACCCCCAAGACCACGTTGGAACTGGGCGACCTGCTGCACCTGGTAGGTGAACGGGACCATGTACATCGCGCCCAACTCGCCATTGGCGAGGCTGTTGAGACATCGCTGTCCACCTTTGGCACCGACTTGCGCGTTGAGCGCGTCATACTCACCAATGTGAAGTTATTGGGCAAGCGCATCGGCGATCTCGCTTTGCCGCAGTCCTTTGATGTCGTCATTTCCCGACTCAACCGTGCCGGTGTAGAACTGGTGCCCAACGACCAGACGGCTTTGCAGTTTGGCGACATTCTGAACCTGATCGGGGCACCGGACGCAATTCAACAGGTGGCAACCATGCTCGGCAACGCCCAGCACAAGTTGCAGCAGGTCCACATGCTGCCGGTTTTCATTGGCATCGGCCTGGGCGTCCTGGTAGGCTCGGTTCCGTTTTATCTGCCCGGCTTTCCAGCCGCCCTGAAACTGGGCCTGGCCGGCGGCCCGCTAGTCGTCGCTTTGATTTTGTCGCGCATCGGAAGCATAGGCACCCTGTACTGGTTTATGCCGCCGAGCGCCAACCTGGCGTTGCGAGAACTGGGTATCGTGCTGTTTTTGTCGGTTGTCGGCTTAAAGTCAGGCGGACAGTTTGTCGAAACATTGACGCAAGGCCCGGGTGTGAGCTGGATGGCCTACGGCGCGCTGATGACCCTGCTGCCACTCCTGATTGTGGGGTTTCTCGCCCGTGCTTTTTTTGGACTCAACTACCTGAGTTTGTGTGGTTTGTTGGCCGGGTCCATGACGGACCCACCCGCACTGGCATTTGCCAACTCCATGCATCCGACCAACGGCGCTGCCGCTTTGTCCTACGTGACGGTGTATCCCATGGTGATGTTCCTGCGCATCATCTCGCCACAGCTCTTGGCGTTGCTACTGTGGGTGTAGTCGCGGCGTTTCCCCATGATCGGTCTTGGCGTGAATCTTGCGCCATGGTAGTCCGGTTCGCATCCATCTCCCGTTACAGGTTAAGCCCCGGCTTTCTAGCAGGGTACCGGCCAGGCCTGATAATGAAATAGATGTAGGTTAATTTCAACTGAAAGGAAAAGTGCCATGCCTGAAGCGTCTACGGGTTCCCAAGGGCTTACCCAAAATCAAAAACTGCTCAAGTGGGTTGACCACATGAGCGCCTTGTGCAAACCGGATCGCGTAGTCTGGTGCGACGGATCGCAGGAGGAATACGACCGCCTGTGCGAGGAGATGGTGGCCAGCGGAACGTTTATCCGTCTCAACCCGGACAAACGCCCCAATAGCTTTTTGGCGCGTACCCACCCCTCCGATGTGGCGCGGGTCGAAGAGCGCACCTTTATCTGCAGCCCGACTGCAGACGATGCCGGTCCGACCAACAACTGGGCGGACCCGGATGAAATGCGCGCCACACTGCAAAATGTATTTTCAGGCTGCATGGCTGGGCGCACCATGTATGTGATCCCGTTCAGCATGGGGCCACTGGGCTCGCCGATTGCCAAGATCGGCGTTCAGATCAGCGACAGTGCCTATGTCGTGACCAACATGCGCATCATGACCCGCATGGGGGCAAAAGTGCTGGATGTGCTAGGCGAGGGTGCCTTCATTCCGTGCATGCATTCGGTGGGTGCACCACTTCAGCCCGGACAAAAAGACTCGACCTGGCCCTGTGAGCCCGATATTTCCAAAAAGTACATTGCCCACTTCCCTGACACCACAGAGATCTGGTCGTATGGCTCGGGCTATGGCGGTAATGCCTTGCTGGGCAAGAAGTGCCTGGCGCTGCGGATTGCGTCTGCCATTGCTCGCCGCGAGGGTTGGCTGGCCGAGCACATGCTGATTACCGGTCTGGAGTCCCCCACGGGCGAGAAAACCTACCTCGCCGCTGCGTTTCCCAGCGCGTGCGGCAAGACCAACCTGGCCATGTTGCGCCCGCCCGCCGGCTTTGATGGCTGGAAGGTCTCCACCGTGGGCGACGACATTGCCTGGATCAAAAAGTCACCTGACGGAACGCTGCGGGCCATCAACCCTGAAGCAGGTTTTTTTGGCGTGGCACCCGGCACCAATTACTCGTCCAACGCCAACGCCATGTTGACCATGACGAAGAACTCGATCTTCTCGAACGTAGCGCTGACGGACGACGGCGACGTGTGGTGGGAGGGGATGGATGGCCCGCCACCGGCCCACGCGATCGACTGGCAGGGCAAGGATTGGACCCCCGACTGTGGTCGTCCGGCCGCTCACGCCAATTCCCGCTTCACAGCCCCGGCCAGCCAGTGCCCATCGGTCGACCCAGACTGGGAAAATCCCAATGGCGTGCCCATTTCTGCCTTCATATTTGGCGGCCGCGCCAGCAAAGAAATGCCGTTGGTATTTCAGTCCTTTAATTGGTCTCACGGGGTTTACCTGGCCGCCACCATGGGCTCTGAAGCCACTGCAGCGGCGATCGGTGTAGTGGCCACCCGGCGCGACCCCATGGCAATGCTGCCGTTTTGCGGCTACAACATGGCAGACTACTTCACACACTGGCTCAATGTGGGGCGTAAGGTGAATAACCCACCACGGATTTTCCGGGTCAACTGGTTCCGCAAGAATGAGCAGGGCAAGTTCATATGGCCCGGTTTCGGTGAAAACATGCGGGTGCTCAAGTGGATTGTGGACCGTGTCCATGGGCGTGCGTTTGCCGTAGAGAGCCCGTTGGGCT
>JFJP01039851.1_pt1 | contig 24445 bp, 23 predicted proteins | sample 431651 | NCBI WGS metagenome assembly JFJP01 (sample SAMN02602958, study PRJNA72255) | Microbial mat metagenome, whole genome shotgun sequencing project. | biome: fresh water; feature: sink hole; material: water; isolation source: purple microbial (photo- and chemosynthetic) mats found in...
TTTCATTGCAACTCCCGTTTTATCTGAGAACCAGATGAAGGAAGCGGTACAGAAATTCAAGAAGGTCATCACCGACAACAGCGGTGAGATCATTCATGAAGAAAACTGGGGTCTTAAAAAGCTGGCCTACCCCATCCAGAAGAAGTCGACAGGCTTCTACTACCTGGTAGAATTTAAAGGCACAGGCGATCTAATCGAGAAACTTGAAATCCAGTATCGCAGGGACGAAAGGATTATCAGATTTTTAACATTCAGGATGGAAAAATTTGCCGTCGAATACGCAGAGAAGAAGAGAAGACAAAAGGAATCAGGTAAATCGAAGGAGGAATAAGACATGGCACAGAACGAATCAGAAATCAGATATTTGACTCCTCCGACGGTTGAGGTCAAAAAGAAAAAATACTGCAGGTTCAAGAAAAACAGGATACGTTATATTGACTATAAAGATCCTGAGTTTCTCAAGAAATTCCTGAATGATCAGGGCAAAATTCTGCCACGCAGAATTACCGGTACTTCACTTAAATATCAAAGGAAAGTGGCAAAAGCCGTTAAAAGAGCCAGGCACATTGCTCTTCTTCCTTACGTTACTGACCTATTAAAATAAGGAGGATTAAACATGGAAATTATACTCATACAGGACGTCAATAAGCTAGGGCAGAAAGACGATATAGTAAATGTCAAAGACGGATATGGAAGAAACTTCCTCATTCCGGGTGGATATGCAGTTGCTGCGTCAACCTCAGCAAAGAAAATGCATGCTGAGAATCTCAGGCAGAGAGCTCACAAGGAAGAGAAGATTAAAATTGCAGCTCAGGAGATTGCAGCAAAACTTGAAGGTGTGAAGATAGTTGTCGGTGCAAAAACAAGTACTTCAGGCAAAATCTTTGGTTCTGTAAATACAATTCAGATTGCGGAATCGCTGAAGGAAAAAGGTTTCGACATTGATCGTAAGAACATTACACTTCCTGAAGATCAGGTTAAAGAAGTAGGAAACTACAAGGCAATAATCAAACTTCACAGAGAAGTTAAGGTTGAAATCGATTTCGAGATTATCGGGGAATAATATAAATCCCGGTTTATAATATTTTGTTGTAGAGACGCGATGCTTCGCGTCTCTTTTTTTTTGACGCGTGCTTCGCGTCTGGCAGGAAGAGACGCCAGGCATGGCGTCTGTAAGGTAGAGACGCCAGGCATGGCGTCTGTACGGGATTTATTTCATAGCGATTGTATCAATTTCGATAAGGGCACCCAGAGGCAGATCCTTTACAGCAAATGCTGCCCTGGCCGGATAATTCTCAGTATAAAACCGGCCATAAACCTCATTCATTGGCTTAAAGTTGGCAATATCGCTCAGCATACAGACTGACTTGACAACATCATTCCTGGTATAACCTGCAACTTCGAGAATAGCTGCTATATTCTCCATAACCTGTTGGGTCTGAACAGTTATATCACCTTCGACAAGTTTGCCTGTTTCGGGATCGATAGGTATCTGTCCTGATATAAAAAGGGTATTCCCCACTTCAACTGCCTGACTATAGGGACCAATAGCTGATGGTGCCTTTGTTGTTGCAAATATCTTCTTCATAGTTAAACTTATTAAATTAGTAATCATCATGGAAATCTTTCCTGCGCTCATACTTAAGGTCACCCAGAACTGAAGCTTTAACCCTAATTGTAAAATTCCACATTTTCATCGAGCCATTGGGGACCCAGTTGAAGTTCATTTCCCAGCAATGAAGATCCCGGGTGATACCGATCTGAGTCATTGTAATCTCTTTCCCTGCAAAATCATAACCACTAGTGTATGTTAGATTCATTTTCTTAGTTACAGATACATTGCCATTAAAAGAGAGTGTTTGAGAGACATTTGAAGTTAATCCCGCATTATAATAATTCATACTATAGCTCAGGCTCATTGACCATGGCATATCGAATACAGGATACCCAAAAGGATCCTTTTTCACGCCCTCACCCTGGGGAGTACCCGGCTGACCCGGACCGTCTGTCTCAAATTCACCACCAGCCCCCGGTCTTCCCAGTCCCGATGCACCTGCTGAATTACCAGCATTCTTTTTATCCTTATTTCCCTTTAAAAGATCGCTCAGGCTAAAATCCAGACTAGCCGTGAAGTTATTCATCCTCATGAGCTTACCACTCTTCTCGTACTCAAATGTACCTATTGGAACTCCCCTGCTGTTTAAAGCATAAAGTGAAAAACTGCTGTTTGCAGATATACCAACATTATTCATTATTGTAGTACGTGCCTGCATTGTTATCGGAGCCCAATTCAATGAATCGGCAAACACGTTATAACCGGTATTAATCCCTAAATTATCGAGAATTTTAACTTTTTTTGCCTTTCCTGTTGTATCATCACGTGCCCAGACCTTAGCTTCGACAATATTAACAAGGCTAAGCGCAACATTTCCGCTTCTTTTTGACAAAGACGGAGTACCAAAAATATTTCCCTCAAAAACTGAGAAATCGCTGTAATTAGGTCCAATGGTATCAATCTGGACATGCCTGTACATCTCTGAACTCAACCCTTTTAGATCAGGAATATAGCTAAAACTTACTGAAGGCTTTATTACATGACGGATAGCCTGTATTCTGGAGTTAGGATTTGTGAATGAAAATGTTCCGAAAATCTGTGGATTGAAACTCGCGTTTATTGAAGGATTAAAAGCATGACCATAGAAAAGCCCCATTACAGTATCAGCGTCTACCTTTGATTCTGTTGCATTCCATGATTTTAGAATTTTTTGGGTGTATAGCACACCTGAATAGGAAACTGAAGGTGATAGGGAGAAGTTCTTGAATGGGCGGAATTGAATGCTAAGTGGAATATCGTGCTTGAACCCGTTTCTCATGTTTTTCCATACCTGGTTTGTAAAAAGGAGGCTGTCGGTTGTATTAATCTGATTATCAAGAGATGCCGTATATGATAATTGAATTTCCTGATACCATTTAGTTGGGCCTGTACTGTTTTTGCTCTTAAAAGGATAGATTCTGCTTGCGTTGAAATTCACTTTCGGAAGGTTAAGACTAACCTGTTGTGTCTTAACGTTCTGACTATGATTCATGCTCGCTGAAAGATTGAACGGAGTCCCCTCCCAGGTCTTGGAATAGCTTATACTCGATTGCCGCTGGGTAGTAACATGTTCCTGTACTGAATAACTGTTGCTGCGGTCAAATTCGCTTGAACTCATGTTTACACTTGCAGAGAATCTCGATCCGGGTGAAGCTTTCGGATCCTGGGTATATGTCCACCCCAGCCTGTAATTTGATGATTCGGTATAATCTTCCAGACCTTTATGCCCCGATTTATTGCTTGCATAACTAAACAATAGATTACCACTGTACTTATATAAGCGTCTGTATGAGGTTTGTCCGGTTGCAAGCCATGTTCCGTTTGCGTAAACATTACCTTTAAGAGTAAGGTCAAAATAGTCATTAATGGCGAAGTAATATCCACCATCCGTAAGTGAGTATCCTCTCTGGTTCTCCTGTCCAATTCTCGGGACCAGAATCCCTGAGGCAGCTTTTTTAGTCTGAATCGGGAAGAATCCGAACGGAATAAATAGAGGCAGAGGTATACCTTCAAGAACGAGGTTCCCCGGACCGGAAATTATTTTTTTACCGGGGTATACTCTGGCTTTTGGAAGGTTTATATAGAAATGAGGAGTATCGGCGTCGCAAGTTGAATAGGTGCTTTTTGAGATATTGGAGGTACCATCTTCCAGAAGTTTTGTAAACTGGCTATGCAGCAGGCCATCCTCCTGCTTGGTGACAATATTTTTTATATAGGCCTTACGGGTTTTGAAGTTATATGTCAGTTCATCGGCATCAAAAGCATTTGATCCTTCCTTAAAGGCAGGCTTACCTGCTATTTTACCTGTCGTGTCAATTCGTCCTGCAGCAAAGAGAAGATTTGTCTTCATATTAAAAACCATAGAGTCGGCTTTAATTTCAATCTCACCGTAATTAACAACAGCTTCCTGTATCAGGATAACTTTTCGGTTTAACAGATCTCTTTTTACAAGGCCTTTGGCACTGTAAGTTACTTTATCGTCGACTGCATTTGCCGAGGGACGGCGAATATTAATAATAATTGTATCGACACCTGTCGTATCATTGCTGATTATCAGCGTATCAGGAACAGTCATCCTTTCCTGAGAAAATAATGCCAACGACCGGAACATTACCAGTAACACTATCAGGAACCGTTTTTGTTTAAAAAAATACAACTTAAATGCTATTTTTGTATAGTTTTTGTGTGATACCAGGATGCCAGCGCAAAACTAATTAAAAATCATAAACGAAAAATGAGTACAGGAATTAAAAACGGCAAAGAGCATACCATTAATATATATACAGCAAAATTGTTTCTGATAATAGTCGTTTTTATATCGTTTACAACCTACTCTTCAGCAGTTAAGAACGGAAAAGAATGGGTAGTTGTAATTGATGCAGGACATGGCGGAAAGGATCCGGGAGCTCTGGGTTTAATAAATCAGGAACGGCACATTACCCTGGCAGTTGCCTTAAAAACAGGTGAATATATAGAAAAGAACATTAAAAATGTTAAGGTAATATATACACGTAAAACAGATACATTCGTTGAGGTTAGAGAAAGAGCAAAGATAGCCAACCAGAACAAAGCGGATATTTTCATTTCTATTCATGCCAACTGGGCAAAATCAAAAAGTGTTCAGGGTGCTGAAACTTTTATAATGGGACATGCAAAAGACCAGCAGAACCTTGAAGTCGCCATGAAAGAAAACGAAGTTATTCTTCTTGAAAAGGACCATAGCACTTCGTACGGTGATTTCGATCCGAAGTCACCTGAATCATATATCATGTTTACTCTGATGCAGAATTTATATCAGGAACAGAGTACCAATCTTGCTTCAAAAATTCAAACCCAATTTGCTGAAAAGATCAACAGAAATGACAGAGGAGTAAAACAGGAAGGTTTCTGGGTTCTCTTTATGACTACAATGCCGAGTGTTCTCACAGAACTGGGTTTTATTACAAACCCGGCAGAGGAAAAATTCATGAGTTCGGAGCAGGGACAGGATTATCTTGCCTCGGCAATTTACAGAGCCTGTAAGGAATATATATCTGAAATTGAAAGTAAAAGTATTTCCTTAACAGACTTACAATCATATAGTTCATCGACTATTGCCAAATCTGATACTCAGACAGAAATTAAAAAGGAAGGTGATATTTTTTTCATGGTTCAGATTGCAACTTCATCATCAAGAACTGCAGTAAAACCCGAAAATTTTAAAAATGTTCAGGATATTTCAGAATTGGAATCAAATGATCGATACAGATACGCTGCCGGCAGGTTTGCAAATTACCCCGATGCTGTCAAATACAGAAAAAAACTTGAAACACTCTATCCTGATGCATTTGTTATTGCTGTCAAAGAAAACAAAATAGTACCTTTGCAGCAGGCTATGGAACAAAAGAAGAAAAAATAAATTATCCATAAATGAAAAAAATAACATACGAGGTCAAAGTCGGTGCAACTACACTTTTAACTATAATCATTTTTATCTGGTTATATACTTTCCTCAAAGGAAAGGACATCTTTACAAATTCTGCTTATTATTATACAGTTTACGATAATGTTGGAGGCCTTGCAGAATCAAGTCCTGTTGAAATAAACGGATATAAAGTAGGGGTTGTCCAATCAATTGATTTCGTTGATGCTGTGAGCGGAAAGCTACTTGTAGCCTTCTCTGTGAGCAAGGAATTCAAGCTTCCCAGAAACACAGTTGCAGAGATTGTCCCAATTTCGCTTCTCGGAGGAATGAAAGTACAATTCGTATATGGAAATGGCCCCGGATTCTATGAATATGAAGATACTATTCCCGGCAGAGTTGCAGCAGATCTTATGACAACGGTTGAGAATGAACTGCTTCCACTCAAGGATAAGATATCAAATCTGCTTGTTGTAGTTGATTCGGTGATTACCTCTGTTGATGATCTTATGGATGAAACCTTCAGAAATAATCTTGCCGGAACTGTTGAAAATTTGAATCATACTACAAAGAGCCTCGATAAAGTAATAAGTTCTAAGGAGAATGAACTCAAGGCTACCCTCGATAATCTCAGCAAATTCTCTAAAATGCTGGCTGACAATTCTAAAAGCATGTCGGGATCAATAAAAAATCTGGAAGTTATCACAGATACACTTGCAGCAGCAGACATCTATTCCACTGTTACAAATCTTAAGGCCAGTCTTGAAAAAGCAACAACAATGATCGGAAACATGAACGACGGCAAAGGAAGTGCCGGTCAGTTTCTCACAAATGATACACTTTACGCAAATCTTTCCGAAAGTCTGGGCAGTTTAAATGTACTTTTACTTGACATGAAAGCTAATCCCAAACGATATGTTCACTTTTCAATCTTCGGAAAGAAAAGTCCCCCATCCAATTGAGTTTTTTTCTAAAATTCAGATAATCTTCATATTAAAAAAGAAATCTGAATCGATGACAAAATAGTACTCATTTTGGAGTTCCATTGTTAATTTTTGAGCAGGAATTCATAATGAACTGTATTACACCATTAAACCTTTCTATGCATTTGCAAATTACTGATTTTGAGTAACTTAATTAAATAAAAAAAAATTCAATTCATAAGTTGCTGATGATTAAAAACATATACTTTTTATGAGAAAGTCAAGTAAAAAAAATTTTTTTTATTAGTTTTTTTTTTACAAATATTGCTACCTGAATCAGCGAGATTCAAACCTTGAAAATTTTTAAAAAACCTTCCTCATGAATAAGTCGCATATTGACGTTTGGAATAACTGTCTTCAAATCATAAGGGATATTATTCCATCCATCAGTTTCAAAACCTGGTTTGAACCTATTGTTCCACTAAAACTGGAGAATAATATTCTTACTATACAGGTACCAAGTCCATTTTTCTATGAGTATTTAGAAGAACAGTATATTGATATACTCAGAAAGACACTGCGACGTGAGATAGGCAATGAAGCGAAGCTGGAGTATAACGTCGTTATGGAGAATTCCAATTTTTCAGACGGAAAGCCCTATACTGTCAGGTATCCTTCAAGAAACAAGACTGACTTGAATAACAGGCCTGTACAGGTTCCATTTGACGTTACCCAGCCATCAATAAAGAATCCTTTCGTTATTCCGGGTATTAAAAAAGTTCACTTCGATCCAAAACTAAATCCCGATTATAACTTCAGTAACTATGTAGAGGGTGAATGCAACAGGCTTGCACGCTCAGCAGGTATTGCAGTTGGAAATAATCCGGGAGGAACAGCATTCAATCCGCTAATGATTTATGGCGATTCAGGACTTGGAAAAACTCATCTGGCGCAGGCAATAGGAATTCTTGTGAAAGAAAAGCATCCCGACAAGACAGTACTTTATGTAAATGCAAATAAATTCCAGACACAATTTGTAGAATCGGTCAGAAATAATAACAAGAATGATTTTCTCCATTTTTACCAGATGATTGATGTACTCATCCTTGATGATGTTCATGAATTCGCCGGTAAGGAAAAAACACAGGATACATTCTTTCATATATTCAATCACCTTCACCAGTCGGGAAAACAGCTGATCCTTACCTGCGACAGGCCTCCTGTTGAACTTCAGGGAATGGAACAAAGGTTGCTGTCACGATTCAAATGGGGGCTTCAGGCAGATCTTCAGAGGCCTGATTATGAAACCAGGCTCGCAATTCTGAAAAAGAAGGCATACAATGATGGTATCGAATTACCTGACGAAATATTCGAATTTCTTGCTATAAATATATCGAACAATATCAGGGAACTGGAAGCTGTTCTTATATCACTTTATGCACAGTCGACACTTAACAGAAAAGAAATTACACTCGATCTTGCAAGGCTGATGGTTGAAAAGCTTGTTAGCACAGCACGACGTGAAATAACTATTGAATACATTCAGAAAATTGTCTGCGATTATTACAAGATCTCAATTGACCTTATTCAGGGCAAGACAAGGAAAAGAGAAATAGTACAGGCACGTCAGGTATCAATGTTCTTTTCAAAAAGCCTTACAAAGGCTTCACTTGCAAGCATAGGATCACATATAGGAGGCAAAGATCATGCTACGGTACTGCATGCATGCAAAACGGTTAATAACCTGATAGATACTGATAAACACTTCAGAAATCAGATAAATGAAATTGAAAAGAAATTAAAAGTCTAAGGTCTAAGGTCAAAGGTCAAAGTTCAAAGTTTAGCGATATATCTTTTACACATCTGAAGCCAACAGTGGCACTTCTGTCGTAACCGGGTGAGACCATTAGCATCATCTGCGTCATATCCAAAGGCTGAGGTCCTCCCTGAATATACCACCAGCTTGATTCAGGCTTATAGAAGCTTCCTCCTCTGATAATAATAAAATAGTTTGTCCCGTTAAAATACATGTCATTTGTAAGCTGCCAGATATTACCAACCAGATCAGAGACACCATACTGGCTCTGTCCCTTTGGAAATGCATCAACCGGAGTTAGTCGTCCAAAGGAGTTATTGCAGTAGGTACCATGGAATTCATTTCCCCATGGCCATTTTCTGCCATCAGTTCCCTGTGCTGCCAGCTGCCATTCAGTTTGGACAGGAAGCCTTTTTCCTGCCCATTTTGCATACGCTGAAGCATCTTCATAGCTTACATTTACAACTGGATATTTATCCTGTCCCTGTCTGAAGATGCCATCCTGCCAGTGTCTCAGATATCTGGTTGTGTCATAAGGCCTGTATCCGGAGGCTGTGATAAATTCATAAAACTGGGCATTTGTTACAGGAAATTTGTCAATAAGAAAGCTATCAACCTTAACCTGTTCGAATTCTGACTGCGGATAAGGAATAAATTCATCATTTGCTGAAACCTTATAAGAGATTTTATTCCCGGGAACAAGAACCATTCCTGTGGGGATTTCAGTACTTCTTTTTGTAGTTGTAACTTTGCTTACAATCCATGGCTTCCCTCCTTTCAGAGTCAGGATATTTTCATCTTTAAGCTTTTTATTCTCAATAAGCTGCAATACTATTTTGCCTTCATAGTATCCAAATAAATCCTTAACTCTGAAAGTAGTATCATTGATAATCCTGAATTCCTTTTTGGGCGTTTTATATGAAGGATTGCCCTGCCAGATCAATAATCTGCCCTTACCTGTCGAACTGACATGTATTGAATCTCCAATTAGTCTTGATTTCAGCAATTCAGGCAATTCAGCTATGCAATCAACAGATGCTTCCATTCTTGTTCCGGCATATGATGCATGCCAGCCTGAAGCAGATGCCTTTATGCGGCTTACTCCTTTTTCTGTAACAGGAATCAGGTTTTCATGATTCCAGAGTGAAACATAGTGCTTTCCTGCCGGGTTATCAACCTCAAACAAATTATCCATAACACCTTCATGACGCATATTTAAGACTGTAAAAATTGTTTTTTCTCCTGATTTCCACTTATTTACAAATACATCATCAATAGTAGTCTTTATGAGCGGTGTCCAGTTCAGATCGAGGAAAGCATCATTGTTCTGCCGGAGAATCAGAGTAGTTGCTGCAAGCATATCAAGGTCTTCACGGTACTGATCATCGCGGCCACCAGGTCGGAACATGTTTAATTCAGTGCCATAGCCGTTAAAAAAAGATATAGCAATTTCGCGGTGAATAATGTCCTCACCGACATCACAAACCCTGAAAATTGAAAAATCGGGTTTTATTAATTTATTGAGGTTAAGTTCAGGGCTGTAATAAATTGCATTGTGTACTCTTCCCGAGATTATTCCGGGCATATCCTTTGTTATAGCCATACCCTCAGAGTACATGACCACGCCCTTTCTGACACTGTCAGCTGCAGCCTGCAATTCATAGCTCGAACTTCCTTTAGTATCAAGAACGACACCATCTGCTTCAGTTTCACTTATGAGTTTAGCCATACCCTTGTAATGATCTTCTTTTCTTGTGCTGTTATCCCAGGGGTTATAAGCAATAAAGAATTTTGTGCCTGACATTCGTGATAATCTGGAAAAGATTCTGAGTTGTTCGGTTCCTCCCGGAAGATCTCTGTATAAATCCCATTGATTTCGCTGATCAAGTCCCAGTCTGGGCCAGGTTGGCCAGATACCGAAGACATCAATATAGCCGAATCTTCCGATACCAGCTTTCAACACATCAGAATAGGTATATTTTCCTGTAAGTCTGTCGTAAAACTCTCTGTCCCAGGCCATACCAAGAACTATCAGGTAACTCTCCTTAATCCATGCCAGATCAGCTCTTTCATATAATGCGTTATCAAATTTTTCAAGATCGTGAAGATATCTGTCGCGGAACATTAAGCGGAGTCCGTTCTGCCATTCACCGCTGAACAATTCCGTATAAATATTATAGTATACTTTTGCTCCGGGAGGCAGAATGGTTTCATAACGCTGACGCTGACCGCCTTCTATTTTAACCCTCCTTGCGAGTGAGGCTACGGATAACTCCTGAGAAATGGAAAAAGAACTATATCCAAGCTCCCAGGCATTATCGGGAAGTATTACCCTGACAGGCCTGAATCCGGGTCTTTTCAGCCAGGCTCTTGCAAGATCCCATGGGCCTATCCCCGTTATGATGACCGATTCTGCATACTCTCCGAAAGGAACAATATTACTTATTGAGACAGTATCACCACCTGTATTATCAAAAATGAGTTCTCCTTTCCAGCCTTGTGTATCAGGTTGTATGTGTGAGAAAGTCACTTTAACTGAATTATTAAATACCTGAACGTACTTATCTCCATCGGATGAAACATTTATGTCGGCCGATGAATAAGATTTACCATTTGCCACAAAACTGAAAGCAGGTTTATTACCTGATAGTTTTATCAGACTGCTGTCTTCAAGACGTACACTCTCAGAGATTAAACCCTGCTCGGCAGCAAATCCTATGCCGGCAATATTCTGGGAAACAGCAGAATATAATCCGGAAAATGAGAGAAGCAGAAAGAGAAATAATTGTTTTATCTTTTTAATCATTGTAATCGAAATAATTTCATTTTTATTTTAAGTTAAAGTACAAAAGGCGTTTGTTATTTTGAACCGGTTTCAGAAATCGTGAAATAATAATACTGACTTTTTTTTCTTTTAGATAAATATATTGTATTTTTAGGAAAGTTTCAAACTCAGCTATTATAATGGCTAAAATACGTCTATTTTCGATTTACCTGTTATTGATTTTTCTGATAATTGCTGTTCCATCCTGTTCACCTGGCAAACAGAATCCATATTATCAGAAAAAGAAAAGTGCCTCAAAAGTCAGTTCTACTCAGCTTGGCAGGAACAAGTATTATTACTCTTCAGGCTATCAGAAAAAGCTTAATAAGAACTACAAAAAATAAGTTAGTCTCTTACTCGTTGCAATTAAATGTTAATCCATCAAAGGCGAGTGAAATTCCCAGAGGTAATTCTTTTGAAACTTCTGCATGGTAACCCATCTGGTGACTGATGTGAGTAATAAATGCTTTCTTTGGCGATATCTCTCTTACAAAATCAATAGCTTCTCTGAGACAGAAATGAGAAATATGTTTTTCTTTTCGCAAGGCATTAATTACCAGATATTTTACCCCGAGAAGTTTCTCTTTACTTTCTTCGGGTATATAATTTGCATCTGTTATGTAGGCAAAGTTTCCGATTCTGAATCCATACACAGGCAAACGGTAATGAAAAACTCTGATCGGTATCACCTCAATGCCCTTAACCTGAAAACTATGTTCAGGAATATCATTCAGACGCATACGGGGAATACCAGGATATTGAAATTCAGAAAATACATATGAGTATTCCTTTCGGATAGCAATCTGCACCCTTTCTTCTGAATAGATATCAATTGCATCCTGACTTTTATAATTGAAAGCCCGAACATCATCCATGCCTGCAATATGATCTTTGTGCTCATGAGTGAGCAAAATGGAATCAAGTCTCATAACATGTTCGCGCAACATTTGCTGCCTGAAATCGGGACCGGCATCAAAAAGCAAAGTAACATCCTCTGTTTCAAGTAACAGTGAACTTCTTAACCGTTTGTCATGCTCATCCTCCGACTGACAGACATCGCATCCGCAGGCTATTACCGGCACACCCTGTGAAGTTCCCGTACCCAGAAATGTTATTTTCACTTTTAGTCTATTACCTGACAAACCTATACTAAAAAACTATAAATGACAACATGTTGGTAAAGAATTGTATTGACTCACATAATGTATATTTGCTATATTTGAGAATAAAAAATTATACAACTACCCGGAATCATTAACAACAAGCAATTATCCAATTATTAAAAACCTTTATAATATTAGCTATTAAGTATTTATATTGTTTTAAGCACCCCCTTTCCCGTTTCCCCCAAGGGGGAAAAGTTGGCCGGCATACTACTCCTTCCCCCCTGGGGGAAGGTTGGGAAGGGGGTAATAATCATAAATCATACCAGTTACTCTTGGTGGCGATGATTTTCAAAAAGTTATTCCCGAGAAAGTGATCAGTTTAACCCGAAATCTAAGGTATTTCATTGTTGAAGATGTGCGGAGTGCCAGAAGATTTCTGAGACTAATCGATAAAAGTTTTCCGATTGACGAAACTACCTTTCTGACACTCAATGAGCATACTCCTGACAATGATCTTGAAGCTTATCTGGAACCTGCTTTAAAAGGTTCCGATATTGGAGTTATGAGTGAAGCAGGCTTGCCGGGGATTGCTGACCCCGGAGCAAAGATTATTTCACTTGCGCACAGAAAAAGAGTAGTTGTCTCTCCGCTTTCAGGTCCATCCTCAATAATAATGGCGCTTATATCTTCCGGCATGAACGGGCAGAATTTCACTTTTAACGGATATCTTCCGGTTAAGCCCGGTGAAAGAGCAGCGAAACTAAAAGAACTTGAAAGAATATCAGGAAAAGGAGTAGCTCAGATTTTCATGGAGACACCCTACAGAAACCAGAAGATGATTGACTCTATTCTGGAGACGTGCGGAAATGAAACAAAACTCTGTATTGCAGCGGATTTAACACTGCAATCAGAATCTGTTAAAACAAAAACCATTGGCGAATGGAAAAAAGAGATACCCCTGCTTAATGATAAGCTGGTGGTATTCGTCATGCAATAGTCCTATTTGGCGGGTCCGGGTTTTATCCTTACAAGTTCCACATCGAATAAAAGGGGTGTATAACCTTGAATCGGATAGTAACCTGTTGCTCCGTAAGCCAGACTTGAAGGAACCAGAAACATAGCCTTTCCAAACTCATTCATATAAGTTACACCCTCATCAAAACCGGTTATCATCCAACCTTCGTTTATTGGGAATTTAAGCGAATCTGTTCTGCCCACATTTGTATCGAATACGGTGCCATCGAGGAATTTGGCAGTATATTTTAAGTATGCAGTATCGTGAGTAGCTGCAGCTCTGCCGGTACCTGCTGCCACTTCAAAATAGTATAATCCACTTGGCTTCTTAACAAATTCAAGTGTACTGTTTAGTGAAAGGTAGGATGCAATTTCACTTTCCTCCTGTTTCTCGTATTTTCTGGCAGGGTTACATGAGACCAGTGATATTGTTAAAACTATTGCAAAAAGCAAATTGAATCCTGAGATAAATTTTCTAATCATTGATTTATATATTATTTTATTACTTAATCTATGCCTCACAAACGCTATTAATCACATTTTATTTTTAGCGCTGCAAGATATTAACATTATAGACAACTACTGCTCTTGAAGGTATCATTTTTCTATCTCCAACCAGTCCGTATGCCAAATAGGGAGGAAAAATAAATATTGCCTTTGCACCCGGACGCAACAATCTTAATCCCTCATTCATTCCCGATTCCATTTCACTTCTGCCCAAAATATACTCCTTAGGACCCAAACTAGCCGAAGAGTAACATTTTGTTCCATCGAGCAATGAACACTCGTAGTCCATCTTAACTTTAGAACCATCCGTAAATAGCTCACCATTACCTTCTTCGATTATCTGATACCACAGGCCAGTGGGAGATTCCTTCATTGAAAGATTTTTCCGTTCCAAATAATTAATTATCCGCTCTTTGTCCTTTTGAATGAAGTATCTGTTTAGGTCAGCCATCTCATTTTCACCCGGTTGCGAAACCGTTTGTTTCTGATTTGAATCCCTGCAACTTAATAAACAAAAAAGGATAAACAGAAAAAAAGTATATTTTAACGTATGCATCTTACACTTCTTCATCAAACCGGGAAACATTTTCCTTCAACATTTGCAGAAAGAACTGAATTGTATTCTCAAGAGTATCAAAATACTCACCTCCGGAAGCATTGCGATGGCCGCCACCAGCAAAATAGGCTGATGCAAATTCATTTGAAGGGAAGCGACCTCTCGATCGGAATGAAAGCTTAATAAAATTATCTTTTTCAATGAAAAGCGCTGTAAAATCGATACCCTTGATTGAAAGTGGCAGATTTACAAAACCCTCAGTGTCGCCCTTAACATGATTATAGCTCTTCAGATCTTCTTTGGAAAGGTAGATATAGGCAGTTCTTAACTCAGGCAGTACAACCATTCTCTGATTCATTGCAAAGCCCTGGAGCCGTATCCTATCGGCTGAAAAATTATTATAAATCAGGTTGAGCACTTTATCCTTATCAATTCCGGCATCAAAAAGTTCTGAAACAATTCTGAAAGTTCTTGATGAATAGGCACCATGTTCAAAATTTCCGGTATCGGTTACTATGCCTGTATAAATAGCCTCTGCAAACGGAATTGTTATAAAATCCTTTTTTCCTGTTTCTGCGATTATTTCATGAACAAGCTCTGATGTAGAGCATTTCGACGGATCTGAAATCATTACATCAGCAAAATCAGAAGGATCGAGGTGGTGGTCAATTACAACCTTTGTTGCATCAGATTCATTTACATACGGTTCCGCTTCGCCCAGCCTGCCCGGATGATTAAAATCAAGCATTACAATAAGGTTTGCATTACTTATCAGATTTCTGCATTTTTTTCTGTCCTGTGTAAATATATTTATGAGATCAGCGCCACTCAGCCACTTAAGGAACTCCTGAAGATTATTGGGGGCCAGCATATCAACATTCCGGCCAATCGACTTAAGATATTGATATAAAGCCAGTTGAGAGCCTATTGCATCACCGTCGGGATTAATATGACAAATTAAAAGTATATTATCTGAGGTTGAAAAAAGATTCGATAATTCTTTTGTATATTTGGATAAATCTATCACTTTTGCTATTGATTTTTAAGTTGGTAAAGATAAAAAATATTCCCGAAGACCAATTCTGCAGAAATATAACAAAAAGAGATTCATATGTACAGTGATTTTACGTTTTCGATTATCAAGCCCAATTCTGTCAGGACAGGTAAAACCGGTCCGATTCTCGCAATGATAAATGAAGGTGGGTTTGAGATTGCAGCAATGCGGATGGTTAAACTGACGCTTCCACAGGCAGAATCATTCTATTCTGTTCATAAAGGGAAACCATTCTATGATGGCCTTGTTGAGTTCATGACCTCCGGACCTGTAGTTGTTATGATACTCAGGCATGAGAATGCCGTGGAGGAGTTCAGGAAACTAATTGGATCAACTGATCCTAATAAGGCAGAACAGGGAACAATAAGAAAAACATTTGCAGTATCTGTACAGATGAACGCCGTTCATGGATCAGACAGTGTTGAAAATGCTATAATAGAGGCTAACTTCTTCTTCTCCGGTATTGAGCGGTTTTATTAGCAGACAGTCATAGTATCTTTTTTATGAAACTCTGTACAGGGGTTTAAATCACCATTTCTTGTTTTATTAAAACAAAAAATGCCATTTCGTGTTTATAGCATAAGGAACATTAAGACTTAACATGAATCTAGAATTTCGCAAGGATTTCACTGACAAAAAAAACCTGGAAAAATACTCGTCGGCGTTTACTCTCTCCGATATGGAGATCTTCATCTTTCCCGAACTTTTTTATCCCCTGGTGCTCTCCAACATTATGTCGCCTGAGCTATGGAAATGGAGGAAAGATCCATGGTTCAAAGACATAGAAAAAAAGAATTTCACTTACAAAGCCAACAGAATAAAGCAGTATATAATTCAGAATTATGTATTTAACCTCGATCTTTCAACCTGGGGACTAACATCAAAGGGCGTTGAAATAGCAAGATTCAGCAGTTTTTTCGATATGGAGATGCTGCGTCAGTCAAACGCACTTTTCGGATACGAAGGTGACAAATACTATTTTGATATCGATATAAGGAAGCACTTTGGGCTCGACAAGTATGATTCGGATATAATTCCTTACTGGAAGACTGAAACAATTGAGGCCATGACAGCTTTCAGGCATAAAGAAAACTTCACATCGGGAGCTGGTGAGTGCGTTTCATTGGGAGCACTATATGCATCGGCAATGTTTGTTGTAGGGAGAATACCTCTTGAAAAGATTTTCCTTATTGCAACTCCTCTGCATTCCCAAAACTTCATTATCGAGAAAGACGGACTTATTACAAATAACCGGAGAATCGTTACAAAAAACATGTGGTTCAATGGAACTTCTCTCTCAGAAAAGGCCAGAAGAGCCATTGAGAATGAGAAAGTAACAATAGTATCACATATTTCAGGATACATACATACCATATTTAATGATGCTACTATTGACAGGAAGGCTTATGATCTCTTTTCTGAAAAACTAAAAGATTTTCTTGTTACAGATCTTACCAACCTGATATTCATTAACTTTCTTCGTTTCAAATCGAAGTACAAAACCCTTTTTCAGTTCAGGTGTGAGTGTTCAGGTAAGGAGAGATTTATTTTGCTTGAAAAGATGTTTGAGTATGAACACACAAGCAAGTTTAATGTATCGGCCGAATCAAGGGCAGCCCTTGTTAAAGAGATTGAGGGAGATGAGTTTCATCTGAGCCCTATACAGGGAAAGATAATGCTTAATGACATAGAAGATATACTTGAAAAACAAGGCGGGAAAAGCATTAAGGATCTTGAATATGAGTTCATCAAAGTATCAGGTGTTGTGCCTGAAGAGGTTATTAATGAGATGTTCAGGGAAATAAAGGAGTTTATAAGCATTGACCCAAGAATACCTGAGCCTTCAAAAAACTACATTAAAACAGAAGAACTGTTTATCACAACTGAAGATACGAGGGACGAGATAATAAGAAAAATATCAGCCAGCTCTTCAAAATCGGAAACAGCATTGCTTACAATGTATGTATACCGGAATATGTATATGATTGACTGGCTGCCCTTTGTTAAAGCTGCTATAGAAAGAAATCCTGTAAGCTTTTATGACCTGAAAGGTAAAAAAGAATCAGAAGTCTTTGCAATACTTGAGAGTATGCCTGATGAATCAATTTACGATTCAGGCAGACTGGCTTTACCCGATGAGGTTTGGAATTTCAGAAGGGGCGACGGAATTGAAAAAGCACTTTTACTTGCAAATTATATACATCATAATGATAACTCCGCCAGCATATCTGTTATGATTGAAAATGAAAGTGTTATAGTTACTTCCAAGGACAATAAATTCAATTTTTCTTCGACTAAAGGATTAAAAAAGTCGATAATTATTGAGGGGGATAAATACACATCTTTTTAGTCCAGGCACTTGTAAATTAATCTGTTAATAGTTTGGAAGATCCTTTATTCATCCTTTTCTAATCCTGGGATTTTAAGTTTATTATAAGGAAGGACGAGGTATCTACTTTCGTATAGCAGGACCCAAAGAATATTTAAACAATAACGGCCCGGTGGTCTAATTTAGCGGGCGAGCCCATTAATTATACTGTTCGTGTTAGGTGGTCGTAGCTGTTTCAATCTTGTCTGGTAGTCAATTTGTTTTATTGGTTATTAATATCTTAACTTTATAATACAATTATCTGACAGAATTTAGATTATGAGGACTATGAGAAAGACATCATTTCTACCTGAAAGTCCTAGTTGGTTATTAGCATTGTTAACTTCTATTACAGCAACTTTTATTACCTTAATTTATGTTGTAATATATGGATTTATGACATTCGCAGCCCATGATAATGATATAATTGGATCTACAATAATACCTGTAGCTCTTTATTTTTCAATAATTATCTTAATGATATTCTTCATTGTTAAACGAAATCCCATTAGTGTCTGGTATGTTCCTGTAATATGCAATGTAATTTTAATTTTGTTTGTAATTGGGGAATCTAATTTCTGGCTTAACCCATCAGAATGGATTCCGATCTTCACAGGATGGGTGCTATCAATAATTGCTGCAATTCTAGGGGTAATAGCAGGAAAAAGGTATAATGTTTCGGATCATTAAAAAGGAGGCACTCATGAAAATTAATGAAGAAGTCATTAGAAAATCACCTCTGCCCAAAACTATCATCCGTACAGCATTGCTAGTCGGGGGGCTGTCTTTTGCAGCCGGTTTTATCGGACCGATCCTCGTTTCACCTTCGAGCAACCTTGGTCCGCTTCTTGGAATCTTTGTCACTGGTCCAATTGGTACGCTTGCCGGCGCACTCTGGGGCGTCGTGAGGTCGTCGAAGCATGCAAATGCTTCCGAGATGAGAGCAATCTTCAAAACGTTATTAGCCATTTGGATTGTCACTCTACTTTACACCCTTTTTATGATCAGTCTGTCCATTCGAAGCGCCTTTCCGGTAATATGCCTCCAGGGTCTCATTGTAGTAGCGAGTATCATCTTTCTATACTATGGAGATTCAGAGTCAAGATTGCCAAAGCCAATAAAGAAGAGCCGATTAATCATCATAGTGGCTCTAGTTATTGTGATGTTTGTAACGCTATTTCCTCCTGTAACAAAGCCGAAATTGGCTAAAAAATCGGAACAAGAAAATATTGATTCCACTTTGCCTTTACCAAAGGTCGCCTTCATACTTGACAAAAGGTTTGATGCGAGTCATCATATCCCGATGTTCGCTGTAAACAGAAGGTTCCTTATCCTTGAATGGGTTATCCTGATCATAGTTGCCATAAGTCTAAGCTTAACGGGAATACGACTATCTGGTCAAAACGATCTTGAATTTAATCATAATGATTCGCCCTAAGTAAATCTTGAATTAGAAGAAACCAAATATATTTCTATAGGTTAATTTGAATGTATTAAACAACGCCGTTGAATAATGACGTTTGGCGTTGCTTTTAAAGTCCCGATAAATAGAGCAAGACCGGGTTTGCGAAGGGATGGCCAAGACTTGCAGATGATGCTCATAAACCGTTTTTGCAAATTTCCTAAAAGCAAAGTAATGAATTATCATATGCAAGTGGGCGTTGTGACTTAAGCATAACGGCCCGGCGGTTGCGGTAGTAAACGTTGGTGGCGCAGCCCGCCGATGTGTCATGCGGTACTTTAGCCGTAAAACTGTCCCGGCGGCAAGACACCATGGCGCAATTTTTGCCAGTCCCGGCGAAGGATAATTTGTCCCTGAATTAAGGATTTGTCCAGAGCCGGAAAAGAATTGGCAGATAAGTGAGAAGTTAATCGTCATGAAGAAATTGTCACGGTGGCGAGCAAAAATTGTGACAAGCTTATTGCCTATACCAGCGTTGTTAGCATTTGTGCTCATTTTAAAACTGTCCCGATGCAGAGAATTTGTCACGATATCTAAAATTTGTCAAGGTTTTCAGTCCAGGCAAGAAGGCAGGATTTGTCTTGGTAGTGTTACTTTAACTGGTTACTTGTCTTTTAAACTTGCTGGACCAAAATCCTATGCATCTATTGGATTATAGTGTGACTGATCATAATATTGGTACTAGATCAAATTCTATAAGTTCTACCTTACCTGATCTTTCAATCGTCAGTTTTATTTTATTCAACCCTTTAAAAAAATCTGCTTCATCCTCCCCATACATAGTTTCCACAGGGATTTTGTTAATTAAAATGATTTTATCATCTATTTTTAATCCTTGCCGCTCAGCTGCACTATTAAAATTTATCCCTGCCACTATCCATCCCCCTTTTGTTTTACACCTATCGATGAAAGAAAACCCAAGCCGGTCTGGAGTAAATGGTATCTCAAAGCTCTCATTTGGCTTTAAATATAAATTGAGGTTCTTGAAGTCAATTATTAGGTCAAATCGGTCCAAAATATTATTCCCTATTATTCCAAGATATTCATCATCTGCCAGGTAGCCAGAGGTGTCTCCTCTAAATGACATATTAACATTACTTAGCCCAAAATTTGCAATCTTTAATGAGTCAGCGATAAAGTCAAAACCCGTTACTCCTCCTGCAATTCCACCATTTTTCAAATAATACCCAGATTTGTGTTTAATTTTTTTTTCAAGATTGAATTTTTGAGCAGTGTTGCTGGTAAATGAACTTCCCGGATTGCCAGTGTCCAGAATAAAATCTCCTTTTATTGTAAGAGAGCCGTTAACTTTAACACTAACAGGGACATAAATGAATCCCTTTTTTCTTATTAATGATACTAAAATGAAATCAGAAATATCTACTGAATCTATTGATTCATAAACATTAAGGTATTGCCTTTCGTAATTAATTTCTAATACTCTTTGGTTAAAATAGCTTGTCCCTAAAAGCCCATCGATAAAATCTCCACCTATTGTTTTTAAATCCAAAACTGGCGTCCCAGATGTCTTAAACTTAATGCCACCAGAAGAAAAACTTAAACTATCTCTTATTATAATAATCTTTTGATGCCGGTCCATACTTGAAAATCTGACATTGAATGGGATTCCTTTTTTTAAACTATTGGAAACATGAAAAGTACTGTCAATAAATAGTCTGTCAGTTCCAGTATCAACCAAAAAATTTCCAGAGACATTATCTACAATCCCAGTAATAAAAAAATACCCAGTTTTTATTATTGGAATAGAATTTTTTGGGATTGAAAAATTCTTTATTGTGTCATTGTCCCTGGGTTTTTCTGTATGTGAATTTTTACAAGAAAAAATCAATAGAACAATTAAAATAGAAATTAGCACTTTGTTCATATAATAATCAATATTAAATTGAAATCCGCACATCAAAGTCGTTTAGCCTTTGTCTATTGGTAAAGCTACAAAGTATTTTTTAGTCCTGAACATATAGAGATTATTTGCCTTTTCCGTTAGGCCCTATGTTTGTAAAAACATAAGTTTCAGAATAGTTATTAGATTTGAATAGTTACGAAGTATTCACCCAATAATATCTGAAACTTATGGAAGCACAAGTTAAGAAAATTGATTTTACAGGACAAAATATTTATGCAGGATTTGATGTCCACAAAAAGAGTTGGAAAGTTACAATAATGGCAGAAGACACTTTTTATAAGACCTTTACTCAACCTCCAAATCCGGAAGTTTTATATAATTATCTTAAGAGCAATTTTCCGGGCGGTAATTATCATTCAGCCTATGAAGCAGGATTCTGTGGTTTCTGGATCCATGATAAATTGACATCCTTAGGTGTAAGATCTATTGTAGTTAACCCGGCAGATATTCCAACAACTGATAAAGAAAGAGTTCAAAAAGAAGATAAAAGAGATAGTCGAAAAATTGCCAGATCACTGAGCACTGGGACACTTGTTCCAATTTATACGCCAACAATTCAAACCCAAAGGGACAGAAGTCTAATAAGCATTTGTGCGATCTGTCATGGAAGCACAAACTGTCATGCTATAAATAATTTGTCCCGAAGCTTCGGCCCCCGCATAAATGCTAACTTCACATTATAGTTACCTGAAAACAATATCGCGGATAATCTCACTTCCGGCTTTTTCATTGAGCTTATTTCTTAATGCCTCACGCAGCATTAGCAGCTCACTTCTGACAACTGATGAACTCAGGTGAACATAAAGAGTATGGTCTTTAATATAAATTTTCGATGTTCTCGAACTTATTGCCTTTCCCACAACTTCTTCCCACGAATTTAATATTCCGGTCTCACCGAGTTTTCCACCCAGATTCATTTCCTTTATGTAATCATTAAGGGCTTCGGCAAGTGTTATTGTTTTACTCCTCCTCATCAGGTCCTCCTCTCCTTTCGCCGTTTTCCATTACACCTGAATCAGCAATTGTAAATAGCTTAAAATCGGCATTATGTGAATTAAGTATCTCTTCCAGCCTGTTCTTATGTGTATCTGTAATAAAAATCTGTCCAAACATATCATCGCCAACAAGTCTGATAATTTGTTCTACCCTGTCGGCATCGAACTTATCGAAGATATCATCGAGCAGAAGGATTGGTGAGAACCCGGCTTTCCTTTTTATATAATCGAATTTAGCAAGTTTCAGTGCCACCAGATAAGACTTTTGTTGTCCCTGAGAACCAAGGGCCTTTACCGGAAAGCCATCCATTTCAAGTATCAGATCATCCTTATGAATCCCAACTGTTGTGTATTCAAGAAACCGGTCTTTTGAAAGTGATTCTGAAAGTGCATCACCAAACGATCCTGCTGAAAGATGCGACCTGTAAATAAGTTTAACTTCTTCCTTACCCGATGAAATTCGCGAATAATAGTCCTGAAAAACAGGAATAAGCTCATTTATAAGGCTTTCCCTTTCAGAATGTATGTAGGTCCCGTACCTTATAAGCTGCTCATCCCATATTGAAAGCAGGTCCTGATCAAATCTTCCGGAAACCCTGAAATCTTTAAGAACTTTATTCCTCTGCTGCAGCGCTTTACTGTATTTAAGAACCGAATCGAGATATTCTGAATTATACTGACTAATGATCTTATTCATGAATTTCCGCCTATCCTCACTGCCTTCAGTAATCAGGGCGCTGTCAGCAGGTGAAATCATTACAACGGGATATCTGCCCACATGATCCGAAAGCTTCTGATATTCCTTATTATTACGCTTTAGAAGTTTCTGTTTTTGTTTCTGAAATGCACAGTAAATATGATCTTCGTCGTTATTTCTTACAAATGCACCTTGTATTATAAAATACTCTTCGCCATGCTTAATGTTAATACTGTCAATACTGTTAAAGAAGCTCTTTGTAAGTGAAAGATAATGTATTGCATCAAGGATATTGGTCTTTCCTACCCCATTGTTTCCAACGAAACAGTTTATTTTCGGGGAAAACGCCAGCTCATTAAGCTCGTAGTTTTTAAAGTTTGTAAGACCAAGTTTTTTCAGAAACATTTCAAGAAGTGATTAGAAATACGGTATGATGGCAAAGTTAAAAAAAGGAAGATTATAACCACTGAAAATCTTATTTTGGTTTTTTTCAATTATTTGTTTCAGAATTATTTGAAAAAAATTACTTTTGCGGTGGTAAATTTTGAAGTTAAAAAGTAAAGACCATTATGGCGAAGAATAAAAAGGATGAAAATCCACAGACGATTGCAAACGTTGAACAAACTCTGTCGAAGACTGAACATTTTCTTGAAGAGAACTATAAAACACTTATAATAGGCTTAGCAGTTATTGTTGTTATTGTCGGACTTGTATGGCTTGGCAAACTATATCTGAACAAAAGAAATGACGAAGCACAGTCGCAGGTTTACCAGGCGGAAAAATATCTTGAGATGGATTCACTTAGTCTTGCTCTGAACGGAGACGGTAACTACCTCGGATTTCTTGATATAGCTAATGAGTATAAACTTACAAATACCGGCAATCTGGCCCGCTACAGTGCAGGAATTTGCTATCTTCATCTTGGACAGTTTCAGGATGCTATTGATTTTCTGAATAAGTATAAGAAAAAGGATAAAGTAATAGGTTCACTGGCTATCGGTGCAACCGGCGATGCATATGTTGAACTGGGAAATACTGACAAAGGGATCGCTCTTTATCTTGAGGCAGCTGATTATGGCAAAAATTCATTCAATACACCGATCTTCCTTATGAAAGCAGGTGAATTATATGAGTTGGAAGGAAAATTTGCCGAGGCTCTCAAAGTATATGAAAGAATTGAAAATGAGTATCCCGAGAGTACAGAAGGGACTTCAGTAGAAAAATATATTGCAAGGGTAAAATTACTTATCAAGTAGTTTTACAATTCTTTATGAGCACAGCAAATCTTTCAGAATATGATCCCGATAGTGTTCCATCTGCTGATGAAATGCGGTTTGGGATTGCAGTTTCAGACTGGAACAGGGAAATAACCTGGGCGCTCCTCGATGGAGCAGTAAAAACTCTTAAAAAACACGGAGCAAAGACGAAGAATATCGTTGTTAAACATGTTCCCGGAAGTTTTGAGCTCACCCTGGGTGCGCAGTTTCTTGCAGAATATGATGATCTTGACGCAGTTATATGTCTCGGTTGTGTAATTCAGGGCGAAACTCCTCATTTCACTTATATCTGTCAGGGTGTAACACAAGGTATAACCCAGTTAAATATGGAGTATAATATCCCCTTTATTTTTGGTGTACTCACTACACTTGATCAGCAGCAGGCGATTGACAGAGCGGGTGGCAAACACGGCAATAAAGGCGACGA
>JFJP01011314.1_pt1 | contig 24429 bp, 16 predicted proteins | sample 431651 | NCBI WGS metagenome assembly JFJP01 (sample SAMN02602958, study PRJNA72255) | Microbial mat metagenome, whole genome shotgun sequencing project. | biome: fresh water; feature: sink hole; material: water; isolation source: purple microbial (photo- and chemosynthetic) mats found in...
CCATGTCAGGTTGATAACTATACATTAAGCTGGCAATATCCTGCTCATAAATCCCGACGCGGGCAAAATTGGCTTGACGATATAATGAGGGTAAAGCATACATTTTTAGTAATAATAAACCCTCCACTGTGGCGCAAGGTATCCATTGTTCCGCAAAATAGTGCTGAGTAGCATACTGTTTTTGCACCTGTTTGAATAGCCGATGACGGGTGAGCAAAAAATCTATTTGTAATTCCCCCAAGCGTCCCCGCGCAAAATTAACATCTTGACTAGTTATTTTAATTTCAGGTAATTTTCGTAATGAGGATAGTCCCATAATCAGGTCAATATCTTCAGTATTCCGCCCCTCAACATATTGCAACAAAGCAATACCGCCGACCAACAAATAATCAATCTGACGTTCACGTAATAACGCAAACAAACGAGCCACATTTTCGAGCAACGAGTCAGCATTCATGGCACGGTCACGCTCATTTTTAAAGTTGAAAACCACTGCATTTTGAATAATTTTCCCTATCTGAGTTGTTATCATTGCTCACAATTGTACCTGAATGGGTGGCTTTAGCCAAAACCAAACGGGCAATGGTCATTCAATTGCCCATTTTTTAAGGTTTCGCTATAATTAGCCTACTTATTAGACATTATACCGATTTAATGATTTTCGTAGGGGCAGGGCTTGTCCCTGCCCAAAACGGGGGCAAGCACAAGGCATTGCCCCTACAAAATGCCAACGAAACCTGACCTTAAAAGAGGAAATATTATGCCTTTAGCCACCAATGAGGTTTTAAAACAACGCTATCAAATCAATAAGCCCCTCTCACAAGGGGGCATGGGGGCGGTTTATTTAGCTTTTGATACCGTCCTGAAAAAGCGAGTCGCCATTAAGGAAAATTTCTTGACCACCGCTGCCGCCGCGCAACAATTTGAGCAAGAAGCCATTATTCTGGCGAACCTGAATCATCCCAATTTGCCCCGTGTCACCGACCATTTTCGGTTAGGCGATACGCAATATTTAGTCATGGATTTTATTGAGGGGCAGGATTTATGGCAAATCTTAAAACAGCAGCGCACGCCATGTCCTGAGCATCTTGCCTTAGATTACATCATCCAAATCTGCGACACCTTAATGTATTTACACCACCAATCACCGCCGATTATTCACCGTGATATTAAGCCACATAACATCAAAATCACCTCTGATGGCCGCGCGGTTTTAGTTGATTTTGGTATCTCCAAAATAACAACGGAGGGGCAAGCCACCATTATTGGGGCGCGGGCGGCCTCGCCTGGTTTTGCGCCGCCAGAACAAGTTTTAGGCTCAGGCACCGACGCGAGTTCTGACCTGTACGCGTTAGGCGCGACTTTCTATACCTTGCTGACCGCGCAAGTGCCACCCGAAAGTATGTTGCGTTACAATAAGCAACAAACCCTCCCCACAATTCAGCAAATCAATCCCCAAGTCAAAGCAGAAATTAATCAAGCGGTTCAATGGGCGATGGCCATAGAAAAATCCCAACGGCCGCCCAGCGTTGAGCATTGGAAAAAACATTTACTTTCATTAACCTCGCCCACCGCCCCCACGGTTTCCGCCCCTAAAAATATGCCTACAACTCCCACCGTTGCGCCGACTGTTTTAGGCGCAACCGTCATGGCCGAAATGAGCTATTATTTAGTGCATGAGCAAGGGCAAAAATATCTGCTCAAAGGGCAGCCCCTCATTATTGGCCGCCAAAGTGGTAGCGATTTACACATTACGAATGATGATAAAATTTCGCGCCAACATGCCAAAATCCAACTCATCAACCAACAATGTTTCGTCTATGACCTGAATAGTGCGAATGGCACTTTTATCAACCAGCAACGCGTCGGCGCGCAGGGTTTGCCCCTACCGCTTGATGGGGTTTTAACTATTAGCCAACAAAAGTTCAGGTTAGAGGCCACCACTTTACCCGCCACCTCCACCGCCAACCCGACCTACATCCCCCCGCAACAAACGGTCTCCACCTCCGCCCCCACCAATAAATATGCGTGGGACGAAAATGAGGAGCTTGGCGGAATTGCCAGCGCAACCATGATGTTGACCCAACATGTCGCGGCACGAGTTGAAGCCATGGGGTCAGCCCAACTGACCGCCCTCATTATGCTGATTACGGTTATTTTCGGCGGGGTCGCTTACGCCGCGAATATCTATATTCGCCCGACTTTCCCCTATATTTGGCAAACATTTGGTACGCTTTATTACATCGCTGGGCCATTGGTCTTCATCATGTCCCGCCGTAAAGGCAGCGCGTTGGGGGTTCATTTTTTAGTCCACATGCTTATTGCGGTCTTAACGTGGGACATGGATGATTATGGCAAAGCGTTAGTCGGGTCAGGGTTGATGGGCGGTTTAATTTTGGAAATAGCCTGTAATTTAACTAAAATTCCTGGTTTATTACGCTTCCCCATCGCAGTGATGGCTGCCAATCTCGCCCACCTCTTAATGATAGGTAATACCCCCGCCAATGCCCTAGCCAGTAGCAGCCTCATGGGAGCAATCGTCACGGGTTTCTTAATCTATACGTTTAGCGAAGCCCACAAAGGCTATCTTAAAGCCATGCGACAAATTAGGAATTAGGAATTAGGAATTAGAAATCAATTCCTAATTCCTAATTCTCAATTCCTAATTCATTACGCTATGAGTCAACATCGTATCACCATCATCGAACCCAGTGGCGTGCGCCGCACCATTCCCCTAACATTGCGAGATGTTACCATTGGTCGCAGCTCAGATAATGACATTATGCTAGATTATGGTAAAACCTCGCGCAACCATGCCATTATTCACCCTGATGGAGGGCGTTTCTATGTCATTGACCTCGGCAGTAGCAACGGCACCTACCTAGGGCGCACTCGCTTGCCCGCCAACACCCCACAATTGTGGACAGTTGATAAACCCCTGGCCATCGGTGACGTACAAATACAGCTAGAGAGCATGCAACCTGCCGCCTATCGCACCGAAGAACGGGATAACATGGGGACAGTGATTGAATCCAGCCCCTTTGCCGCGCCCCAAAAGAAAAGTAATGTTGTTCCCATGCTGATTGCGGGCCTGGTTTTATTGGGGCTATGTGCCATCTCCTTCATCGCGGCGGCTCTCGGCTATTATTTTTTGGGGCAATAATCCATGCTGTGGCTGCCGACCAAACAATGGCGACGCGCCACCGCCCGCCTGACCCGTCGTCGTCGTGGGCGGCGATTGGCGCGGCTATTGATTTGGAATTTAATTATATTTAGTTTTCCTACGGCCTCCGTCCTACCACAAAATGCCCTAGAAGTGCAAATAGCCCAAGCCACTCGGCCGTATCAATTCGATTTTTTCAATTGGGAAACGGAAGCCGTCACCAATGAGCTAGGTCGCCGCATGACACGGCTGGCCTGGGGACATGACCAGACCGAAGAATCAGACGTGGTGCGTCAGTTTTTGCAACAAGAGCAAAAAATCGCTCAATTGCAACAAAAACTTCACAAATTGTACGCCACGCCCTTCTTTTGCTTCCCCTCCGAATCAGGGGGGATAGAGGGGGGGTGTAGTCCCACTATCTATGAACAAGAGACCATCCTTAATGGCCTAGAACGTAATCAAACGAAACTTATCCCCTACGTTGAAGCAATTTTAACCCAACAAAGTGAAGCTATCTTACATGAAGCAGGGTTCACCCTTAACGGCCAAGTATTTCCTCCTGTCGCTTTTCGCCTCATAGAACCCCCTACCTTTCTCATTATTTCGCGTCGTGACCGCATTGAACGCACCCAAAGCCTCAATTTATTACCAGGTCTGACCGACTCCCAACGCACTCACATTGAAGACACTCTCAACCAACGGGGCGACATTTCAAGTTATGTCACTAATATTGGTGGGCTAGGCAGCTACCCTACCATGGTCGTACGTTACGGTTATTTACCCTATCTGGCCGATACGATTATCCATGAATGGACTCATAATTACCTGTTCATGTTCCCCACTAACATGGCCTGGGGTTACGACAGTTATCCCAAATTACGCACCATTAACGAAACCACCGCCTCACTCGTCGGGCAAGAACTCAGCCGTCGCTTAATAGAGCGTTATTATCCTGAATGGGTCAAGGATTTACCGCCGCTAGATAAGCAAGGGCAGCCCCGCCCCGCAAAACCCTCCGAATATCAACTCACCATGCGCCGTATTCGCCAACGGGTTGATGACCTCCTCGCCGCAGGCCAAATTGAGGAGGCCGAGCAATTTATGGAAACGGAACGGCAACAACTGGTTAAGCAAGGTCAGGTCATGCGCCGCCTGAACCAAGCCTATTTTGCCTTTCATGGCGCGTACACTCTCAGCCCTGCCTCCGTTGACCCCACAGGGCAGCAACTCCGCCAACTCCGCGCCCAAAGTCCCACGCTCAAAGCCTTTTTAGACCAAGTCGGCTGGCTTAACAGTGAGGCCGATTATAACGACTGGTTACAGCATGACGGGGTGAAGTGAACAGCAATCAGCTTGTCAACTTGTCAGCTATCAGTAAAATAAACCCATATAGTTTTTAGTTTCTGGAGTCACATCGCTTGTGGTGTGTACGTAAAGTAAATGTTGCGACTCCAACCCTGCTCTCCAACAATTTCATGGTTATTAGAGTTTATACCGATTAAAAAATTGTTGACATTTTGTAGGGGCAATGCTTTGTGCTTGCCCCTATTGTGGGCAGGGACAAGCCCTGCCCCTACGAAAATCATTAAATCGGTATAATGTCTATTATAAGGAAGCCACAATTATTCGTGGGCATGTCCGCAAAGAATGGCGGATACCTGGCGTACATTTTATGAACAAATGGCTCACTTCAATCCTATTCGTCAGTCTCGTTTTATGGGCCTTGGCTCCACCTGTTAGGGGGCAAGAGCCTAAGCCCCACTTTGAGCGTATTTCCCTGGAACAGGGTTTATCGCAAGCGACCGTTTTTTCAATAGGGCAAGACCAAACGGGCTTTATGTGGTTTGGCACGCAGAGTGGTTTGAATAAATATGATGGTTATACCATTAAAGTGTTTCGGAATGACCCCAATGACCCACATTCTATGCCTAATGATAACGCGGGGAATCTGTTTATTGACCATGAAGGGATTATTTGGATTGGTACGTGGGGGTCGGGTTTGGTGCGGCTTGAGCCGCAAACGGAACAGTTTACGACCTATAAACCTGATAAAGAGAAGCGGCCAGGGCAGATAAGTTCTGACCGTGTGCAGACAATTTATGAAGATTCCCATGACAATATTTGGGTCGGGACATCAGGCGGCGGGCTGAATAAATTTAATCGGGAGAGTCAAACCTTTACCGTTTATCAAAATGAGCCTGATAACCCCAAAAGTTTGAGCCATAATCGGGTGTGGCGCATAGTGGAGGATCGGGCGGGTTTTTTGTGGGTGGCAACTTCGGAGGGGTTGAATAAATTTGACCCTAAAACGGAAACCTTTACCCGTTATTATAACGACCCGAAAGATACGCGTAGCCTTACGAATAGTTTGATTCGAGTGTTATATGTGGATAAGGCGGGGGTATTATGGGCGGGGACGGAGGAGGGGTTGAATAAATTTGACTCACAAACCAACCAATTTACCCATTATGAGGCTGACCCTGAGAACCCTGACAGCTTAAGCGATAATACGATTAATAGTCTGTTAGAAGATAGTTATGGTAATTTTTGGGTGGGGACGAGTCGGGGTGGTCTGAATAAACTTGACCGTGAGACGGGGCGAGTGACGCATTATCAAAATGACCCGCGTGACCCGACGAGTTTGAGTTATAATGATGTGCGTTGGTTGTATGAAGATAATTCTGGGGTGTTGTGGATTGCGACGCGGGGCGGTGGGGTGAATAAATTGCGGCCTAATTTGGAGCAATTTTATTATTACGGTTACAATCCCGATAAGCCTAATTCGTTGAGTAGTAATGATGTGCGGGCGATTTATGTGGATGAGGCGCAACAACTTTGGGTGGGTACGAAGGGCGGTGGGCTGAATAAATTTGCTCATGGTCAATTTACCCATTATCGTAATAATCCTGATAATCCCCAAAGTTTGGGGCGGGATGATGTGTATGCAATTGTGGGCGGTCAAAAAGGGGTGTTATGGTTGGGTTTGGCGGGCGGGGGCTTGAATAAATTTTTTCCCCAAAGTGAAACCTTTACCCGCTATGAACACGACCCTGATAACCCACAAAGTTTGAGTAGCAATGATGTGAATGTGCTTTATGTTGACCCCAATGGTTTGTTATGGCTTGGCACGAAGGGCGGTGGGCTGAATCGCTTTGACCCTAAAACGGAACAATTTGTTATATATCAACATAACCCTGATGACCCCGCCAGCCTGAGCAGTAATGATGTGTTTGCCCTGTTGCCTGACCGCGCGGGGCATGGTTTGTGGGTTGGCACGTATGGCGGTGGCTTGGATTATTTCGATTTTGCCACGCAAAAATTTAGCCATTATCGTCATGATGCGGCTAATATGTCAAGTTTGAGCAATAATGATGTTTATGCGTTATATCAAGAGGCTGACTCCAACATTTTGTGGGTGGCGACTGCGAATGGTGGGCTGAATAAATTTAATCCTGACCTGGAGGAATTTACCCGTTATGGTGAGGAGGACGGCTTGCCGAGTCAGGTGGTGTATGGTTTATTGGGGGATAAGGCGGGAAATTTATGGTTGAGTACGAGTCGCGGTTTGGCGCAATTTAATCTTGAGACGCAACAATTTATTACGTATGACACAAGTGACGGTTTAGCCAGTATCGGTTATAATGAAGAGGCGTATTATCAGTCGGCGCAAGGGGAGTTATATTTTGGGGGTATCAATGGGTTATTGCGTTTTGACCCCACTCAAATTAAACTTAATCGTCAACCCCCAAAAACAGTGCTGACGGGCTTAAATTTGCCGCATGAAAATATTCCATTAAATCAAATGACAGAACTGACCCTCTCGCCAGAGGACACGGTGTTATCGTTAGAGTTTGCGGCTTTAGATTATGGTAACTCGGCTAAAAATCAATATGCCTATTATTTGGAGGGGTTTGATAAAAGGTGGGTTATGGCCGAGCAACGCCGTTTTGCCACTTATACCAATTTGGACGCGGGGAGTTATCTTTTTCAGGTTAAAAGTGCCAATAGCGCGGGCGTGTGGGATGAAACGGGCCTTACCTTGACGGTGACAGTTTTGCCACCCTATTGGGAAACCTGGTGGTTTCGGCTGTTATTAGTCTTAGCCATCATGGCTTCGGGTTTCAGCTTTTATACGGTGCGGGTACGGCAGATAGAGGTGCAACGGCAGCAATTGGAACTGTTGGTCAACCAACGCACGGCTGAGTTATGGTCAACCAACCAACATTTGCAAACCCTCAATGACCGTATGCAAGATGAATTAGCCATTGCCCGCGAAATTCAACAGAGTTTATTGCCGCCCATCAATCCGCAATGGGCTGAATTAGACATTGTGTGTTATAGTATTTCGGCGCATGAAGTGGGCGGAGATTTTTATGCTTACCATGCCTTTGATGATTATCCGTTATCATCCATCGCCGCGACCCATGATAAATTTGCCCTGGCCGTGGGCGACGTGTCGGGCAAAGGGATGCCCGCCGCACTTTTAATGGCGATTAGTTTGGCCTCTTTTCATTCTATCATTCCTCATGCGAGTTCACCTAAACAATTGTTAAGCCAGTTAGATGAAGCCATTCGTCCTTATACTCGCACTCGCCAACAAAATTGTGCGTTGTGTTACATTGAAATTACGATTCGCGGCTCACTCAAGCATATACGGGCGATTAATGCGGGTTGTGTACCACCGCTCATCCGTCGTGCCAATGGGGAGTTAGAGTGGCTAGAGGTGGGCGGCGTGCCATTGGGGACGGCTTTAAGCTGGCCGAGTGATTATCGTGAAGTGAGCCGAGAATTATTTCCAGGAGATTTGGTTATTTTGAGTAGCGATGGCGTGGTGGAAGCCATGACCCATGAGCGAGCTATTTTTGGTTTTGAGCGGCTGGAGCAAGCCATCCAACATGGGCCTAATTTTAGTGCAACGGCGATGTTGGCTCATCTAAAAACTGAGATTTCCCGTTTTGTTGGTGCAGCTGAACCTCATGATGACTTAACCATTATGGTGATAAAAGTGTAATGGAGTTAAAGTTGTGGTGGTGGTATAATGAGTCTAAATAAGAACTTATATACACCCTCACCCCAGCCCTCTCCCATAGGGCGAGGGTGTATCTTGTCTCCCCTCTCCTCGTGGGAGAGGGGACGGGGGTGAGGGTAATTTTGCTGTTTTGTGTAAGCTGTCTATGTTTAACCCATGAGGTTGCTTTATGAATGAGTTAGCCAAAAATTCGGCGGAGTTGCTGGATTTTAGCCATTGTCTTATCTTAATTATTGATGATAATCCTACTAATTTGGCCGTGGTGGTTGATTATTTAGTGGATTATGGCTTCCAAATTATTGTGGCCCGCAATGGCGAGAAAGGAATTAAACGCGCCACTTTAGCACAACCTGATATTATTTTATTAGATGTGATGATGCCTGGCATGGATGGCTTTGAAACCTGTCGCCGTCTTAAGGCTGAGGCGCAGACGCGCGATATTCCCGTTATTTTTATGACAGCCTTATCGGATATTGAAAGCAAGCTGAAGGGGTTTGAGGTCGGCAGTGTGGATTATGTAACGAAACCTTTGCAACGTGAGGAAATCATGGCACGGGTGATGACTCATTTGCGGTTACGGGTGTTGACCCGACATTTGGAGCAACTGGTGCAAGAACGTACCCAATTGTTAAATCAAGCCTATCATAAATTAGAACGGTTGGATAAAGCGAAAACTGATTTTATTAATGTTATGTCTCATGAGCTACGTACACCCTTAAATCTGGTGTATGGTTATGCTCAAATTTTGCAAGAAACGTCGTCCGTGTTGGTGGATGAAGAGGCTAGTAATATTACGGAGGGGATTTTACGCGGGGCCAAGCGGATGATAGAGGTTATCAACCATGTATTTGATGCGACGGAAGTGGATAGCAATTTGCTGCGCTTGAAAAAACATGAACTTTCGTTGGCGGCGGTGATTAAGGACGTGTGTGCTTTTTTTGAGACCGTTTGGGCAGAGCGTCATTTAGAATTGGAGTTAGAAAATTTATCTGATTTGCCGATAATTCAGGCGGATAATAATCTTATTTATAAGGCGTTTTATCATTTAATTGTTAATGCGATTAAATATACGCCTGATGGGGGTAAAATTATTATTACAGGCCAATGTCTGAGTAGTGAACCACCCATAGTAGAAATTAGAATAAAGGACAGCGGCATTGGGATTGACCCAGAGCAGTTAGAACTTATTTTTGAGAAATTTTATCAAACTGGGCGAGTTGATTTGCACTCCTCTGGCAAAAGTAGTTATAAGGGCGGTGGCCCTGGGCTGGGTTTAGCGATTGTTAAAGGAATTATTGTGGCTCATGGTGGGCGAGTTTGGGCTGAGAGTGGTGGTTATAATGAACAACAGTTTTTAGGGTCTGTTTTTTATGTGCAGTTGCCCATGGGATAGGATGGCAAAAATATGGTAGAAAATTTGGCGCAAGATGAGTCGCTTTATCGAATTGAGTATGAAAATTATATCATTTTGATAGTGGATGATAACCCCGTTAATTTAGCGGTGGTCGTCAATTATTTGGAAACGTATGGCTTTGAATTGATTATTGCTCGTACCGGTCGAAGTGCGATTGAGCGCGCCGAATCGGTGCAGCCTGCCCTCATTTTGCTTGATGTGATGATGCCTGGGATAGATGGTTTTGAAACATGCCGTCAGTTGAAGGCTAATTCGGCGACGAAGGATATTCCCGTTATTTTTATGACGGCTTTAACGGGAATTGATGATCGAGTGATGGGGTTTAAAGTCGGGGCGGTGGATTATGTGACCAAACCCATTCAACAGGCCGAGTTATTGGCGCGGATAGAAATGCACCTTTCTTTACGCGATTTGCATAAAAATTTGCAGGCGAATAACCGTCAATTACAACAAGAAATTCAAGAACGAGAACGCATCGCGCAATCGTTACATGTTGCCAATACCGAAATTTTAGCCCTAAATCAGCGTTTAACTAGCGAAAATGTGCGGTTAGAAGCGGAAATAGATATTGCGCGGCAAATTCAGCAGATGTTGTTACCGCCCCAAAGTGAGCTAGAGCAAATTAGCGGCTTGTCGATTGCGGGTTTCATGCAGCCTACCGATGAAGTGGGGGGCGATTATTACGATATACTGCAATATGAGGGACGGGTTAAAATTGGCATTGGCGATGTGACGGGGCATGGGCTGAAAAGTGGTTTGGTGATGCTCATGACCCAAACGGCCATTCGCACGTTGTTGGCGAGTGGGCAAACTAACCCGCGATATTTTCTGACAACTTTGAATCGAGCCATTTATGAGAACATGCAACGGATGCAAAATAAACGTAATTTAAGTTTAACCTTGCTGGATTATCTGCCTCCGCCTGTTGGGGAGGTGGCAACTTTAACGGTGAGTGGGCAACATGAACTGATTGTGGTGGTGCGCCGAGATGGGCAGGTGGAGTTAGTCGATACGACTGATTTGGGTTTTCCTATCGGTATGGTGGCGCATATTGATAATTGGGTCATGGAACGTTCCATTGAATTACATGGCGGCGATGGATTAGTGTTGTATACCGATGGCTTAACTGAGGCGACGAATAGCGAGGGCTATTATTACGGTTTGGAACGATTATGTGAGGTGGTGAGTCATCATTGGGCTAAATCTGTTGATGACATTAAGGATGCGATTGTGATTGATGTTAATCAATTTATAGGCACAGAAAAATTAGCAGATGATTTGACTTTCGTGGTCATTAAACGAAAATAGAGGTTTATGAAGCAAGTGCAAATATTTGGGAAATTTACTGAACCTAAAGACGAATTGGAGTCGTTGGCAATGTATTTTTCTCATTCTAAAGCCCAGAATCATTGGCGTAGCAATAGCTTATCGGCTGACTTTCTGTCTGAATATTGGGCTAATTTAATTCCCAAACCTGAAGGCCAACTCAATACGAAGGCTTTAGAGGTGATTGAGGCGGTGGGCTATATTGCTAATGAATTGTTAGAAAATGCGACCAAGTATGGTTACAAATTGGCTAACTATAAATTTGGTTTAGCTTTATATTTGTATCATGATTGTTTACGTTTTTATTTAACTAATTTGATTGAACTTCCTGCCATTCCAAAGTTTCATGAGTTAATTCAGGAGTTATTAACCGAAGACCCCAGATTATTACAAGTACGTCAAATTCAAAAAAATGCCATGAGTCAAAATCGGAAATCTGGGCTAGGTTTTTTAACCATGTTTAATGGGTATGAAGCTAAACTAGCTTGGAAGTTTGAGGGTTATCCGCCCGAAGCTACACTTCAAATTGTTACAACTATGGTTGAAATAACTATCTAATGGATTAGTGGTGTATGGTTTGGTTGTATCTAGGTTTCTGAATTTTGTAGAGTCGCAACGCTTGCTTTGCGAACACATAGCAAGCGTTGCGACTCCCACTTTTATTGAGGAACTCTATTTATGATGCTAAAATCACATCTCACTAATCCATTTAAAAGAGCGAATGATGATAATTAAAGGACAAGATTATTACGTTTCTTACGACTCCGTTACGGTTACGGTTAAGTTTCAAGGCACTTTACGATTACGGGAATTGAGTGAATATGATCCCATTGAACAAATGCTGTATGGTGTCGTGGCTGATAACCCTAAAGAATTAACCCTCAATTTGCAAGAACTGGAATATTTGAACAGTTCAGGCATTACTATGCTATCATTATTCCTTTATAAACTTTCTCAAAGTAAAGACACTGTGCCAATTATTCAAATATCGCAACAATTTAGTTGGCACAGACGGGCTTTTAAGAACATGCAACAACTTGTGCCAGCCCTAAAATTTGAGATGGCGTAATTTCCACCTGTAAATAAATCGGGGATACGGAGTCCAAAGCCGTAGGCTTTGAGCAGTGGGTCAAAGCCGTAGGCTTTGGACTCCATTGCTATCTCCTGAAAATTTACAGGTGAGTCGATTTTGGAAAAACTTTTCTGGCTTGTTTTATATAATAACGTAAAATTAACAGTCGGAGCCTAAGTTCTATGGCTAAAGCACAAAGTACGGTATTAGTAGTGGATGATAACCCGCTTAACTTAGGGTTAATTGTGGCTTATTTAGATAGAGCAGGGTTTGAGGTCTTAGCTGCGGATAATGGCGAAGGTGTGCTAAATTTGTTGCAATATACTCAGCCTGATATTATTTTGCTAGACGTGATGATGCCAGGCATGAATGGCTTTGAAACATGTCGTCGTATTAAAAATGATCCTAAAGTTCAAGATATTCCGATTATCTTTATGACCGCTTTAGCGGATGTGGATAATAAAGTGAAAGGCTTTGAGGCGGGCGCGGTAGATTATCTCACTAAGCCGATTCAACATGGGGAAATGTTGGTGCGTGTAAATACCCATTTAACCCTGCGTCACTTACAGCAACAGTTACAAGAGAATAACAAAGTCTTAGAAGAACGGGTGGCCCATCGTACGGCTGAATTAGGCGAAGCTAATCGTGATTTGGCGCGGGCGAATCATCAACTTAGCCAAATAAACCAAGATTTATTGGTTGAAGTAGAGAAACGGCAAGCAACTTACCAAAAATTAAATAAAATCAATGCCGCTTATAGCCGTTTTGTACCGAAAGAGTTTTTGAAGTTACTCAATCAGGACGATATTGTAGGCGTGCAGTTGGGTGATAATGTGCAAATGGACATGACGATTATGTTTGCCGATATTCGTTCCTTTACCACGTTATCAGAAAAAATGACTCCGCAGGAAAATTTTAATTTTGTGAATGCCTATTTAAGTCGGGTTAGCCCCATTATTCGGCAATATCATGGCTTTGTTGATAAATTTATTGGCGATGCCATCATGGCCTTATTTCCCACCCAGCCTGAAGATGCCCTGCAATCGGCCATCAGCATGTTGCAAGCTGTTACTCAATATAACCAAACTCGTACCCGTTCAGACCGCCCACCGATTCACATTGGCATGGGGTTGCACACGGGAACGGTGATGGTCGGCACGGTGGGCGAGGCGGAGCGACTCGAAGGCACGGTCATTTCCGATGCGGTCAATTTGGCCTCACGCTTGGAAACCTTAACGAAAGTATATGGGGCCGATTTATTAGTCAGTGAACATACCCTATTTGGTTTGGAGCGACCTAACCAATATCATTTTCGTTTTTTAGATAAAGTGAAAGTGAAGGGCAAAGAAGCGGCGGTTTCGGTTTTTGAAATTTTAGATAATTATGCCCCTGAGATAATGACCTTAAAACTCAAGACGCTCACCCATTTTGAAAGGGGCTTATTGCATTATCATAGTGAAGAATTTAGTGAGTCTAAACAATATTTTGAGCAGGTTTTAACGGCTGACCCTGAAGATAAAGCGGCACAGCTTTATATTCAACGGGTGGACTATTTTTTAACTCATGGCGTACCCCTCGATTGGACGGGCATAGAGAGCATGAAATGACCAAAAGTCCCGCGATGAGTGGGGCTTTTTTATTGGGTAGGGCTTACGCAAAAGCCAAGTCTACCCCCCTTAATCCCCCCGACATCAGGGGGAGATGTTGCTCCCTCTCCTACGTAGGAGAGGGCTGGGGTGAGGTGTTTGCGTAAGTCCTGCGTAAGTCCTGTCGTATAGTCAACACATCAAAATTTTAAGGGGATTACGTAATTATGACATCAAGACGACAATTTATTCAGGCGACCATGCTCTTATCAGCAGGCGGGTTTATGCCATCCTGCGGTACATATCGTAACGTAGAAACGGGGCAAGGTAAATGGTTGATGCCTGACGAGGCTGAGTCTCATCAACGCACCTGGATGGCTTTTGGGGCTAGTGAGGAGATATGGGGGGGAAAGTTACTTTCAGAGGTGCGCCGTAATTTGGCGACGCTCAAGCAGACCTTGTCGCCAAGCAGGCATTGCAAAGGGCTTTTCCTGATAGGGAAATTGTGCAAATCAATGTTGACGGTATTGCTGCGGGTGGCGGAAGCATCCATTGTACTACTCAGCAAGAGCCAGTTGTCCGCCAAACTCAAATTTTTCTCCCAATAACAATGTCATAATTGATTTGCTCATTAATCTTATGCAACTTATTCGTATCGTTAAAAATAAAAGCTGGCTAGGCTTCATTATCTGGCTATTCACCTGGGCTGCCTGGCCGACCTTCGCAGATACACCCAGCGCAGTCCAATTAAATGCCGACCAGAACCACTATATTTTAGGCCGTCATGTCTCTATTTTCGCTGACCCCAGCCAGCAGCTAACGATTGACCAAATTATTAAGCCAGAGACATTACGTCAATTTACACCTAGCAAAGAAGAAATCCCCAATTTTGGTTATACCTATGATGCTATGTGGGCGCGCTGGCAAATCAGCAACCAGGACGCGGCGCATGAGACCTGGTTATTAGAACTCAGTGACCCAACGCTAGACTCGGTTGAACTTTACATGGCCTCCTCTGCCACTGAACCCCCCGTTTTATTTGAGCGAACGGGTGATTTACAGCCGTTTAGCTCCCGCAAGTTTATTCATAACAACTTTGTTTTCCAACTCACCCTCAAGCCTGAAATCACCTACACCTTTTATATTCGCATTGCCAATCTTGGTTCTACCCCTTTACCTCTCACGCTATGGACTCCTGAAGCCCTAGCTCACGAAAACTATTACACTCAATTTGCCTTTGGTTTTTATTATGGCCTCATGTTTATCATGGTTTGTTATAATTTTTTCCTTTTCATGTTCTTGCGAGAAATAGTTTATTTCTATTACGTTATTGCCATCACTTTCATTGGCTTATATCAAATGTCCTTAGATGGATTAGCGCGGCTATTACTGTGGCCGAACCAAATTTGGTGGGGTAATGTCTCCGTTGTGGTCTGCATTAGCATTGGCCTAATGATGGTGCTTAATTTTAGTCGCCAATTTTTACAACCGCAACGTTATAATATCAAGGTTGATTACATTTTGTGGGGATTACGTAATTTTGCTGTCTTGCTGACCTTTTGCGCGCTTTGGCCGAGTAATTATCAATGGGTCGGTAAAAGTATCGCGGTATTAACGGTTTCTACGGCCCTATTTAGCATCTCTGCGGGCATCTTGGTTTGGCGCAAAGGCTATAACCCCGCGCGTTACTATTTATTAGCTTGGGGGGGGGTCGGTTTGGGCGCGACTCTCATGGCTTTAACTTTTTTAAGGGTCATTGAAATCGGCTTTTTCGCGAACTATAGTGTAAGAATTGGCCTATTTTTATTAGTCTTATTGCTCTCGGTGGCTCTAGCCGACCGTATTAACGAGTTAAAACGAGCAACTGAGTTAGCTAATGCAAAATTACATGATAATGAACATCGCCTGACCCAATTTTTAGAAGCCATGCCTGTTGGGGTTCTGGTCATCGATTCCTTAAGACACCCCACTTATGCCAATCAACAAGTACGACAAATGGTTACGCCTATCGGTCTTCACCTGACCGCAGCCGACCTACCGCCCTTGTATGTGGCTGGCACTGATGAGGTGTACCCGCTGGAGCAACTACCACACCGCCGCGCCTTGCAGGGGGAAAGTGTTAATGTTGATAATATTGTTGTGGAAATCAATCAGCAGCGCGTTCCCATGGAGGTTTGGGCTAATCCCATTTATGATGAACAAGGCAAAATTATCTACGCCATTGTTGCCTTGCGTGATATTACACATCGGCGACGGATTGAAACCGATTTAGCTCGCTATCGTTCGCACCTGGAAGAACTGGTCTCGGCCCGTACCGCTGAGTTGGCGCATGTTAATCAAGAATTACAACATGATATTGATAAACGGCAAGAGGCTGAACAAAAATTACAACAAACTCTAGCGCAGGTGCAAAAATCAGAGCGACTTTTAGAGGCCATTATCAATACTTCGCCTGATTGGGTTTATGTTAAAGACACCCAATTTCGGATATTATTAACGAATAACCGCATGATGGTAGATCTTGGTTGGAATCGGGCTGAGGTAATGGGTAAAACTGAGCTAGAGTTAGGCGTGTCGGCTGATTTTATTTTAGGTAATCTTGACAAAGGTATTCGTGGGGCGCGGGTTGATGATAACTTGGTTTTAGCAGGCGAAACGCGTTATATACCGAACAACCCAGCCATTTTACAAGATGGTGAGTTACATATTTTTGATACTTACAAAATCCCTTTAGCCGATACTGAGGGGCAAATTTATGGCATTTTGGTTTTCTCCCATGATATTACGGAACGGCAAAAATTTGAAGAAACATTACAACAAGCTAAAGAATCCGCCGAGGTTGCCAATTATGCTAAAAGTGCCTTTCTTGCCAGCATGAGCCATGAATTACGCACCCCCTTAAATGGCATTTTAGGGTATGCCCAAATTTTAGGATGGGATGATAACCTCACCGCAGAGCAACATGAAGCCATTCACATTATCCAGCAGAGTGGCGAACATTTATTAACCTTACTCAATGATATTTTGGATTTATCTAAAATTGAAGCGGGTCGGCTGGATTTATTGCTGCAAGAGTTTAATTTATCTAAATTTATCAAAAATTTGGTCGATATTTTCCAAGTACGCGCCCAAGAAAAGAAACTCTATTTTAGTTATCAACCCATGAGCAATTTACCCGTAGGGGTTAACGGAGATGAACGACGCTTACGCCAAGTGTTAGTCAATATATTGGGCAATGCGGTCAAATTTACCACCATTGGGCAAATTTGTTTGAAAGTGGCGTATCATGAGGGGCATATTCGTTTTCAGGTGGAAGATACTGGGCAGGGGATTGAAGCGGAACATCTGGCGGAGATTTTCTTGCCGTTTCAACAAATTGGCAATCCCCTTCGCAAGGCCGATGGCGCGGGCTTGGGGTTAGCCATCAGCCGTAAATTGGTGGAAATCATGGGCGGGCAGATGGGCGTGGAGAGTATTTACGGACAGGGAACGACGGTTTGGGTGGATATTACATTACCTATAGGCGAAAATTGGCTAGAGTTGCATGAAACAACCTTTCCTCAAAGTGAAATAGTGCTTGCCGAAGAGCCTATTCAAATTTCGTTCCAAGATTTACCCCCCTTAGAGCAGTTATGGGATTTGTATGACCTCATGATGCGTGGGCGGATTAAGGACATTCAAGAAAAGGTAGAACAATTGGGGCAATATCCTGTTTTTGTGGCAGCCCTAAAACCCCTAGCCCAAAATTACCGCCTCACTGAAATTCGTAATTTTATTCAATTTTGTTTGGAGAAAGTGGAGAGTTGATTTTATTTCTCCTCTCCCAACCCCGCGAAATAGTCCAACAGTAGCCGATGGACAAAGATATAACCGCCTCCCACGCGGCGCAAGAAAACATAATGCACCGCGTAATCCAGAAAGTGGCCGAGACGAAAAGGCAGATAACCATGCCACCACAGCAGGCCGCGCAAAATGTAATGTTGCACCACATCTAGCCCGCCATACCACAGCGCGGCCATGACTCCCCCGACTAAAGCCAAATTCAGCCCCACTGCCCACCAAGTCAACCATAACTTAAAACCTGTAAGATACATTAAGCCCCCTAATAACAAGCCAGGCTCGCCAAAAAGCACACTCACTAGAATACTGGTCATGGCCGCATTACGCAACGAAACATGAATCCCCTGATTGGGCTGCGTTTTGGTGGGAATATGGCTAGAATTTAGTCCACTAAAAACGCCGCTTATCAAGCCCCCTATCAAGGCAAACAGCGCGCTGATTAACCCAATCATCCCAAGCAAATTCAAGCCAGACATAGGAATGGCTATCTGCCAGAATAGCATAAATATCAGGCCAAAGCCAAAGCCCTCAATCACACCTAGGGTTGCCCCTTTCAACGCGGCTTTGCTGGAGAAACTTAATGTTTCGACTGTTTGTACATCGGTGGTCAGGCTTTGGTGGCTCCCCCGCAGACCAAAAATCAGGCCAAAAATCAGGCCAAAAATTGCCCCGTCAATGAGGTCAAAACTTAACCCAAAAAATAGTACGAAAATTAAATAAAATAATATCCCGCGCGCCAACACATTGATAGTGGCGCGCCAACGGGGGGTGAGCCGTTGTAAGATAGGGTCAGGGTGTTGCCATTGCAACGTATCGGCTAACCCCATGATAAAGCCTGCGCTTAACCATATTGCTATTAGTTTTAGTCCCACTAGGCCGCCCTCACTCCAGCTATTCGGTAGAGCCACCGCCAACCCGCCTAACAAAGCACCTACGGCGCGGGAACTGACTCCATAGAGCCATTTTTGCCATGAACTCATCAGCCAACTGGGTTGGAGTTGCTCAATTTGAAAGATGGTTTGGTTATGAGAGTGCATTTGTTGTGCCAGCCACGTTAGCCACTGCCTGGTTTGTGCTACAGTATACTGAGCAGATAGGCCGCGCCGTTTGAACATTTGACTAACGTAAGTGGTAAATAAATGGTGTTGGCGTTGCGTGGGGTCAGTTAATATTTCCAATTCTTGTGGCGTTTGACCACGATAGGCAATGGTCAGTATACTGAGCATCAAGGGCGACTGCGCCAACTCTTGCCAGGTGCTATCGTTTTCTATCAGGTCGCGCACCGCCGCTAATTCATCACCTGCACTTTCCAAATAGCGGCTAATTTGCGCTAGGGTTAAAGGCTGAAGGCGCACCGCGTTATAGAGCTTAAGGGGTACGCTGAGGGCTTCATAATCGCTCAAGCGGCAACTTACGACTATGGGCGTGAGGTGGTTTTGGCGAAAGGCGTTAATGGCTTGCACACAGGATTCCCGTTTGGCGTTGACCACCTCATCTAAACCGTCTAGCAGTAGTAATAATTGTTCATTTTGTAACCAGGGTTGCGCCACTTTTGGCGGAATGTTATATTTGCGCTTGAACTCTTCTAATAACCATGTTTCTAAAGATGGCGGTGTTTTACCTGCACCCCATGACGAAAGATTAAAGACAATGGGCATGGGGTGGCTTGAATCTTGCTCGGCAAGGGCAATGCGCGCCCGCGCAAGTTCTAGTAACATGGTGGTTTTACCGCCGCCTGGCTCACCCAAAATTAACAGGGCTTCATTCATCTCGCTAAAAATAGTATCAATAGATGTGCCTGGTGGTAAGGGGCGCGGCGGTTGGTCAGCCGTTTGTAACACTAATTCCCAGGGCTGTTCTACCGCCGTTTGGCGAGTTTCCAGCCCCAATTCTAACAATATTAACCCGTGCAACGAATTTTCCAACACCCCTTTCACCCAAAAATCATGCACCAATTTGAGCATGGTGTGGCGGTTGCGCTGCGTTTGGCTATTGCCCACCGCAGGGGGCAGCGTTTTATGGGCTTGCGGCATAAAGGCAAGCGGCGGCGAGGCTTGAGTTTTGATATTTTCAGGGTTGATAGCTTCTTGTAAGGCTTGGGCTAAATCGCCCGCCCGTTGATAGCGTTGCTCAGGTTTGAGGGCGAGGGCTTTGAAGACCACCTGCTCCACCCCCACGGGAATGGTCGGGTTAAGGGTGCGGGGGGAAGGCGGTGGTTCATGGCTACGTTTGTAGAGAATGGCGACAGGCGTATCGGCGTGATGGGGAATTTTGCCCGTCAACATTTCAAATAATATCAGCCCCAGCGCGTAAATATCGGTGCGGTGGTCAACGGCCTTGCCCTGCCCCTGCTCAGGCGACATATACGCGGGTGTCCCCACACTCAGCCCCGTTTCGGTTAGGTGGACGGGGGACTCAACCCATTTCGCCAAGCCAAAATCACTGAGCAACGCCCATTCGCCATCTAACAAAATATTAGCGGGTTTTACGTCCCGATGAATGATGCCTTGTTGATGCGCCAGGTCTAGGGCGGCGGCAATTTGGCTGATGAGGCGCGCAATTTGGGGCAATGTTTGGGGTTGGCTCATGGCCGTTTTCAGAGTGCGCCCGTCGGCAATATAACGCATCGCAATATAATTGTAACCCTCCGCCTGCCCAAAATCATAGACGGGCAAAATGTTGGGGTGGTGCAAATTGGCGATGGCTTTGGCCTCTTGCTGAAACCGTTCAAGCGAGGTGCCTTGCGGCTGCGGCAATAATTTTAAGGCTACGTAACGGTCAAGGCTGGCTTGATAGGCTTGATAAACCGTTGCCATGCCGCCCTGCCCAATTTTATTAAGAAGTTGATAGGGGCCAAAAGGTTGCCCTAATTGCGGCGCGGCGTGGGGTACGGAAGGGCTAATCACGTTGGTTTGGCTGGTTTCATTATCATTACAAGGCGGGGCAGCTTGCAGGAGTTGTTGTAAGGTGGCCGCACCCCAAAAGGCGGTGGCCTTCGCGTAGGGAATGGAGTCGAGGTTCTTGAATTTGAGTGTGCCGAGTAAATAAAGCGTTAGGCCGTGATAATATTCCGCCCATTGGCGCGGCTCAAATGACAAACTAGCGGCCATGCGGCGCAACGAAAGTAACATATCCCATTCTTTAGATAGCGCAATAATCGGTGAGGTGGTGGTGAGGTTTTGGGTCAGGGCGCAATGAAGGCGGGTATAAAATAATGTAATGCTTTCAGGGGGTAAGTTGGCGCGGGCTAAGGTGGGGGCGATTTGCTTAGTAATAATTTCACTTTCTAAGCGGAGGAGGTCATGCAACACATGGTCTTGGCGGGCGTTGGCAAAATCAATCAGATAAATATTACGATTGCCGCGATAATGTTCCACCAAAATGTTTTCCAAATTCAAATCGCCATGCAACCGCGCCAACCGCACATCGAGGGGTGTTGACAGTATACTGAGCAACAGTCGGAGTGGATTAGGCAGGTCAGTGCCATTTGGCAACGGTAAACGGTCAGCAGCGAGATTAACGGTTGCGCCGAGTGCGGCTTGCGCTTGAGTTTGCAACATGCTGAAACGAGTCGATATGACCTGCGCGACGGTGTCGGGCATGGACTGACCGACTTCATACGCTGTAATATTTTCAATGCCCTCAATGCGGAGACGATGGGAGGCATTGCCATGCGGCAAATTGAGCGTGACGGTATCTGACGTGATTTCGGTGACTAAAAAGCCACTGAGAGTGACGGTATCGCCAATTTGTAATTGAGATGTAATTAAATTATCGGGGGTTAATTGTTGGCTAGGGGTTTCAAACGTGGGTCTTAGTAATAAATTGACAGGTAACAGGGGGTCATAACTGCGCCAGAGAAAAAAGTCCGATTCGGTAATACTGTGCCGCCATAAGGGGCTGAGGCTGCGAAAAAGCTGCTCCTCTATAATGAAGAGCAGGTCATTAAGGGGCGCGTGCTGCCAATAACTCGCCAAACTTTCTAGCTCAAAGACCCCATCACCCGCCAAGCGATAGCGCAAACCTGCCCAATCACTGAGGGGGGGCTGGGTCGGCGGCTCACGAATTTCGGCCACGCGCGGGAGTTTGCCCTGAATGAAGGTTTGGAAGGCGTACCATTCATGGGCAATGAGGTGGGCTGGCCCCATTTTGACCACCAACGGCAGTTCAGGCAAACCGTCGGCACTAATCGGGCGCACCAATAAAACACGGGTCTCGGTCATGCCCGCGCTAAATTCACTTTTGATGACCACGCGGCTATAGCCCGCGAACATGCGGCCTAAAATCAGGCGCATGGCAGGGGTGAGGGTCAACTCGGCGGGTAGCTCTAGGGTGGGGGGCATGGGGCGTAGGCAGTCCCTCACCCCTGCCCTCTCCCAATGGGAGAGGGAGTTAACACACCCCTCTCCCATTGGGAGAGGGGCAGGGGTGAGGGGAAATTAAAATTTGGCCGAAACGGTGATAGCTTTGGTAACACGGGCTTTGTATTCGTTACGGGGAATGTCAATCACCCCGAAACGTTTGAGGTGGTTGGTGGTAAATTGGACATCTAATAGGGTAAAGCCATGATTACGCAATCTCTCAACCAAGTAATAGAGCGCAACTTTGCTACTATCCGTAACACGGCTAAACATACTTTCCCCCGCAAAGAGGCCGCCAACTGTTACGCCATATAACCCGCCCACCAGTTGCCCATCTTGCCAACTTTCCACGCTATGGGCAAAGCCATGTTGATGTAATTCGCAATATAACCTTACGATTTCACTGTTAATCCAAGTGCGCTCACGGTCAGGCGCAGGCTCGGCGCAAGCTAACATGACCTGACGAAATGCGCTGTCATAGCGCATTTCAAAGGGATTTTTCTTGATAACTTTAAGCAAGGAACGTGGCACATGGAAGCCGTCCAATGGCAAAATGGCGCGGGGATTGGGGTCATACCAAGAGATTTTGCCACTTCGGGCATCAGCCATCGGGAAAATGCCTTGCGTGTAGGCATTAAGGAGGATTTGGGGAGTTATGACCATGTGAATTAGGAATTAGGAATTAGGAATTAAGAGTTTTTAATTCCTAATTCCTAATTCCTAATTGATTATCGTTGCCACCAATCTTTTTGGGAACGGGGGTCTAGGAAGGCCCCGTTGTCGCGGATGGCGATTTGAATTTCGTTGTCAATGGCTGTGCCTAACGGTTGACGGTTGGTGAGGGCGGGTAATTGGCGGCTTTGTCGCCAACCGTTGGCATCATTTTGGGCGCGGTAAAGGGATAATAATTGCGGCTCAACGCAAACTCCTTGCAGGTGAACCACATAACCGACCACGACACTATCTTGCCGAGTGTAACCCAACGTAATTTGTCGTTCATCGGCATATAGCACGAGGGCTTGATATTGATTGCGATAAATGTCGGCTTGGCGGGTGGGCGGATAAATGGCTTCGCCCTGAGTCGCGGCCAGACCCGTCATGGTTGCGCCCCAATCGTTGATGGGTTCGCCGCGACAGTTACAATCCCATTGCCATTGATTGATTTGATAAGTATTGCGAATGTCCGCGCCGCGTGATGGCTCAAATAAACCACTCATTTGCGGGGCATCATTATCCGCTGCGCCGTTATAAAGCGTCAACTCGGCGGGGGCATTGCTGGCGATATAGCCACGTAAGGCTAAATTAAGGTCGGCATGTTGGCTATCAGGGTGGTCAATCGTTGACCCTTCAATGGGAATAGTGGCGTAATGTACGCCTGGTAGGGTGGGGCAGCCCGAATCGTTATCTGGTTTAATGGGCGCGGGTGATTTGGGGGAGGATTCAACCTGCTCATTTAGCGCGGGCTTGGTGCGGGCTAGGGCAATTTGGCGGCGGAGTTTAATATCGCTTAATTCATCGGTGCGGACTGACGGTAAACCAATTAACATGTTCGCTTGGTTGCTATTTTTGAGGAGTGACACACGCCCTCGTGTGTCATCGTTAGTACGAGGGCGTGCTAACTCCTCCAGGCCAATGGGTTTGAGGGTGAGCGTGTCTCTGATGATTTTGTCGTCCCTGTTTTTGCGTATAGCCACTAGGTTTAGTGTGTCTGCCACAAAATGTTTGGGCTGAGAGGTGGCGGTGGGTTGGGGCGATTTGATAGCGTAACTGACGGGTTGACAAGGCGTTTCCATGCCACAAGGCTTAGAGATAACGGAATTTAGGGTTGGTTCATGCAGCCAGGCAAAACCCGTTAGCAATAAGCCGAGACCACTCAAACTGCCGCCTAACCCCAAAAGGCGTAAGCTAGTTTGTAAGATTAATTGCTCCCAGGCGGAACGGGGTTTGGAGGCAAAGAAATCATGAAAGGGTAATTTGATGTAACTCAAAATGACCCCTTCACTTTATAGCCGAGGGATTGCAGTTTGGTGGCAATTTTTGCCCGATGGTCGCCCTGAATTTCAATCACTTGGCTGTTATCTTCATTCACTTTAACCGTGCCACCCGCGCCGCAGAGGGTTTTGAGCGTTTTGGATAACTCATGCAAATCGTTCTCGGTGAGGACAAAACCGACTATGACGGTGACAATTTTGCCCTTGCGCCCCGATTTTTCATGGCGTATCGTAACGCTTTGTTGCGCCACAGGGTGTGATAACGCGGGATAATGGGGCGTGGTTACGGCATGTTTCCGTAAATCGCCCGTATCTGTAGAATAAACTAATTTTTTAGGTTCGTTACTCATTATCCATTACTCATTATTCATTGACTTAGGAGTTACGCAAAAATGGCTCATTTGTGGTAGGAGTCCGCAATCATTTGCGGGCTGTCCGCAAAGAATTGCGGACTCCTGTGTAAGTCCTAATTGACTAATATGCGCCCAACTCGCGCAGGCGGTCATCGCTGATGCCGAAATGATGGGCAAGCTCATGGCGGACGGTGCGCTGGACTTGCGCCATGATGCGCTCGCGGGTGCGGCAGACTTGCTCAATGGGCAGGTGATAAATCGTAATTTTATCGGGCAGCACTAAGCCATAATTAC
>JFJP01037672.1_pt1 | contig 24429 bp, 18 predicted proteins | sample 431651 | NCBI WGS metagenome assembly JFJP01 (sample SAMN02602958, study PRJNA72255) | Microbial mat metagenome, whole genome shotgun sequencing project. | biome: fresh water; feature: sink hole; material: water; isolation source: purple microbial (photo- and chemosynthetic) mats found in...
ACTTATAAAAGTACTCGGACTAATATAAGAAAGAATACCATTTTCTTTTAAAAGATTATACCCCTGCTCATAAAATAATACATATAAATCAAATAGACCTATCGCAACCTGATATTTTTTAAGAAAAAAATCTTTGTCTTTTTTTGATAAAATTTTTACCGTTACATATGGTGGATTCCCAACAATAACATCAAATCCTCACGCTCCCATAATATCAGAAAATTCTTTTTGCCAATCAAAAGCTCTATCTCCAGCAACCGCAGGATCATCGATGAGTGAATTTCCACACTTGATATTGTCATCCAGATTGTTGAGTTTCTTTCACTTCTGTGCTGACTTCAACCATAACGAAAGCTTCGTAATCTCCACCGACTCAGGATTGAGATCGACTCCGTAGATATTGTTTGTAAGAATATCTTTGTATATATCAGCTTTTTGATTTTCAGTGATAATACCGCTAGCATACGTAGTTTTATGGATCAATGACGTCAATATATCTCATACTTTTTTATTTTCTTCAAACAGTTTATCAAATACTTTCACAAGAAATGCTCATGATCCACAGGCAGGATCGAGGACTTTGATATTTTTTAAGATCTTTTGATAGGCGATATAAGCATCGACTTCATTCTTTTTGTACTGTTTGAGACATTGCTCTTCTTTCTCTCTCAGATAAGCCATCAACGAATTTTCTACGATATAATCTACAATATAACCTGGAGTATAAAAAATCCCATCTTTTTTACGCTTAGACTCTTTCTTCTCTACGAGTTGATCGGTTTCTAATTCTTGTCACAAGAGATCAACTTTCAACTGTTCAATATCTGATATCGATTGCTCAAAAATATGTCCGAGGATATTCACCGATAATTCATCATCAAAATTGTATGTACCAAGATTTACAAATTTACGACAGATTTCATTACTAACTTTGAGATTGTTAAGTTCTGGGTCCATACGGAATAATCCACCATTATATCCATTGGGAATCTCTAATATAGGACTTCACCCATGTACTGCTTCGAAGAAATTACATAATGTCTGAAAAATAGGACTTAATGATTTCTCTCCATACTTTACTACTTCTGCTAGTTTATTTTCTGGTAATAATCACTTATCTTCACAAAAATGAACGAAAATAATACGATCGATAAGTTTCTGAGATTTCTCTAAAACGGTTTCAAGATGAACCTCTGAGTTATTATTTTTGATATCATTAATAAGTTCTAATCTTAATTTTTTATAATCGTTGTAAAAACTCTTTGTTATTCTTTCTTGGTTTATACGTACTTCACTAAGAATAGTCTCAGTATAAGATTTTCCTGATGAACTGATGAGATGGTTTCTTTTAAGCAAGCCAAGTAAGGTCTTGAGATTGTAGTACTCATTGTCTGGATTTGCTAAGTCTTCTATTGTCCATACTTCAAAGTCTTGTTTGTTGTCTCTATACAATCTGACGGAAGCGAAATTACTGACGATGAGCCACGGACAATCTTTGAACGATGTCTTATATCCAAATCCCTGATCGACTGGACTTTGTCCTCAATAACTCGCTTGTTTTTTATCGAGCATATTGTCACATCATTTGAGCTCTACGACGACTTTCACTCCTTCGTAACTATACAATCCATCCTCAAAAAATCCGAGTCAGACATCAGCGATTTTGCTTCCTACTGGTGTACTCGCTTTGGGATGAAGATTGATCTTCGGATCATATCCGAGTAACTGATGAAAAAATAACTCATTAAAATTCTGTTCATATCTTGTCTCGTCTTTCATATTTCCTTTGCGAAAATCTTCGTACAGTTCGGATACGATGGCTATTTCTTTATCGATATTGAGTCATTCAAACGAACTGATTGCTTGTCTGATAGCTGATTTGGAGAAGAGGGATGACATCGTATATACTAATATAAATATTTAGTATTATACTACACATCTTCTATCTACAAATCAACTCATAAATACAATATATAGCACCTCTCCACATTACGTGCTATTTTCTCTTGAAATTCTAAAAAAAATGATTATATTCATAACACTGACCAGTACGCGATCGCAACTTTCACTGTGTCAGAATTATTCTTTTAAAAATGAAGTAATGCTTCATGATTTAATTCTTAATGTTTAATGATCCATGAATCTTATTCCCCTCGTAGACCATATCTTGGTCGAACCTACACAAGCAGAGACAACAACTGCTAGTGGCATCATCCTTCCTACCGACACCAAAGAAAAACCATCGAAAGGAAAAGTCATTGCCTTACCAAAAGATGCAAAATACATCAAAGACTGACTGGAAATCACGATTGATCTCATGGTTGGAGATACCGTATACTTTACAAAATATGCTCCAGATGAGATTGAACTCAATGGTAAAACGTATCTTGTCATCAAACATAGTTCTCTCTTAGCTAAGGAGGCTTCAAGCTAAAAGCTACAAGCTATAGAACTTTATCATTTATACAAAAAATATGGCAAATATAGAAAATCTCAAAGTTTGGAATGATGCTATAGAATTATCAGTAAATATTTATAAACTCATGACTTCTGACAACAAACTCAATAGTGATTATTGATTGAAAGATCAAATTCAAAGATCAAGTGTCAGTATAGCAAGTAATATAGCAGAATGAGCAGATAGAGAAAGTGACAAAGAATATATGAGATTTCTTTATATTGCGAGATGAAGTTGTAGCGAACTCAAAACACAGATAATTATAGCTGAAAGAATTTATTGAATAGATACTACAATTATCAAACAGGATATCATTTCAATTCATAAAATGTTGAATTCATTAATAAGATCTATTGCAAAAACCAGTCATTAATTAATTTCCTATGTAGCTTGTCATTATAATTGCTATGTAGCTTGCAGCTTATTGCTTGCAGCCCTTTATATTATAACTTATTCTCTCATGTCAAAAATAATTAAATATGGTGATGAAGCTCGTAAGGCTGTATTCACAGGTATGGAGATGGTAGCAAAAGCTGTCATGGTCACTATGGGACCAAAAGGAAAAAATGTCTTACTTGCAAAATCATTTGGTGCACCAGTACCAACAAACGATGGAGTAACCGTAGCCAAAGAGATTGAATTTGAAGATCAATATCACAACGTTGGTGCTTCTATCGTCAAAGAAGCTGCTGATAAGACCAACAAACAAGCTGGTGATGGTACTACTACCACGACAGTTCTCCTCTATGGTATCGCCAACGAAGGTCAAAGATATATCAGAGCTGGAGTCAATCCATTTGCATTATCAAAAGGTCTTCACAAAGGAGTCAACAAAATCATCGAAGAATTAGCTCTGAAAGCTACCCCAGTATCAAATAAAGAAGAGATCAAACAAGTAGCTTCTATATCTGCACAAGACGAAGAAGTAGGACAACTGATTGCTGATATCATCGATGAAGTAGGGAAAGATGGTGTCATCTCAGTTGAAGAAGGAAAATCTATGGGATTGACCAAAGAAGTAGTAATCGGTATGCAATTTGACCAATGATATGGTTCACCATATTTTGTATCTGATCCACAACGTATGGAAGCTGTCTTAGAGCAACCATATATCCTGATCACTGACAAAAAAATATCAAGTCTCAAAGACATTATCGGTATATTAGAAGCACTTGCTGCTTCTGGACGCAAAAATATTGTGATCATCGCTGATGATGTAGAAGGAGAAGCATTGACTTCACTGGTTCTCAATAAGATGAGATGAGCGATCAACGTCCTCACTATCAAAGCTCCAGGATTTGGTGATCGTAAAAAAGAGATCCTCAAAGATATCGCAGCTGTGACAGGAGCTACTGTCATCACTGAAGAACTTGGTCTTAAATTGGAAGAAGCAACGATCGACATGCTTGGATGAGCAGAGAAAATCATTGCTAGTAAAGATAAAACAACCGTAATAGGATGAAAAGGAGAACAATCTGACATCGATGCACGTGTATCTGAGATCAATGCTCAGTTTGATCGTTCGACGTCTGACTACGACAAAGAAAAACTCGCAGAACGCAAAGCAAGACTCGTATGAGGTGTCGCTGTCATCAAAGTAGGAGCCGCTACTGAGATGGAGATGAAGAACAAAAAATACAAGATCGAAGACGCTCTCAATGCTACTCGTGCTGCAGTAGAAGAAGGTATCGTTCCATGAGGATGAGTTACTCTTGCAAATATTGCGAAATCTCTCGAAAACTTCACTCTTGAAGACGCAGATGAACATATCGGTATTGAGATACTCAAAGACGCTATCCAATATCCAGTCAAACAAATCGCAGACAATGCTGGTTACAAAGGTGATTGGGTAGTAGAAGCTATCAAAGCTCAATCTGATTTCAATTATGGATTTGATGCGAAGACTGGTGAGTTTAAAAATATGATCACTGCAGGTATCATCGACCCAGCAAAAGTTCTCAGAGTATCATTAGAGAATGCTGTTTCTGCTGCTGCTATGTTCTTGACTACTGATGCTATCATCGTCGATGCTCCGAAGAAAGACGAACCCATGATGCCATGAGCTGGAGGTATGGGATGAATGTGAGGTATGGATATGTATTAATTATGTAGGGGCGGATATCATCCGCCTTTTTTCTTCATACGATAATCATTATGGACGAATCATCAATTCGTCCTTTTTTGATATAATACACAGCAATATCATAATTCTGACTTGCAAACTCACTATCCAAACCCTATACTACAGTCAGAAAATCTATTTTTTATATTATCTTTTCTCTTATTATTATTATGAGTTCGTGAATCATTATTACGTTTATTGTATTGTTAGGCTTCTCTGCATTTTCAGCAGGTAGTGAGATAGCTATCATGTCGATCCCTAGGCATCTTATTGAGACACTCATCAGAAAAGGCAAATCAAATGCAAAGACATTATTATGGCTCAAAGACAGAACAGATAAATTCCTTATCACCATATTGGTAGTAAATAATCTCGTCAATACACTCATCGCAGCTTTAGCAACAAAAATAGCAATAGATCTAGCCAGAGTATCATCTATCGAAGAAGGTCTAGCTATATGAATTGCCACAGGACTGATCACCATACTGATCTTATTGTTTGGAGATATCTTGCCCAAAACCATGGCAACGCGTGCTGCCTTATCCGTAGGATTATTCGCTGCTCCGATCTATAAATTTTTAATTGGGTTGTTTCGTCCTATCGTCTGGGTAGTAGAGAAAATTATCAAGATATTTGACAAAAATTCATCATCCCACATCAGACAAATCAATCAAGAAGAGGTAGAAGCGCTCGTAGATATTGCCAAAGAACAATGATCTATAGAAGCAGATATGGCTAGGCATATCAAAAAGATTATCGATTTTCATGATACAACCGTACAAGAGATCATCACACCGAGAGTTAGAATGGAAGCTATCAAATCAAATGCGACTGTCGACGAAGCACTCTGACAGATGAAAGAATTTAGTCATACTCGCGTACCAGTATATACACAAGCGATTGATGATAGTGAATGGATCGTATCTCATAGAGAACTCGTACAATATAGAGAACAATGATTATGAGAAAGTATGTTATATAATCTTTCATTAAAAAAAGCACTCAAAGTACCGCTTACGATGCCTATCGACAAAGTCATAGAAGTATTTAAAAAAGATCGCCGCCAGATGGCAGTCGTGATGGATGAGTATGGTTGAGTGTCTGGGCTCGTGACGTTGGAAGATATCGTAGAAGAGATTTTTGGTGAATTTGTAGATGAGACAGATAAAGAACTTACTCCTATCAAGAACGATGGTGATACCTATATAGTACAATGATCCGTAGTGATAGATGATCTCCTCGATCATATCAATATCTCATGGCAAGACAGTGGTTTAGATGAAAATGAATACAGTGGAGAGACAGTAGCCTATGTCATCACCAGTGAACTCGAAAGATTTCCAGAAAAAAATGAAAAATTAGTCTTCGAATCTGAATATGATGCCAAAAATCATACTGATGGATACCAACACAAGTCATTACATCTCCAAATTACGAAAAGAGATGATAATACCATAAACGAGATTACAGCAAAATTAAAAATAGTATAAAAAAAGTCATAAAAAATTTGACAAATAAAAAAAATAGATTATAATGATACTGTTCCTCAGGGAAATCTTTATATTCTTATACAAAAACAAAATGGTAAAAAAAGCAATCTCTCATGTTCACGCAAACACTCCTCACAAAGATCGTCTTGTACTCGTAGCTCTTGTAGCTATCTTAGCATTTACTGCTTTGAATACTGTATTTCTTGTAACTGATATTGCTCTTGCTTCTGCATAGTAATAGATGTCAATAATCACAGTATTGTACAATACGACAGAAGATCTCGATATACTCGAGATTTTTTGTACGGTGAAATTTTAAAAAAACCTTGCATTTACTCTGCTATTTCTGTATAGTAGAGGTTAGTTATTTTGACATAATAACCATACTCTTATGAAAACATTTCTATCTCATATATCAGTGGTGGTCTCCTAATCAGAGACTCTCTGCCGTGCGTCATCCTGAACACGCTGTGAAGCAAGTCCTCTTGGGGGAAAGCAATAGCGAAGTTGAAGGATCTCACACTATAGCATATCTAGTCTCTCATTATCTCCTGCAGAAGGTTATTTTGGGAGATTTTCTTTTTACTTTATAATTATACTCAAATGAGACAAGAGGTACAATGAGATGAAAAAGATTTTCTCATCAAATATGATATATTAGTTATCTGCAATTTGAAGAAATAAAAAAAACTATGAGAGATATATATCTTCCATAGCTTGATATTTGTTAGATATGTATTGCTACATATCTACAGACCCGAAGGTATTTGTACCAGCAGTACAACAAAATATTCTCAAAATGCAAATCTTTTTATAGAAAATAACTCTTAACTTTACACTCTAAACTCTTAACTTATGACTTACTCTATCAACGAACGTGAATCACATCGACAACAATAGATTTTACAATATAATACGTTTGCATGAAAGAAATATTATTTAATGAACGAAACAATGAAAAACAGAAAATAGATAAAAGAACTTCTATTCATGCGAAAGCATGACAAATCTGGCATTGTAAATTATGAATAAATATTTGATCAGAAGAAAATGGTAAATGATGATTTCTCAGACCAGTGATAGTATTATGACATATAGGTAATATGTTGATTATCGCCCCAACAACATCACAATCTCATAAGTCTCACTTACCATTTTACAAAGAAATACATTCGATTGATTTTTGAGTAAATAATGATTGAGAAAAAATTCGTTCTTTTATAATGTTATCTCAAATCAAAACTATAGATAGTAAAAGACTGATTAAACATAAACACACAATATCTTATAGCGAACTTCAAGATATAAAAAAACTACTATGTACTTTTATACTATAGTAGTTATATTATTGTCAGTTGGTTATTACACCAACCTAAGGACCTCTAAGAGGTGTTGTATCAATAGTATAACAAAATATTCTCAAAATGCAAATCTTTTTATAGAAAATGACTCTTAACTTTACACTCTAAACTGTTAACTTATGACTTACTCTATCAACGAACGTGAAACACATCGACAACAATTTTGGCAGGAAAATAATATCTATGCCTTTGATCTCAACGATCACAATAAGCCGATATTCTCCATCGATACTCCTCCACCGACTGTGTCAGGAAATCTCCATATTTGACATATCTTTTCCTATACTCAGGCAGAGATTATCGCCAGATATAAGCATATGACAGGTCATAATGTCTACTACCCTATAGGATATGATGACAATGGTATCCCGACTGAAATTCTCGTCCACAAAGAACTCTGAGATCAAGCGAAAGATATGGACAGAAAAACATTCGTCACTGCATGTCTCGATGTGACTGCCAAATATCGTGATTTCTACAAGTCACTTCGACAGTCAGTCGGTATGTCATTTGATCGAAGTATGACCTACTCTACGATCTCACCATTTGTGCAGAAAATTGCACAACAGAGATTCGTCGAGATGCTCAGTTCTGGAGCTATCGTTCGTAAAGAATTTCCTGCACTTCGAGATCGAGCCAATCAGACCACTATTGCATTTGCTGAGACAGAAGAGAAAGAAGAAGATGCATTTTTTAATGATGTTCGTTTTGAAGTTGAATGATGAGGAGAGATCATCATCGCTACGACCAGACCAGAATTGATGCCTGCATGTGTATGACTATTTGTCAATCCTCAAGACACAAGATATACTTCTTTTCTTGGAAAATTTGCTATCACTCCATTTGGTCATCGTGTACCGATCTTAGCAGATGACAAAGCCAAGATGGACAAAGGTACTGGTGCAGTGATGTGTTGTAGTTATGGTGATGAGACAGATATCTATTGGATCATGACACACAATCTAGAGACTCGTATCATCGTGGGAAGAGATGGTCGTATCCATAATAGTGGTATCGAAGAGATTGAAAACCTCAAACCAAAACAAGCCAGAGAAGCGATCATACCACTCTTAGAAGCAAAATGAGCTCTTGTAAAAAGAACTGCTATCAGACAAGGTATCACCTATTCTGAGAGAGGAAAAGTGCCAGTAGAGATCATCCCAGTGACGCAATGGTTTATCAATATCATTCCGATCAAAGATCAACTCATCGCTTATGCGAATCAGATGAAATTTTTACCAGCTCATATGCAACATAGATATGACAACCGAGTAGAGAATCTTCAACGAGATTGGAATATTTCTCGTAGTAGAAGTTTTGGTATACCTATTCCTGTCTGGTATAGTAAAAAGACTGGCGAAATTATCCTTCCAGATGCCGATCAATATCCAGTTGATCCACTTTCTGAGATGCCAAAAACATTACCTGCCTGACATACTACAGACGATGTGGCTTGTGAAGAGATGGTACTAGATACATGGTTTACATCTGGTATCTCTATCGATATCAACAATCATATCCTATCATCTAAATGATGGACGCAACCATTTGAACAATTTACACTTCGTCCACAAGCACATGATATCATCCGTACTTGGTTACTCTATACAGTAGTGCAATCACACTATGCAAGAGGAAGTAAACCATTTGACTATGTGATGATTTCATGACATGTCTTAGCGGGTAAAAATGAGAAGATTTCAAAATCAAAAGACAATGCCAAAGCATGACCAAAAGATCTTCTTGAAAAATTTGGTGCTGATGCAACCAGATATCGAGCAGCCAGTGGACAACTTGGTAAAGATATTGTCTTCGAAGAGACAGAACTCAAAAACGGACAGAGATTGGTTACGAAATTATGGAACGCTTGTCAGTTTGTAAAGATACATTTGGAAGCAAATAACATATTGGCTGCAAGCGATAAGCTACAAGCTATAGAACAAAAAACCTTAAGCTTGCAACTTGAAACTTGAAGCCAATTATACCCTACCGATCAACGAATACTCTCTCGTCTCAATGAAACTGTAGCTAAAGTATCCAAAGCCTACGAAAACTATGAAGTCGGTCTGGCAAAGATTGCTTTTGAAGAATTTTTCTGGAAAGATTTTTGTGATAATTACCTCGAATTAATAAAGAATAGATTATATAAACCTGAATTATACTCAAATGGTGAAGAGCTAAAAGCATCAGCACAATATGCTTTATGACAATGTTTTTGGACAATACTTCGTCTCATCGCACCGATTATTCCTCACGTGACGGAAGAACTCTATCAAGATATTTTCAAAACACAATTCGACTACGATTCTCTCCATCTCGCCAGCTTCCCCCTTGTAAGGGGGATTGAGGGGGATCATAGCAATGAAAAAAATGCCAATGCTCTCATCCAACTCATCTCAGAAGTAAGATGATACAAGACAAGTAATAAACTCTCACTTGGTGCAGAATTAGAAAACATAACAATCTCCTGACCACAATCACTTCTTGATGAACTCAAAACATTTGAGATAGATCTTCTCGGTGCAACTAAAACAAACTCACTTGATTATGTTATTGCAGATGAATATAAGATAGATATTAAGTAAAAAAGTTGGTAAACACTTGGCGTCATCCTGCCTCTTAATTGAAATCATTAAACTTGAATCATTAGACAATTTATAATATTTTATTTACACTTCTCCATCTCCCCTCTCTTTCAGGATTAATCCTGGAACAGGTAGAGGGGTTGGGGGCGAGGTTTGACTTATAACTTCCATGAACTATCCACGTCATATAGCTATCATACCTGATGGTAACAGAACTCGAGCCAAAGAAAGGGATTTGCCTGGTATTTTTTGACACAAAGCATGATATGAAAGAGCAAAAGAATTATCGATGTATTCTCTTTGAGAAACTGATACAGAAGTTATAACTTTACGATGAGCAAGTACAGAAAACATACAAGAAAGATCACAAAAAGAACTCGAATATCTCTATGAGATCTATCAAACTATCACAACTGATATGGAAGAATTTTATGATACTCATGGTATAGGAGTAAAATGGATTGGTTCAGAGAAAGGCTTACCACAAAGTCTTATAGATTTTTTTAGAGCACAAGAAAAAAGATTTATTTCTACAAAAGGAAAATATATCATATTGGCAGTAAACTATGGAGGTAGAGATGAAATCATGAGAGGTATTCAAAAATATATTCATGAAAAATGAGTTGAAGAGATTGATAAACTTACAGAAGAAATATTCAGTACTTATATGGATCTATGAGATATGCCTCCGGTAGAATTAGTCATCAGAAGCAAAGGAGAAGTAGCTAAAAGATTATCATGATTTATGTCTCGATGGATATGATATGCTGAACTCTATTTTTTTGAAAAGTATTTTCCTGACTTTACAGTCGATGAATTGAAAGAAAGTCTCGTACGATTTGATAGTATAATAGAACATAGAAATTTCTGAAAATAACATACATAAAGTCAGAAAACTTTCGTTTTTAAACTTGCATATAAAAGGTATCTTTAGTATACTGAGAACTGTTAACTCTTCATTTTTAACTCTACACTTACAATCAATGTTTAACTGGATAATGAACAAAATAGCTGGTGGATATAATGAAAGACAAATAAAACTTATGCTACCGCTTGTACAACAAATTAACAATCTTTGTGATGAATACGATACACTTTCTGATGAACAAATCAAAGAGAAATCATTACAACTGAAAGAAATAATTTCAAAGCTTCCTCTACCAAAAAAAATTAAAGATAAAGAAGGAAATCTGAAATTGGAATCAGAGATCTCTCCACTAGATGAATATCTACCAGAAGCATTTGCGTTGGTTAAACAAGCATGTAAAAGACTTATAGGGACAACCTATCTCGTAAAATGAGTTGAACAAGTATGGAACATGATACCATATGATGTACAACTTGTTTGAGGTATCAATCTTCATAAATGAAAAATCTCAGAAATGAGAACTGGAGAAGGAAAAACTCTTGTAGGTATCTTACCAGCGTATCTCAACGCTTTGACTGGTCGTGGTGTACATATCGTCACTGTTAATGATTACCTTACCTCTCGTGATTCTGATCAGATGAGAATAGTTTTTGAATTTTTGGGATTGTCGGTCGGTTGTGTAACCAAAGCAGTACAACCACATCTCAGAAGAGAAGAATACGCAAAAGATATAACCTACGTGGAAAATAGTGAGTTAGGATTTGATTACCTTAGAGATAATCTTGTCAAATCTCTTGATGAAAGAAATGTGCTTCGAAGACCATTACATTATGCTATTGTCGATGAAGTAGATAGTATTCTTATCGATGAATCAAGGACACCACTGATCATATCAGAACCTGATACTGAACCTACTGAGAAATATGCCTACTATGCACAGATTGTCCCACTTCTCACACCGAGCAAAACGAAGAAAAAAGTCAGTAAGTGATTTTTACATGATATGCTCAATGATGTAAAAAAAGAAAATTCTGACACAGAAAACGAAGGAGATTACCACGTGGACGAAAAGACCAAAACAGTTGCACTCAGTTCTCAAGGTATTGCAAAAATTGAAGAGATACTCAAAGTAGAAAATCTCTATAAAGATCTCGGATATGAAGAGATTCATCATATAGAAAACGCTCTCAAAGCACATGCTTGTTATATCCATGGTAAAGAATACCTTATCAACAATGGTGAGATCCTCATCATAGATGAAAATACAGGACGTGCACAAGTAGGAAGAAGATTTTCTCAAGGTTTACATCAAGCTATTGAAGCGAAAGAACAAGTCACTATCCAAAAAGAATCAAAAACCTTAGCAACTATTACCTATCAAAATTTCTTCAAACTCTACCATAAACTCTCTGGGATGACTGGTACCGCTACGACTGAAGGAGAAGAATTTGATAGTATCTATAATCTTCATGTCCTTGCTATACCGACACACAAAGATGTGATAAGAGTAGATCACAACGATAAAGTATACTTTAATCAACACGCAAAACGAAAATTTGCCGTAGATCAGATTATATTTGCACATGAGATTGGACAACCATTACTCATCGGTACATCATCTATCACGACATCTGAATTTGTAAGTTCACTACTCACCAAAGGAAATATTATCCATTCTGTCCTGAATGCAAAATTTCACGAACAAGAAGCACAAATTATTTCTCGTGCTGGTAAATATGGATCAGTAGTAGTAGCGACAAATATGGCTTGACGTGGTACCGATATCAAATTAGAAGAATGACTCAATGAAAGATTAGCAAAAAACTATGCAATCTGGATAGAAAACATGATATCCTGAAACAACAAAGAAAAGATAAATTTTATGATCAATACATCACTTTACTCAGAAAAAGAATTTAATTACACGATCGATGCACTCCTTTCGTCATTCTGAGCGAAGTGAAACGAAGTCGAAGAATCTCTCCTTACTGAAGACACTATCCTCTCGTCATACAAAACAGAGCAATCTTTTGGAGAATACAAAATCAAAATCAACTTAAACACAAAGAAAAAATTTGCACATGAAATATTCGCAAATATTATCATCTCTCATAAAGAATCAGTTACTTGAGAAGTAATAACAAAAGATTTCCATTATGGTCTTGGAATTATTGGTACAGAAAAACATGAATCGAGAAGAATAGATAACCAATTGCGTGGACGTGCTGGTAGACAAGGTGATCCTGGTATGTCTGTATTTTACGTAGCACTTGATGATAGTATTATGCGTAAAATGGGTGGAGAAAAGATTCAAGGTGTTGCATCACTTTTATTACCAAAAGCAGAATTAGAAAATCTAGAACTCACTCAATCTCAATTCACTAGTTCTATCATCAGAGCACAGAAACAGATGGAAGGGCGACACTTTGGCATAAGAAAGCATCTTTTTGATTATGATAGTGTGATTGACAAACAAAGACATTCTATCTACGCAAGAAGAGATTCTATATTGCATGCACTACATAGCATTTATCATCCAGAACAAGAAAAAAAGACTGAAAGTAATGTAATAGATAGTATCATTAATCTCATTGAACAATCTGTTCAAGATTTTATGAGTACACAACACACCATAGGTACATCTGAAGATGAACTTATTGATCTTATCAATAAAGAATACTGATTACAAATCGAATCATCACATATCAAAAAATCTCTCTATAATGAATCAGCTCAACATATCAGTGCTCATATTATTAGTAAACTCAATGATGCCAAAGAAGTCTTATGAGAAGAAAACTTCACAAGAATATGTGCAAATATTTATCTGAGTATGATTGATAAACATCGAGTAGAACACATCGATGAAATGCAGTATTTGAGAGAAAAAGTTGGTCTCGTATGATATGCACAACTCGATCCTCTTGTAATTTATAAAAAAGAAAGTTATGACAAATATCAAGCTCTCAACAAAATCATCAATCAAAGCACAGTAAATATCATAGCAAATACTGATTTCATTAGTATAGCAGATCAAATCAAAAATCAACAGCAACAACATGATATGCAAATCATACAAGCACAACAAGAAGCTAATGAAGACATCATGCAAAAGCTGAAATCTGCTGCAAACAACACTCCTTTAAAATCCTCCTTAGTAAAGGAGGTGGCGAAGCCGGAGGATTTTCTATCTTCAAACAATGAATTTGAAATAATAGAACTCGACAATCTCCCCTCTTGAACAGACTTCCCCCTTGATAAAGGGCGCACCGCAGGAAGTACTCTTGGGGTAGGACCGAGGGGGATTTGAAGAAAACTCCGCCCCAACGACAAAGTAAACGTGCGTCACGCTGATGGACGTATGGAATTTGATGTAAAATACAAAAAAGTATCTGATGATATCAAAGCTGATAAGTGTCAGATAATTTAAGTAACACTTATTTTCATATTATTATCTCTTTAAATCTTATAATATATCATGAGTTTTTGAATAAAAAAAGTCTTCAATTTGTTTGTTTTTTTGATCATTATTACATTATCATGATGTAATATTATGCAAAATAAAAATATTTCTCCAAACAATACTCAACAAAATTTATCTCTTTCATCAAAAGAAGAAAATACCAGTAAAGATGAATATACAATAATAAAAAATGAGACAATATCGATGGAGACTTTTCTTGAGATAGAAAAGATTTTTAGTTGATCTAAGAACGACATTTTTCCAGTGTGACTCCCTGGCAATCAGTATCTTATTAAAACAAACGATATGTATTTTGAGATGAAGATTATTAATGAAGATTTTAGAAAGACTTATCAAGAATATATTATTATCAACACATGAAATAATAATGATTCATTTATATTTAATACAAATAATAATATAGTACCTTGAATTGATAAAGTAGATATAATACTAAACCTGAATGATGATATCGATACTTTTAATATTAAAGGATATATACTAAAAAATAAAAAATTAATATCAATTGATATCAATAGGTATTCTGGTATTGAAGATACTCATTATGACGAAAATAAAGATATATATAAGTTGTATACATATCCTCTCATAAAAGAATGTCTAGAACAAAAACCAGAAATCTGTACTGATAAATGATGTAACAGTAAAGACATGACATCATGTATATGAGAGAAGATTACAAAAAACGAAACAATAAATGCTCTTGTAACAGACTATGTAACACAAGTATTAAATGTAATAAATAGTTTAGATATATAAAAATAATTTATAATTTAGAATACTCTTGTATAAACTCCTTTCCTCAGAACATCATCTTCCATTTTTGGATCGTCTCCTCTCTCTGAGAGGGGTTTTTGATGACCATCAGGATTTTCTCTCTCCAACATTAAGCAAACATCGATGAGATCCACTTCTGTTGAATGACATGGACATCGGGACAGATATTCTCATCCAAGCGATGAAAGATCGTAAATCTATCTGTATCTTCGGAGATTATGATGTCGATGGTGTAACGTCGAGTTTTCTGATGTATACTCTACTCAGTACTTATATGAAGTATCCCAGAGTAAAAATTATGTATCCTGACAGACTCAAAGACTGATATGGTATGAAAGTACACCATGTCGATACTATCAAAGCTGCTGGTCATGATCTTATCATCACAGTAGATAATGGTATCACCAGCATACAAGAGATGATTCATGCAAAAAACCTATGATTACAAGTTATCATCACTGATCACCATAAAGCACTCGACATTATACCAAATGCTGATGCTATCATCAATCCACAAGTATCATCATGATATGATTTTAAATGATTATGTGGAGCAGGAGTAGTATTGAAATTTACTAGCGCTTTACTTAAAAAAAGTACATTATCTGAAGATATCAGACAATCCATTATGAATCATTTTATACCTATTGTAGCTATTGCTACTGTAGCTGATTGTGTACCACTCTTATGAGAAAATAGAGCTTTGGTGAAAAGATGACTCGCTCAGATGACAAGAAGATCTGATATGTTACCATCTCTCAATGGATTGCTAGATTTTGTGAATATTTCTGGACCGATGAAAAGTTTCCATATAGGATTTATTATCTGACCGAGGATCAATGCAGGAGGAAGATTAGCAACCTGATATGATAGTTTGAAGACGTTACTCTTTACTGGAGAAAAGCAAATAGAATGTCTCAAAAGTCTTGATGAAATTAACGATAGAAGAAAAAAACTACAAGCTGAAGCTTTAGAGATAGCATTATGACAGATAAATATTGATAACAATATTCTTCTTGCTATGGACAAGTCTTTTCATGAAGGTATCGTCGGTATTGTATCTGGTAGAATTACAGAAAAATATAATAAACCATCGATCGTCTTACATATCAGTGAATCAAAAGGAATAGCAGTAGGTAGTCTCAGATGACCAAACTACTTTGATGTCATGACGATGATGCAATGGATACAAGCAGAATCATTCTGACGTTGATCGCAGTCAGATAGTGGTATTTTGATTAAATTTGGTGGACACAAACAAGCCTGAGGTATGAGTCTAAAAATAGCTGATTTGTCATTATTAGAACAACTTCTTCAAGAATATAGTCTCAGAATCAAACCTGAACAAACTAAAAAAACAATCAATGTAGATACCATCATCCATACACATGAACGAAATCAAGAGACTCTATCTCCGCTCGAACATATGGAACCATTTGGAAATAGCAATGAAGAACCATTATTTGTGCTACAAGACACCATCATCAAATCAGTAGAGAAAGTAGGAACAAGATGAAAGTGACATCTCAAAATATCAGTAAATCATGGTGGTAAACATATTGATAGTCTTTATCGATCTAAGGGAGATCTCACAGAAGATTATGTCATATGAGATACGATAGATATTGTTTGAAAAGTAAAATTTGATAATTATAAACAACAATATTATATTGATGGTACATTGCTCACTCCATTATCAGATGATCTCGTGAATGAAGAAGAAAATGATTAATCACCATTTATCTATTTCAAATATAATGAAAAAAAAACATATTGATATATTCTTCAAAACCTTAGAACAGCTCTATCCTGAAAATCGTACTGATTTAATTCGAGAAACTCCTCGACAGCTTCTTATAGCTGTAGTAATGTCTGCTCAAACCACAGACAAACAAGTTAATAAAGTTACAGAAAGATTTTTCAATACAATTAAGACTCCTTATGATACAATTGCCCTGACCGAAGATAAACGATATGAGTATATCAAATGAGTAAATTACGCACCTACAAAAGCAAAAAATCTTTATAAGACAGCACAATTACTAACAAAAGAAGCAAATAATAGATATACCATACCAGATACTTTATCTGAACTTATCAAACTTCATGGAGTAGGAGAAAAGACGGCAAAAGTTATATTGCATGTACTTTATAATACAAATGATATCGCAGTCGATACTCATGTCCATCGTGTCTGTAATAGAATAGGGCTAGTACAAACAAAAGAACCACTTCAGACATCTAAACTTCTTGACAAAGCTATACCAGATAAATACAAGTCTATAGCACATCATACCTTGATCTTTTTCTGACGTTATCACTGTACTGCTCGTAAACCAAAATGCGACACCTGCCCCTTTACTAGTTTCTGTACATACTATAAGACTTTATGAACCTTATAAACTTTATAACCTTCTAACCTCTCTCATGCAAAGCGAAATCATCCTCACTCTTAATGCTCGAATGGCATCTTCATCGTTGCTATCTACTCTGATACCAATGTTGTCAGATATTTTTGTTTTTTCTTATCCTCTCTATCTTATCTATCTCTATTTTTTTACACAAGATACTATGTCACGATGGGAGAAAATATGGCATCGTCATACAGATCGTCAACATAAGTACAATGCTCTCACTATACTCTCTTCATTTGTAGGATCTATCATCATCAATTATATCATCAAAGCTTTTATAGAACAACCAAGACCATATCAAGTCTTAGATCTCGCAATCAATCCTAAGGAATCACTCATTCTGAATAGTATACCATCCGATTCATTTCCATCTGATCATGCAGCAGTCAGTATGACAATAGCTATCTCTACGCTTATTATGTGATATACTACTCATAACAAAAAAATAATCACTATCTGACGAATCTTTCTTGGTTTTGCATTGATTATGGACGTCTCTCGTATCACTATCGGAGTACACCGACCAGTAGATATTATTATGGGAAGTATTATTTGAGCAAGTATTGCTTATCTCATTACAAAACCAGCTGTTAATGAGCGATTAGTAAACAAGACGTACAACTCACTAGTTACTTTTCAAGAGAAGATCTTCTCCAGCTTGAAATGAAAAAGCAAATCAGTATAAAATAATGTTTTAGTTTGTATGATATATATCATGATTATACCATCATTACAGAGATCAGACAGAGACTATGAAAAAATCTATCAAGCATTACTACAAGAATGATCATTTGATGAAATAGAAGCAAAAGAAATCGTGGAATCATTGCAAGGAGTCGATGCATGAGAACCTTGCTATACTGCTGAGGAGATACGAAAATCAATTTATCAATCCAAAGATCTATGATATGCAACAGTATAATGTAATATTTTCTAAAAAATTTAGAAAGAATATTTCACAGATTCATAATTTTATCAAAAAAGATGATAATAGGTATGCAGATGCGGTTATAAATAGTATTTTTTCTCATTGTACAGGATTATTATCCATCATGCCATATATGTGATCAATGATTGATACAGAACGAAACATTAGAAAAACGATAGAGAAATCATTCAATTACAAAATAACGTATATTATACAAGACGAGATAGCAACTATAACTATACTGTCTGTATCAAAACATCATTTCTAAAAAACCTCTTTCGTTAGTGAAGGAGGTTTATTTTTTTATGATTTTTTAGTAGATATTTATGCTGTGGTTATTTTTGGTTTTTCTGTAGGATTTGTAGAAATTCACACCTTATCAGCCCAAGCATTCAAAGCATCCTGTATAGGTTTCTGTTGTGCTTTTGATAGTGATTGTATAGTAAATTCTATAGCTTTCTTTCATTTCGTAAATACATTCATGATTGATTTTTTATCTTTTGTTTGAATTCATGATAATTCTTTCTTCATCTCGACGATAGCTTTATCAATAGTTTCATTTCTTGGATTAATAGTCAATAATTTATCAATAGGGTTAGGAGTTTTTTCATCACCAGATGATTCCAATGCATAGTATCTAAAAAGATCTTCTGTTCCTTGAGCTAATGGATTAGAATCCTTAGGATAGACAAGTTTAGTATCACCAAACACCTTTAAAATATCTTGTGTAGAATTTGTAATTTCTTTAGATTGAGTAGAGACAGATTCTTTTTTAGTAGTATCATCAGTAGAAATAGTTACTGTCTTTTTATATAACTTACCATCTTTATTTTCATACACAATACCATCTGATGGCTGATTATTAAGCATTATATAATCTTTTTTCTTTTCTATAACAACATCATCTACAGCCATCTTACCATCAACAAATTCTGTTCATTGTTGTGGTGTTTCCGTTCCTTTCAATTTACCATTCGTTGTATTGTTATCTTCTTTTGGTTCTCACTTCATATTATAAAGAAAATCATATGCCGCATCTTTTCATTTTTCTACTGCTGTTTCTATATATTTCTTTTGATTTTCAGTACTTAATCATAAAAATATTTCTTTATAATTTATGATTTTTTTCTCATCCAATTTATCTGTTTTTTTTCATGGCTCAACTTTATTGAGTGCATCAATATACGACATTGAACTATTCGGCAATGTTCACCATTTTCTTATATCATTTTTTATAGTAATATAATTTACTTCTATCATTGCATTTTCTTGTTTATCTTCATCTTTTCATAACATAGCGATCAATGTATAGAAAGCTTGCTTAATTTGATCAAACAATGGACTATTAAACAGTGATGTGATAGCTTCAGATATTGATTTTGGTCAGTTTGCAGTATTAATAGTCTTTTTCATTAAATCTTTAATCTCTGGATTAAGCTGTTTAATACCATCTGTTCAGATTTGCAAAGCATCTTTGATCCATTGATTATCTTGAATCGTTTGTTTGAGTGTTAGTTGTTTTCATGTCTTTGCATCTCCAAAAAATGGTGTAAGTTTCTGTTTAATATCTTGACCTTTATCATCTTGTTTTCATGTTGATGCTTCTACAATCTTACCATCTTTCATGATATTAAAACATGGTTTTTTGATGTCTTTAATTTCTCATATCTCAATTGTAGTTCATTGTAAATTTTCTTTTGGTAAAGAAAGTTTTACATATTCTTTGACAATCTTTTCTACTTGTCATCTCTTTTCAGAATTTTGAAAGTCTTTTATAAGTTTATTAAAGCTTTTTTCATCTCTATGAAATATCGTATTTATAGATTTTTTCGCATCATTTGATTCTAATGTTTCAGATTTCAAAAGATCATCATAAGACAATCACTTAATGTCTTTATCTACTATCATTACAAATTGTTTCATAATACTATTTCACTTTTCATCTTTCTTTTCTAATATCGATGTCAACAAAGGTATGAATTCTTTTTTAAAAGTAACTTTTTTACTTTCATCCATTTTAGAATTTTCAAGAATAGATGTGATTTTACTGATAGCATCAGATGTAGGAAGTTCAAGTAATGGTTTATAAAAATTAGCCATTTCATCTAAAAAATCTATATGTCATACATCTATCTTAGCATCAATAATACTTTTACTCAGTTCAATTAATTCTTGTATATTATTTGTTCAAATTAATTTAGACAATTCAGGGAATTCACTATCAAACTGATTTAAAATTACAGTAGTATCTATATCATTAGTTTTATTTTTATTTTCAGTTTTATTTCATTGTTCATTTCATATATTATTATTCTCTTTTTTTGCATTCACTATTTTTATTAATTCAATCTCTTTTTGTGCCAATTGATCTTGTAATCAAGATAATTTTCATGTTAATTTTGTAAAAATATCATTTGCTTTTCTTTTATCTAACACAGATAAAGCTAATTGTCCATCTGAAGCATTCAAAGAAGATGTAAGAAAAATTAGAAAATCTCTATAAGATTGAATATTCTCTTTTTTAGATATTTTTTTTGCTTGATTTTCTACTAAATTTAATAATCTCAAAACTTTATTAGGATTATTAAGGTTCTCTTTTATTTTTTCAAACAGTTCATTTGGATTTTTTTGAGTTGAAAGAGAATCAAGAATCTGTTCTTCTTTTTGCATATTCGCTTGATTCAGATTTACAAGAGAAATTTCTTGATTATTATCTGATAATTCTGGATTGCCCATTGTATTTATACAACAACTAAAATTATATCACTTTATTATACTGAGTTCTATCTCTTTGTCATATTTCATATCCAAAACACATCACTCCAAAGAGACAAAATAATGAAATATGATATAATATTTCTTTCTCTTTCAATTGTTTTCAAGCGAGATTTTGATATACTCAAATCAACTTATAATTTAAAACTTAAAACTTATCATTTCTATGTCTCTCGAATCCTACATCGCATCCAAACTCAATGACGAACAATATGCTGCTGCTATCCATACTGATACTTCTGCATTGATCTTAGCTGGAGCTGGTTCTGGGAAGACGAGAGTACTGACCTATAAGATAGCTTATCTTATGTTTGGTAAACAGATCCCTCTCTCAAATATACTTGCAGTTACCTTCACGAACAAAGCAGCCAAGGAGATGAAAGAGAGACTCACACACCTCGCCAACGACATCGCCGTTCTCCCCTCTTCAAAAAGAGGGGTTGGGGGAGATTTATGAAACAAGATAAACTCTCGAGGTTGATCTCGAATCGGTACCTTCCACTCTATATTCCTTCGTATACTCAAAGAAGATATCAGTCAGACAGCTTTTGGTTTTACCAATACCTTTGGAGTCTATGATACGGACGAAGCATTTTCTCTCATCAAGTCTATCATGAAAGAAGAAAAGACAGATAAGGTAATCACACCCAGAGAAGTAAAATCATATATTTCTAAACTAAAAAATGAATGAATAGACTATGAGATGTATTTCAAAAGAGCCAATACACCACAAGACAATATCGTTGCACAGACCTATAAAAAATATCAAACTCAATTACAAATCGCTAATGCTATGGATTTTGATGATCTCCTCCTCTATCCGTACCTGATGTTTCGTCAATATCCAGACATCCTCAAGAAACGACAACTGCAATTCCAATATCTCCTCGTCGATGAAGCACAAGATACCAACTGGATCCAATTTGAACTGATGAAACAGTTATCAAAAAAAGCTACAAGCGATAAGCCACAAGCGACAAATCATGAAACTTGAAGCTTGAAGCTTGAAGCCAAATGAAATATAACCTTAATCGGAGACGATTTCCAATCTATCTATGGGCGACGTGGTGCCTTGATGGAAAACTTTCTCAATGTAAAACAGATTCGACCTGACATCGAGATATTTAAGCTCCAAATGAATTATCGTTCACGTCCTCATATCGTCCATGCTGGATCAGCGGTAATCAAAAATAATACAAAACAATATGAAAAAACTATCGTCGCCCATAGAGAAGGAAATGACAAGATTGTTATTTTTAATCATAGTGATGCAGAATCCGAGGCACTCAATATTGTAGATTTTATCGCCAAACTCAAAGAACAGAATAACAAAAACTGGTCAGATTTCGCGATTTTATATCGTACCAATGCACAGTCAGGACCATTTGAACAAGTACTGGTACAAGAAGGTATTCCGTATAAGATCTTTGGTGCATTTAGATTTTTTGATCGTAAGGAAGTAAAAGATATCGTATCATATCTGAAATATATTATCAATCCTCGTGATAATGTCGCACTCAAGAGAATCATCAATATTCCTTCTCGTAAACTGGGAGATACAACCATCAAAAAGATAGAAGACACTGCTATCGCACAAGAAGTCAGTATGAGTGAAGTACTCCTCGCTATCGATTCGTTATCCAATGAAATCAACGGACCGACCAGAGACAGACTCAAAGAATTTAATAAACTCATCGACTATATTATACAAAAAAGTGATACTCTGACTCCAGGGTGAGTGATCAAACTTATTATCGGACAAATCCAATATAAAGAACATCTCCTCAAAGAAGAAGGAAATAACCAACAAGCAGCTGATGATAGATATGCCAATATCGGACAACTGATCAATATGGCAGAAAAATATGATGAACATGGTATAGCTGCGATCTCTAAGATCATGGATGAGATATCACTGCTGACTGATGCAGCAGAAAATGCTGATGAGACAGTAGATTCTATCAAACTCATGACTGTCCATTCATCCAAAGGGCTAGAGTTTAAGCACGTCTTCGTGACAGGTATTGAAGAGAATATTTTTCCATTGGGTAACGCAAGATTAGAAGTAAAACTACTCGAAGAAGAACGCAGACTGATGTATGTAGCGATCACGAGAGCACAAGATCATCTGTTCTTGTCCTATGCTGATTCTCGTATGCAACGATGACAGACCATGTACAATCGCCCATCGAGATTTCTCGAAGAGATACCAGAAGAACTTAAAAAAACCTATTCTCTCGCAGAAAACAGATCCATGTCTCGTCCAAAATTTGACGAAGGCGATATGATCAAACATAAATTATTTGGTACGGGAACGATCATCGAGATACGATGAGATCTTGCTATTATCAAATTTCAAAATACTAGCTTTGGTGTCAGAAAAGTACCCTTAAAGTTGGTTGAGGCAATGTAGTCTTTACTATTTTGACTCGCTTACATAATTTAGAGACTTAGTTTAATTCAGGCTGTTATTATTGGCTGTCTTTCTTCATCAAGTCAACCTCATATCGTGAGCGATCAAGTAGTTTTTCAATTATTTGTAAAGTCTTTAGTATAATTCATACCACCAGCAATATTCCTAAAATCAGTCGTCAAGTATGGTGTAACATTAGAAGATTCTCAAATAGATACGGTCTTAGTAAGTCAGGCAGACAATCATCATTCTTTATCATATTCTACATATCATTCTGTCATTCATCACTGTACTCCTCAGACTACTCATACTACAGGAGCCGTTACACCATCATAGTTATTCACTCAAAGATAAGCTCAAGTATATTCCTTATCACTACCATATTTCAAGCCCAAGGCTTTTTGTCCATCATTTTGTTGATACATACCAGAAATCTGTTGACTAGGAATATTTCGTCCAAATAAAGTAGACTTATTATTTAACTCTGTATCTCCGTATTGTATAAATCAAGTACCATAAGTATTAGGGATTGATGTATTGTTATTAGGAGTTGGAAATAGACTATTAGGAGTTGATAATTTAATTCAATTTCAAAAAGCTACTGAAGGATCAATATTGCATAACTTTAATCATAAATCTTTTCAAGCTTGTGCTATTTCTTGATCAGTATATTCGTTATCTTCTTGATTTTCTACGGTATTGGTATCATCCATGGTATATATGATCAAACAGATAAAGTAATAGATATTATAAG
>JFJP01027060.1_pt1 | contig 24420 bp, 18 predicted proteins | sample 431651 | NCBI WGS metagenome assembly JFJP01 (sample SAMN02602958, study PRJNA72255) | Microbial mat metagenome, whole genome shotgun sequencing project. | biome: fresh water; feature: sink hole; material: water; isolation source: purple microbial (photo- and chemosynthetic) mats found in...
ATAATTTATCAAAGTAAACATCGATTTTTTCTGAAGATTCTTTTGTTTTTTCTCGAGCTTTTCAGTGATTTTAGCGAGCAAACAGATTTTCTTTGCATTTTTATCAAATCTATCAAGAATTTCTCTTATTTCTCTTGTTTTTTCTTGAGAAACTGCGTTTTCTAAGCCTAAAAGTGCTTTTTCTTGGATTTTTTTGGCAAAAGTCTCTTTTATTGCGATAAATGTTCTGAAATTTCTCCAATGATGAAATGCTTCTCTTTTTTTCCTTTGATATCCTCTTATGAATTTCTTCAGAAAAATCCCTTTATTTTCTTCAGCTTTTCTATCACAATTCACTTCTTCAAAAAGTAATTTCATTGATTCTTTGAACTTTTCAGTGAAAATCTCATTGAATTCTAATACTTTTCGATTGATTTCTTTGTTTTTCTCATTTTTCGCATAATTTCCCCAATGAAAAAAGCTAAAATTCACTTTTTTCTTCATATTTTCCACAAATTTTATAAAAATTTGATTTTTTCGAGTATTTTCTATCAAGAAAAAGTCCTTTAAACTCAAAAAACTTGTTTTTAAAGGCTTTTCTGTGATTTTTCCTAAAGAAAACAAGAGTTTTTTCATCGGAATCTGCCATTTACCATTATAATTCCTTTGTTTTTTCCATTGAAGGAATGATTTCTTCAGGTTTTGATCGAAATTCCTTTGTATTTTCTCATAAAATCTCAATAAAATCCTTTTTTCATCAGCATTTTGCTCGAATTTCACGATATAATTTCTCAGCAATTTCTCTTGATTTCTTTCTAATTTCTCTTGTATTTTCTCAATAACAAAGCCAAAAATCCGCTTTTTCTCTATAAATTCATGATTTTTCTTCATCCAAACATTAAAATATCTTTCAACACCTTTTTTATTTGTAAAAATCAGCTTTTTCAATAAAAATTTCTGTTTTTGCCAGTCTTTTATTTCAAAAAAAACCTCGAAATTCTCTTTGATTTTTTCGTCAATTTCTTCAAAAAATCTCAAAAAACCTTTGTTTTTTTCTTGGTTTTTACTGACAAAAGCATTAATTTTCCAGCTTAAAAGCCTGGTTTTTTCTTTATTTATCATGTTTTTCAATATATTTTTCATATGAAAAGCCTTAAGAAAAGAACCTTCATCGCCAAAAGACTTCATTTTATCGAAAATTTGACCTATTTGTCTTATTGACAATTTCCTTGTGTTTTTTATCAGTTTTTCAGCTTTTTTACTGAGAAAATCAGAGTTTTTATCAGAATAAATCTGGAGTTTTTTGAAAGATTCTCGTGTTTTGTTATAGAGATTTTTGCTTAAAACCTCAAAAATCTTCGAAAATTGGTTTTTTTTTGAAAAATTTCTTTTGAAAATTTGTAAAATTGCAATTTTTTCTCGAAAATCGTTATTTTTTATCATTTTTTCGAATCTCTCGATAGATTTCTCTTGTTTTTTCAGCTCTTTTAGCTCTAAAACGAAGATTTCTTTTGTGTTATTTTCAATAATTTTCTGATTTTCTTCAAAAAACATGAGAATTTTCTGAATTTTCATTTGATTTTTCTCAATTTCCCCGTTTATTTTCCATTTTCGAAGATTTCCCTTTATAAATTCATTGAATTTCGTGATAAAAAGCTCTATTTTTGAGTTTTTTATAGAAATTGCTATTATTCTTTGATTTTTTAAAGAATCGAATGAGTTTTTCATTGAAAAATGGCTTAATTTCTCAATATTATTCAAGAATTTCAAAGCGGAAAAAGCTATTTTCTCTTGAATAAAACTGTGAATTTCATTGAATTTTCTCGCTTTTTCAAGATTATTCAGCGATTTCCAATGTGAAAAATAGAGAAAAATCTTCATATTAAGCTTATTTCTGAGATTTTGTAAGCAATTTCTCATAATTTCAGCATATTTATCTTTATTTACAAAGATTTCTCCATATAAATCTTTTATTTTCTCATTAAGAATATCGTAAAAAATGTTTATTTTCTTGATTTTATCGAAATTCCTTTGAAATTTCTCAAAATTCTTCCATTTTATAAAGAAATCTCTCAAAAAACAAGCGTTTTTTCGATTTCCAGACTTTAAAACACGATATTTTCTCTTAGAACCTTCATTAATCTCGCCTTTTATATGATTTATCACCTGAAAATTTCTTAATTTCAACAGTTTTCCGATAGATTTTTCTAATTTTATCACCGAATACAAAGAAAAATCTCTTTTATCCCCTTTTATCCTTAAAAACCCGCATTTTAAAGTTTTATTTACTAATTTTTCGATTAGTTTCTTTAGAATTTTCAGTCTTTTTGCTTGTAAATTGAATTTCCAAAGGATTTTCTTCTGTATTTTTCTTTCATTTTTCTTCGAAAATGTATCAAATAATAAAATTTTTACAGCTTTTATAGGGTTTTTTGAAAAATTTCTTCGCATTTCCCCATACCAATACAAGAAAGCCTCTTTTAATTTTTGTTTATTATTTTCAATAAAACGTTTTATCAGCCTTTTCTTCAGTTTTTCCTTTATAGATTTCTTGAAAAACTGTTGAATTTCTTCAGAAAATTTGTGATTAAAAGCTTCAAAAAACCTGAGAATTCCTTGTGATTTTTGCGAATTTCTCATTAAAATTGTTTTTTTAAGCCAAAAAGCGATTTTTCTTTTGAGATTTTCTTGAAAAACCTTTAGAATTTTCTCAGAAATCGCTTTTTTTCTCTCATTTGCGATTTTCGTATTGTTTCTTAATTGCTGGAAGGTTTTGGAGGAATTCTTGCTAAAAATCAAGGAAATTGTTGATAAAAACTTTAAAGAAGGGAGAAAAATGGCTTTAGAATTCGAATTTTCATTGCGAAAATGGGAGAAAAACATCATAGGAAGACTTTTATCTTTTTCTTCTGGTTTTTTATCAAGAATTTTGTAGAGTTTTTCTAATGAGGTTTTTTCTTTGTAATTATCATAAAATTTGTGAAGGATTTTCTTCACTAATAACATTTTCTGCGAATTTATGTAGTTTTCTAAGTATTTTATCGAGTTTTTTCTCTGTAAATTCAGAATTTCTGTTGAATTCTTAGAATAGTTCACGAATTTTCTCCATTTTTCCATTGTTTTTCTGAGAGAAAACTCGATATTTTTTATCATTTTCTCAAGAATTTCGGCTTTTAGCTCATTTTCTCTGGGATCAAACAGCGATTTGATGTTATTTCCTATAGAAATATTGATATTTTCATTGAATTTCTTCATTAATTTGACTTTTCTTAGCGTTTTTTCCAATAATTTCTGCGAAGTAACGTAATTTGCCCATAAATTAAAAGCCTGATTGCTTTGATTTATCGTCTTATCAAACAGTAATTTCAATGCAAAAAGCTTTGAATTCTTTGCCTTTTGATGTAGATTTATCAGTGAATCAAACGTGAATTTGCAGTTTTTATGAACAATTTTCTTTAAAAAATTCAATAATTTATCACTTTTTTTCTCGTTTTCTTCAGGGGCGTTTTTCCACAAAATGAAAAAACTGAATAATTTCCCATAAGTACTTCTTTGTAGTATTCCAAAGAAGGTTTTCTTCGAATTTCTCTCTATTTTCGCTGATTTCCATAAGGAAATTGCTGAATTTAACAGCTTATTCTCTTTATTAATTATCAATTTTCTTAAAATTTTCTGAAGAATTTGAAAGGTTTTTTTGCGGTTTTTGTCGTAATCTGAATTGATTTTTCGATGGAAAAGGAGTCTTTGAAAAGCCAGTTCTTTATACGCTTTTTGCTTAGAAAACAGTGAAATACACAGTTTTATCGCTCCAACGAGTTTTTTCTTCGGGAAAATATCTGTTTTTGAGGTATATTTCTTCTTTTCTGGTCCTAATAAAGATTTAAATCTGAAATATACTGTTAAAAAGCTGATTTTCGAGGTTAAAGCAAATCTTTTTTTAGAAAGAAAATTGAGTTATATTTTGTTTTTTATAATAAAAATAACCGATCCATTGTGTTTTTTATCAGATTTTTATTAGATTTCACTTTCCATCGTAAAAAGCTCGTTTTTAATGAAAGATTTGACTCATTGCGAGAAAAAGACAAAAGAATCTTGCCTTTTACCTTATTTGTAAGGTTTTTTCGAGCGATTTTCTTCACTATTACGTTGCCTCTCCATTTGAAAAAAGAGTTTCTAAGGGAATTTCGCAGTTTTTGATGGTAAATTCGCAGAATTTTCCTCAAATTCATCTTAAAATTACTGAGTTTTATCTTCAAAAAAGCATTGAGTTTCTTTTTTAAAAGGAAATGTGATAAAATCTCCACGAATTTCTCTTGATTTCTTGCATTTTCTTTGTTTTTCAGGCTTTTTCGCAAATAATTATCAAGAAGTCTCTTATAAGCAAAATATTGCAGTTTTCTTTGGTATTTTTCAAATAAAAAGCAGCATTTTTGGAATCGAAAACCCCAATTTCTTATTATCTTTTGTTTAAAATCGTTATAATAACGTGTTTTTCGGGTTTTAATGATCTTTTCTAATGAGAAACTTAAGCTCCAAAACAAAGAAATTTGGCTTTTTGCTTGAGAACTCGCTTGTTTCACTCTAAAAATTGAGAAATATCCTCGAATTTTCTTTATTAGGCAATTTCTTAATAAAATCGCTGAGTTTTTCGATTGTTTTTTAAAGGAAAAAACTCTTAGAAAAGCATTTCTTAGGAGTTTTTTCTGTGAATTTATTTGAAAATTGCTTATTTTAACAGAAAAAGTGAGGATTTTTGAGAAATATTCGATTTTTCTCTTAAAATGAAGATTTTTCCAACTGAATAATAGGGATTTTGCTTGGGAATGTATATTTTCTGATGTATTTAAAAGGTTATAACAAAAGAATTTCAGTTTATTTCTTTTGGATTTATGGAATTTCAGGAATTGTGTTTTCATTTTTGTGAAGCTTTTTAAAGAAAAAAAAGGATTTTAGGCTATTTTCAATAAAAATTCAACACATTTTTATTGAAGAAGGAGGTAATTCTGCTTCTAATAGGGTATTTTCTTTGTTTTTTTCTTCAAAAAACCTGGAAAAAATCAGTTTTTTTCTGTTGTTTTGCTGCTTTTCGAAGTAATTCGAAAGTTGATAAAAGCCTTTTATGCGTTTTTGAGTGAAAATCGACAGATCTTCTGCTCCTAACTAATAAAATATTGAAGATTTCTCGTATTTTCTGCCAAAAAAACCTTTAAAATTTCTTCTTTTATTTGAAGAGAACGAGTGACATTATAGATCTTTTGAGCAAGTTTTTTCTCGATTATTGAGCTTTTTGTGATTAAAATAAGAAAAAACGCAAATTTAAAAAGAAAAAATAAGGAATTTATGAAAAAAAAGGATATTTATAAAGAAAAAAGGGAAATTTATCATAAAAATTACTTGATTTCGGTTTTTGTTTCAGATAGAAAAAAATTAAGCAAATTTTTGTGTAAAAGCTGCTTTCCTTTCTCGATCTTTTTTTACAAAGAAATTGAGCGTTTTTTTTCAATAAAATTTAGATTTTTTATCAGACCTTTTCACGATTTGAATCGTTTTTTAGGATCATATCCAAATTTCCCTCTAATTCTGAGATCGAAGATAAGCTAATAATGATTCAGTGAGCTTTTTAAAGAGAATGGGGGATTTTTGGCTTTACTTCGATTGCATTTTTCTTTTGGGGGGTTTAAAGTTTGAAAATTAAATAAAATTCAAATAAAATTTGAAAAAACTCCAATTTTTTTCAAATTTATTGATTTTTCTTTATTTGAAATAAATAAATTTAATTTTTTTAATTATCAATTCAATATAAAGTTTGAAAAATGAAAAGAATATGTCTTCATTGTTTCATTAAAATACAACAATTTTAATATAAATATAATGAATAAAATAATTCATCGAATAAAAAACTGAAAAATTCATAATTTTTCACCTACCTAATTAAATTTTTTTCTACAAATAAAATAAATTCCCAATTTTTTTAAAAAACCCAGATAATTAATTAATCAAGCAATTCCAATGGCCCATAATCTCGAATCAAATCCCGAAATCAACAAATTAAAGCCCTATCTCGCTTTGGCAAAGGAATACGAGCCATTTTTCCCCATATCGACTTATTATCTCAAGGAATACACAGTGAACAAATTAATGGCTTTTTACAAGAAGCTAAAATCTGAAGGAAATGACGATGCGATCATAAAGCAGACCTTAAACGTCTGGATCGGTGAAATCGAGCAAATGAAGCAGAAATATGGTGATTTGTTGCAAAATAAGAAGGAAAATCTAAAAGAAATCGAGCTTTTCACGATGAATGTGTTTTTAAAGGCTGATGATGATGAAAGAGCGAATAACTTCACTATTGAAACGATGAAAGCTTTTCAAGCTACTTCTAAATTATTCGAGGTTTTGAATTATTTAGGAGAGCCATCAGAGGATTTCGCTCAGAAAAGTTCTTTAAAATACCTATAAATTCTCAATTTTTTCTTTAGAAAAATACGCTATGGCGAAAGCGATTGAAATCAATAGAAAATTGAAAAATCCAGAGCTTTATCAGCCAAAGCCAAAAGAAGAAACAAGTATTATTAGTTAAATTTCTTCGAATTTATTGTATTTTTTAAAAGAAATGGATGAAGAATTCCCGAAAAATAACGATGAAAACCAGCAGAATTTCATGAATCATTTGTCAAAAAACGATCCTTTTCAAGAGGGGAATCCAGATAAGGAATCTGTTGATAGAATCCTGAAATTTGTGACTAATAATAAGCCTATGTTTGAGAAATACGGTATTACAAAGCTATTAGAGAAATCTCCAATAAATCCCAATATAAGCAATTTTAACAATAATTTACCGATAAATGTGAGCAATAATCTTCCAATTCCTAATAAAAACGAAACAAATAGTAACAATTTAGTGATAAAATCGGCAATGAGAGGAGATAAGGAAATGTTATCTGTGCTGGCTGGTAAGAAGATCAGTCAAGTGGCAATGAGAGATAGAATTCAGAAAGATTGCCAAAGCGTGATCACTGATATCAATTCGAATAGGATAAACCAAGCGAAAATAGGCATTGAGAATGTTTTGAAAATGGTGAGAGAATTGAAATTTTAAGCAGAAAACACCATTAATTAAGTTTTAAATTTCAATGTAAAAAAAAGAAAAAATATTGATGAATTAATCTAAATAATTAATTTTTAATGAAGAATAAAAGAAAAAATTTAATTTTTTAAAGAGAGTTTTATATATATAAAACTGCAAAAGAAATAATACATGTCAAAAGTGTCGAAATCGCAGCCAAAACTCAGTATTAACCTTCCGAATACCTCTCTTCTTTCTCAAAAGGAAAAGCGGAATTTTTTGAATCTCCTCCAAACGACAGATCGTTGCTCCACAAAAGTAACTGATTTTCTTAAAAACCCCCTCTTTTAATAAAAATAGTCTTCGAAACTGCCTAATTTAAAGCTTTTTGAGACAAATTCCCCTTCTTTGACTTCTCAAAATCTAGCTAAGTCCCTTTACGATAATAAAAGAAATGATTATGAAACTTATAAGAAATATGAGCCAAAAATCACAGTTTCTAGCAGTAAAAAGCAGTCATATAGTGAATTTCTCCATGTAACAGATGTGAAAAAACTGATAAAAACTCCACAAACCAATCATTCTATCAGTAAAATGGAAGACGTTTTTGCGAAAACTGATAGAGAAAATGAAAGGGATTTGTTTGAGAAGCGTTTAAAAGAGAAATTTTTAAAAGTTTTATCAAATAAAAAAGGGGGTTCTGATTATGATTTTAATGATATAAACTTAGAAAATGCCATAAATCATAGTTTAGCATTAGGAGTCATTTTATTAGAGAAATTCCTGAATAAATGCATCATTTTCCAAGAGGAAGAGCTTTTGTTTAATAATATTTATGAGATAAATCAGCATATTAATGACATTTTGATGGAATTTCAGAGGATTTATAATGGTTTAATAGAAGAAAAACGAGATTTTATCAGTAAAAACGAGATTTTATCAGAGAATATAAAGGTTTTATTAATTGAAAAAGAAAGGAATTTTGATAAAAAGAGCGATAATTTCGTTTCTTATAAGAATTTATTCAAGAATTCATCAGAATTTTCTTCGAATTCTACTCAACAAATAGATTTTCTTCAGAATAAGTTCAATTTTGAAAAAAACAAGCTTTTATCAGAAAACGAGCAATTGAAGTCTTTATTGATAAAAAGTGAAAAAGAACAGAAAAATGAGAATTTACAAAAGGAATTAAAGGTTTCTTTAGAGCAATCATCGCAAATTATCAAGCAAATCACAGAAGAAAACCTATTCCTTTCCAATAAAATCATCAATATAGAGTTCGTAAATCAAAGTCAAAAGAATTCCCTTCGAATTTATGAACAAGACCTCAAATTACTCAAAGAAGAGCTCATTAAAATCACCAAATTCAAAGAAAATGCCGAATTTTCGCTTGAAAATTGTAAAGAAAAAGCCGAAATAAACAGAGAAATAGCGAAAATGCAATATGAGGAAATATTGGTGATAAAGAGGAATTTCCTTGATAAAATGGAAATTATCAATAAAGTCAAAGAGAATTACTTCTCGATTCAGAGTAAATTGGTTTCAATGACCCAAATGAAGGAATATCCCAAATACGAAGATTTCCAGAATAATTTCGACCTTTTATCAGAAATCAACAGTCATTTTAACAATTCTAAGCATTTCGCAAAAAATATGATAAAATCTCCTCATAATTCTCATAAGAAAAGTGCAGATTCTTTGATTTCTACAGAAAACATCATTTTTGATGAGAAAATCCCAGAAAACACTCAAGAAACGAAGAAAACAAAAGAAAATGCTGATTTAATTCACAGCATAGATCTCACGAAATTCTCATATTATAAGCCAAGTTTCTTCAGTTTAATCGAGTCAAAATACAAACAATTTGACATAATCGGTTCAAAATCAAAGAAACCTAATGTTTTCGATTTGATAACCGACACAATGAATCGCAGTAAAGAAGCAGCTTCTGAAGACCTGGTTTTTCCTTCCCATTTTATCGCAATAATCCGAGGAATTCTCGATTCGAAATGGAATGAATTCATGTATTATGAGAATTCTCATTATTATAGCAAATTTCCCGATTTTTGCTATTCTTGGCTTGGTAAATTTGAGATAAATCCAGAAAGTCGGAGTGTTATACCTAGTAATAACCAAGATCCTGATGAAGACCGTTGTCAATTTCTGAAGCATTTGATACATCCTGTTATTGATAAACATTGGGAAAGTATCACTTTTCGCGATTTTTTAGAGGAGAAAAGTTCTTTAGATGAGGTTTATTTCTATTTATATTGCAGGTTTCTGATGTTTAAAAGTCCACAATTAGAGCATTCGCAAGGAAAATACTGTTTTATTCATTATGTGAATCTCGATATCGTCAACGAACTCATTGAGGTGATATTCAAGAGTTTTGATGAAGAAACGGTCAATTTCTTGAAAAAGAAGTTGAAATCTAAAGCGAAAATCAAGCCAAATAGCGTCTTAATCGACTCAGGCTTTGTTCTTCGAATTTTTCTCGAATATTATCGATTAGAGCGAAAACATCGATTTAAGCTTCTACAAGAACTATTTCTGATTAAAGCTCAGAACAAAATGTACATTAAATATGAAGAATTCAAACAAATTGTCGATTCCTTTCAAACAGAAAGCTCAGATCTCGAAAAAGCTCAATTATTTCGAGAATGTTACAATGTTGGCCACGGAAAAATTGATATAGAAATCATTTTTCTGGTTTTTTCTGAGAATAATTTCTTCATTAAAACAGTGAAAACTCGTTTAGGAAATCATCCAATATATAGAAAAACAGGTTTAGCTCATAATGAAACGGAATTTTTCCCGCCTTCTTCTGATCCGAATATCAATAAGATTCTGAATGATTTCTTGAATTTAGAGCCAAAAATATCAGAAATTCTAACAATTGCTGGTTCTATGGGTTTAGAACATTTGTATTTAGAGATTCAAAACTATAACAATATCTTCAAAAAACAGCTTTCTTCTGATAATTCAGAACTGCATGGAAAAACAGTGCTTTATACTTATTTCAGATTTCATGAGCTTTTGATGAGTATTAGGAATTATGAGATATATCTCAAAACTTCACAAAAAGTTATAAAAGATGAAGAAATCTTGAAAACTGAGCTGTTTTTCTTTGAAAATGTTTACAATTGCATATTCAAGATAAAAAATAAACAAGTGATTCATGAGTTCGAAATGAATGCCAATGCAAGAAAAATACAGAAATGGGTGCAATATCGCTTTTCTCGATGGTTGAAGCTCTTATACACTATGTTCAAGGTCCAAATTCATCACAAGAAAATTAATAGTATGCATTCCAATCATTCAAATTCTAAAATTTTGAATAAAGAGAAAAAAAATTAAATTTAAATTGTCTTTATGATAAAATTCCTAATTTTTTTTCAGTTTAAAAAAATATTATATTTTCAATTTTTTCAATAAATTTAAGTTAATCCAAATTTGCAATCCCGAGCAATATGTCCAGGCATCTGACAAACATAACATAATTCCGGTTGATCTTTTGTCAAAGATCTTTCTTCTGCAGATACATGATATTGATAACTTCTTTGTTTTCTGAATTTTGAGTAAATCTTTTCATTTTCATTTTCATTAAAAGAAAAAAAAATTTATAAGGAAATTAAAAAAATAAAATAAACATCAGCTTCTGTTGGAACTTGCCCCAAACCTTGTCTTTCTTCAGTGTTATGGAAGCCAGAACCGTACATTTGTCCGTCATTTCTCATTCTGCTTTCCATATTCATATTGTCCAAATTACCATCATCATTTCCTTATTAATTAATAGTTTTTATATAGAGTTTATTTAGATTTTTTTTACTATCTGAATATAAATCTTCAATCTCCCGTTGAATGTCTCTCCTTTTGAAAGCTTCAAACTTTTCTTTCCTGTCGAATTTATATTATTTTTAAAAAAAATTAAAAAAAATAGTACTGGTTTTTAGCATCATAAGAGTTTTTCTCTTTTTCTCTAATTATTTTTTTTAAGAGAGTTCTAATTAAAGAATTTTTTACTTTTCTTTTTCCCTTTTTCTTCTTAATTTTCTCTCATATTCTCGCTCTTCATCCATGAATTTATAAAATTGATCAACTTTCGCTTTGATGACGTCTGATGTCTCTGAAAATCTATCATAATAAGAAACAGGAGGAATTGTATTAATGTCCAAAGGGGTGAATTTTTGCTGTTGCATCAAATTTAAATTTAAATTATTCCCCCTATTTCCCTTTGAAAATTTATTTAAATTGTAAATTATGAATATATCATATAAATTTCACATTTATTTGTTGCTGTTTGATCATATCTGCCATTATTCCAATAGGTATTTCATCAACAGATGTATAGGCTTTAATTTGATCTTAAAAACTTGATAAATTAACAATAGAGGGAAAAAAATACTGATGATTTGTTGCTGTTTGGAATAAAGTGAGTAATTTGCATATTGCGTGTTGGCTGTTTCTTTTTGGTTTAAAAGAAAACAAAATAAATAAAACTACCATTTTTATTTTGAGCGTTTGCTGATGTGATTTGTGAATTTGCTATCATGTAATTTCCCACTTCGTTCTTTATTAAATTATTCGTGGCTTGCATATTTGTGTTTTGGATCATCATATTTTTCAATAATGGATTATTCATATAATTGTTATTATTGATCTTTCAAAATTAAATAAAAATTCATCATAAATAATGAATAAATTGTATTTACCGTGCTCATTTGATTCAGAATATTTGGCATAACTATAGGGTTATTAGCAAACTGTTGATTATAACAGGCAGCATAATTTTTATTTAACGACATATTTGACATCAAAGGTTGTTGTTGAGTATTTGTCATTAAAGGTTGTTGTTGAGGTTGAGGGTATCCTTGTCCTTGTGTATAAATCGGTCGGTTATTATTGTCTGATCGATTATTGTTTTCATTTTGGACCACAGCTGAATCACTCCATCTGTTTTTTTTTTTTATAGGTTGGTTGCCATTGTTTGAATTATAAACATTTTGTGAAGGTATTGTTGATGAAGGAACATTATTTTTGCTATTGTTTGAATTATAAATGTTTTGCGAAGGTATTAATATTGAAGGAACATTATTATTATTTAAGCCAGGATTATTGTTTGCAAAATTATTGGTATTTACTAAATTATTATTTGCATTTGCATACATGTTCATGTTATTGTTTGGGATCATCAGCATTTGATTTGGATTGGATTTCGCAATATAAGGGAGATTTGCAATATTTTCGATTTTTGGAGTTTCTAAGTCCATTCTCATTTGAGCAGGCTTCTTTTTTTTGTTTATTATCTCGTAGAAATCAAATTTCTTGGTGTTTGACTCTGGAGTTTTAAGCCATTCCAAATAGGTTTTGTAATAAACATGATAAGGATTCTCTTGGAAAAGAAACCCGAAATTTTCATCGTGAGCGGATTTACTTTTCAAGAGATATTCTTCATGTTCACTGCCATTTTCCAATAAAAATTGGCAAGTTTTTTCAATTATGGCCTTGACCTTATCCGATATTATTAAATCTAAATACACTATCCAAAAATCCAACTTATTTTAATAAACAGGCGAAAAATGAATTTTTTTATTTACATTGGCTCATATGTCTCTATTTTTTTCTTCCAAATGTTTTTTTTAATTTTAATATAAATTTTTTTTATAATTAAAAAATAAAGAATAAATTAAAAATATTTTTTTCTTTCGAAATTTATTAAAATTTCTATCATCAATGAAAGGAATTTTTTAAATTTTTTCAAATTAAAATCACCATTTAATATCTTTAATTTCTTTCCATTCATCACTCAATAAGAACAATTTCCGATGGTTATTTTTTTTGAATTGAAGGAAATAGAGCTCATCCTCAATAATTATTGGTGGGCATAACTCCAGAGCATCCTTTGTTGGCAAGTTCAAAAAATTGAAATTTTCAATCTCATAAAAAAATTCCATTTCTTTTTTGGTTTCATTTAGAAAACTCACCATTATTTCATTTTCTTTCTTTTTTACTTCGACCTCTTTTATTTTCAGACAGAAGATTTTATTAGACCCTTCATAATAAATATTAATTCCTCCCATTATGATGATTTCATGCTCATTTATTTGCATAGTCAATGAATTTCTTAATAAAGTAAAACCTTCATTTAAGCTCTTATCCACTGAGTATTTTATCACAAACCATCTATCTTTTCTGATATCATATTTCTCTATTGTCTGACATAAAGTCAAAGTCTGCAATTGTCCTCCAAATTTAAATAAAGCATTGTTTCCAAAAGAACAAATCGACAAATCAGTGATAGCTTCATTCATTTGAGCTACTTTACTCCATAAATTCGTTAAAACATCATAACATTCTGAGCTTTTGGTTATTTCATTATCTAAATATCCTCCAGCAACATAAATCATATTATTAAGAGCTGCTATTCCAAAGCTTCTTCTCTCTAAATTGCTTATCATGTTATCTTTTTGTTCAAGTTCCTTTGTATCTGGGTTATACGAATAAACATTATTGGTGTTTTTCCCTCCTAAAAGAAAAATCAAGGTTTTATCTTTGATTTTAACCGCAATGGTTCTATGTTCAACAGGAATGATGAAATCAACGTTTAAATCTTCAATCTCATAGAAAACCTGATTTTTATCCTGAATATTTACGAAAAGCATCTTTTGATATAATTCAGGAAAACAATGAAGGAATTTCACTCGCTTTTCAGGTTCTCCCTGTGGCAATTTGATCATTGAATTCATTTTTTTTTTGAATTTTGCATTGCCTAAACCACCATCTTCAGTCCCTTTCAGCTTTATAATCCTCAGGATTTCATCATGAATCATTTGAAAATTTGGTCTTTTGTCTTTTTCCTTCGTAAGCATCACTTTGATAATATTGAGGAATTCTCGACCATATCTTTTTTCTATCGAGCTAAATGTCTCATTATTGATGACTTTAACTTCATTGAATTTAACATCATCGTAAAGAATGCCAATAAGCATCATTAACACACCAAAGGCATATACACGATCTTTATTGTCTTCTTCATTCTCTTTTTCTCTTTTTAATTTCGAACTTGGTGAATATTTTTCTTCTTCTTCAGAAAATATTCTCTTTTTATTTTGTGGGGAGATTGATAAGTTTGTTGAGGGAGATTTCTCAGTTAATTTTTTTAATTGTTTGCTCATGAGATTGCTCTTTTTTTTCGATTCACTATCCTCAACGAAATTATCCTCTGCTTTTCTCCCTTTTCTTTGAGGAGAATGCAATTTAGGCTCTTTAACCAATCTTATTTCTCGAGATTCATTGGTTTTTCTTAAAATTTCATTGATTTGAGCGGAGGTAATTTTCTCTTTTTCTTGATTTTTTTCGAAAAAATTGTTGGTGTTTATGGTTAAATGAGAGAAAGTTGCTTTTTTGCTGATATCTTTGGACATTTCTTCAGTGATTGATGCTAAAAAAATATGGGGAATGTATCGAATTTTGTTATTCGAAATCACTAAATTTTCTTGTTTAAGTGGGTTTAAGGATATGTGAAAACTTTCTGCATATTGAAATGCAGAAGCTAAATCTCTTGTTAATTTATACATATCTCTTTCAAAAAAAAACATTTTGCTTTGGCTTCTCTGAATCAGCCAATTCTTCATATCCTTATCAAAATGATCAGTTACGAAGTAAAATTTATAGATTTTTTCATTCCCCTTCAAAACGAATTCACAAGACCAATAGTAAATTTTTAAGATATTAGGATGGTCTATTTTATTATATTTTGCGACAGAACTAGACATTTGTAAATAAACTTCTTGGTCGGAGATCAAATATTCAATCACACAAAACGGCTGATAAACATCATAAAATGAAGCTTCGTAAATGTTTATTTTTTCTGATTGAAACACTGCTTTTGGCAAATCTAAGTTGTGAAACAGTTTATCGACTGGCATAAACATTTTTTCAAAAGTAATTTTGCTAAAAAAAAAAAAACACAAAACAAAAAATTAAAAAAAAGAAAAAAAAATTAGCTTATAATTATTTTACTTGGAGCACACCAAAATTTCATATGAATATTCCTTCATCTATTTTAAACTCATATTTATTTAGAAATTTTTTAAATGTCGTCTTCCTCCCTCTTAGATAATTCCAAAAGGAATCTTTCTTTGTCCGTCGAAATTTGTAGGGAAAAAGATCGTTCCGATACAACTGTTCAATTTTTTAAGGTTACAAAAAACAAAATAGAATTTTAAGCTTCAATAAAAAATTAAGGATAGTGAGAGAAAATTAAAAGATGAAAATGAAAAAGAGAGAAAATCTATAGAAGAACAACTAGAGAAAGCAGCTAATTTAATTGAATTCCTCACAAACAAGGTATTTTTAATTCTTCCCATTTTGATTTTCATGATAAAAATAAAAGGTAAAATCCAGTGAAGGGAATGAAAAACGATATAAAAATAAAATCAACTATTTAGAGTTTGTTTTTTTCATTTATTCGGTAAGTTCCCTCATTTTTTTGTTTTATAGAAAAGAAATGAAAAAACTTCGAGAAGAAAACGAAGAACTTAAACTCAAACCACCTCAAGAAAAATTTGACACCCTTGATGGTAATATATCAATTCTTAGCAAAAATAGCCAAAAAACTAATGCAACTTTTTGCTTTGATAATTTGGCCACACCAAAAAACGTTCTCAAAGACTTTGGGTTTGAGACTTTTGGAAAACAATCATTATATAATGAAATTCGAGCCAAAGTAATTTCCAGAATGAATTCGAAAAAATCACCTTTGAGAAAAAATTCTGTTATAAATACACCAATGAAAAGTCCAAAAAACTCAAGACCATTTGTTCTAAAAGAGAAAGATGAAAATGAATTGCTAATTAAAAAAATTAAGTACAACTGAGAATTAATGTATTTTTTATTAATTAATTAAAAAAAAGGCTAAATTCAAAGCTTATAGATGATGAAATTAAAAATAACTGTTATGTAAATCTCAATAAAGATTTAAAGGAGATTGTTAATTTAGTTGAAAACTTCAGTGAAAAAATTCCAAATAGCTTGAAAGAGTCTGGAAAATTGATTAAAGAAACTAGTTTAAAAGATGAGAAAATTTTAATTCAAGAGGAAGTTGATAATTTTTATTTTTTTAAATGATTTTTTGGGATAGATTATCAAAAACTTTCAAGATTTTATCGAAAAAAATTGGAACTTTGATGAGTTCAAATTGAAAAATCTTTTGCAAGAAAGTGGTGGTTTTTTTATTGTTTTTAAAAAACTTATAAAACTCAAGAAAAAGAAGAGAATTGGTGGAGAGACACAAAAGAAAACCTTTTGGTAATATCAAATTTATAATCTTTGTAAAAAAAATTCAAAAGTTCTTCAAAGAATGTCTGAGAGAAATTCAAAAATATTATATAAAAGACTTTCAATTTCTAAGAAACTTAAGTTCGTCCTGCATATCTTTTTTTGCTGTCGATGGGAAAACTCTATTGAAAAATTATGATAATTCTTATTTGGCTCTAGATTTTTCACGCTTAGCAAGCTACAAAGAAAATATTTTAATACAGTTTAAAAAAAAAGAAGCAGCCAAAATTTGTTTTTTATCATTACTCAAAGGTTTTTTTTTTTTGGATAAATATGAAAATTAAAAGATTTTTTTAATTTTATAACCATAGAAATTTTTGATGATTGCTCAAAATTATTTTCCCCTGATGATTCAAAGAGTGAAAACAATTTATTTTATAATGTAAATCAAGTTGATGCCAAAAACCTTCTAAAAACCTTGAAAAAACTGATTGAGGATGAAAGAAAAGCTGAAATGGATATTATTCTTGACCATCTAAAAAGTTAATTTGTTATAAAATTCAACATATTTGAATTATTTTATTTTATTCTAAGTCAAAAAAAAAGAATCAATTGAAAATCTGATGACTCAATTCATAATGGTAACATTCATTTTTTTCATTATTTTTAATTTTTTTTGTTTAGAATGACGTTGGTAGAATGCTGAATTGTTATAAAATTTTAAATAAGATCCCGATTTCATTGGAGAATATTGAAATGTTTGGAAAATTTATTGAGGATATTAATGAGTTTCATTCATCATCAATTCATCTTTTAACCTCAAAGTTAACGAAGGATCAGAAATTAAATATAGATCTTTTCGATTCATTTGCCAATTCTCAGATGAAATTCTTGATGAATTTTAGCACAAAGATGTTTTTGATTATATTGAAAATTAAGTGGCTGGCCTTTAAAAGTTTCAATAATCAATAAAAAAATAAATATTTTAAATTTAATGTTATTTAAAATTTTTTTCAAAACAAATAATAATTAAATTATTAAAATCAAAATAAACTTATTAATCCAATTTTTTTTTATATTTTTTATAAAGAAAAAAAACAAAACAAAAATAAATTAAAATAAAAACTTATTAAAAAGAAAAATATATTAAAAAATGAAAAACCTTTTCTTTAAATCTAAATTCTCATTTTTCAATAATTCTCAAGCTATGCTTATCAAAAAAGCTTTGCCTCGTGTCTTCTTTGATATCAAAATCGATAATCAGAAATCTCAACGAATTATAATTGAGGTATTTAATTTTTGAAATTAATGAACGCAAATATAAATCAAACTTTATCTGAAAAACTCATAGCTATTTGAGAATATTGTACCAAAAACAACAGAAAATTTCCTTCGATTGACATTGGGCTCATCAAAAGGACTTTCAGGCAAGCCTCTACAATATAAAAACTCAATTTTTCATAGAATAATCCCTGGATTTGCAATTCAGGGAGGAAATGTCATAAGTAATGATGGAAAAGGTTTGTTCGATTCAAATATTTTTTCAATAGAAATTTTCTTATCAATAGGTGGAGAATCAATTTACGGGAGATATTTTCCAGATGAAAGTTTTGCAGTAAGTCATGATAAAGAAGGGATTTTGACTATGGCAAATGAAGGACCCAATACAAATTCAAGCCAATTTTTAATTACTTTGTCTCCAGCTAAATGGTATGATTTGAAAGAAAATGATGTTTTTAACAGTTTCATTTTAGGTTGGATATGAAAAATGTGGCATTTGGAGAAATTGTTCATGGGATAGAAGTTTTAAATCTCATTGAAAAATGCGGTTTTTAAATTTAAAAAATTTGTTTTACTCATAATGGAGTTTATTTTAGGATCAAGTTCTGGTAAGATTTCGAAGAAAATTACAATTGAAAATTGTGGAAAAGTTGATGAAAAAGAATATCACCAATATGATAGACATGAACATCATGATATTTTAGCAGGTGGTAGTCATTAAAAAAAAATTACAAAAAATAATAAAATTAAAAACTCAAAAAAATCAAATAAAAAAATCAAAATATTCGTAAATGCATTCAATCTCTTGGCCAGCCAAAAGCACATTTTGCTTGAGAAATAAGATTTTCGCTGGGAACCCACAAGACAAAAGCGTCTCTTTTTTAACTTATTTCATGACATTAGCTTTTCCATTTTATTTTAACATGTGTTTCGTTCCTTATGTAATTTATGGACAATGGTCATCATACCTTCTATATCTTTATTGGTTTTTCTTTTTATTAACTATTTACAATCTCATTTCAACGCAATTTAAAGACCCTGGTATTATATTAAGAGGTAATCTTGTTGATCCAAATATGACAAATAATGATATTGATCGAAATGTCCTTTCCTCTGTGAGAATCGATGTGGGAATAAATGAAAATGATGAGAATGAAATCCAAGAAAAATTGAAAAAAGATAACAATGAATTATTATCTGAGAATTATGCAAATTTCAAGTACTCTGAAAATTTAAGGGATTTAAATGTAGGATTCTATAAACAAAGATATTGTGTGACTTGCAAAATTATGAGACCACCAAAAGCAAGTCATTGCTGGCATTGTGATCAATGTGTAAAGGGTTTTGATCATCATTGTTTTTTTGTTGGTAATTGTGTGGGGATTAGAAATTGGAGGAATTTTATATTATTTATATTTTTTGGCTTTTTGTTTGCGCTTTATGATTTAATTTTAAGTGTGGTCACTGTGATTGAAATTTTCAATTTTCATCCTGAAATTTATGAGGCCTTTAAAAATGAAACTCCTTTGTTTATCGCTACCTTGGTTTTTTTATTTTTAAGTCTTTGTTGCATGATTTTTCCTTTCAATTTTATGATGAAAAGCTGTGTATTTCTTTTGTTTCTGTTCCTTTTGATAATGACATTCGCGATTTCTATTAGTAATACTAACAAAAATTTGGTGTATTATGAAAATCCTTGCTTTATGATAGTGAATATCTCTGCCGTTATTCCTCTAACCTTTTGGTTATTTATTCTAAGCTTTATGAATTTTGTAAATGTGCTAAATGGATTGACTTTAAAGGAATCGTCATCTGTTAATAAAACTATGAGATCCAATAATATAAGGAATTTAAGCTATAATTTAAGTTGTAAAGAAAAAATGATTAATTTGTTTAATTTTTTGACTTTTAAAGTGCCTCCCAGCGAAATATTTGGGTGATTTCAAAAAAAATGAACTTAAATTTTGAAACTTTGCGAAAATTTTAAATAATTTTTTAAATATAAAAGAAATAGTTTTTTGTAAGAAATTATTTTTTTTGTAAAACAATGCAAAATTTTTTTTTGTGAAGGTTGAATTTTTTTTCAAAACAAAAATTTTAAAACTTTTTTATTAAACAAAAAAATTTTTTTGAAATAAAAAAAAAATACCCAAAATATCCTCCCAGAATTTCTTCCAGAACAATGAATCAAACCAACATTGATTTGAGCTATTCTATGGTCTATTACTATATACGTGAGAAACTTTGGCGTATTCTTCAACTATTTTGCATAGAAGTATATATAAAACATTCTATCTTAAAATTTTAATGAATTTTTCACAGGAATATAAGAGATTTAACGATCCTTTTTTTATCTATTGGAAGGCCTTTGGTTTATTCAAAGAAGGTGCAGCCATAGAAGCTATAAACGAATTAACCAATATCCAAAACCGCAAAGAAATTCAATATGCAGTTATAGTTTCTTTAATTTGTTACCATCAACAATGCAAAATGATTGACAACGATTCCTTAGAAGACTTAGAGTTCCGCAAAGAGAGCCTTAAGAAAACAGCTAATGAAAAAGCGCTTTTAAATGCTGGTTATTTTCTAATGTTTATGTTCGAATTCAAAGAAAGTCAAGAAATGTTTGATTATTGCTCAGATTCTAATACAAATACCACAACTGCTAAAGCGTGGCTTGAATTCTATATTTCTTCAGAATCTTCCCTCAAAAACTCCCTCCAAATTTTCCAAAATATCTTAAAAGATGCCACAAATATCACAAAGCTAATTGATGCATTATTGGGAAAAGCCAAATCAAGTGAAGTTCAAAAAAAATTCTCAATAACATTAGATTCTCTCAATGAAATTCTCGTCACTTTTCCTAAATTTCTTCCAGCTCTATCAGAAAAAGCCAAAGTTTTGATGATGATTGGCGATTGGGAACAAAGCATTGAAACCTGCAATAAAGTTTTCCTCTCTGAAAAAAATGATTTGACTTCACATAAGATTATTTTATTCAATATGTTGGCTCGAGAAGGAAATATCGAAACTTTTCTACAGAAATTCATGGAATTTCTCAGTCTTATTGAACAATTAGAACCTAAAAATACAGAATTAATGATGGAAATTTCAAGACTTTTTTCCCGAATTTCAGGTTCAAATCCAATGATAATAAAATCTACTATTGGACTTATTCATAAATGTCGAAAAATCAATCCTTTAGAAGTTGATTTTGCAATCGAAATGGGGAACCAATATGTAATGGTGAAGGATTTTTCTCAAGCTTTCAATTTATTTCAAGAAGCCGCAAGTCTTGATGAAAGCAAATCTGAAGCATTGGTTGGCATGATTAAATGCCGAATTCAGCAAGGAATGATAGATGATGCAGAAAAACAAATAGAATTCATCAATGAAATACATTCAGCAGGAGATCGTACGCCAGATATAGCTTTTCTTGAAGGATTGCTCAATGCAAGAAAGACATTTAATTTACCACCAAAAGAAGCAATGGAAATGAAGGTTCAGAATAGTGTAAAATTTATTGATGAAGCTTTAAAACTACACATCCAATTGACAAAATCTTTGATTCCTGGATTCGAATTTTATATTCGTTTAGACCCATATTTCTTATTGAGTCTTGCTGAAGAATACCTGCAATTTGTTTCTTTTGATAATATTCTCGAAAATAATGAAAATCCTGGTTCATTTATAATCAAAGGTAACAAACTCTTAGAAACCATCACGAAACAAATACCTGGTTTATTGCCTGCCCATCTCCTTTTAGCGAAAGGAAAATTAGCTGTTGGAGACACTCTCGCTGCATTGAAAAGTGTGAATCGTGTGGTAGAAATGAACCCACAAAATGAAGAAGCTTATATAGTTCATGCAATAATTTCAATAAAAAGCGGAAATCCTGGAGTTGGACAAACAGTTTTATCTCAAGCCATAGCAAATAACTTTCAAATCCGAGAAAACCCTTTATTCTTACTTTTTAAAGGACAGCTAGAATATGAAGCGAAAGATTATGCAACAGCTCTACAAACTCTTGAATTAGCTTATGATTTGCCTGGAATAAGAGATAAAGCTTCAAAGAAAGTGGTGAAAAAAACCTCTGATGAGCTCCCGAAACAAAGTAATGTTATATTACCATTTGGAGAAAAAGAAAGATGTAAAATATTTGTTTATCTGGCCAAATGCTTTGTTGCCACAAAAAGACTCAATGAAGCTAAAGGTGTAATTACCAGAGCTATAACAGAATTCACAGGAACTGAACAGGAAGTCAATGTTTTAATTGCTAATAGTGAGATAGCAATTCAGACTGGAGACATCAAAAAAGCCTTGAGCATATTAAAGGCTGTTACACCAGATTCTCCTTATTTTGTAGAAAGTAGAAAAATAATGGCAGATGTTTATTTGAATAATCTCGTGGATAGACGCCATTATGCCAAATGTTATAAGGATTTAATTGATAATAACCCAAGTTTTGATAATTATAAGCTTTTGGGTGACGCTTTATTGAGAATACAAGAGCCTGAGGATGCTATAATGGCTTATATTGAAGCAAATAAAATCAATAACAAAGATGATTGCGTTATTAGGGACATGGGAAAGGCTATTGTTTCAACGCATAATTATGCAAGAGCTTCAGATTATTATGAGAATGCTTTAAGACAATCTCCAAATAGAGTTGATTTAAAGCTGGATTTGGGTAATTTGTACATTTTGATCAACAATTTTAGGCGAGCTACTGATTTATTAAGCTTTGAAATTTTCACTGATGATTTCCAGGCTCCAAACATTGAAACAATGAAAAGAAATGTGCAAGGATTTTTAAGTATTTATAAATTAAACTTGAAAAAACAAGGTTTGAATGATTTCCGACCTTCTGAAATTGCTAAAAAAGCCATTGAGAAAGCAATTCAAGCACAATTGGATGTGATTGAGCGTTGTAAGATTGAAGGTGGGTTTGTTGATAAGGAGAAAACATATTTAGCTGAATTATATCAAGAGATAGCTAAATATAATGTCAACTATGAGAAAGATGATAATTCAGGTTTAGGAAATCTTGACAAAGCTAATAAAGCTTGTCCTGATAATGAGAAGATTCTTACGTCAATGGCTGAAATTTTCCTGAGGATTGGAGATAAAGTTAGTTGTGAAAACAGAGCTATGGCCGTGCTCAAAATGAATCCAAATAACAATTTGGCATCATATCTGCTATCAGAAATTCTTTTACAAAATGATGAGAGCTCAAAAGCTTTGACACAATTTCAGAAAATACTTGAAGAAAATCCTGATAATTATAGCATATTGGCGAAATTAATAGAATTCTTCAAAAGAATAGGGAAATTAGAGGATGCTAAATTTTATTTAGAAAAATGTCAGATGAGAGCTGCTAATAACAATGATGCTGGTTTATGCTATTGCCGAGGATTGTTTCAAAAATATTGCAGAAATCCACAAGAAGCGTTGAAAGAATTTAATAAAGCGAAAAGATCCTCAATTTTTAAAGAAGACAGTGTGGCTCATATGATCGATATCCTCTTAAATCCAGAGCAGGAAATGTATTTTTCAAGCAGTGAAGATGCAAGTTGCTTAAAAAGCATTGATAATGAAAACATTAAAGCTGCAGAAAATCTGTTAAAAGATTTACAAATTAGAGGAAATTCACCAAAGGCTCAAGTTTTAGAAGCTTATATTACAATGTTTTCAAAGAAAAACGGACCGGAAATGGCTTCAAATAAGTTAACTGAGCTTTTGAAAACTAAGAACGATTATGTGCCTGGGATTTTAGCACTGGCAGTTGCGAAATTTTTGAATAAAAAACAAACTGAAGCAAAAAATCATTTAAAAATTTTGGCAAAAAGAAATTTCACGAGTGATTGGGCTGATGAATTAGAAAAAGCATGGCTTCTTTATGCTGATTCATTTATAGCAGTATTTATTCTTCACTTTTTTTTAATAATTTGATGAAAAAATTTTATTTAAAATTTAAATTTTTTATAAAAAATACTTTAAGATTTCAAAATATGATAATGCTGATGAATTATTAAGAAAATGTTTAAAATATAATCAATCTTGCGGCAAAGCAGAAGAATTCATAGGATTGATAAAAGAAAAAGAGCAAGCTTTCAAAGATGCTGCTGATCATTATGAGCGTGCATGGAGATATACAAACAGTAAATCAGCAACAATAGGGTTTTTAATATAGATATTAATAAAAAAAAAAATTAAATTGAGTTGGATTAAAAATGATTCATTTTTTTATTTTGCTTTGTTTTTTTGGGCGGCTCTGTAGGTTTAGACTAGCTTTCAACTATTTGAAAAGCAAAAGATATGTGGAATGTATTGATGTTTGCCGAAAAGTATAGATATATTGTTTTTTATGAGAGAAAAAAATGAAAAAAAAATTTTGTAATAAAATTATTTTAAATTTATGGTAATTTAGATTTTGGAATTATTCCCTGATTACCCAAAGATTGAAAAAGAAATTTTGTCAAAGGCAAGAATGGCTTTAAAAAACCCTTCAGTTTAATAGAAATCTCATGAAACATTTAGGATTCCACTGAATAGTCCATTTTAAAAACTTAATAAACAAAATAGAAAATGTGAAGTTTTAAAAAAAGCTTTCAATTTTTTTTTTGCTTTTTTTTCAAAATTATTTAAAGCAAAAATATTTGAGTTCACATAGATTGTAACTATTTTTGTGAAGATTTTTGCCATATATTTTTCCTTTCCGTTTATTAATCATTGTGAACCTCAATTATATTTTTATTAAAGTTATACCCAACGATCTGAACTTTTTTATGAAATTAAAGTTCTTATGAAAAAAA
>JFJP01039528.1_pt1 | contig 24420 bp, 23 predicted proteins | sample 431651 | NCBI WGS metagenome assembly JFJP01 (sample SAMN02602958, study PRJNA72255) | Microbial mat metagenome, whole genome shotgun sequencing project. | biome: fresh water; feature: sink hole; material: water; isolation source: purple microbial (photo- and chemosynthetic) mats found in...
GGCGCAGGGTATTGCTACATCTGGTAGTACCGGGCCGAGTGCTGCGGATATCGCCACCGCTATCCTCGCCGCTGCACAGATCACGCCGATCATGTCTGAGGTACAGAAGATCAACGGCGCAGAAGTTATTGGTGACGGTAGCGAGATTGATCCTTGGCGAGCCGTAGGAGTAGACCCATAATGTTCTCCCGTAAATCTTTTTCGCAAAAGTCCTTCTCCAAGAAGTCGTGGTGGATGGGCATAGTTTCCACAGCAGTAAAGCTGAGATTGTCTTTGGTGTCGTACATCAGCAAGCAAATCACACTTCTGTCTAAGGTCTGGTGATGGCTGAACGAATATTTTTAGCTTCCACAACGGCAACCAAGGTGCAGGGGTACTCTACTTTAATGTTGTCATCCGACCACGCATCGTTGTTGGTTACCCGTATTGCAGCCTCAAGTAACCCGACACGAAGGGTGGCACTTTCGTCACGAATTGATCTGGAGCAGATATGAGTAAAGTTTTTGTAGGAGACATAGGGACGGAGGTGGCTCTTGATTGTGGCGTGAATGTTTCCACTGCGACAGTCAGAAAAATCCTTGTCAAAAAACCTGGGAGCACGGCTACGGTAGAGTGGTCCGCTGTGGCTGATGGCACCAACGGCATTAAGCATATCGCTGTGTCTGGAGATTTTAGTGTTGCGGGAGTCTATTCCCTGCAAGCCTACATCGAGATGCCAGGTTGGACTGGCAGGGGTGAAGTGGCTAAAGTCGATGTATCGGCTTGACACAAAAGCACAATCAGACACATAATGCTAAAACTCATCAAGGAATCGCTATGAAGTACCCAACGCAGGACAAATTGTGGGCTGGCACTGAAGCGTCACTATCAATGCACCTGCAACAGGTTGAGGCTGGAGAATTGAAGATGGCCTCCGCAGTACCAACGGAGGAGGAAACCCCTCCGTTCCTTGAGGTCAGTGAGGGTATTGGCGTCATATCCATCAAAGGCCCCCTGACCAATCGAAGCGAGTGGTGGTTGTCCATGATGGGCATCACCAGCTACAACGCTATCCGTGAAGCTCTCGTGTCTGCTGCTGGTAACCCAGAGGTGAAGCAAATCCTTCTGGACATCGATTCTGGTGGTGGCGCTGTGAACGGCGTTGCTGACATCTCCGCGCTGATCGAGAGTATTGATACCAAGGTAAAGCCGGTTATTGCTTTCACCGATGGAATGATGTGTTCAGCGGCTTATTGGATTGGCGCTTCGGCGCGTGAGGTATATGCCTCCAAGGTAGCAACTGTAGGCTCCATCGGTGTTATCTCCACCCACATGGAGTACAGCAAGCAACTTAAAGACGACGGTATTGGCGTGACTGTCATGCGCTCAGGCAAGTACAAAGCTCTTGCCAACAGTGCTGAACCTCTCACGGAGACCGCCAAGGATCAACTCCAAGAACACCTTGATGAAGCCTACCAAGTATTTGTTCAGCACATTGCCGATGCACGTAGCGTCAGCTACGAGGTTGCAGACAAAACGATGGCGCAAGGTCGAGAGTTTTTTGGTAAGCAGGCAGCAGCAGCAGGTCTTATCGAAGAAATTACTACCTTTGACAGCCTTTTTTCGCGGTTAAGTGCTGACAGTATTGACAAAAAGACTCATGTAGTTAAAAATCGCGTCCAACAGTTTAATCAATCCGGCATGTCCGGTTCATCGGAGGTAAATATGGCAGGTCGTCAGGCTCTTACCGAGCAACAGATTGCGGCACTTGCTGAGACGGCTGCGGCCACAGGTGAGGCTACGGCTGATCCTATTGACCAAGCTGGAACTCAGGAACCCGCGCAGGAGTCCGAAGGAGCAGAAGTGGCTAACGCCGCAGAAGCCAAAGCAGATGCAGCCCCCGAAGCTGCCGCTGCACCGGACAATTCGCAACTGGTTTCCTACCTTCAAAGCCAGGTCAAGGAACGTGACGATGCTCTGGTGCAAACCAAAGTCCAACTTGCCACGCTGACCGAAAAACTTGCCTCTGCTGAAGCCGTTGTTGGCGACCTTACTGCAATCGCAGCTAAGTCTCTGAACAATATGCAGGTAGCACTTGGTGGTTCGGCGCTCGACATGAGCACCGCATCCCCTGTCTCGGTGATTACTGAGCACAAGCGCGTATCAGCCCAGTTTGTATCGTCGTTCAAAGCGGGTGGTGTTGCAGCGGTAGATGCGGCGCAAGCTGACAAAGCTACTGTTTCCGATCCTCGTCATATGGCCCGCGTAAATGCGGCTCGTTTCACCAAGTAAGGAGTTTTAATTATGGCCAAGTTTCAAATGAAAGAACTGATTGGTGTCGAGCCGATTACCGCCCGTTTGGGCGCTGCGTCGGGTTCGGCTAACTATGTGACTGACAAGGAAATCGGCAAGCCGGTTAAGTTGGTTGGTGACAGCCTTTACAACCTGTGCGCTGCTGGCGACCAGATTGAAGGTTTTGTTACCGCAGTGGAAAGTTATACCGCTGATGATTTCTCGATTGGTTCCGTCGATGTAGAAGGTCGCAAGCGCGTCATGCTTGATGGCCTGCAAGCTACACCTGGTACCGGCGTGATTGCTGTAGGTGATTATGTAGTTGCTGGTACTGCTGTTGCCAAAGATACTGCCATCACTACGGCTCCGAAGGTCTGCAAGGCAACTACTCAAACTGGCATGTACTTCGCCTGGCGCGTTGTGTCTCTTGAAGGCACCACTGCTGTTGGTCAATACGCCACCATCGAACGCGTTAACGGTTAAGGAGAAATAAACATGGCTGCTTTTATTGACGCCTCTGGCGCAACCCAACAGTTTGAAATGACCCTCGACGTGATCCGTGATGCGAAAGCAGCGGGTCAGACCGAGCGTGATTTCATCAACGCTTCGTTGCCGACTGACCCCGCCAAGTACGGCGATGCGTTCAGCCAGCTTTGCGCGTCTGAGGGTATTGTCCTCACCCCGCAGAAGAAGTTTGGTATGAAGTCATCCAACCTGGATGCCGTCCTGAATGGCCGTCCGGTTCTGGAAGCGGGTACCATCGTTCGCAATCCCACCAACCAAGCTCGCATCCTTCTGATGCCCGCTATCGGTGCGTTGGTTGAGGACAAGCTGGTTGCCGACCTCGAAATGAATGCCAACGAGTTCGACAAGATGCTTGCCTTGGACGAGACCATTGCTGATGAATGGCTCCTGTGGCCGGAAATCAACTATTCCGGCCCCGAAGCTGCCCGTTCGCAAGTCATCTCGCAGTTGGCCAAGCCCGCTACGATGATGTCTGTGACCACCTCTGAGAAATCGGTTCGTATCCCTACGTTCTCTCTGGGTATCGAGTGGTCGGAACAGGCTACCAAGTACGTCAACCTGAACCTCTTGACTCTGGCTATCGCCCGTCAAGTGGCCGTCGAGCGCAATGCTCGCGCCAACACCAACCTGCTGAACATCGTGGCTGGTGATGCGGACATGGGTCAAGGTACTTTGGCTTCCTTGGGTAAGGTAAGCGCCGCTTCTAGTTTGGATGCATTGGCTACCACGGGTATCACCCAACTGGCTTGGATGAAGTGGCTGTACCTGAACTCCACCAAGGAAAAGGTTACACACCTTGTCACCGACATCGCTGGCGCAATCGCCATCGAGAACCGTTCTGGTCGTCCGATCATCACTAACGATGACCCGAACAGCGCCCGTATCAACACGCGCACCCATGTTAGCAACCCGACCTGGGCGGCTGATCTGCCGGTGTTCATCGTTGATTCATCCGTGGGTTGGACTGCCGGTACGATCCTGGGTATTGACTCACGTTATGCCCTGCACCGTGTCACCAGCACCAACGCTTCGTATCAAGCTCAAGAGGACTTCGTTCTTCGTCGCGGTTCCGCCATGCGGATGGACTTCGGCCAGATCGTTCGTCGCCTCTACGCCGATGCGTCGGGTTGCAAGGTTCTCACCTACGCATAAGCACTGACGCTCTATCAAAGGCCCACTTCGGTGGGCCTTTGTTTTGTTACGATATGGGTCCTACTTGTCAATAACGGCAACAACTACTACAATGCCGTTTATATTTCAAGGAGTGCGTTATGGCTGATCCTAAATTTCAAAAACCCTCTGTCAAAGAGGTAGAGGTGGAAGTTGCTGCCCCCTCCGCTAAAGTGAAACCCAAGACTGTTAAGGTCGTCACTTCTTACCCATTCGTAATTGACCTGATCACCGACACCAAGATCACTGCTACACCCGTGGAAATTGAAGTTCATCCGTGGCTTGAACTCCAGATCGCTGCGAACATTATCCAGGTGGTATAAGTGTCCATCACGACCTACACAGAGTACGACGAGGTTCGCGCCATCCTCGGCGTCGACGACGAGGAATTGCTCGACGCCACGATTGCCTTGGACATCTACGACACGCACTTGGTAGGGGAACTTGAGGACATCAACCTCATCCTACCCTCTGATTACGCTGTCATTGCAGCGATTGCCGCATCAGCTAGGACGCAGACGCAACAGAGGTTTTATTCTGCAACACGCCTGTTTGCTGCGTATGCTATCGCCAAGCATTTGTCCTCCGCTCTGCCGATGTTTGGACCGAAGGACATCACAGACGGTAAGGCTGGCGTTAGCCGTTTTGCGGATGCCCCATATAAAGCTGTCATTGCAGCAATCAAGGCGGAGTATGACCGCCTCCGCCCCCGCCTTGAAACCGCATATGCTGCAATTAGCAGCGGCTCAACATCTACCACGGCGCGGGTGTATTTCGCAAAGACCGGCCTTGCCACCGACCCTGTTACCGGCGTATGAAATTAAAACAAGCAGCCAAGTATTTTGACCGGACAGTTTGTACTGACGCCTATGGCGGCAGCACGACTTTCGTTGGTCAGTTTGGCCTGTTTGATGACAGCACCAGAGACGGCATCACGGTAGAACGCCGTGTCTTGTCTGTCGCTCCTGGCGTCGTAATTCCTCCGCGCAGGGTCATCAACGCAGGTGGTATGACGTGGATCATGGGCGATAAGCAGCCCGACACCTTCAAAGCGGATATTGTCCGTGAGAAGTACGTGGTGCATGTGGCTGATAGCAGCGGCACCATTCGATCCATCCAGCAACTCTTGCAAGGTGCTGCGGGGCTGTCTGTCTACACCGCACTTGCATGGGTAAAAGGCAGTAAGCAGATTGAGGTGTCCTCAGATATTTTTGACGTGTTCGATGGTTATTTCGCAGTAGGCGAACCAGCCAGCACACGCAGCATCCTGACTATTGGCACTGAACATTACATCGTCCGTACAGCGTACAAGAGCGAGTCAGGTTTTCTGGCTGCGGTCGTGGATAAACTGGCGATGCCTGATGTGGAGACGGCCACGTTCTCGGTGCGTACCTACAACCCTGTGGCAGATACCTACATATCTACCACCAGCAGCTTGACCGTGCTGCGTGTGCGTTGGCAGGAGCATTTTGAGTATGTGTCTCGAATGACTGAGCCGTACCAGCGAGGTGACCTGCAAGCAATGGTGCTGAAAACCACCACCCCAAAAGTTAACGATGCGATCACCTTGTCAGATGGAAAGTGGAATGTCCTGTCCGTAGCCGACGATGGTACCTACTGGTCAATGCACTTGAGGCGCACATGATCTCTATCAGCGTAGCCAATGAGTCAGAGTTTTACGACCAAATAAAAGCGTGGAAGGAAGCGGCTGAGAAGAAGATTGCCGGTGCAACCAAGGGTATTGCCTCGTTGCTGTTCAAAGACATCATATGGCATGGCCCGCAGTTCTCTGGAGACTTTGTGGCCAACATCAAAGTTGGCATCAATAAAGTAAATACGAGTTTTCAGCACCACGCGATCAACGACTCAAAGGAGCATTGGGTTGTGCGTCACGAAGGGGATAGAAAGCCCATGACCTACGCGATTGCTCACGCAGAGCCCGTGCTTGCGACCTATAAGTTTGGTGACGAGATTTATATCTCCAGCAATGCAAAGCACGACCAAGGGTATTCGTTCCTGATCGAAAATAACGCTATCGCTTTCAGACCAGAGAACCCGTCTGGTGGAGCTACGTTTGCAAATGCTTTAGGGCGGGTCAAGTCAAAGTATGCATTAATTGATGCTTACGCTCTACAACGTCTCACCAACACGAGCCTACTGGTATGACTACCTACGTCGAAGCGCGGGACGCCATAATCACCCATTTCAGCACGAACTGGGCGACGCAATACCCAACGATTCCTGTTGTTTACGACAACACGAACACAGTTGATCTGGACACGGTGGGAGATGTGTTTCTCCGCACCACGTTCGCACTTGAAGATGCTTCCCAAGCCAGCATAGGGGATAGCCCTATGGAGCGCGTGCGGGGGCACCTCTACATCAGTATTTTTTCCAGAGCAGGTACCGGCACGCGCAGCGGCATCGGGTATCTGGACTATATCTCCACTCTGTTCAAGTTTAAGAACCTGAGCGGGGTAACGGTTGGAGCGCCATCCCCGACCTTCAAGGAGTCGCACGACGGGTGGCACATGCAAATGATTGGAGTACCTTTTTTCTTCCATGTTTTCTGATTGACGCTATTGCAAATCAGGACTCATGGGTTTATGATCGCGTGAAACTCGCACACAGGAGTAGTTAATATGGCCCTAGCATCCTCGAACCTTGTCCAAGTATCCTACTCCCCAGAGGCTACATTTGGCACCATCCCCGCTGGCACAGTCGGCGCTAGCGCAATGCGTTACACAGGGGAATCCCTGGCGTTCTCGCTGCAAAGTGATACCTCTAAGGAGATTCGCTCCGACCGTCAGGTGACTGACCTGATCCAGACCGGCGCATCGGCCTCTGGCGGCATTAACATTGAGATGTCCTACGGAGAGTACGACACCTTCCTAGAAGCCGTCGCAATGGGCACATGGGCACCTCTGGGGGCTGCATCCTCGACCTTCGTCGGCTCATGGACCGCTGGTGGCTTTACCATCACAGCAGGTTCTGCCACTTCCGGCAATGACATTTTTACCGCCCTGCACGCAGGCCAACTGATCAAGATCGTTGCTCCTGGCAACGCTTGTGATGGGCAGGTAGTCAAGGTTCATGCGACAACGCCGGTCACATCGACCATTATCACACTTGATCCCTCGACGCCGATGGCGGCTGTTGGCTCCTCCGTTGCAACTTGTGCAATCGATACCTTGGGATACACCCACGTAGGTTTCTCTGGAACCTGGACGTTGGCAGGTACCACGATTACGGCGGCTGTTGCCCCCACTGGTACGGATGCTTTCACCAACTTGGTTGCTGGACAGTGGATTCGCCTTTACGCTCCTGGCAACGGTTCCAACGGTACGCTGTGCAAGGTGGTTTCTGCTACATCCACGATTATCACGGTTGATGCAGCCACTCCGTTACCTGTTGTTGGAACAACGATTGTAGGTTGCAAGATCGTTGGCTCGCGCTTGTCGAACGGCACTACGGTGCGCTCCTATTCGATCCAGAAGGCTTTCACCGACGTTGCTCAGTTCTTTGCTTATCGCGGCATGAATGCATCCAAGCTGTCGCTGAGTTTTGCCTCTGGCGCGGTGGTCACAGGTTCCGTGGATTTCATGGGCAAGGATTCAGTTCGCTCTGCCACCACGCAACTTTCCTCCACGGTTCTGCCGTCGCGTACCCACGACGTAATGAACGCGGTGACGGGCGTAGGCAACATTCTGGAAGCGGGTGTTGCACTTCCTGGCACCTACATCAAGTCGTTGAAGTTTGACCTTGACAACAAGCTGCGCGGCCAAACGGCTATTGGCACACTTGGCAACATCTCCGTAGCCCCTGGTACGCTTGAGGTTAAGGGTACGATGGAAGTCTATCTGGCCAACGGCACGATGTACGACAAGTTCCTGAACAACACGGCATCCTCGATCTCTTGGACGATGAAGGACGGCGCAGGCAATGCTTACGCCTTCACGCTGCCCAAGGTGAAGTACAGCGATGCTCAGGTTCAAGCAGGGGGACTTGACCAAGACGTAGTTCTTTCGATGCCATTCACGGCACTGATGGATGCGACTACCAGCAAGACGATTCTGATTGACCGCGTTTAAGTAGCAAAGAGGGAGGCAACTCCCTCTGTTTTACCTTTGAAGATGCTTTGATGACAACTTGACAGTTTAATAGAAAGGGACACAAATGGATATTTTCTCCACCTATGCAACCGATGAGACCAAAGAGAATGGCGGTGTCTGGGTTGAAATTGGCGACGCTGAATTTCTCATCGCTCGTGCAGGCAATGCAAAGTACAACAAGCTGCTTGCCAAGACCTACGAGCGTAACCGCAAGCTCCTGGAGCGCAAGGACGAAGCGGCAGATAAGCTGGCAGAACAGATGATGGTTGATGTCATGGCCACTACCATTCTGCTTGACTGGAAGAACGTACAGTGGCAAGGCAAGGATTTCCCTTACTCTGAAGGTAACGCTAAAGCCCTTCTGAACATCAAGGATTTCCGCAAGCAGGTATCCTCGTTGTCTGAGGACTTCACTGCGTACCAAGCTGCTGAGGAAGAAGCACAGGCAAAAAACTAACAGAGTGTCTTGAGTGGGATCTCCAGTGGGGCCCACAACTCAAGACACTGATGGAAGTTCAGGAACAAATGGGGATCGTACCGGACGCGCTAAACCGCCGTCCGGTACGTGATCCAGCAACACATAAATACTCGTCAGCGTTTTCTGCACTGTCGAGGAGTAGGGGGTCAGGAATGGGTGGGCTCCTTGCTATAAGTGTCACAGATGTAGTGTCGTATCTGACTTTGATCGGGGAGCATGACATGGATGAACGCAGCAAGTTTTTAAGGCTGATTCAGCACATGGACGCTACCTTTTTCGATGAGGTTGAGAAACGTCGTGAGCAGGAGAATGGAAAATGAGCGACGGACTTGTACTCAGCCTAGCGGTAAAGACAGACACTAAAGCCTTAGAGGCTTTAGAGGCACTTGTAAGGAAGTTACCAAAGGAGTTTAAGGAGGCTGGTGGGTCGTCTAGTGCTGCACTCAGTCAAGAACTTAGGTCTGGGTTAGACTCTCTTGAAGCTGCAATAACTAAACTCAGTGACTCCATTGCTTCTGGTATTAGGACAGGTGCAAGTAAGGGTAGTAAAGCACTAAAAGATCAAGTAGTAAAAGATGCGAAGGATGCAGCCGAAGGGGCTAATAAAGAGTTAGCCAAGATAAAAGCACCTCCACATGTATCTAGCATGGGGTATAAGGTGTCTCCATCTGCACCTATCTCTGCAATATCCTCTCCAGGTGCGGCTTCTAGCCTCATTGAGCAGAATAGGAACGAACTTGCAAAAATAGCAGCTGAAGCCAAGGCTGACCAGCACGCGATCAACTTAAACCACAAAATCTCTGCAGCGGAACGCCTACAGATAGAAAAAGAGTACGCCGCCAACCACAAAATCTCTGCAGCAGAACGTGTTGAAATAGAACAGTTAGCATTAAACAGAATGAGGGCTGCTGAGGCAGCGTTCCTTGCAGACTCCAAGACGATGTGGCGAGCTTACGCTGCAACAACAGGGGTTCAGTCACGGATAAATACCGCCTCGTTAGCGGGGGTGTCTGCTGGCACTGATGTAGGGGTTTTGAATCTTAAGGATGCCCACTCCAAGCTAACGACGGAGGTTGACAAGTCAAAGGTAGCATTGCACGGATGGTCTTCCTCGTCCAGAGAAGCTCACTCAGCCGCACGAGGTCTTGCAGGGTCAGTAGGTTTGCTATGGACAACCTGGGGTTCCACAGTGCCCATATTGGCAGGTGCTGCAATCGGAGCATCCATCAGGGAAACTATTAAGGTAGGCAAAGAACTTGAATACCAACTGACTTTCGTTAAGGAACTAGCTGGCGGCAGTGCCATATCATTTAAGGATTTTGGTGATGCTGTAAGGGGTTCCATGAACACCCCTAAAGAGGCTGCGGAAGGCTTGCGTGCGTTGGCTCAGAACGGCCTTGATGCACAGCAATCGTTACAAGCCTTACCAACCATACTGCGGTTAGCCACGGTAGGTGAGATGTCTGTTGCAGACGCAGCCTATGGCGCTACAGGTGTGATGCACGCTTTTAACCTGGAAGTGACTGATTTAGGTAGGGTGTCTGACGTATTCGCTAAAGCGGCTGCTATATCCAATACAACAGTGACTGGTATGGTAGGTGCTATGAAGCAAGCATCAACTGTTGGCGATTTGTACGGCGTAACATTAGAACAAACTGCAGCAGCCCTGGCTGTTATGGCAAAACGTAACATCGAGGCGAGTGCGGCAGGTACAGCCTTTAGAAACATGATGAAGGAAATGACAGCACCTTCAGATAAAGCTAAAGCTAGTATAGAGGCAATGGGCTTATCGTTTTATGATGCAGGTAAGAATCTAAAGTCTATGCCTGAGATGTTAAAAGAGATGGCTGTCTCTGTTGCAACTCTGAATGAAAAAGGTAAGATTAGCTTCTTGAATGAAATGTTTGGTGAGCGTGGCGCTAAAGCAGTCAGCGCACTTTTATCAGACTATAAAATGTTTGGACAATACCTGGAGGAGCTTAGTGATAAGCACGCCAACTTTGTCAATCGTGTAGTTAACTCACTGCAAGATACACTGCAGGGTAAAATACAACGAATGACTAATGAGTTAGCGTTGTCGTATGCAGATGCTTTCCAAGGCAGCGAGGCTTCAATTAAAGAGACCGTTGATGCTTTAAGAAAACTATTTGAGTCTAAGGATTTCAAGAGTACGGTCCAGAGTATTACTGTTTCAGTGGCTGAATTTACAACAGTCCTTGCTGAAAATGCAAAAACAATCGGAACGGTAGTTGCAGCCCTTGCATCGGTGTCTATCGCTAAGTTTGCGATTGAGATGTTCGTTGGGATGGGGGCTGCAGCCACCCGTCTGGTGCCAATATTGCGTGAAGTGGTTATAGGTATTGGTTGGGTAGTCACCGCATCTACTCTAGCGGAGGCTAGGTATGCTGGACTTATGACATTACGGGCTGGATGGCTGGCTTTATCAGGAGCTATTAACGTAGCGACCGCCGCAGCTATGAGGTTTATTTTGAGCCCTGTTGGGGCAATCATTACAGCTATTGGATTGGCTGTACTGGTTACTGCTAAGTATTGGTGGGATAAAGCCAAGGCTACTGAGGCTGCTGTAAAGTGGGCAGACCAATTTACTAAAGGCTCAGAAGGACTTGCTAGTGCGCTGAAAAGAGAAACAGAGACATTACGCAAGAACAATGACGAGCTTGAGCGGCGTATCGAGTTGCAGCGCACAGGAGGTGATGAGAGGCTTGCTAGTGGTGTATTGGCCGTATCGAAAGCTAGGGAATCCGGTTCTTTAGCTCAGATGGTACAACGTATGCAACTCGTACCGCGTGGAACAACGACATACAAGGCGCACAGCTAACTGCGTTGTACGAAAAACGTAAGGCTGCTCGTGCTGATCTGGAGAGTATTCAAAACGACACCGTAGCAGCCTCCTACGAGTATAAACGTCAAGACATGGGTCAGGCTGAGAGCCAGTTCTTCAAAGACCTTGAGCAGTTTAAGTCAGACGTGGACCTTTACAACCAAAGCGGCAAAGGTCCGAAGGTTGAGGTTAGTATTAAAGCACCAAAGTTTAATAACCTGGAAGATGTTAAGCAGTATCAGACTCACCTAGCTGCTGTCAAGAAAGACTTTTCTGACTCATACCTGAAGGATGCTCCTACAGGTACTACTGCAGGGGAGATAGGCTCTCAGGTAGGCGCTATAAACCAAAAATGGGATGCCTTAGTAAAAGCAGAGCAGGCAGGTTTTGAGCAATACAAGCAACTACTTGACCAAAGAGTTAAGTATGGTGCCATATCTCAATCAGCCGCCAACATACTCCTTGAGCAGCAAGCAGATATTACGGACAGAAAAACTGAGTCCCTGCGTAAATCACAAGCCAGCGAGTTAGAGCATCTTGTAACTAGCAATAGTGTGAATGCTGCGACTAAGACAAGTATTCAAACTAAGCTGGAGGAGATACGATCCACACAGGAAGCTACAGAGGCGACCAGGGCTTTTACTGTTGTTAAGCGGCAAGAAAAAGATGCTTTGATCCAGGCTTCTCAAAGTCGTAAGTTGGATAACGACATAGCTGCGTTTATCACAGAAGAAACAATAAAACGCGCCAAGATGTCAGCTAGGGATACAGAGCTAACTTCGGCGCAAAGAGCGGCACAAGAAGCCTATAACGCAACGCTGCAGAACGGAGAGCGCACTCTTAAAGGTTACACAGATGCACTCAACGAAGCGACCACCGCACTCAACGAGTTGCAGGATGCCTATGCAAAGTCTGCCACGCACACCCAAGCAGAAACTGATGCACTTGAGGCTCAGAAGCAGAGAGTTGATTCTGCTGCTGCTGCCCACAGCAGGATGTCTGAGGTAATTAAAGAGCAGGCAGAATCCACCGCAGGGTTGGCTTTCAATACCCAGTCCGCTGCTTCGGCTGCTCGTGACATGCAGACTGCTTATAGCGCAGCTTCTGCTGTCATGGATGCAATGCTTAATGCACGCAAAGAGTCTGGGTTCTATACAGACATGGAAGCTATGAGGGCTGAGGGTAATATCAACAAAGAGAAGATTGCGCAACTCACGGAGATAAAAGCAGCATATGAGGCTATGGGAGCTTCTGGTGCGGCGGCGGCTGCTCAGATTGAGGCGCAGATCATCTCGCTCTCTAGCAAACTTGACCCATTAGCAGATAAGATACGAAGTATTTTCGAGAATGCTTTTACAACCTTCTTTGAAGACCTTAGCAGTGGAACTAAGTCTGTTAAGGACGCATTTAAGGATTTAGCTAGGAGCATAGCAAAAGACTTTAGTAGTATGCTGGCTAAGAATATGTCACAGCAGCTAATGAAGTTTCTTGGGGATGGGTTGGAACCAGGAGGTTCTCAGGGTTTATTTGGATTCATAAGCAAGCTGCTTGTTCCAGATGATATAGGTAAGGACATAGCCGCCAGGGGAAGTTCTATATACGACAGCATTAAGAGTGCATTAGGTGTTGGTGCAAGTTATGGTGGCTCCGGCGGAGCTAGTAGTGCTTTAGGTGTAATAAGCGGTGGTGCCTCTAAAGTCACTTACCCATCAGGGCCTAGTGATATTGGATCTTCGTGCGATCTCGCTGCAAAGCTAAGTGATGCATCCTCTGCAGTTGAGCAGTTTGGAACACAGTTATCTGGGTCTGTATCCAGCATAGACACCCTTACTACAGCCGCGACAGCAGCAAACACTGGCTTAACTGGTGTTGGTGCCTCATCAACAATGGCGGATACTGGGCTAGTTGGTGTGGGAGCATCTTCCACCATAGCAGATATGGGGTTAGCAGGTGTAGGCACAACCGCTGTAGTAACAGATAGCGCCATCGCAGGGGCAGGGATGACCACAATCATAACTGACGCTGCCCTAGCTTCAACTGCAGTGTCTGCGACAGCAGCAGCTTCAGGCTTAACCGCTGTAGCGGCTACGTCTGGTACTAGCTCCTCCTCAAACTTTTTGACTACTGCGTTATCTTTCATACCAGGTGCCCCGACACCAGCAGCTAACGGACATGTGTTCTCCTCAGCGGACTTGCACCAGTATGCAAACACCATAGTTAGCAGCCCAACTCTGTTTAGGTTTGCACAGGGCGGGGCTTTTAGGCATGGCCTCATGGGTGAAGCTGGTCCAGAAGCAATTATGCCTCTGGCAAGAGACCGCTCTGGCAAACTTGGCGTCCGCACAACAGAGAAAAAAGATGACGTATCTGCACAGCCAGCCTCAAAGGGTTATAGAATCATCAACGTCATCGACCCCTCACTTGTCAGCGATTACATGGCCAGCAGTTCCGGCGAGCAGCTTATTTTGAACACCATCAGCAGAAACCCTGGCAGCATCCGCCAGCTAATCGGAGGTTAAACCGTGGAACATGACAAGGCTGAAACCGTAGAACGTGAAGGGGTTAAATCGTGAGTTGGACTACAGGCACAGCAACAGGGTTGATGGACTTCATGGACAAGCTGAGGAACTTCCTCTGCGATCAAGGCCACGCATGGGGCAAGACCTACGCTGGCACAGGCAACGGCACTCTGACCAACTACCTTGGTACCGCCACCAGCGTTGCCGAGATGTTCACGATCACCGCGACAAGTGCGACAAATTTCACCGTAGTGGGTAGTGTGACCGGATCGTTGGGCGCAGCCACCGTTGGCACCCCTTACACCAGTGCAAAGATCAACTTTACACTGACCGCTGGTGGCACTGCATTCGTCTCTGGAGACCAATTCACCCTGCAAACGACCCCTGCATGGCAGAACATTTATTATCGTGGTTGCGTGAGCGGCGGGGCCATTTCTGAGAACCGCGTAGGGTCAAACTTCGATACGAGTACGAGTTACCCGATCACCAACATGTTCAACGGCGACAGTAGCAACTACGCGCAATCATATGGCGTACCCGCTTACGTTAATATTAAACTGCACAACGCGCAGCAGGTTGGACAGGTATATTTCCTACCTGCTTCTGTTAATGAATGTCCGAGTTCAGTATCTCTGTCTTATAGCGACGATGGCAGCACCTACACCGTGTTGCAAACTTGGACTGGGTTATCTGTCAATCAAGCATACGTCCGTAAAGACCTAGTTGTAACGTCACCTGAAGCCCACCAATGGTGGCGTGTGACATTTAATGCGGCCCCCTCCAACTATGTACGCATTGCAGAGCTTGTTCTATATCGTGAAGGAAACACCAATACGCCGCTGTCTGACTATTTCCGTTACTATTTCAGTGGGCCTGGACTTGATGGAACAAAACAGATCAATATTTCCGGTCACATTTATCAGGATGTAGCGAACGATATTCATAACACTATTGTTACGACTTATAACTCACAGGTTATCCCATTAAATAATCAACCATTCACTTATCACATCATAGCAAATGGGCAACGCTTTATTATTTCAGCGTCCCCTAGCGGCGTCTGGGTATCTGGGTATTTTGGTTATTGCCTACCGTATGAGCCTCCTAGTATTCAAGGCGACCCATATGTACTTGCGGGGTGTAGCGATAGTTGGTCGCAGGATTTAGCAGATACGACGTCTGAATTGCGTGCTTTCTTCTCACCAGGCATTAACTGTTTGGTTGCAAAATATCCCGATACTGGGTGGAGGTATCATGCTAATAGATATAACTCTGGCTCCACATCAGACGGCAGTGCATACCCTACTAGTGGAAAAGTCTATCCGTGGTCGCAGGGTGGGGGGCAACTTCTGACAGTGGTCCGTGAGCAATTAGATGGTGGGTTCCCGCTAATACCTGGTGTTATCCACTATCACGATGGTGGTGTTTATCACGTACTCGGAGAGTTTGATGGAGTGTATTACACACCAGGGTTTAACAACTCTGCTGGTACCACAATCAGTTACGGCGGGTTCGATCATTTAGTCATCAAGAACATCACGCGCAACAACCCGCAGGATTTCGCTGCACTTAGACTGGATTAAATCATGGGCTATCAAACAGCATCTGCAAACAGTCTCAGCGACCTTTTATCAGCGATCCAGAGCTTTGCATCGGCACAAGGCTGGACGGTTGATTCTGGGAAGGCTGGACGCTCAGATGGTAGTGGAGAGTGTGTCAATATTTCCAAGACTGGTACGGATGGGACAGTAATTGCTGGTGCATTTTATTCCCATACAGTTGATTTAGGTGTAAGTGAGTTTGGTTATGGTATGGGTACCTACACCTACGCTGCGTACAACGGCGGTCAGGGTAATATGGCTCAGACCAATGGAGCTTCTACTAAAACATTAGCTAATGGTTGTGGCACTTCCGCAATAGTTGCTTACCATCTTTTTGCTGGTCCAAACCACTTCCATGTCGTACTTGAAGTTATTTCTGGCACATATACACATTTCGGTTTTGGTATGCTGGATAAACTTGGTACAGTGACCACCGGCGTTTATAACTATGGTCGTCGTTTCAATTTCCACTATCAACAGGGTTATAGGGACATCAGTAGCGGGTATCACAGCATTCCATTCGACTCAGAAGGAACATCACGCATTGGTCCATCAACAATTCTCCGTGCGGATTGTGATGGATTTACCCCGCATTTCTTTGACGCTAACGGGCACGCAGATTCAGTCCTTCACATGATGAAGTGCGGTTGGCGAGATACATCCTGGGGAGACATTGTACGCGGGCTGTATTACAATCAGGCACCAAGCACGCTTACAGGTAGAACTTTATTAGTGCCAGCAATGGTTTCAGTATCTCGTGGAGGGCAAATGTATAGCCCTGCTGGTTATTTCCCTGATGTGCGTTATGTCCGTCTGGATAATATAGCATCCAGTGCGTCCATCGTGATTGGGAGCGACACATGGAGGGCGTTCCCATACGTTAGACGACATGGCGCAGCGGGTGAGCCTGACACCAGCTACTTCGGCCTAGCTTTCCTGCAACGCCCATGACCATCTGGAAAAACCTCTATACTGAAACCAACCACGGTTATGTGGAGTGGTGGTTGGTGTATGGTGATAGTTATGGCACGTTGGTGGAACCAAACACCACCGAGTCGTCCTACAAGGCGGGGTGGGTCGAGCGGACGCCTGTAAGTCTTGAGGTTGGTAAGTTTGGTAGGTCATTTGGGTATGACTTCTACAACCATATCCACATCACGCCAAACAAGATCAACTTCAACAATTTGGTCGGCGTGCAGTCCTACAGCTTGAAGGTGTGGTCGGCGTTCTATTATGACCGCAGGCTGGAAGCTATCGACCTGAACAACGGTGAAGGCATCAGCCTTACCAACGGCCAATCCGCACCCTTCAACTTCTCCCCTTCGGAAGAAGTGATCTGGACAGTGACGGGTACCCAGGACGGCCCTCCGGTAGTGGCAGCAGATGTGACGCTTGACTTTGACCGTGGAGAACTATTCACGGTGCCGATCACGGGTCGCCGCGTCATCTCATGGACGTGGTTACCTGACTGGAGCGCAGGCGTCGTCGAGCGCCTTGAATGGTCGACGGACGTGATGGAGTCCTACAACGGAACGGAGCAGCGCCGCAGCTTGCGCCTATATCCCCGCCGTGTCATGGAATTCACACCGTTTGCAATGGACACGGATCGCCGCTTACTTGAATCAACTTTGTTCGGTTGGGGCCCAAAACCTTTCGCCGTCCCCGTGTGGCCAGATGTAGTGAAGCTGACCTCAACACTTTTGGTCGACTCATACTCCATCCCCATCAACACAGTAGGACGCTCGTTCAACATCGGGGCATTCGCGTTGATCCATAACCCGTCTCTGAACGACAACGAAATCGTAGAAGTTGAGTCGATTGCGACCAACAGCCTGACACTGAAACGTGCCACGGTAAAAGAGTGGCCTGTTGGCACGGACATATATCCGGCACACTCTATGTATTTGAAGCAACAACCAACGCTGACTCGCGGCACTCGATACGCCTCTTTTGGGCGTACCGTGTTCGAGACAGAGAACCCAAGTGTATGGGCAACCGATCACGGCATGACAACATATCGTGGCTACCCTGTGTATGAGTTCAGACCGAACTGGGTGAAAGACCCTGAGTTCCGTTTTGACCGTAAGGTAGCTTTGTTTGATTCTGGTACAGGCTTGATCCATCGTGACGAGGAAGCGACCATCGCCTTCCCTTACTACACGATGGATTACACGCCACAGGGTCGCAGCCAAATCAATACGTGGCGCAAAGCAATGCAGGCACTGAAAGGTCGCTTCGGATCGATGTGGGTTTCTACCGACGCTTCAGACTTCAAGATGGTCGCGCCATTGTTGAATAGCGAAGTGGAGATTGATGTGGCGGCGATGGGTTTCAACACCTTCGTTGCCGGTCAGGTCGGTAGAAAAGATGTACGCATCGAGCTTACCAATGGGTCTGTCTATTACCGTCGTATCATCAACTACGCCGTAGTTGATGAGACTACAGAGCGGATCACACTCGACTCAGTGTTGGGCGTTGATGTCTATCCGCAGGACATGGTTTCCATTTCGTTCATGTTCCTGGCCCGCCTCGATACTGACGTTGTTGAGTTGGCTTGGTGGAACGGCGACGTGGTTAATAGCACCCTGACGTTCAAGGGGTTCAAGAATGACGTATAACGCGACAGAGATTAGCAGCCTCAGCGGAAAGCCAATCGAGCTTTACGACTTCTTCCGTTCCCATTTGCACTGGCGCTTTACCTCAGCGCAAACTGCGCTGACAGTTGATTACGCGGACTACGAAGCTGTAGCGATCACGCGCACCGCCATATCCCTGAACACTGAAATCAATCAGGCTACTCTGAGCATTACGGTGCAGCGTGATAACCCTGTAGCCGAGCAGTGGCGCATCTCCCCACCCTCTGAACCCATCCTGCTGATCCTCTCCCAATACCACGAGGGCGACGGCGAGGTTGCCGTGCATTGGATGGGGCGAATCATTACCGTTGAATGGTCAGGCAGCACCGCCAAAATCATCCTTGAGCCGAATTACACCAGCATCAAGCGCCCTGGATTGCGCCGCCGCTATCAACGCGCCTGCCCACACGTTTTGTACGGGCCTGCATGTCGTTTGACGGATGACACGTTCCGCCTTCTATCCACTGTGGCCAACATCTACAACCTGGATGTTCAGGTCTATAACGCCAACGTGAATGGTGACACGTATTACGCTGGTGGTTACATCCAGTGGGAGATCGACGTAGGCATCTACGAGCGCCGCTACATTGTGTCCCATACAGGAACCACGGTGGTACTCGCTACTGACCCTTACAGTCTAATCGTAGGTCAGGAAGTGAAACTGTTCCCAGGGTGTGATCACACCTTGGCAACGTGTAACACCAAATTTGGGAACTCAGCCAACTTTGGCGGTATGCCATATATCCCTGCCAAGAATCCTTTTGGCGGCACACCAATCTTCTAAGGACAGACTATGAACTTCCTTGTCCAGCTAGGGTTGATGGTACTAAGTGCGATCATCCAGTACGCACTTGCCCCTAAACCTGAAGCACCTAAAGCGGCGACGATGGATGATGTTCAGGCACCCACCGCCGACGAGGGTACAGAGGTGCCCGTCATCTTCGGCACGGTGTGGTTGAGGTCGCCAAACATGCTTTGGTATGGCGACATGGGTTCCACACCAATCAAAACAAAGAGCGGTAAGAAATGACCGATAACGTGAGAGTCACCATGACCCACATCAGGTCACTAAAACTTTGTGCTAGGGGCGTTCGTGACTGGTACGCAGCACATGGACTGGATTACAACGAGCTAGTCATGGAGGGCACGCCTGTGGAAGTGCTCATGGCTGTTGACGACTCGTATGCCACCAAAGCATGTGATGTTGCACTTGCTGAAGCTAGAGGAGTTGAGCTATGAGTAGCGGAAGCAAGAGCAAGAGCGTAACAGTAGGTTACAGATACTACATGGGTCTGCATTTTGGGATATGCCACGGCCCTGTAGATTCCTTAATGAATATTGAGATCGGAACTCGCGCTGCATGGTCAGGTAACCAAACCAGCAACGGAGCCATCTACATCAATCAACCTACGTTGTTTGGTGGCGACAAGCGAGAGGGTGGCATTCAGGGCACCCTAGACGTAATGTTGGGAGGCTCTACCCAAGGTACGAACTCTTACCTTGCCAGCAAACAAGGAACGCCGCAACCTGCATATCGTGGGTTGCTGACTGCCGTCTATAACAAGGGGCTGATTGCTGCCAACAACCCATATATCAAGGATTGGGCATTCAGGGTTCGGCGCATTCTCTACGGATGGGGCAACGACGCGACAGCGTGGTACTCAGCCAAGGCAGCAATCACATTGGCTGATGGCAACCTCGCCATGAACCCCGCGCATATCGTGTATCAGGTATTGACTGATCCGACGTGGGGCATGGGTTACGACCCAGGCCTGATTGATACTGTGAGCTTCACCGCTGCCGCAGACAAGTTCTATTCGGAGGGGTTGGGGTTGTGCATTGCCTGGACCAAGCAAACTAGCATCCAGGTATTCCTGCAGAACATCATCGACCACGCGGGCGCGGCTGTAGGTCAGGATAGGCGCACAGGCAAGTTCGTATTGAATGCGGTACGGGCTACCGCCGATCCTTCGTCATTGAAATCGTTCGACGAAAGCAACGTCATATCGCTGGACTCTTTCCAGAGGACGAGCCTTGCTGAAACCATCAACGAGGTGACAGTTGCTTACGTGGATGTAACCAATGGAAAGACCGCCACTGTAACTGTTCAAAACCTTGCCAATATTCAGGCACAAGGCGGCGTTGTAGCGCAGACTAAAGAATATCCCGGCATCCCGAACTATGCTTTAGCTGTTCGTGTGGCAGAACGCGACCTTCGTGCAACCTCAACCCCTGTCGCAAAGTACAAATTCAAGACGAACCGCGCCGCGTACAACATACTGCCTGGAGACGCAATCAAGTTTTCGTGGGCAAAACTCGGCATCGTCAATACGGTGTTGCGGGTTCTGAAGCTGGACTACGGCGATCTGGAAAACGGCACCATCACAATCGAGGCGTCAGAGGACATATACGACCTGCCATTGGCGAGCTATGTGCAGCAGCAACAGGACTTGTGGGTTGCTCCAAGTACCGCCGCCGTGGGTCCTTCCTACTACGACTTGAAAGAAGCGACGTTCCAAGACCTCGCTTCCAACCTCGGTCATACGGAAGCGATTGCTGTTCCCGCTACCAGCGGCTATGCCGTGGGTGTCGCTGCACGACCCTCTGGCGTCAACATGAATTACGAGCTTTGGACAAAGGTCGGGGCTGCGGACTACGCCTTGGCTGCGTCTGGAGACTGGAGCCCGAACGGAACGCTGACCAATAGCATTACGCCCGCCACGACCAGCATTTCTTTGTCAGCCACATCAGACTTGGAGTATGTCACGGTTCCTGCACTTGCCTACATCGAAAACGAGATTGTCCGCATCGACGCCATCGACGCCAGTGCATCCACAGCGACGATTGCGCGGGGTTGCTCTGATACCGTGGCAGCGAGCCATGCAGCGGGGGCGCGAGTGTGGTTCTACGACTTGCTGGCGTCCGTCGATACCACTGAATACACCAACGGCGAAACCGTCTATGGGAAGTTCCGCACCATCACGACAACGGAAGAACTTGCTATCGCCAGTTCCCCGTCAGATACGCTAACCATTGCATCACGAGCAATCAAACCCTACCCACCAGGGTTGTTCCGTATCACCAACTATGCTTACCCGACGCAGATCATCGATCAGGCCGTGTCGATTATATGGGCGCACCGTGACCGCCTCACGCAATCTGATCAGGTCATTGACGAGAATGACGCAAGTATCGGGCCTGAAGCCGGAACCACGTACTCGGTTCGCCTCTACAACAACGATACATCGGTGTTATTGAACTCTGCAGACGGCCTTACTGGAACGTCTTACTCAGGGTTCCCAAGCCCAACCGGAAACTACAACTGGCGCATCGAGTTGTGGAGCAACCGTAGTGGCTATGCCAGCACGTACAAACATTCGTGGGTGTTCAACTACATCAACGTGACCTACATCAATACCGAAGCTCTGTTCAGATTGACGGACGAAGCAGGCAACCAACTTACCACGGAGTAAATCATGGCCGACAAGAGAATATCGGAACTCACCGCAACACCTTCAGCACTCGTCGGCACTGAGAACATACCCATTGTGCAAAGCGGTGGCACGTACAAGGAAACGCCGCGCAACATTACCAAGATCGGGTATCAGGACGTAATCACGGACTCATCCGGTGCCCGCACCTTGAGCGTGACAGATCGAGGCGCGTGGTTGAGATTCACCAACGCGACAGCAACCACCTTGACCGTACCCTTGAACTCGTCCGTGGCGTTCGCTATCGGGGAGTGCTTCAACGGCATTCAGGCTGCAGCAGGCAAAGTCACAGTTACCGGCGCAGGCGGGGTGACGATCAACTTGCCCACGGACTACAAGAGCAACACCCGCGCCCAAGGCGCACCCCTTTGTCTCATCAAAGTCGCCACGGATACATGGGACTTGATGGGCGACCTGGAGGCAATCTAATGACCCCGATCCGCTCGATTATTGGTTCATCCATCCGCAAGATGTTCGGTAAGGTTTGGGGTGCCCTTGGGGATTATTACTGGAACAACGTCGTGCTCGCGCTTCGCGGCGACAAGACGGACGACGATGCGTGGAAAGCCACGACCCTCGCCATGCACATGAATGATGTTGATCCGCATTGGAGTAATACGGTGTTGGCGATGCACATGGACCTACTCGGAGATACGTACTGGTCTAATGTAGTTCTAGCCATGCACATGGACGGGGCGGATAACGGAACCACGTTTACGGACTCAAAAGGAAAGACCGTAACGGTCTATGGTAATACCTGCACCAAAACAGCAACCAAGAAATACGGTACAGCCTCTGGTTATTTCGATGGTACTGGAGACTACCTAACAGTACCAGGTACAGATTCGGCATTGGCTATAGGGACTGGTGATTTCACTGTAGAAGCCTGGGTTTATGTTATAGCTTGGTCCCCTGATGGGACGCAAACTATTATTAATATCGGGTCATATATCACAGGGTTTTTTCTGCGTGTTAGAGAGACTCAGGTTGATGTATATTTGGCCGGTGGCAATAACTACAGTAAGTTTGCTACATTCAATTCTGGGCAATGGAATCACGTTGCTGTAACTCGTAGTTCAGCAGTGCTTAGAGTATTTCTTAATGGTACTCAGGTAAGTACGGATTCAGCAGGCTCAACCGAAAGTATTCCAGCTTTAGACTTTTTGATAGGGAAAGCACAACACTCAGCCTCAGAGAATCTGAATGGTTATATCGATGACCTTCGTGTAACAAAAGGGGTTGCAAGGTATACATCAACTTTTACCCCCCCAACATCGGAGTTTCCAGAGATTTCAGGTGGGTCTTCTTATGACGAGAAGGGTCATACTGTTACTTTTAACGGCAACGCCACCCTATCCTCAACACAATCAAAGTTCGGCGGATACAGTGCATATTTTGATGGGACTGGGGATTATTTGAGTATCCCGTCTTCGACGGATTTTGATTTCGGAACTGGAGACTTTACTGTAGAGCTTTGGGTAAACCCATCTTCTATCACAGGATATAAGGTTTTAGTTGGGCGTCAGGAGGCCAATGTTGGTATGGCACTTCAGCTATACCAATCTGATTCAGTTATAGGTGTAACGCTACGAGCGGTAGGTGGCGGTGACCTGTTTGGTATTGCTGGAGGAGTATTGTCTCCAAGTGTTTGGGCGCAAATTATATTATGTAGACAAGGGTCTAATATTTACTTGTTACTTAATGGTGTAGTCGTAGCAACAGGTGTGTGTGCTTTTAATATTACGCCTGTTGCAAGTAGACCTCTGACAGTTGGCGTTGTAGATGATACTACCTTGAATGGGTATTTCACAGGTTACATCGACGACCTCCGCATAACCAAAGGCGTAGCGCGTTACCCACTCCCCAATGTAACTTTGGGCGATCCCTATTTTAATAATGTAGTTCTGTCCATGCATATGGACGGGATTGATAATGGAACTACGTTTACGGATGTGAAGGGGAAGACAGTAACACCTACCTCGGCGGTAACTAAAACAGCTACCAAAAAGTATGGTACAGCTTCTGCTTATATATCAGGTAGTGGAAGTTATTTGTCTGTAGCGACAACGGCTGATTTTGGGTTTGGTACTGGTGCTTTTACTGTAGAAAGTTGGGTATATTACTCGGAAACAGGGTTTTCATCCAGGGCTAACAGCCTATTGGATTTTAGGGATGTAGCTGGTAACGGTCAGTTCTATGTATCAACAGGAGGTTTGTTTAGCTACTGGAACGACACCACCAATGATGCCTGCACTACGGTACTATCTGTTAATACATGGTATCATCTTGCGGCTACCTATGACGGCACTAATTTAAGGTTGTTTGTTAATGGAACCTTAGAGAGGACTTCTGCCCGCTCCCTAAACTTTTCCACAACCAAACCTCTAATTATTGGAAAGTCCTGGGCTACTTCTACTGACTATTGGATTGGCTACATCGACGACCTCCGAATCACTAAAGGTGTAGCACGTTATACAGCCGATTTCATCCCACCCCAATTCGCCAACTACGACTTGCAGGGTGCTGACGTAACTGGAACTACAGTATTCAACCCGCCCGCTCGTGCCTTCCGTGAGCCGAACAACACCTCGACGTTCTACGACGAAAAAGACCACCTCATCACCGTCACTGGAACCCCGACGATCAGCGCAACCGCGTCGAAGTTCGGTGGCAAATCCGCATCGTTCAATGGCACCACAGACTACCTGACCATCGAGCCCCACGCAGACTACGGGTTTGGCACTAAGGACTTCACGATTGAGTGCTGGATCAACA
>JFJP01005397.1_pt1 | contig 24417 bp, 30 predicted proteins | sample 431651 | NCBI WGS metagenome assembly JFJP01 (sample SAMN02602958, study PRJNA72255) | Microbial mat metagenome, whole genome shotgun sequencing project. | biome: fresh water; feature: sink hole; material: water; isolation source: purple microbial (photo- and chemosynthetic) mats found in...
GGCGTAGGTTGGATAGCGGGAGCCGTGTAAATCGAGAGATTTACGCACGGTTCTGCGAGAGGCTTTGGGTGAAACCCCCAAGGCCTACTCACCCGCACATCAAAGTAGCCGGCCAGTGGAAGTATCGTAAGCGACTGGGCACGGCACATACCAGCGCACGCAGGTGAGCATGACCTCCAGCGAATAGCGAAGGCGTTTGAGCACCTTGCTCAGGGTGCTGCTGATCAGACTTTTGCGAAAATCAAACATCGCGGGGATTGCCGTTTACGCTTACTGCGACTGAGCCCCGATGGCTGCGCCTAGAAGGAAAAATTGGAGATTCAGGGTCTTTGAGCATGGTGTGCACGATCTATTGCGTGCACACGATCTGCAAAGATTGAGCCCACCTCAGCAAGGTGACTTCGCTGGCACTTACAAAACACGGGCAGTACTAGGAATATTCTCAACATCCGCAACGCAAAGTTCATTGTCAGAGATGCCGCTGAGCGGCGTTCCTCCGGCAGCATGGAAGTTGAGGTAATCCCGGAAGATTCAACTGGAACAGACACTGGCATGAAGCACACCTTCAAGAAAGACACGCCCGTGGTGTAACAAGGTCGCCATTGTCCGCTATTACGGCCTCTTCTCCTGCAGGGGCGAAACCAGCACCTCGGGACGCACGCCGCGCACAGCGCGGTAGGCCGACTGCTCCATCAAATTGGCCAGCCTGCGCAACATGTCACTAACCGGCATCTGGTCGGCAACGTCCAGCGCCGTGGAGTTGGGGTCATGGTATTTAGTGTTGTCGAAGTGCGAGGTACGCCGGAGCACCTCTAGCGTCTTGGCGTCAAGTGTCACCCGGTCAAAGTAGAAGAACGGCGCGATGAACGTCGAGTAGTTCCCTTTTTCACCTGTCTTGGGGTCCACCGTTCGACTCTGCCCGTCATGCTCGATGGTGGTGGCCTCGCCATTGTCGCCAAATTCGACCACGATGTTCTTCAACGGCTGCACATAGACGCCGATTCCACCCAGCTTGTTACCCATGCCATCACGTTCGCCCGAAACGTAGCGTGGCACGATGGCCTCAACACGGTCCCATTCAGCGCGCTGTGGAACGGCACGGAGGTGTTCGATCAATGCCGCCAACAACATGTCGTTGCGCTCGGAGCCGTACACCTTTTTTAAGGCTTCCTTGGTGTCGTTCGGCGTATTCCACAGCAAGAGCACGCGACGAGCATCGGGCTCCTCCTTGGAAATCGCACGGTCCAGCCCACGTAGTACCGAGGCGTTCAATGCCTGATTGGGAATCGGGACAGTTTTGCGGTAGGTTGGGTCAATATGGGAACTCACGGAAGCACGCTGGCGGGTAAAGGTCACTTGATCACCCACGGTCGCTACCAGGGCCACCACCGCCGGCATTTTGTCATGCTCCTGTGCCAAGAGGGCACAGGAGTAACTCCACAGGGTCATGGCCACCCATGCGCCTGCCCATCCCGCCAATGGCGGCTTACGTAACGCTGTCATTTCAGGCTCCTGTCATCGGCCACACCATTCCGAATGCTCTGACGCTGGGTCAACAACTCCATTAAGACATCCCCAGACTGGACAGCTTGACCTTCAGTGATTGATAAAGCAACTTCTTTTCTGTAAATTCCGCGAACTGATTCTGAGGTGTTGCGCATACGCACCGAATCAGGACTTCATGCTCAGGTAGATTTTTGCGGTCATCCACTCCTCTACAGGGACTTCTCACGTAGTCAAGTTATTTGGGCGATTGTTTTCGTTGGTTGACGGCATTTCATTTCTTGCATGATTGGAAAGCTGCGAAAAACGAGGGACAGACACCTACTCTACAGACGGCCTTGTTGCATCAGTCGGTGCGGGCCCAGATACGAACCTATAAGGACATCCCTTTGTAGTCAATACCTTGGCCTGACATCTTGGCGACGAAGTAAAGGTTGCGGACGGCGTGCCTATAAACGGGCATTTTTGCTGCATTGTTCTGCGGCCCCTGATGAAAGACGCGCGCTAGGGCCTCCATTCGCTCGGCAGGTACTCGTGCGGGCGCGTCAATGGCTGTACAAGAACAAGCTGGTGATCGTGCACGAGCGGGCAATTCGGACACTGATTGCGGCGGCACTTGCACAACTCGAAGTTGAAACAGGCACCACCATCGCCGCCAGCGTTGATCCAGCAACCCTTGATCGCTGGCGAGCCTCAGTTTCAGAGCTGCGCCCAGATGGGCAAACCCAGCAGAGTTGGCTACGTCCGTCTCGCTTCATGATAAAGAGCACAAAGCAAAACCAAACAATCGGCGATAAATGTCTGCTAACTTACTGACTTAGTTGTAAATCCGATACCTTGTCGAAGTCTTGAGCACTTAACTTTAGACAATGAATGGGGGATGTTGTTACATGGGTGCCCGCCCAGGTCTTACAGTAGCTCGGCGAAGCATAGTTAGCGGGGGCATCGATGTCAACCAAGCCAAAGTTCGCCATATCTTCTTTCGATAGTGCCCACAACGCTACTGGAGGGGATATTTCGTGACCTATGCGCGCGATTCTCCCGTCTATGCCAACGGCCTTGTAAAAGACGTCCTGCATGTCGAAAGTCTTTCTCGAGTAGTCCATCGAATGTCGTTCAGCGAGTGTCAACCCCTCCCGTCCTACCAGCTTTTCTTTAGCACTCAGCTTGTTGAATCTTTCAACGAAATTCCATTGCCGGGCATCGCCATGCCACAAGACAAATGCGCCGTCATCAATCTTTCGCTTGCGCCCAGCCGGGAAAATGTAATTGGCGCAGGACGAATTGCATGCATGCGTAACGATAACGGACAGGCCGTGTGTATGGATTGCATTTCCAAGTTCCATAGAAGCGACTAACTCTCCACCACGACTGTCAATTCGAAGCGTGTCAAATCGGTCGCTCTTCACTAGTTCAATTACCTGATCTGTCGATGGCTTGAGCAGCGGACCCTTTAGGCTTATAACCCTGCCATTCGTTTGAATCTCTAGTTTCTGGTCGATAAGAACATTTGTTTCTGCTGCGAGAGGGTAACCACTAATAAATAGCGCTAGAACTGCAAAATACATCTTCATAAAGCATTTGGCCTAGTGACAAACAACCGTAGTTAATTCAAACTGAATTCAGTGTCGCGGGACTTTGACTCGCTGTTCTTTCCATAAAATGCGTGAGAAGCAATGCAAGTGTTGTCACCATGATGAACGCAAAGAACGTCCTAGAGACACTGAGCATCAAATCGTACGAAACCAGCGAGTTTCATCTTGTCGCAATACTCTTGGGTTCCGTAGTTTTCTGGTAATGTGACGTTTAAGACACCGAATTCTGCCATCCGCTTTCCTGTCATCAACCAGTGACTAACTGGCCTACCGGGCAGATACCCGAAACTAGTTATGCGCATATCTACTCCGATCTTGGTGAAGTATTTTGTTTCGAGTTCGACCCATTTTTCACCAGCAATAAGCATTGCCGTTTCGCGGTCACTTAGCCTGGCAACTCCAGGCATTCCTCTTTTTTCCGATAATTGAACAATGCCTTGAACATAGTCATGGTAACTCTGATGCTCACTAAACATCACGAACGAGTCGGGTTCTATTAGCTTTCGCTTCGCTGCTACGAAAATGTATCTGGCGCAAGAAGACGAGCACTGTCCGCTGACGACGACTGTCATTTGATGGTCAAACACGGCAGTCCCAATTTTCCGTGCAGCGACTTGATCACCGCCTGCGCTCTGAATTATCAAGGTGTCAAATGTCTGCTGCCCAATTAAGCTCACGATCGATTTTGCAACCACCGCATCTAGATCCCCGGCGTAGTGAATCTCGGATCCAGTGGTAATCACTTTTCCCCGAACTGTTGGCTTCGTCCAAATAATGCTATCTGTTGGCATGCCCGCACTTGCCATCAAGTGCAAGCCAAATGCAATGGCTGCGAACACTGGTTTCATTGACTTCCCTATGCTGAATAATGTGGCATCAAAGAGAAGCCAAAGAATGCATTAAGCTATACAGATGGTGATGTCACCTGGACTGCTTGGGTCAGGAGAGTCGTAGCAGCCTGCTGGTGGATCCGGATTCAAATTTGGATCTGGAGGACAGTCAGCTGGCTCCGAAGTGTCGTCGTCATATATCCAATAGCAAGTTCCATCTGTACCTGGAACCAGTTCTCTCGATGCATCCGCACCACCAGAGACAAGCATCGTCTCAAATTCAGTCAAGTCTTTCAAATTAACCTCCGAAGTTTTCCACTAATTTCACCACATCCTACTTTCAGCAGGAGTGACCTCTTGATGCAAAAGCACTTTGTACAGCGCGATAGCGTTGACAAAGTACTCCAGCAACTCTTCCCAATCCCCTGTCGCTACTGTGTAGCGCAAACGGACTTCGTGACCCCCACGGGCCAAATGATTGATTTCCTTGATTGGGACGTAGTGATCTTTCGGCATCCCTGCGCGCCGCAGAATTGCGTTGAAAACCATGCGGCTGGTTCGGCCGTTCCCGTCACCAACAGGATGCATCCAGTTCAAGATCCCATAAGCAACGGTGGCATCCACAATTGCGTTACTAAATCTTCTTTGTCTTAGGGCTCCGTGCAGCGCCGACAAACACTTTGAAATTCCATGTGAATCTGGGAATTGCCAACTCCAGCCATTTTTGTCGCCCGCCAGTTCCACGCCATTCGTTCGCAAGTTCGTCAACGGCAAGCCCTTCACCATAGCGCAGATCATCAACAGCTCCGCTACAAACGCGTCTGGGACAGGCTGCTCCAGTGATAGCAGCAGTGCTTCGCATCGCGAATCCAAGGTGCGTTGCTCCATATCCGAACGCCAAGGAATACCCTGCTCTGTGGGATGGCATCGCGACACGGACGCTTCGCCGAGACGGTGCCAGAGAGGCGCGACTGGAGCTTGCAAAGCTTGCTCATTCAACGCAAAGTTATCAAAGCGCTGAATACTTTCCCTAACGTGCAGGCATGCGTTCACTTCAGTCTGTACAAGTGCGAGTTCAGCTTCCGCCAAGTTTTTGAGGAGTGGGGCAGGTATGTCCAAATCTTTGGGTACACATGGCTGCGATAGCACGTAGCGTCTTCGCGTCGTTTGAGCAGTGACATTCATTTTGGATGGTGCTAGATTCATGAAGACAGGGTCGGTGCAGTTAAGTTGACCAGTCCTTTCACCGAAATTTCGCGATTTGTTCTGAAAAGGATCTCAATGCGCTTTAACGCATGCACCTGAAATAAGCACGCGCCGCGCCGATTGTGTTCTCTGATGCAAGTACGCCCAAGTCGCCCACATTCGCATCGCCAAAATGTCCAATGATTCCGACGCATCAGCACCCGGTATGACAGCCAATTCCAGTTCATTCAACGCACACAAAACGTTCCCCTTTTTGCATATCAATAGGCGATGCACATTACGCCTAGTACGGACACTCCATACACCGCCCCGCAGTCACCACTCGGGTGCATTTCAACTCGTAAGGCTCATTCACATTTACACGATCACGGTCTTTGGGGTCACGATTGGTCAGATCATCAGACATATCGTCTCCTCAGCAGGTTCATTTGATGCTCTACAACATGCATCAATTTGAAGGTGCACGTTAATCCATTTGATAGTTTCTGACCATCCCCACAAATGGGGATGTTTAGACAATATTCACACGAGGAGTCTTCCGTCAGTCTAAAGATGGAATCCCAATTTCCTACGTGTCTGGACAGTGCGCAGTCTTCCGCCGGAATTAACGCCACCATTCGCTCGTCTTCAAAGGGTGGGGCGTGGTGATGTTTGGCCAGCATTTTCGTCAGGTCAGAGGCCTCGGTTGGGTAATTGATGGCTAGGTGTTTCAGCAGTCCTTGTGCGATATAGCCGAGCGGAATAGGATGGTGATCCGGCGCGTCCAACTCTGGCACGAAAGTGGCGCGTCGATCGAGCACGCGATGTTCTGGCTGTGTACCTACCTGCGCCGCGCAAATTTCTCCGATACCTATTGGTACCTCACTGGCACGCCGGAATTGATGGAATCGGTGGGCGCGCGGTTTGAGCGTTTCGTGCGGCAAAGAGCAGGCCATGAGTAAGGCGATCTCCCCCAGGGTTGCGTCCCTGGTGCAGGAGTTCTTCACCGACTACATGACACGCCAGCGCTCACTCAGCCCGCAAACCGTGGCATCCTACCGTGACAGTTTCTTGCTGCTCCTGCGATTTGCCGAACAGACCCTGGGCAAGGCAGCCACTGCTTTTGAGTTGTCGGACCTCCAGGCGAAGTTCGTCGCAAGTTTTCTCGACCACGTGGAGCGCGAACGGGGAAACTCACCGCGCAGCCGCAACATCCGCCTGGCAGCGCTGCGTTCGTTCCTGAAGTGTGCCGCCCGTCGCGACCTCGCCAGTCTGAGCGTCATCGAGCAGGCGCTGGCGGTGCCGATGAAGCGTTTCGAGCGCAAGATGGTGCGCTTCTTGACGCGCGAGCAGATGCTGGCTGTGATCAATGTTCCAACCACGACCTGGCTGGGTTAACGCGATCACTTGCTGATGACGCTAATGTTCAACACCGGCGCCAGGGTGGCCGACTGGCCACTCCACTGAGCCAGTAGTGCCAATGCGCAATTGCTTACAAAGCTATCCGTAAATACGTTTCTCGCCTGATGTTATCTTTCGGAATGCCATGATGGATGCCGCCAAGTGGTTGAGCGCCAGGAAGCTGCGATCAAGGTTTTCGTATCGCACCAGCAACTTGCGAAACCGGTTGAACCAACTGTGCGCTACTTCCACCACCCAGCGTCTGGCCTTCTTCTCAGTGACTCGCTTGCGTTCTTTGACTTCTTGCCTTCGTCCTTTGACATGGGGATGTAGCCATGCTCCTCAATTACTGTCAGCGCGGGTGTTCCTGTATATCCTGCGTCAGCACACAAGTGCTTGTGCCGCCTGATAGGCGGACTTGGTCGCTCAATCATGATGGCATCGAGAACGGCCGCCAGTTGCGAAACATCATGCCGATTTGCTCCGGTCACGACGAGCGACAACGGGACGCCACGACCGTCTACCAGCAAATGGCGTTTGCTCCCATTTTTTCCCCCTATCCGTCGGGTTGGGGCCCACGCTCTCTTGTGCCAGGGGTGCTTTCATCATCGCCCCATCAATGCTTTGCCATCGCCAGGCTATGCCTTCAAACTCGTCGTACTCGGCAAGTCCGAGTTTCCACAGTGCTTCAAAGACGCCTGCTTTCTCCCATTCCAGAAAGCGGGCGTGGATTGCGCTGGCACTGCCGTAGCGCTCAGCAGGGAGCGCCTTCCACTGGCAACCTGTGCGTAGGACGAACACGATACCCTCAAATACCAATCGAGGGTCTTTTGGCTTGCGTCCGCCACCGGACTTTCGGGCATAGGTCTGATCTGCAATGCGCTGGCGCACTGGAATCAGTGGTTCAACGCGGCTCCAAAATTCATCGGTGACTTCCCATGCTTTCGCCTTTGCCATCTTGCCTCCACACGCGGATATCACGTATGGAAAGTCATTATCCTTTATTTACGGATAGGTTGTAAGTCATTCAGAACAGCCTATGAGTCGTAGTTGTTTTGTCCCGTTAGACGGCAACAGCACAGCAGATACGCCGAAACTGTTGAACCTCAACCCCATGTAATTCCATTTCCAGTTCATTGATGTAATAATGTCTCTCCATCAGCACTGATGGAGATGGGCATGGCTCGGCCAGCGACCGGAGATGAACAGATATTGATGAGTGCTCGTGAAGCGATTGCTTCTGCGCAGACTGTTGAGCAGTTGCGCCAGGCGCGAGCAGTTGTTTTGCCGCTTGACTACTCCATGAGCTTGTCCGATACGGCGCAAGTCATTGGCGTATCACCCGGATGGGCGTGCCAATTGCGGCGTCGGTTTATGAAGGGCAAAGTGGCAGGTGCTCCAGATGTCCCAACGCCAGGTGGACGCAAACGCCAGAACATGACTGTGCAGGAGGAGCGAGAGTTCCTTGCTCCTTTCCTAGAGTCGGCTGCTGCCGGTGGGGTATTGGTCGTTGGCGAGATCAAGGCTGCTCTGGACAAGCGTCTGGGGCGTGAAGTAGCACTGGCCTCCGCCTACAACTTGCTACACCGCCACAACTGGAGAAAGCTCGCTCCAGACAAGCGTCATCCAAAAAGCGATCCGTTGGCTCAGCAGGAGTGGAAAAAAAACTCCCCGAAACTCTCAGGAAAATCCGCTAAGAGTGGGCGCAAGGTCAACCCATCAAACTGATGTTCCAGGACGAGGCGCGCTTTGGGCGCATCTCGGACGTGCGAAGGTGTTGGGCTCCCAAGCCCGTACGCCCACTTTGCCAGGGCATGCTGACACACGAGTACACCTACGCCTTTGGCGCAGTGGATGTCTGTACCGGCGAACTCGACAGCCTGATCCTTCCGCATGTCAACACCGCTTGCATGCAGCTATTTCTCAACGAGGTCTCTGCACGCCATCCAGGCGATCGCATCGTTATGGTGATTGACGGCGCAGGGTGGCACCGAAGTGAGTCCCTCAAGCCACCCGAAAACATCTATTTGCTCAGCCTGCCGCCCTACGCGCCTGAACTCAACCCCATTGAGCATGTATGGGATGAGCTACGTGAGAAGTTCTTCCATAACCGGGTCTTCAACAGCCTTGACGCGCTTGAGGATCATCTGGCATTGGCGCTGAACTCTTTGGAAAAAGACAACATGACTGTCGCATCCATTGTGTCATGGTCGTGGATTATGGGCGCGCTATTAACTTCACTTATGAATTAGAAATGGAATAAAAGGTCGCTTAAAGATCTCCAAACCGCGTGGTGCAGGAATCAACCCAAACACCGTCGTTTGGGACAACGCCACTAATGGCGCTGCTAAAGAACTTGTTTGACTGCTGATTTCATCGTCTTGTGTTGGCGCTGCATTTTCATCTGCATTTATGTCTTCACGGCCAATCCCGCGTGCTACTTCACTCACTTGACTTCCTTGCCTATTGGCCCTCCCTGAAGGGTCGTTGTTGTGGGCGTAGAAGTTACCAACTTTACTCTCTATTTCATATCCCCAAAACTGGTGATAGACGATCCTTGCATTGCGCCAGACAATCATCTGTAAAGCTCTTTACATCTTGCGGTGGCCGAGAGTGGGGGCCATCGGTTCAAGGGGCACTACAGAAAGAGGAATAGATGATTGTTATCAACAGAACGTGCCTGCGTCTCGGGTTAGCGATGGTGCTGATCTCTCCACTGACAGCCAACGCCTGGAAACTTTCCCCCGAGGGATCTTTCATCGAAAAGAAGCTAGCTTCGCGAACACAAGACTACTTTGATAAAGTAGTTAGTGACTTTGCCCTGATGGGCATCAGCGTCATTGGCACCAGCGTGCACGAGGAGATCACCAATCGGATTTTGGGTTGTGAAGGCGATGCCGATGTTTGTGGGTCCCCCGAGTACGATCCGGAATACGCCTACTATCTCGCCGGTGTGCGCTGGAACGACGATCCGCCTTTTCGATTTGCTTCCGGGCAGGGAAACTTCCTAGGCTGCTCTCCTACGCAGACAATCCGACTGGTTACACAACCCTATTGCTGGGCACGAACATTCAAGGACGGGGAGCGTCGTGCTTCTACGGGTGCAGTGCTCGACGGCTCGAACGCAACGCTTCTGGTCAGGTCGCATTTTGGAGATCTTCAATTCCTTCACGCAATGGCCACAGCCGATGCAGAACCCGCACAAGATACCCGCTCTCGTATCCTCGTCTGGAGTGAATTTGCGTGGCGAACGAGCCTGGGTGAATACAACCCGGAGTCAACCATGGTGTCGGTTGACCTTCCGGGATTTGCCGAGATGTTCAAGTTCAATCGTGAGTGGCGAATCCAGGATCTGTTTGCACTAGGCAATCCACATATTCGCAAACCTTCGTCCATGAGCAAGGTGGCCTTTGGAAGCCTGCTGCACAGCGTGGAAGACTCCTTTGCAGGTGGTCATGTGGAACGACGGGATCCGATTCCTGGTCAGAAGTGCGTGGCCCTGCCCGCGTTTGACCAGCCCGGCAAGGTGGTTGAGTTTCACTCCTACTCCCGACAGGACGCCGGCAAGCATGGGGAAGGTGACTCCCGCAAGTCGTTTTCGGCACACTGGAGCTTTGGGAGCCCACACGTGGTGGAAGTAGGAAGAAACCTCTATTCCTTCTACCAACGCAAAAGTCCATGGAGTGAAGTCAAGCCTTACCTGGAATGTGTTTTTGAGCTAGATGCGCAGGTACGCCCTGCAAGTGCGCTAGCAGGCTATGCAGCCGCTAGCGCAAGGTGACTGAAAGAGAGATTCTGTCCCGCAATCCGCTGACAAGCGCCGTATATCGAGGAGGAGAACTAACCTTGCCCAGAAACTTGATCATGTCCTTGCGCAGTGCATAGACAGCGTTCAAGCCGATATTTACATCTGCAGTGATTGCCTTGACGTCTTCCATGGCCAACAAACACAAGAGTGCTGAACATTGTTCCGCAGTCATGCCACCAATAAAGCTGTTCACTTCGCGACGCAACTGGTACTTCTCCCAAGCGTGCGCAGCCTCGGGCCCCATGTCAATGAGATGCTTTGCAATCGAATTGACGAGCAACTTGACATTTGGCGCCTTCTCAAAAAACCCATGAACCGGATAAATCAGACTTATGCCATTGATTTGGTCAGCACGAATGCGTCCACTCACCAGTACTGCTGGGATTTCTACACCGGCATTGCGGAGTTCTGGCAGATAGCGGCTAGGGGGAATGGGATGCACGTAATAGTCACAAAGCAGAAGCGTTGGCTTGGTGTAGCTTTGCACAATGCGCTCGACGACGCGCTCTGTGTTATCGATGCAAACGACATCGGCAAAGCCGACCTCCTCGAACTCCTGTCGATAGAATGAAAGCAGGTCAGCTTCGTCTTCAATAATGATAAGTTGTGGATACATAGAGTCCTTATGATGAATCGGACTACTCCGTCATACGGGAGCCAACCGCAACAATATTCCAATTTTGCAGTGTATTCCCGAATCACCAACTGTCATGCCCAATAGACCAGAGGGTGCCGCATTGCGCCGCGTTGGCGCTCGCTCTTGGTGGGCCTGGCTGCTCGCCGGTGTGTTGCTGGCTTGCTTCACTTACTACTGGAATGGGGCATCGACCACTGCTCCTGGATGGCCGGCTCAATTTGAAATCGTACCGGTGGCTGCAGATGCAGCACGATCACCCGAACCGATCGTGGCTGGAGGCGACAAACTTGTGAATCTCGCTGACGACATGGCGCTGTCTATCGTTCTTGCACAGGGTAGCGACCCACCCGAGGCACTTCGGCAGTTGCAATTGGGGTCGGGTACGCCGTTGGGTAAGCGTGACACGTTGTCGAACGATTTCGAGAACAACGCAAGCACTTCACTATATGTCTGGTTTACTTATAAAACGACCGGCCAAGATCCCGTGCTGCTGCGTTATCGCTCGCTTAGCCAGCTTTTGACTGCCGTCTGGTTGTCCGATCCCTCTGGCAAGTCGTTTCAATTGATTGACCTTGCTGGCCCGGACGCGCCAACTTATCAAAAGATCCTCACGGGCACGGCGAAATCGGCACAATTGGTCCCCTCCATAACGCTTCCTGCTACTACCGATCAACCGCTTCAGGTGTTGGTAAGAATCGACTCCATTTTCCCCTATTGGTCTAGCTTCACACTGAACTCGGGTTACCTATACGAGCGACAACGCAATGAGAGAAACTACCTTGATGGAATCGTGCTTGGTGCCTTATTGGTGTCTACAGCATTCGCTTTATATGGAATCTACTTCCGCCAAACCATCGATTACCTGACATTCTTGCTGGCTACGAGTGCGCTGTGCCTATGGTATTTGGCGCTGGGGGACCACTTTATAGGTGCCGAGTTTGTTTTCTTGCGTCGGTTTGTGCTAGCTGGTCCGGCCTATATCTACTTTCTCTTGCATGGAATTGGGCTTCAGCGTCTGCTTTACCCACGAGAGAGACACGGCACAAGGCAGGTTTGGACTTGGCCATTCCTGCCGCTATGGCTTTCTTCGGGCTACACCTGCATCGGTCTGCTGGGCGCAACGGCCTACGGCGTGTTTGGTTTGCAAACGCCTGAGGTGAGCCTGATCAATGCTCTGAACGAATGGCTCTTTATTGTGGCACCCTTCATGCTTTTGCTAGCGGTACTGCTCGCCCCCAACAGGCGCATACCAGCCTATCCACTGCTGCTTCTCGTGGAAATTGTCGGCGCTCTTGGAGCACTGCTCCAATACGTGCACTTCAATTCCCCGTGGTTGGATAGCAGACTTGCAGAAGTCCTGATTCGCTATCCTCTGCCACTGGAGGCACTGCTATGGGCTGCCGCACTTTCGTCGCGCTTCAACTATCTTGAAATGATTGCCAAGCGACGCGTGAAATCTGCCCTGCGCAACGAAGCCAGAAAGGTTCGCACCGCAATGCAGGCGACCCTGGAAAGCCGAGAGCAGGCGCTGGCCGCGCTGGACAACAGCTACCACGCTTTGGATCAGGTCCGCACTTCGATGCTTGGCATCATAGATGCCCACTCGCACGCGGCCGGCAACCTCTTGATGCGTCTGGGCGGCCATCTGGCGCGCATAGGTCGCGGGGAATCGCCGGATCTTCCGAAACACATCACGGCCGCATCCAAAGTTCTGGATGAGCTGGCGACGGCGGTGCAACGGACCGAGCTCGCTGTCGACGAGGCGCAATCATCGCAACATGCACTTGCTCCCGCTTCCAGTTTGCTGCGATGGCAGGCTGACGCAGTCAAGGAGCGCTTGACCCGAAGAGGGGTCACGCTAAACCTGAACATTGATGGCGACTGTGAAATGTTGATGGTCGACGGATACCACTTCATGGAAGTGGCCCGCGAGTTGCTGTCAAACATCAACCGCTACGCAATTAACGATTCCGTGGCCAACATCAGCCTCAAGTGCAACGCGACGCAAATCATTGCATGCGCAGAAAACACAGCGGTCTTGCGTGTGGATGACCAGGCGCTGCGCGTGGGCTGGCCGGTCAGCCCCGCAACCTCCAACTTTTCTGGCGAGCAATCTTCAGGGCGTGGTCTTGCGACCCTCGGGACGCTACTGGCCAGCATTGGCGGCACAGTGCGGTACGACACACGAGGCCCATCACAGGTCGTTGTCACTGTTGTTTTACCGCTGAGGTAAGCCCAGGCAATTTACCGCCAACCAACAATCTTTAACCGCAAACATTTAAAGCCACCTGCACAAGTGAAATCTCACCTAGTGCGGTGAACCTTACCGCCGCGCGGTAAATCTCACTCAGTTTGCACATTCGCTCCTTGTAAAAATTCAAGCGTCACACATCGATGTTTGAAACAAGGGACTGAATGTCATGCGAATCCGAAAGCTGATAGGACTGGCTGTGTTTTGTGACGTTGCAGCAAATGTGGAGCATGCAGCGCCGAATCCGCCACCGAAACCACCCGCTGCGCCGAAGCCCTTTTGTCTGGGAATCGTTTGCGCTGGCCATTGAGACGCGCTAGCGTTTTCGAACTTTAAGCATGAAACTGTTTCGCGACGAAGTAGCCGCCGCGCAAACCGCGCAATGGTTGGGCAGCGTGCGCGTGGTGCGGCCCCTGTCATTCGCTTTGGTGACGGGCAGCGCCATTGGCATTGCCCTGGCACTGATGGCGTTTGCCGCCTGGGGTGAAGTCAACCGCAAGGCCCGCCTCTCGGGCCTCTTGGTGCCTACGATGGGCACACTCAACGTCACCACGCCCCAAGCCGGTACCGTCGTGCAACTGTCGGCTAGCGAAGGCCAGACGGTGCAGGCAGGGGATGTGCTGCTGGTGTTGCATGCCGAGCGCAACAGCATGCGCGATGGAATGGCTGAAGACACCCACTCCCGCATTGCCCAGCAAATTGAGGCCAAGGCCCAAACTCTGCAGACCGAGGGCACCCTGCGCGAGCTCCAAGTGCGCCAGCGCGAACAGGCGCTGACTGACCGCATGCGTGCCATTCAAGCAGAACTGCGCCAGGTAGCTGAGGAGATCAACCTGTCCGAGCGCCGGGTGCAACTGGCCCAAACCACCCTGGCGCGCCATGAACAACTGGCCAAAGACGGATTTGTGTCTGCCGCCCAGGTGCAAACCCGGCAGGAAGAGCGCATGGACGTCGACGCCCGCCTGCAAAGCAGCCAGCGCAACCGGTTGGCCTTGCAAAAAGATTTACAGGCAGTCAAAGCCGAGCGCGATGCACTGGCCGCCCAACTGCGGGCAGACCTCAACCAACTGGAGCGCAGCCGCGCCAGCCTGGAGCAAGAAGCCACCGAGAACGCAGCCCGCAAGAGCATCGTCATCACTGCGCCCTTTGATGGCACGGTCACTGCGCTGGGCTTGATGGCGGGGCAATCGGTGCAAGCCGGGCAATCGCTGCTCACACTGTTGCCCCCGGCACAGCTGCAAGCCCATCTGTATGCGCCCAGCCGCACCGCAGGCTTTGTGCGCCCAGGGCAAACGGTTTATCTGCGCTATGCCGCCTTTCCATACCAAAAGTTTGGCCTCTATGCGGGGCAAATCACCAGCATCTCTGCCACCCCATTTGCCCCCGCCGAGCTGCCGCCCAATCTGGCCCAGCAGCTACTCGCCCAGGCTGGGAGCAATGAGGCCATGTACCGCGTCAATGTGCAGTTGGCTGATCAAGCCATCAAAGCCTACGGAGAAGACATTGCGCTGAAACCCGGCCTGACGCTGGAGGCAGATGTATTGCAGGAGAGCAGAAAGGTCTGGGAGTGGGTGCTGGAGCCGGTGTTGGCGGCAAGGCAGCAAGTGAAAGTTCTTAACTCGGGTCCGCGAGGCAAACGCGAAGACGTTTGAGAGATCGGGCAGTGTTGGAAGCGCAAAGGCCGAGCGCGTTTTTGGCATCTTTAAAGATTGGAAATTGATATGCGTGAATTGACTATGAATGAAGTTGGAGAAGTAAGTGGTGGTGTTGGCGGGGCTGGTGCCGCAATGGGCGGCGTTGCAGGCGGAACCGTTGGCGCCATGGCTGGGTACGCCGCGTCTGGCGGTTCAGCGCTAGGCACCACCGTCGGTGGAATTGCGGGAACTATTGTTGGCTCCGCAGTTGGGTTCTTCACCGGCAGCCCGACACTGGCTGCTGCGGCAGGCGCGGCTGCTGGCGCTGCCGCGGGTACGGCAGTTGCTGGCGAAGCCTCGTCAAAGTGATAGATGCATCAGAAGGCGGTGAGCATCATGATATTCACAGACGTTACGAATCTCCCGGAATTCAATCGTATTCCCATTGCAAAGCGACAAAGCGTTGTCAACAGCGTGCTGCTAGGGACATTGCTTTCAAGGTGGGGGCTTGTCTCCGTGTTGGTGGCGGCGCTCCTTTTCTATTGGATCACCTACGCGTCGCCAGCACTGGAGCCATTGGTTGTAACGTTTCTTTGCATTGTTGCTGCGGGCATCGCAGGCCATATCTATACGCGAGGCGTGTTGGCAATGGCACCAAATCTCATAGCGAAGGCACTTGGCGAAACGCAGTGAGCCCATATTGTCAGTGCAGCAGCAAGTGAAGGTTCTAAACGCTGATCCGGGAGGCAAGCGCGAAGGCGCGTGAGGGATCGGACAGTGTTGGAAGCGCAAAGGCCGAGCGCGTTAATCGGTTAAATTTGAAGCAAGAGGAAATTATGCGTACTTTAGAAATAGTGGAAATTGAACAAGTTGGTGGAGGACTGACCGCAGCAGAAGGTGCCGGGCTTATCTTGGCTGTTGCATCAATTGCGCTTACGCCAGTGGTGATCGGAGTAGCGCTTGGCGCCGCCGGTGGTCTGCTAATTGCGGATGCTCTTAAGTAGTTGAGCGCCACGTCTGATCAGTAAAACTATTATTGGTCAGACTTAGAAAGTATCAGAATGAATGCCGATTTATCTTGGTCGGACGACGCCTCGCTACCACGACATTCCGCCAACGGATGGGCTGTGTGGAAAGGCAAAGCCATTCCGTGCATTGACCTCTCAGAGGTTAACAATCATCTTAAAGGATGGAATCAAACCAGCACAATTTTAGTTGGGGCACCGAATAGCGCGTTGTTTCTGCCTCCTACTGCCATTGCGGAAGTCAAAACGTCTCTAGTAACTGCGGTAATACGCCAATCACACTTTGGTGTCTTTGTACTTTTTGCGCTGAGCACCTTGTTCTTTATTTTGGCTGCGCTAAATATTGGCCAAAACAGGGCGAATCTGGCGACTGCCATTGCTGGGATTTCGCTTATTGCTTGGATCGATTTGCATTGGTTTTTACGTGACGCTTCCTGTCTTTCGGAGAGAGTGCGCTATCTATTTTGGTTGACACACAACGCTCTGCCCAGACGAGGATTTTGGGTCTGCATTGTCTTTATGTCCATTTTGGCAATCGGACAACTTGCATTGAACGCGACTTTTGGATATGAACAGGCGATTGAAACTTATGGATTTGTATTTAAGTCCGTGCGAGATGGTGAATTCTGGCGCGTCCTCGTTGGACCGTTTTTTCACGGAAGCTTTGTCCATTTCTTAAACAATGGATTCATGCTCATGTTTCTTGGCCCGGTGTTGTGGCCATCGTACGGTTATCGATGTTTGTTTTTTCTCATAATTGGCAGTTCGGTTGGTGCTACCGCAGAGATGCTAAGTGGCAACTTGCGTTTTGACAGCATGGTCGGCATATCAGGCGGCGTATTTGCCTTGTTTGGGGTAGCAATACTTGATGGCATTCGCAGCAAAGAAGTTTTCCCTCGGGGATTTACCGTGCAACTGGCAGGAATTTGCACATTGTCAGCTGGAGCCTCTCTACTGCTGATCGACAACTCTTCCGTTATTGCACACCTAGCGGGGTTTGTTGCGGGTATCGCAATATCTGCCATGGCGCAAGTAGCTATCGGAAAAGCCGTATAGCAGTGCTTTCCATCCTCCAATCCGAATCCAGCGAATGCGGCCTCGCCTGCTTGGTCATGGTGGCCAATGCCCACCGCCTGCAGCTTGACCTCTCAGAAGTCCGTCGCCGCTTCGCCGTTTCGCTCAAGGGCGCAACGCTCGCGCAGCTTATTGCGCACGCGGGGCAGCTCAACTTCAACAGCCGTCCGCTAAGACTTGAGTTGGATGAGCTGGCCCAGTTGCAGTTGCCTTGCATTTTGCATTGGGACCTGAACCACTTTGTGGTCTTGAAGAAGGTAGGTCGCGGCAACATCACGATTCTTGACCCGGCGGTGGGTGAGCGCAGGCTGGCTTTTCCCGAGGTATCGCAGCATTTCACCGGCGTGGCGCTGGAGCTGACGCCCAATGCCGACTTCAAACCCGCAGACGCGCGCCAGCGGGTGGCCTTGTCTGCGCTGACTGGCAAGGTCCTGGGTCTCAAGCGCTCGCTGTTTCAAATATTTGCAGTGGCAGTTGTCTTGGAGCTATTCGCTATTTGCTCCCCCCTGCTGAACCAGCTTGTGGTGGACGACGCGATTGCCACGCACGATATGGATTTGCTGCATGTGCTGATCATCGGTTTTGGCTTGCTACTAGTCATTCAAACTCTGGTTGGGCTCGCACGCAGTTGGATGGTGATGATTCTGGGCCAGTCTTTGAGCCTGCAATGGGCTGGCAATGTGTTTGCGCATTTGGTGCGGCTACCGGTTGATTATTTTGAGAAACGCCATTTGGGCGATGTGGTGAGCCGTTTTGGAGCAGTTGGCGCCATTCAGCGTACATTGACCACCAGCGTGGTAGAGGCAGTGCTAGACGGCATCATGGGTATTGCGGCACTGGGGATGATGCTGCTGTATTCGCCGAAGCTGGCGGCGGTCACCCTTACAGCGGTCGCGTTGTACGGGTTGCTGCGCTGGGTCGCCTACCGGCCGTTTCGGGAGGCCGCAGCAGAGCGCCTAATTGTCTCTGCCCGCGAGAACACGCATTTTCTGGAAACGCTGCGGGCGATTACGCCGCTCAAGCTCTTTGGGCGCGAGCAAGAGCGCCGCGCGCGTTGGCAAAACCTGGTGGTGGAAGTGCAAAACCGAGATGTGCGCACGGCCAAGATGAACATTGGCTTTGGGGTGGCCAACACCTTTGTGTTTGGGGTAGAGAACCTGGTGGTGTTTTGGCTAGGCGCGGGCCTGGTGATGCAGTCGGGTGTGGGTGGAGCCGCTGGCGCAGCCACGTCCCCTTTCACCATAGGCATGCTGTTTGCGTCTATTGCCTACAAGGGGCAGTTCACGGGCCGGGTGTCGGCGCTGATCAACTACGCGGTAGAGATCAAGATGCTTAGCCTGCACTCGGAGCGGCTGGCAGACATTGCGCTGGCGGAGCCGGAGGCGGACAACGTGCCACCGAATGACCTGGCCCATTTGCAGCCCAGCATAGAGCTGCGCAATGTGAACTTTCGTTATGGCGAGGGCGAGCCCTGGATTCTTAAGGACCTGAACCTTCAACTGGCGGCTGGCCAAAGCGTTGCACTGGTGGGGCCAAGCGGCTGCGGCAAAACCACTTTGCTTAAGGTCATCTTGGGGTTGCTGCGCCCGCAAGAAGGCGAGGTGTTGTACGGCGGGGTGCCGGTCAAACAACTGGGCTTGCAAAATTACCGCAGGCTGATTGGCACAGTAATGCAGGAAGACGTATTGCTGGCGGGCAGCATTGCCGACAACATCAGCTTCTTTGACCTGCGACCCGAGGTGGGGCGAATCCACGCCTGCGCCACGCTGGCCGCAGTGCACGACGACATTGCCAAAATGCCAATGGGATACCAGACGTTAGTGGGCGATATGGGCTCGTCTCTTTCCGGTGGACAGAAGCAGCGCGTGCTTCTGGCTCGCGCTTTGTACAAAAACCCGAAGGTGCTGGCACTGGACGAAGCCACCAGCCACCTTGACATTGCCAACGAGCGCCGAGTAACAGATGCGCTGGCGGCGATGCCGATGACGCGGATCATCGTCGCGCACCGCCCGGAGACGATTGCCGGGGCGCAGCGGGTCGTGGGTGTGGAGGCAGGTCGGGCGACGGAACTAAGGGCGTTGCAGGCTCCAATGCAAGTCAAATAGGCCGATAGCAAAGCGTTCCGCCAAGACCAAAGACACTGAAGTGCAACGAGCGTGTATTGTGAACGTCTCAGAAAGCCACCAGCCTGGCGCCGCGCTGCAGTTCGATCTGGACGTTGGCTGGGGCCCCGCTGGCCTGGAGCTCCAGAGGAATGAATTGCGTCTGTGTTGCCAGGGGCAACGTCTTCGTCCGCTTCAGGGTCGCAGGCTTGGCGGGCAATCCGAATTCACATATCCGTCGGCGCAGCAAGTTGGCGTTCAGGCCGTTGACCAACGCCACAGCCGCCGTGGAAACTCCAGGCTGTTTGCACGCAGCAATGACATTGCGTTTGAATTCTTCGCTGCGGCGTCCCCCCCCTCGTCACAATACTTGTCGCCTGTATAGATCCAAGAACCCTGGGGTCGGCGATGAAGGATATACGTGGCACGTTATGGACAGACATTCAAGGACAGAGCGGTAGCTCGGTTGTTACCGCCTGAGAGTGCGGTACTGGAATTAGTGTCCAGGGAAGTTGGCATTGCATCAGGAACACTGCAACGTTGGAGAGAAGAGATTCAGTCCATGCCCGCCCGAGGGCGGGCATGGACTGCGGCGGCAAGATTGCAGGCGGTGATCACCACGGCATCGCTGTCGGAGCTTGACAGGAACGCCTGGTGCCGTGAACAAGGCATCTTTCCCAATGAGTTGGACAAGTGGTGTGCCAGCGCAACGACAGCGCTTTCAGACCCTCAGGATGCTCGTGCTAGCCCCCAAGCCACCCGACATGATCGCAAGCGGATCAAGGAATTGGAGCGGGAACTGCTACGCAAGGACCGCGCTCTGGCAGAAACAGCTGCGCTGCTGGTCTTGTCAAAAAAAGTCACGGCGATCTTCAGCAAAAGCGAGGACGCATGATCGCCCTCGAAGATCGTCGCATGCTTGCCTTGAACATCACCACCGCAACCGGCTCTGGTGCCAGTCAGCGACTGGCCTGCGGCGTTGCAGGCATCGACCAGAGAACCCTGCAACGCTGGAATGCCAATGAGGGCCTGTCAAAGGGCGATGGCAGACCACAAGCGGTGCATCCTGTGCCCGGTCATGCGTTGAGCGCCGATGAGCGTGCCAGGCTGCTCAGCGTAGCCAACGAGCCTCGGTTTGCAGCGGTGCCACCTGCACGCATTGTTCCCATGCTCGCCGATGAGGGGGTGAATCGCCCCGGCCAGCGAATCGAGCTTTACCAGAGTACTGCGCGAGCAAGGACAGACCACACACAGAGGGCGCTCCAAAGCACCCAAGGCTGTGCGGCCACCCACCACGCACATTGCAAGTGCGGTGCGTCAGGTATGGAGTTGGGATATGACCTACCGTACGCCAAGACAGCGTAGCCCCCCTTTGTGGGGGTGATGCTGCTTGAGCATGTTTGGAATGCAATTCCTTTGAATTGACCCTTGTCCGCTGTGGGGCAAGGTGAGCCGAAGCGGCGGTGACTTGCCGACACTGGCAAGGTAACGAAGTCCGTGGGAGACGGGGTTTGCGGCGAAGCGATTACGCCAAGATGGACCTCTAGGCTGAGCATGGGACGGTTAAGGAACACGAACCTATTTACCCGCATCTGAGGGTTGAAATGTCACCCCTGCCCACATCGCTTTATGGGCAGGCCACGAAATGGCACGGGTTACAGATAAGGACCAGTGCCACAAATGCCAATTGGACATGTATGCCTTTTGGCAGGGAACCACGCAGAGCGCACAGCTAGAGCGTGGTGTTTGCGGCGACTTGCGGAACGCAAGGATAAAGACTGCGATAGGTAACCTCGCCCATGTGTTGAGTCCAGCATGTGAACTTGGGAAGGCTTGCATTGATGCCAAGGGAGTGCGACCCCGATGCAATGCATGCTGGCGGAGCCTGCGTAGTAGTCCGAGGACGGGAAAGCCGTCCACATGGCGAAGGCGGGCAGTTGAAATGGATTTGCTGGGTGAATTAGCTAACCCTAATGAGGTGAAGACCTTTGATAATTAGCGAAATACAAAGCAAACTTGCAACGTGGTCATCGGCAGACAAAGAACGAAAGTTTGACCGACTGCTGAGGCTGGCTGCTGATCTGCGATGGCTGAGCGAAGCCGCAAGCATTACGCTGGCCTCCAGCGGTGCGCGGACTGCGGGGGTAGATGGTGTTACCAAGGATTCGATGCAGCACGATCTGCACGGTGAACTGGTGGCAATCCGATCGGAGTTGCTGTCGGGCGAGTATCGTCCAAGGCCAGCCCGGCGCGTCTACATACCGAAGTCCAATGGAAAGCTCAGGCCATTGGGTATCCCGACACTACGGGATCGAATCGTGCAGAGGGCCATGTTGATGGTCATGGAGCCGATATGGGAAAGTGATTTCCATGTGACCTCCTATGGCTTCAGACCGGCTCGCAGTGTGCATCATGCGATTCGCGCGGTGAAACTTCAATTGCAAGATGGTGGAGAAGGTGCAACGGCAGGGCGCTGGGTAATCGAGGGCGACCTCGCCAGCTACTTCGACACCGTTCATCACCGTTTGCTCATGAAGGGAATCCGAAAGCGAATTGCCGACCAACGTTTCCTGGCCTTGATATGGCGACTAATCAAGGCGGGGTGTGTTGATCGTGGTCTCTTTCGAGCCTCAGGTGAAGGGGTTCCGCAGGGTGGCGTCATCTCGCCACTCCTTTCCAACATCATGCTGCATGAGTTTGATTCTTGGATGGATGCGAACTACCTGAACAAGAAGGTGAGGAAGGACCGATGGTCGTGGAACTTCGGAATTCAGCAGCAGCGCCCTATCGCTGCGCGTGAAAACCGACAGTGGAAACCGGCTATATCGTACTGTCGATATGCCGATGACTTTGTGGTCATTGTGAAGGGAACCAAAGCGCATGCTGAGATTGTCCGAGACGCTTGCCGCTCCTATCTGGAAGGCACATTGCATCTGACACTGAATATGGACAAAACCCATATTACGCATGTGAATGATGGTTTCGTGTTCCTAGGCCACAGAGTCATTCGAAAGCGTGGGCGGCTGGGACGCATGCGACCTGTCACGACGATTCCGTGGGAGAAATACAGGGGCTTTGCCGCAAAGCTGGTTAAACAGCTCTCTGGCAACTTCAGCACGAACCGAATGGACATGATGGAAATGGTCAATCGCCAAATTGTGGGCTGGGCAAACTTCTACCAATACACAGACTACACCGCAACCATGTTTGGAAAGTTGGACCGCACAGTGCTTTGGAAGTTCGGATATTGGCTTGCGAGAAAGTACAAGCGCGGCTTTACGTCGCTCATGCGCAACCATATTCGAGCACCCAAGCCTGGGCAAGCAAAGACATGGGTATTGCGGGGTCAAAACGGTCTGGGATGGTATGGAGAACTGGCGCTCAAGCGACTTGTGACTAGCCGCAAGGGGCGGTTCACTTGGTGCACGCCATCAGAAAATCCATTCATCGTGCGCGAACCGGTGCATCGTACGATCGAATCGCGCTACGAGGACGTTGCCTTTGCCATGGGCAACACTTCAATGGAGAGCCGGATGCGTTGAGAGGTGCAAGTCCGGTTCGGGGAGGAGAGGCAGGGAAATAGTTCGACTACGCCCTGTCTCTTACTCCACTGCCTGCCATCGTGATGGGTCGCTGGTTTCACCTGTATCTGATACTGGATCTTTACAGCCGCAAGATCGTGGGGTGGGAGGTGCATGACAGTGACTCCTCGGACCATGCTGTCCATCTGGTCAGACGTACTGCTTTGGCTGAAGGGATCGCGGCATTGCCTGCCAAACCGGTATTGCATGGTGACAACGGCTCAACGCTCAAGGCTACAACCGTACTGGCCATGCTCAACTGGTTGGGTATCAAGCCGTCGTACTCGCGTCCACGAGTCAGTGATGACAACGCCTATTCGGAGTCTTTGTTTCGAACGGCAAAGTACCGCCCGGAGTTTCCGGCAAAAGGCTTTGCTGACCTTGACGCTGCACGCACATGGGCAGCCGCCTTCGTGCATTGGTACAACGTTGATCACCGACACAGCGGTATTCGCTACGTCTCACCAGCGCAGCGCCACGAGGGAAAAGATCAAACCATCCTGGCAGCACGCCACGCTTTGTACACAAATGCCCGTGAACTCAACCCGGCATGTTGGTCAGGCAATACGCGCAACTGGTCTGCCGTCGGTGCTGTCACGCTCAACCCCGAGCGCGATTGCATCGTCAAGCAGCATTCGGTTGACAACGATATTCAGCAGATGGCTGCTTGAATCAGGCGACAAGTACCTTGACGTGGGCCGGTCCACGGCGGCGTCCGGCGCCGGGAAATTGAATAACGGAAGTGTGCAGGTGTCCACCATATTGAAGTGGACACCATGCTCGCAACTATTGCCTCCAGCAGCAAGACGGGTTCACCTCGCGCTTACAAAAGACATTGCTAAAGCGATGCTTCGCATGGGCAGTTGCTGTTGTAGTAACTAGTTCCCATGGCTTCCAGTTCGCACCAATTGATTTACCTCAGTTCGGCAATATTTGCCGGATTCGACTCAGAACGACTATCTAAAGGTGGCTTTTGCTGCGTGCAGTGAATAATCACCGCTGCCTGGTAAAACTCACCGATTCCGACTAAGCACCCTCTGCAAAGATGCGCCCGTCAGCTTTTTGACGATTGCTCTAAGAGGGGAAATTCCATGCTCATTCGTAAACTTATCGGACTGGTTGTGTTTTGCTACGTTGCTGCAAGCGTCGTACATGCGGGGCCATCTCTTGCCGCCTCACCGAAACCTAATCCAACGCCATTTTGCTTAGGATTTGGTTGCGTATCCAACTGATTGCCAACGGGTGGGCTGAAGTTCCTTTTGCTTAGGGATCTCTGGCACACGTCAGCTCTCAAAGAAACTGCACAACAACATGATTGCCGCGAACATGCAGAACGATGTCTTCGTGAAATACGTCGGGCGATCTGTCGATAGTCAGGCGTATTTGAAAGTCTGCTCACACCCTATTCTCACGCCTCGGGAATTGGAAGTGCTTCAATGGAGTGCGGAGGGGAAAACAGCATCGGATATTGCGGGCATTCTGAGCCTTTCACAAGAAACGGTACAGACGCACATCAAGAATGCAGTTCGAAAACTTCAGGCCCCCAATAAGACCGCTGCAACGGTGCTGGCAGTGAGAATGGGACTGCTCTACTAGTTAACTGAAAGTTACTTGTTCAAGGAGAACGTTTTCAATCAATCTCAATATCGGCATACTGCGGTTCGCCTCGTCCGACAATGGAACCGCTGCTATGATGAATAATACCAATAGGCGTTCAATAGAGTAGATAGTATAATAGCTTCTGAACTTTCAGGAGCTATTCATGAAGGATCTGATCTCGAATGACAAGGC
>JFJP01001850.1_pt2 | contig 24415 bp, 25 predicted proteins | sample 431651 | NCBI WGS metagenome assembly JFJP01 (sample SAMN02602958, study PRJNA72255) | Microbial mat metagenome, whole genome shotgun sequencing project. | biome: fresh water; feature: sink hole; material: water; isolation source: purple microbial (photo- and chemosynthetic) mats found in...
CTGGTATCCGCATCGTCGCTTTCGGCCACATTGGCGACGGCAATATCCATTACAACATCTCCATGCTCGATGCGTCCAAGAACGTAGCCTTCATTGAGCAAGGAGAGCATGATGTGAACCGCATCGTGTATGGGGTCGTGGCCAAGCTTGAGGGTAGCATCAGTGCCGAGCACGGCTTGGGGCAGTTGAAGCGCGAACAGATCACGCATTACAAGGATGCGTTCGAGTTGGAGTTGATGCGGAAGATCAAACAAACATTTGACCCGCTTAATCTGATGAATCCTGAGAAAGTGATCTGATGCGATGGCGACGATGATTGCCCCTAGAGCGGGCAATAGGACATAGGGATGTTGTAGAATCAGCCCAACGTTGGGCATGCGTACATATACAGATATTCGGAATCAAATTTCAAATAGAGGATGTCATGAACAAACATATCTTTGCACTTGCAACACTTCTGATCTTTCTGTCTGGTTGTTCAGATAAACACGGCCCGCAAGATCTTTCCAAATTACCCTTGGATATGGATGCGGGTAAGATCGTCGCCCAGAATAGCTGCTCAATCTGCCATGGCATGGATGGCAAGGGCGTGGCAGACAACATCCCCAATCTGGCTGCTCAGATTGAAACCTATCTGCTCAAGGCCGTCCAGAGCTATGACCACGGCAAGCGCGTCGACAGCAGCGGCAAGGTGATGAATGTCGCTGAAGGGTTGACTCATCAGCAATTGCGCAATGCGGTCGGTTACTACGCAAGTCTGCCACCAGTAGTCAATCCGCAGCCCAAAGTGAAGCCAGAATACTCTTACTACGAGCGCGGCAAAGCGTTGAGCAAGCCCTGTGCTGCTTGTCATGGTAAAGATGGAAACACTACGGTTGGTGGCGTTCCCCGCTTGGCCGGACAACATCCGCAATACATCATCAAGGCAGTCAAGTCCTATCATGACGGAACGCGCACGATGCCTTCTATGCATGCCAAGCTTGATGCCCTGAGTGATGCAGATATCGAGAACATCGCCATCTACTTTGCACTGAACGCACCCAAGGCGCCTTCTATCAAAGCCGCTAATTCGCATGAGGGCACGCAATTCATCAGTTCTTGTGTCAAATGCCACGGTGCATCAGGTTCTGGTGATGATTTGAGTGTCCCCAATCTGGCTGGGCAAAATGTGCAATACCTCAATAAGGTGATCAAGTCGTATCGTGACGATGTGCGTGACCACAAAGTGATGCATCAGGCACTTGCCGGACTGAAAGATAGCGAGGTCAATAAGATCGCTACTTACTTTGCGACCGAGCCGCCAGCGCAGACTAGTTTTGCGCCACCAGAGACAGTCAATTCGTTGGTGCAGAAATGTGATCTTTGCCACAGCATTGGCAGCACCAATCCTGATATGTTGACGCCTAAGTTGAACGGACAGAATCGCGCTTACCTAATCAATGCGATGACCACCTATCGGGATGGCGATCGCGGGAATTCAGCGATGCACTCGATCAGCTCGGCGATGCTTTTCGATGCCACCATAGAGGGATTGGCGGAGCATTATTCCTCTCAAGAGGCAAAATAAGCCGCCTCTGGGCAGGCAGTAAATGCAGTAGTAAATGTCAGGAGAAATAAAATGAAAACCAAGGTCTTACTTTCAAGTGCGATTTTGCTGGTCTCAGCATTCGTGGCTACAGGTGCGCAAGCTGCAGTGGACGACGCGAGTGCGAAGAATCTGTTGAATGAGAATGGATGTTTGAATTGCCATGATGTGACCAAGACCAAGACGGCCCGCTCATATAAAAAAATCGCGGCTGAACGTAAGGGTAAGGCAGATGCCGAAGCTGCGATCACCAAGCACCTCACAAAGCCCAGCACAGTCAAGATCGGTGAGGATATGATCGATCATCCGCAGGTCGAAGCAGATTCGGCGCAGGTGAAGAATCTTGTCAAATGGATCCTGTCGCGCTGATGCATCGTTACGGGGGCGTAGGCTGTACTACTGCGCCGCCCGTCTGTCACACTGGACGTATTGAATGACGCTCCAAACTGTCTGGAAGAATAAATGAAAACCCCCGTGTTGTTCTCTTCTTTGCCAAGAGGCTTAGGTCTATTGGCTCTTCTTGTTGCGACCTGGTTCTCGAGTACTACGCTCGTATTGGCTGCGCCCGATCAGATCACGTCAAAGAATGCGTCCTGTCTCTCATGCCATGACGGCAAAAGTGCAAAACATACGAAGGATGCCAATGGGGAGAAGCGAGAGCTACATGCGGTTACTCCTGAAAAATTTAAGAAGAGCGTACACGCGGATGTGGCTTGCGTGACTTGCCATGTGGAGATCAAAGATGACCAAACGCCACACAAGATCTCAGCGACAGCCAAAAAACCAGATTGTGCGGAATGCCATATCTCTTTATGGGTGACAGCATTACGTGAAGGCAAGCTGGAGGAGAAGCCGGGGTTGAACGTGGTGATGCGCAACATCGAAGTCTACAAGCAGTCGTCGCACGCCAAACCCAATGCAGATAATCCCGATGTGCCGAATGCCACCTGCCATGACTGTCATGACGATCATACTTTCAACGTAGCCCCGAGTGGCTCTGTAGAACACGATGAGTGGCACCATGACACACCTAAAGTCTGTGGCGAGAATTGCCATGAAGGACAGCTAGGGCAATATGTCAGTTCGGTTCATGGCAAGGAGTTACTTCAGAACAACAACCACAAGGCGGCGGCCTGTATCGATTGTCATACGACACACGCGATTGGTAGCCCTACGGCATCACCGATAAAGTTGGAGATCACCAAGAACTGCGGCGGCTGTCATGAAGAGAACTTCAAGACATACCTTGCGACCTATCATGGACAAGTGATCTCATTGGGCTATGCTTACACGGCCAAGTGTTTCGACTGTCACGGCAGTCACGATGTGCGCAGAACGGATGATCCGAAGTCCAAGGTGCACCCAGACAAGCGCCTGAAGACTTGTCAGAAATGTCATAGCGATAAGAAGCCCGGCATGAACAACGCCACGGAAGGTTTCTTGACGTTCAGCCCTCACGCCAATAGTCACGACTTCGCAAAGTATCCGCAGATGTGGATCGTGACCAAATTCATGATCGCGCTATTGATTGGTGTGTTCGTGTTCTTCTGGCTACATTCCGCACTCTGGTATTACCGCGAATGGAAAGAACAGAAAGAGGGCAAAGTAGTGTCCTACATCCGTGCGGGCGATCTGCCTGTGGATGAGAAGAAGTTCTTCCAGCGTTTCCCATGGGGTTGGCGCGTCGCCCATCTGGTGTTCGCTTTGGTCACCATGACTTTGGTGTTGACCGGCACGATGGCGTTGTTCGCCGAATCAGCTTGGGCGCCCGTAGTCGCGCAATGGTTGGGTGGTCCACATCAGATCAATCATATCCATCGCATCGTTGCTGGTCTGTTTGTCGCCATCTTCTTCACGCACTTCGTGTACGTGATGCAGAAGTTGCTACGTGACAAGAACTTCCGCTGGTTCGGCCCCGACTCTTTGATCCCGAATTGGAAGGACCTCAAGGATTGCATCGGCATGTTCAAGTGGTTCTTCGGTAAAGGACCGAAACCGATGTTCGATCGTTGGACCTATTTCGAGAAGTTCGACTACTGGGCCGTGTTCTGGGGTGTCACCATCATCGGTACCAGCGGTTTGATGCTGGCGATCCCGCACGTGACAGCGACCTACCTGCCCGGCTGGGTGTTCAACGTGGCGACCGTGGTGCATGCGGAAGAAGCGTTCCTTGCTGCCGTGTTCTTGTTCACGGTCCACTTCTTCAACAACCACTTCCGTCCGGATAAGTTGCCGCCACCTGACATCGTCATGTTCACCGGCGCACAATCTTTGGAAGAGTTCAGACGCGATCACCCAGCGCAATATCAACGTCTTGTTGATACAGGCGAATTGGAAAAGCACCTAGTCGATGCGCCTTCAATGCCCATGACGTTGGCATCGAAGATACTCGGCATCGTGCTGATCCTGTTCGGCCTGACGTTGCTGACCTTGGTGGCTATCGGCTTCTTCGGTTAGGCATAAATGAACAAATGATCCAGTGGGGATGACTCTTGCTGGATCGGATGTTCTTAGATCCACTCAGTGCTTAAAGAATGGCAAACATACTTATCGCCTATTCAACGACCGACGGACATACAAGAGAGATATGTCTGCGGATGCAAGCAGTCATCGACTCGCCTCATAGCGTCACGATGTTGCCGCTGGTGGAGTGCACAGCAAATGACTTGTGGGCGTTCGATACAATCGTAATCGGTGCCAGCATCCGTTATGGCAAACACCATCCGCAGGTCATAGCGTTCGTCAATCAGAACGCACAGATATTGGATAGCAAAGCTAACGCATTCTTTTCAGTGAACGTCGTTGCGCGCAAACCAGAAAAGAACACGCCAGAGACTAATCCTTATTTGCAAAAATTCTTAAGGCAAATCGTGTGGAAGCCCAAACATCTGGCCGTATTTGCAGGAAAACTTAACTACCCAAGCTATCGTTTCGTTGATCGATTCATGATTCGATTCATCATGTGGATGACGAATGGGCCAACCGATACAAAGAATGTCTATGAGTTCACGGACTGGAAACAGGTGGAAGATTTTGGGCGGCAGGTGAGTCGCTTATAGTGCGATTGCCTAGGCAGTATCTGAGTGAGTTGGCGAAAATATATCCGACTGAAAATCGCTCGTGCCTTCTGAATTCTCTAGTGGATGCGCGGGTGAAGTGTTACTTTAGATTTAAATCCTGTCGACAAGGTCTTTGACGACTCATCATCGAAACACTGCAACGGAGGTGCGTAATGGCAAATCAACCCGAGATTACTAACATGGCCTTGTTCTGCGATTTCGAGAACGTGGCGCTAGGCGTACGCGATGCAAAGTACGCACAGTTCGATATCAAGAAAGTGCTGGAACGCCTGCTGCTGAAAGGTGGCATCGTGGTCAAGAAAGCCTATTGCGACTGGGAGCGTTACAAAGAATTCAAGGCCACCATGCACGAGGCCGCTTTCGAACTGATCGAGATTCCGCATGTGAGACAAAGTGGCAAGAACTCCGCCGACATCCGCATGGTCGTTGACGCCCTCGACCTTTGTTATACCAAAGCCCACATCGACACTTTCGTCATCATCAGCGGCGATTCCGATTTTTCGCCGTTAGTCTCTAAGCTGCGCGAGAACAACAAATACGTCATCGGCATCGGAGTGAAAGACTCCACATCTGATTTGCTGAGTGCTAACTGCGACGAGTTTATCTTTTACGATGACTTAGTGCGCGTGCAGGAAGCGAAGAAGAAGCAGGCTGCCAAGAAAGCACCTGCGAAAGTGAAAGCCGAATCTGCCAAGCCAACTGAAGTCAAAGTCGAGGATGACAAAAAACAAGAAGCCATGGACTTCCTTGTCGAAACTGTCGAAGGTCTTATCTCCGAGCGCGGATCGGATGAAAAGCTCTGGGGCTCCATGGTCAAGACCACCATGCAACGCCGCAAGCCAGGCTTTAACGAATCCTTCTATGGCTACCGATCATTCCGCGATCTGATGGAAGACGCGCAAAAGAACAAACTGGTCGTGCTGGTGAAGGATGAGAAGTCGGGGCAATACACCATTCGGCTACCCGCCACAGACTGATCAGAAGCTGCTCTCAAATCACCTTTAGCTGCACCAGTTCTTCTCCATTCGGGTCGGTCACATGCACCGCGCAAGCGATGCAGGGGTCGAAGCTGTGCACGGTCCGCAGGATTTCGATAGGTTGTTTCACATCTTGTAGTTGGTGGCCCTCTAGAGCAGCCTCATACGGACCCTGATTCCCTTCAGCATCGCGCGGTCCGGCATTCCATGTACTTGGCACGATAGCTTGATAGTTGTCGATCTTCTGGTCTTTGATAACGATCCAGTGCGAGAGCGCGCCGCGCGGTGCTTCAGTGACACCCACGCCCTGAGCATGACTTGGCCAAGTCGAAGGATCCCACTTCGTTTCGTTGAATGTCTTCACATCGCCTGCCTTGATGTTGGCGATAAGTTGGTCGTACCAACCCTGCATTTGATCGGCGATGATCTTGGTCTCCAGTGTACGTGCTGCCGTGCGGCCCAAGGTCGAATACAAAGCCTGCACCGGAAGGTCGAGTTTCTTCAAAGTCATGCCGACCAACTCTTTGGTCTGCTCATGCCCTGACGCATACATCATCAGCACACGCGCTAGCGGGCCGACTTCGACCGGCTTGCCCTTCCAACGTGGTGACTTCATCCAAGAATAATCCTTGTCCACATCAAGGCGCTCATATGGCGGCTTCGGTCCGGTGTAGTCCAGCTTGGTCTCGCCTTTGTAAGGGTGTAGCCCCTGTGCTTTGCCCACGGAATATTCGTACCACGCATGGCTGACGAACTCTTGTATCTCGCCTTCCGCATTCAAGTCGATAGGATGAATCTTGCTCAAGTCCCTACCCAAGATCACGCCTGATGGAATGAGGTAAGAAGACGGGTCGGACATGCCTTTGGCTGGGAAATCGCCGAAGGTGAGGAAGTTGCCGACTCCTTCGCCCTGCTTGAACCAATCTTTGTAGAAGCCAGCGATAGCCAGTGTGTCGGGCACGTAGACCTGATCGACGAACTCGCGCATCTGATTGATAGCGTTCTGCACCGTTTGCAAGCCGACCACGTTCACTGCGGTACCAGAATTGCCACCGTGGAAATGCGGGCCGTTGCCATGACCTTGGTGGTTGGGGTCGATGCTGATGGCGCACGGTACGCCACCGACCACGAAGTTCGGGTGCGGATTCTTGCCGCCGAACACGGCATGCAGCTTGACCACATCGCGCTGCCAAGCCAACGCGTCCAGATAGTGCGCCACTGCCATCAAGTTAGCCTCGGGCGGTAGCTTGTAGGCAGGATGCCCCCAGTATCCGTTGGCAAAGATGCCCAACTGACCAGCTTCGACGAAACCTTTCAGCTTTTTCTGCACATCGCTGAAATATCCCGGTGACGATTTGGCATAACCCGAGATGCTTTGCGCAAGCGCTGAAGTCGCCTTGGGGTCGGCCTTCAGCGCCGACACCACATCCACCCAGTCCAGCGCATGCAGGTGATAGAAGTGCATCACATGATCGTGGATGTATTGCGCACCGATCATCAGATTACGGATCAATTGTGCGTTGCTTGGTATTTCGATCTTCAGCGCGTTCTCGACGGCGCGCACCGAGGCGATACCGTGCACCAAAGTACACACCCCACAGATGCGTTGCGCCAAGGCCCATGCTTCGCGAGGATCGCGTCCGCGCAAGATGATCTCGATGCCGCGCACCATGGTGCCGGCCGATGAAGCACGGGTGATGCGACCATTGGAATCGGTCTCTGCTTCGATGCGAAGATGGCCTTCGATGCGTGTGACGGGATCGACGACGATGCGTCTAGTGGTTGGCTCGTTCATGGGGCACTTTCTTCAACAAGATATTGAGCGAGTAATTCAGTGAGTCCGATCACTTCCACCTTCATGTGGTAATGCTCCAATCCTTCTTCCATCACGATGCGGCAATTGGCGCAGGCTGTGATGAGTGTCTGCGTACCAGTTGCTTCAATCTGTTCTTTTTTGTGTTTGAAAACCTGCAAGCGCAATGGCTCGGCGCGTGAGTTGGCGGAGACACCACCGCCTCCGCCGCAGCACCAGTTCATCACGCCCGCATCTGGCATCTCGCGGAAGTCGGATGCGACCTCATTCAGTAATCGTCGCGGTTGCTCGACCACGCCACCGCGCCGCGCGATTTGGCAGGGGTCGTGATAAGTCAGCGGGCGCTTGTCCTTGCCCTTGGTCTTGAGCTTGCCAGCAATGTGCAAATCGTCTAGCACTTCAAGGATGTGCTTCACCTCGAAGCCGAACGGTCTGCCCATCAGGTTCGGCCCCTCCCAGCGCAAGGCAGTGAACGCATGACCGCATTCTGGGCTGATGACACATTTGACCTTGAGGCGCTCGGCGGCCACCACGATGCGACTGACGATCTCGCGCGCCAGATCGGAGGCGCCGATCTGGATGCCGCTGTTGGTCGCTTCGAACGCATCCTGCGCCAGCGTCCAACTCACGCCAGTTTGTTTGAAGATACGGCTGAGTGCGGACAGATATTCGGGGAAGTTGATGATTTCCATCGATGACATCAGCACCAGATAATCCGCCCCTTCTTTTTCCACTGGCACTTCGATGCCCGTTTCGGCCTGGACATGTTTGATCTGTGCCAGCACCGCCGGCCACTTGATGCCCATCGGACTGCCGATGGTCACCGCACGCGTGGTGGCCCCTATTAGGTCTTCTGGAGCATGTCCAGAAGCGGCCATGCCCTCGCGCATCTTGCGGATCATGTAGGTGAGATCGTTACCCACCGGACACACCATCGCGCATCGGCCGCATAGTGTGCAACTGTCATATACCAACGGTTCCCACGCTTCCAACTCTGCATCCGTCACCGGCTTGCTCAAGCCGAGTGTCTTGCCCAATTTTCCGAGAAGGGTGTATTCCTGCTGCCACACACGGCGCAGCGGTTCGAGTTTATGGATGGGAGTGTATTTCGCGTCCCCCGTCTCGGTATAGAACAGGCACGCTTCGGCACACAGTCCGCAATGCACACAGCTAGAGAAGAAACTGGCGATGGGAGCATCAATGACTTCCTTGAAGGAATTGATGCCTTTGGCGAGAGTCGCGCTCATGATGCCGTCCCTTTCCGCCCAAAGATGTCGCCGTTGTACCAGCGCGAGATGAACACCGAGAAGGTGTGGAACAGTTTTGTGAACGGTAACAAAACCAGCAACAATTCGACCGAGAAAAGATGCAGCGACAACATCAATGTGTACTCAAATAGCAGATGGTGAAGTGCCAGATAGCCTGTCAGCAAAGGTAACAATGTCACCGTCCACGCGAGATAATCGCTGAAGCCAGACAACATGCGTTTCACTGGATTGGTGATCCGATGTGCGAGCAGCACACACAATGCAACGATAGCTGCCACGGCGGATGCATCGACCAAGGCGGAAGGCAGATTGGGCCAGCTGATGCCGAACAGGTCGTCGAAGAATTCGATGTGCGGTGCGAAGAATAGAATAGTTACGAACAGTCCCAGATGGAACACATAACCACCGACATAGGTCACCGGCTCACGTTTTAGCAAACCTTGCGGCGGCAAGGAGCGCGAGAACATGGTACGCCAACCGCTGCCGGGACTATTTGTGCGTGGCTTGGCTAGGTCCACTTTACGCCCGAGTCCAAATATCTCAAATAGTCTTAACACGACTCCAGCTGCGAACAAAATCAATGCCCAGCTCAGCGCATCGCCACGTGCGAAAGTCAGTAAGTCGAGAGCGTTCATTTGTCCTCCCGCAGCAACTCTTGAGGCGTCACTTTTTCGTGCGCTGCTTTCGCCGAATCTTTAGTTGAACGGCTGTGCCAAGTGATCGCCACTCCCGCCGCCGCACCGACCGCTGCCGCCGCACCCAGCATGGAGACTGTCGCGGATACCGGCATGGACAGCGCCTTGTACAACGGCCCCGCATCCCAGAAGTTTGGCTCGGAACAACCGATACAGCCATGGCCGGACTGGATGGGGAAACTGGTTCCGTCGTTCCACTTGGTGGTGGCGCAAGCGTTGTAGGTGACGGGGCCTTTGCATCCGAGCTTGAACAGGCACCATCCCATGCGTGCAGCTTCGTCATCGAAGGTTTGCGCGAACTTACCTTGATCGTAGAACGGACGACGATAGCAACGATCGTGGATGGTCTCGCCATAGAACGACTTGGGGCGCCCCAAGTCATCCAGTTCGGGGATGCTGCCGAAGGTAAGGAAGTGCGCAAGCACACCTGTCATTACTACCGGGATTGGCGGGCACCCGGGTACATTGATGATGGGTTTGTCCTTGATGATGTCGCCCACTGCCACTGCGCCCGTGGGATTCGGATCTGCTTTGGGCAATCCGCCATAAGTTGCGCAAGTTCCTACTGCGACGATGGCCGCCGCGCCCTTGGCGGTCTCCATCAACATGTCATAGTTGCTGATACCAGCGATGGTGGAAAAACCGGGATTGCCCATCGGGATCGAGCCATCGACGACCAGCAGATACTTCCCTGCGTTTTCTTGCATCGACCGAGTACGTGCAAGTTCTGCTGCCTCAGCCGAGGCAGCTTGGAGTGTGTGGTGGTAGTCGAGCGAGATGAGATCGAAGATCAGTGTTTCCAGTGTCGGCGAATGCGAGCGTGTGATGGACTCGGTGCAACCAGTGCATTCCTGGAACGAGAGCCAGATCACCGATTGTCTTCGCGCTTTGGTTATAGCTTCTGCCATCACGCTAGCCATCGCAGGTGGCAACGCCAGCATCGCTGTCATGGCAGTACAGAATTTGAGAAACTCGCGGCGGGTGATGCCGCGCTGTTCCAAGCCTTCGCCTACGGTTCCTTGTATGACCTTAGGGAAATCTGTTTGCTTCATGTTGACTCCTAGAACGGAATTAACTGCGCGACCCACCCGCATTCTGAGCGGCTGATTTGCGGAGGTCAATCCATCTGTCGGGTCATCAATAGTTGACTATTCCACACGCTGTGCGTGATTGAATCTTTTGATGATGTTGGAGGCAGTGCTACATATCTCTGGTAAGGAAGCGGCCACCAGCGGCGACAACGATTCACCCCATTCGATCAAGGCGGGTTGTACGCCGATGAGCGCGCGACGCTGAGGCCAATGCTCGGTCAAGCGCGAGATGGACATCAGGTCGAGTAGCCCCACCTCATGCACGCTGCTCTTACGGTTCTCTCCCAGAAAACGATCCATCTCTTCGCCTTCGAAGCTGCGCACTGTTCCCGGCGCGGCATCCAGTTCCGCAGCGTCGATCACCAGTAGCGCAGCGCACTCGCTGATGGGCACCGCCAGCGTGAACGACAACGTACCGCCATCTAGGAATTGCATATCTTCGCGCGCACCATATTGCGCTTCCAGTTCACGCATGGCGACTATGCCCACGCCTTCGTCGGTGAGCAGTGTGTTGCCGATACCGAGCACCAATATCTTCATGCCCATTGCAATTCCCACGGCACGCAAGGATCGAGCGTGGTGACGAGACGCGCGACCTTTTGTTGTAGTGCATTCCGATCGCGTGCATCCGCGCCTAGCAGTAGATCGTGTAGCACCCCGTGCGGATGGAAGTTCCATTCGGTCGGTGCAACGATGCGGTATTCAGTGACGATCTCGCCATCGAGTACGACCTCATGCATTAGCAGGCCACGCGCCGTCTCTACTAGCGCCCGCCCGATACCGTGTGCGATAGGCACGGCGCTCACGCTGCCGACACAACCAACTGCGTCATGACCGGAAGCCCATTCCACAAGCTCGTTGAAGCGCGCCTGCCAGTGTGCAGACATGAAGGGGAGAGTCGAGTCAGCAGGTTGCCTTACAAGTGCACCCGTCTCAACCGCAGCCGCGCACCACTGTGGTTGGCGGCATAACTCGACAGTCAGCCGTGGCCATGCTGCCAAGGAACTTCTAGCATCGAGTGGCGGTAAGAAACGGGATGGATATGCATGAACATCATCCAGCTGGTGCAAGCGCATACGCAGCGATTGGATGCTAGGGCGCATCAGCAAGGCTAGCAGTTCATCGTGACGCCCCTCCGCTATCGCCTTGGCACCGACAACGAACTCCTGCTGGAGCGCCGCATCACCCAACAGTGGCGGCAGATCGAGCAGGCAGTGCCACAGATGTTCGCGCAAGGCTTCGCGCCGTACATCCTGATTGATCAGGGGAGCGCATTCTTCTCCACGTGCAGCCGACATTGAAGAAACTGCTGCAAGCGTTTGGGCTTGTCCGCAAAGTGCGAACATCAAGGAGACCATGTGAGCCGCTTGCTCTGCCGTGCGGCCACGCAACATCTGCGACACTTGTGGGCGTTCACTGCTCACTTGAGCCTCGGTCACTTGTCCGTCAGAACAAGTGAGCCTTATGAGTACACGTCCAGGATCCAGAGCAGTTGTCATTTGGAGGAGGGTAGATCGGGGAAATACTTGTCAAGGTCGGTCTCACCCTGCATCGCTGCGGTGAGTCCATCGAGTGCCAGATTGATCTCATTCACACGGTCAGTCGTCAGCTTCTCACGCGCCTGTCCCATCACAGCGTACACCCAATCGCCAACAGCTATTTCCTCAAGCCACAGGGTGTTCAAGCGCTCGCGCCTACCCCGTCCTTCGCACCATGCGAAAGCGCCTTCTAGCTCGATGATTTTCATAGGGATGCCTAGGCACATAGCAGTCTTTAATCCAATCGGTATCTGCAACTATGAAGCCATGCTACCAGCATCACTCTGTCGGGTTAAACAACTTCGGATTCTTTTGCGTTTGCCGATGAACAGGGATGGATGAAGTCACAAGCCGCCAATTTGGATAGGCAACCGAGAGTCCCTCAAATGCTATAATCCGCGCCTCTTTTGGGCGGGTAGAAAGCACCCGTTCCCTCACCTCAGCCCTCGCCCAGAGGGAGAGGGAGCAAACGAATCGCTAGGCGATGATTATTTATACACTGGTGCTGTTTCATGTCCGCTGTCCTCAATTTCAAATCTCATTTAGCTGAATCTTTCGCGCACGCTTTGCGCGAGGTCGCCCCCGATTTCGTGGGTGCGACAATCCTTATCGAACGTCCCAAACAAGCCTCGCATGGCGATTACGCCTGCAATCTGGCGATGCAGTTGGCGAAGCCATTGCGCAAATCGCCACGAGACATCGCCAATGCGCTGATCGCGGCCTTGCCAAAATCTGATGTGGTGGAGAAGGTGGAGATCGCAGGCGCGGGATTCATCAACGTGTTCATCACCAAGGCAGCCAAGCAAGAGGTGGTGCACGGGGTGTTGCAAGCTGCAACGAATTACGGTCGTATCAATGCGGGCGCGGGTAAGAAGGTGGGTGTGGAGTTCGTCTCCGCCAATCCGACTGGCCCCCTTCATGTAGGTCATGGTCGCGGCGCAGCGGTGGGCGATTGTCTGTGCAGTGTGTTGGATGCCGCAGGCTGGGATGTGACGCGTGAGTTCTATTACAACGACGCGGGTGTGCAGATCGACAATCTCACTTTGTCGGTGCAACTGCGCAGTAAGGGCGTCACGCCGGATGATCCTTCGTGGCCTGAATCCGGCTATCGCGGTGACTACATAGCCGACGTGGCGCGCGCCTATCTGGCAAAAGAGACCATTGTCTCTAGCGACCAGAACATCAGTGGAAAAGGTGATGTGAACGATGCTGAAGCCATCCGCCATTTTGCGGTCGCGTATCTGCGCCGCGAACAAGATCTGGACTTGCGCGCGTTCGGCGTCGAGTTCGATGTGTTCTCGTTGGAGTCCGCCCTCTACACCGAAGGCAAAGTCGAAGCGACGGTGAAGAAACTCATCGCCAGCGGCCACACTTACGAACAAGATGATGCGCTATGGTTGCGCACCACTGATTTCGGCGACGACAAAGACCGCGTGATGCGTAAGAGCGACGGCGGCTACACGTACTTCGTGCCAGACGTTGCCTACCATTTGGAAAAATGGAAACGCGGTTTCGTGCGTGTCATCAACGAACAAGGCTCTGACCACCACAGCACCATCACACGTGTGCGTGCGGGTCTGCAAGCTTTGAACGAAGGCATCCCTAAAGGCTGGCCAGACTACGTGTTGCACCAGATGGTGACCGTGTTGAAGAACGGCGAAGAGGTGAAGATATCCAAGCGCGCGGGCAGCTACGTGACCCTACGCGACCTCATCGACGAAGTTGGCTGCGATGCCACTCGTTATTTCCTCGCTGCGCGTCATCCCGATTCGCAACTGGTGTTCGATATCGATCTCGCGAAATCGCAGAGCAACGATAATCCTGTTTACTACATCCAGTACGCCCATGCGCGTATCAGCACTGTGTTGGTGCAGTGGGGTGGTGAACGCGATGCGTTATTGAATGCCGACGTGAGCATCTTGGATAGTGAGTATGAGACAGCGTTGCTGCAACGCATGATCGATTTCCCGCAAGTGATCGAGACAGCGGCAGAAGACCTTGCCCCGCATCTGGTCGCCTTCTACCTCAAAGAGTTGGCAGCTGATTTCCACAGCTATTACAATGCCTCGCGCTTCTTAGTCGAGGACGAGAAGGTCAAGCTGGCACGGTTGGCATTGATAGCCGCCGTAGCGCAGACGATCAAGAACGGTTTGGCACTGTTGGGCGTGAGTGCGCCAGAAAAGATGTAATTTTGCGAAGGATTAAAAATGGCTAGAGCGGGCAATACGGGCAGTGGCGGCGGATCTCCAAAATCTAAAGTCGTAGCAGGGATGGTCGTCGGCATCGTGTTGGGCGTTACGTTCGCGGGTTTCGTGGCATGGTATGTGTTAGCAAAGAACCCGGCCTCCTTCACCAATAAAGAGCTGCGTGAGCCACCAAAGATGACACCCCAAGTCGCGCCTGCGCCAGTGAGCCCCCCCCTCGCAGCTTCCGCTGTCGGTGGACAGAGCTTCGAGTTCTACAAAGAGCTGCCAGACAAGCCCGAGGGGGGCGCGACCAAGAAGGTCGTCACCAAACCGCAAGCACCTGCCGTCAACCCACCAGCGAAACCATCCGTTGATAGCGCGCTGTATTTCGTTCAAGCAGGCTCTTTTCAAAATGCAGACGATGCAGAGAAACTAAAAGCGAAGTTGGCACTCGTAGGCATGGAAGCCAGCGTGCAGAAAGCTGACATTCCGGGTAGGGGCTTATTCCATCGAGTGCGTCTCGGTCCATACAAGGGTGTGGCAGAAGCGAATGCCACCATCGCTAGTTTGAAGCAGAACGGCATCAGCAACGCCACCGCGTTGCATGCCCAGTGATCTACAGGAGATAAGGATGAAACTGTTTTCTAAGTTCTTCGCAGTCGTCGTTTTGTTGTTCGCGACACAGGCGCAAGCCGAAGTCGTAGCTGGTCGTGATTATAAATTGCTCAATCCATCACAGCCCAGCAGCAGCGGTAGCAAAGTCGAAGTGTTGGAGTTCTTTTTCTACGGCTGTTCGCATTGCTATCACCTGCACGGCCCATTGAGCAAATGGGAAGAGAAGTTGCCCAAGGATGTGAGCCTGCAACTGGTGCCAGTTATCTTCCGTGATTCATGGGAACCCATGGCGCGTGCGTTTTACGCGCTGGAATCTATCGGTCAGCGTGAGAAATTGCACAATGACTTGTTCGAAGCATGGAACGTCTATAACACCGACTTGAGCGATGCGGGAAAGATCACTGACTTCGTAGCTAAGCGCGGCGTGGATAAGGCGAAGTTCTCTGCGGCATACAACTCGTTCTCCCTGCAAAGCAAGGTCGCACGTAGCAATCAGATGGTTCAAGCGTTCGGTATCCGCGGCACACCTACAATTGCCGTCGATGGCAAATACATCATCACCGGTCTGGAGCCAGCAGACACCATCCGCGTGTTGGATGAAGTCATCAAGATTGCACGCAAGGAACGTCAAGCGAACAAGCGTTGAGTTCGGAATTAGGCTTTGTGGATGAGGAGTATGGAGTGAAGATCGAGTGAGAAGCACCCCCGCTGGCTTGCCTCAATCCTCGATCCTCAATCCTCGGTCCGTAGTTATTAGTGGCGCGTCGAGCGGCATCGGTCTAGCCCTCACGCGCCATTATCTTGAGTGCGGTGCAACCGTTGCCGCTTTAGCCCGCCGTGGCGAGTTGCTGCAACCCCTCGTAGTGGAATTTCCCAATCAAGTTCATTGCTACACACTCGATGTGCGTGATGCGCCTGCCATCCAACAAGCTGCACAGGATTTTATTCAGAAAGTCGGTGTACCCGACATCGTCATCGCCAATGCAGGCGTGAGTGTCGGCACACTCACCGAATATGCAGAAGACCTTGATGCGTTCAAACAGGTTATGGATATCAATGTGCTCGGCATGGTACAGACCTTCCAGCCTTTCGTGCATGCGATGTCTGAAGCCAAGCGTGGAACCTTGGTCGGCATCGCCAGCGTCGCAGGCTTCCGAGGTCTGCCTGGTGCTAGTGCCTACTCTGCGTCTAAAGCTGCAGCCATCTCCTATCTCGAATCTTTACGTGTCGAGATGCGTGGCAGTGGCGTGAAGGTGGTCACCATTGCGCCGGGCTACATCAAGACACCGATGACCGACATCAATCCCTATCCCATGCCATTCATCTTGGCACCAGAAGAAGCGGCGCGACTCATGGCGCGCGTCATTGAGCGTGGCTGTTCGTTCGCCGTCGTGCCGTGGCAGATGGGCATCATAGGGTGGGTGATGCGAAGATTACCTAATTGGCTGTATGACAGACTGTTCGCCAACGCCCCGCATAAGCCGCGTGGATTATTGAAAAAGTAACGATGGCGATCTACAAACGATTTCACAATGGGGGTGTCCCAGAATATCTGGCACGTCATTATTGGTGGGCCTACCTGTGGCGCAGAAGCATCTGGTTCTTCGATCACCAACCCATCATCAACGCCATCCTGTTCGGGCAATACGAGAAGCTAATGCAAAAGACGCTCGCGCATGTAGAGCGCAAAGTGGGTGCAAGGCTGCTGCAACTCACCTGTGTGTATGGCAAACTCACCCCCTCGTTGCTCCATCACACCAACAACGAAGTGCATCTATGCGATGTCGCGATAGGTCAGTTGGAGTTGGCACGGAGTAAGACGACCGATATGGCAGACCGCTGTCTTCTCACGCGCATGAACGCCGAATCATTGGGTTACACCAATGACGCATTCGACCAAGTCATCCTGTTCTTCCTCTTCCACGAACTGCCACCCGAGGCTCGCCAACATGTGTACCACGAGATCGCGCGTGTGGTGAAACGTGGTGGCTCGGTACTCATCACCGAGTACGGTGACACTCCGCGTGGGCACTTGCTTTTTCGCTTCTGGCCGACCCGTTGGATCATTAGTCATCTAGAGCCGTTCCTACCTGGATTCTGGCAGGAGGATGTGACGGGGAAATTGAGTGTTGCATTACAGCGCCAAGGTAAGACGCTGGCGGGAGAGCCTGCGGTCGAGCATTGCTTCGCCGACTTTTATCGAGTGATACGATACGACATAAATCTATAAAGTTTTCTATCGATTGGCTACTTATTCACCACCGCACCCACGATCTGCACTTGGTACAAAGCCAATTCTTGCTCTGTCTTAACTTGTACTCCGCTCACCTGCACATGGCCTTGTTGGTTGGATGCGATGCTTGATGGGATGAATAGCGGCTGGCTTTGTGAGATGGGCTTGCGTGTGGTCGCATCTAGCTGTACGACGCGCACTTGCACGTTGCTGACGGTTTCAGCGGTGGGGTTCTCTACTACGGCGTAGAGATTGCCTCTCGCATCAGCCTGCACGCCGCTCAGCAGATATTTCCCGGGATTCCTCGGCAGGTCTAAGCGCGTGAAGCTAGCAGCGGAGAACTGTCCAGCGCTGGAATCAGAGCCGGCTGCAGCGCTGAAATTTTTCATCGCTGTGTTGATGTCGCCGCGTGACTCAGCCAGTATGCCTAACAGTGCGTGAGCCGGTGCGGTCGGCAGTAATGAATTGCTTTTGCTTAACGCCACCTCCGCTTCGGGATTACGGCCCAGATTCTTGAGCGCGATACCGCTTTGCAGGTGTGGACGGAAATAATCAGGTTGCATCTGAATGGCGCGCTCGTAGAAGGGTAGTGCGCCAGCGCTGTTCTTTTGCGTGAGAGAGATGTCGCCTAGCAACTCTTGGAAGCGCGCCTCGCGAGGTTCACCTGCCACCGCCTTCTTTGCAAATGCGAGAGCTTTGGCTGGGTCACCTTTGCTCAATGCTTGTACACCTTGGTCATAAGCATTGTATGCAGGGCGTGTTGCTTTCAACTTCCCCACTTTCTGTGCATACACTTCGCGTCCCCATTCGCCGCCTTCACCCAATGCGGCGAGCGTCACTTTGTTGGCGGCAACACGTTCGGGCGAAGGTGGATGGCTGGCGAACAATCCCGAGATGAAGTCAGAATGCTTTCCCTCGCTCAGTCGAACGAAGGTCTCTTGTAAGGTGACGGCAGCACGTGGGTCGTAGCCAGCACGTTTCATGTAGATCATGCCGTATTTGTCTGATTCAGATTCCGCATCCCGGCCGAACTTGGTCGAGACGAGTTGCGAGCTGAGTTGTGCCGCACCCACAGCGAGATTTGCGTAGCTCTTGTCTTGCGTATAAATGCCCGTCGCAAGCACCGCGCCTTGTAACAACATGCCCGATTCCATGCCTTTTGCGCCATGGCGCGCTGCAGAATGGACGATCTCGTGGCTCAACACGGCAGCGAGTTCAGCCTCACTGTTCAATTCGTACAGCAGTCCACGATTGAAGGCGATCTTACCGCCCGGCATCGCCCACGCATTCGGTACGGAGTCATTCAGCACTACGAATTCATAGGGGAGTTTACGGTCGGCAACTGCAGCCAGTTTGTTGCCCACGCTTTGCACGTAGGCAGTTAGCTCTGTATCGATGATGTAATCACCGCCTTGTTGCTGGCGGGCGGGCGCATAGTTCTGCTGGCCTATCGCAATCTCTTGTGACTCAGAAACGAACTGAAGTTCTCGCTTGCCAGTGACTGGATTGGTGCCGCAGGCGCTCAGCAATAAAGAAGTGATTACGACTACAAGAATAGAACGCAACATGGTTTTCCCTTCGAATTGATGGCGCTGCGCGCGCCGTGAATTAACCTGCCAGCTTCTTCTTCAACACCTCGTTCAACTGCGCCGGATTGGCTTTACCTTGGCTTGCCTTCATTGCGACGCCGACGAAGAAGCCAAACAATTTGTCTTTGCCGCTACGGTATTCAGCCACCTTGTCGGCATTGGCCGCAATGACGCCATCCACGATCGCTTCGATAGCGCCACTGTCGGAGACTTGCTTGAGACCTTTCGCCTCGATGATGGCGTCTGCATCGCCGCCTTCCGCCCACATCGTGCGGAATACTTCTTTCGCACCTGAGTTGGAGATGGTGTTGTCGGCGATACGCTTCAAGATGCCGCCCAACTGTTGTGCTGTTATAGGTGACTGCGACATGTCGAGACCATCGCGATTCAACTGCGCATTTACTTCGCCCATGATCCAGTTCGCGCACATCTTTGCATCGTTAGGAACGGCAGCGAGAACGGTCTCGAAGAAATCCGCCATCTCGCGCGACGAGGTGAGGACGCTCGCATCGTAGGCTGATAAGCCAAGCCCATTTACATAGCGAGACTGTTTTGTCTGTGGCAGCTCTGGCAAAGTGGCGCGTACTTGTTCTTTCCATTCCTCGCTGATCTCTAGTGGCAACAGATCGGGATCTGGGAAGTAGCGATAGTCGTGGGCATCTTCTTTGCTGCGCATGGCGCGCGTCTCGCCAGTATCGGGATTGAACAGGATGGTGGCTTGCTGCACCTTGCCACCGTTCTCGATGGTGTCGATCTGCCATTGCACTTCGTAGTCGATGGCTTGCTGCATGAACTTGAACGAGTTCAGGTTCTTGATCTCGCGGCGAGTGCCGAGAGGCTGGCCATGCTTGCGCACCGACACGTTCACGTCGCATCGGAAAGAACCTTCTTGCATGTTGCCATCGCAGATGCCGATCCAGCGCACTAGCGTGTGCAGTGCCTTTGCATAAGCGACTGCTTCAGCGGCAGAACTCATATCCGGTTCGGAGACGATCTCCAGCAGCGGTGTGCCTGCGCGGTTCAAATCCACACCTGTCACGCCTTGCGATTCGCCGTGAACGGATTTACCCGCGTCTTCTTCCAAGTGGGCGCGTGTGATGCGCACCGTCTTCTCGTAAGGTTTTGCGTTGCCTGATAATGGCTCGACTTGGATGGTCAGCGAACCTTGTCCTACGACAGGCAGGTCGAACTGACTGATCTGGTAGCCCTTAGGCAGGTCGGGGTAGAAATAATTCTTGCGTGCGAACACCGAGCGCGGGGCGATGTGCGCGCCCGTTGCCAAGCCGAACTTGATGGCGCGCTCCACTGCGCCTTTGTTCAATACAGGCAGCACACCCGGCAACGCCAAACTCACTGCATCGGCTTGTGTGTTCGGTTCGGCGCCGAACGCAGTCGATGCACCGGAGAATATCTTTGTGTTGGTCGATAGCTGGGTGTGTACTTCCAGTCCGATGACGATTTCCCAAGTCATGTCTTTAATCCTGATCCATTGCCTTTTGGCGCAACTCGCGAAGGCCTTCTGGCATTTTTAATGTTTGCGGGTCCCAACCTTCCATCTGCATCACGTCGGTAAGACAATTTTCCAATTCGGCGTGGGCGATGCTGATTGAGGTTGCGATTCGGAGGTGGACATCAGCCAACAGGCTCCCCTTGCGTATGCATTTATTCTGATAATCGAACACCTTGCGGAGTTGCAGGAGCTGTTCAGCGACTTGAGCTGGACAGGCGCACAAATAGACCATCGCTTCGTCGAGAATGGTTTCCAGTTGTTGGTTGTTGTAGCGCTTGGCTAAGGGATGTCTCATATCGTCATCCATCACAGTGATGGCGTGCGGCTGTGCCAGTCGGTCGCCAGTTGGTATTGGTGTGCCACGTTCAGCATGTGGGCTTCGTCGAAATAGTTGCCGATGATCTGTAAACCGACCGGCATGTTGTTGTCCCCGAAGCCGCAAGGGATGGACATGCCGGGCAAACCTGCCAAATTCACCGCGATGGTGTAGATGTCAGACAGATACATTTGCACGGGATCGTCGCCTTTCTCACCCAGTTTGAAAGCGGTGGAAGGGGAGGTCGGCCCCATGATGACGTCGCAGTGTTTGAAGGCTTCCACGAAATCTTGTGCAATGAGGCGGCGGATCTTCTGCGCTTGCAGGTAGTAAGCGTCATAGTAGCCGTGGCTCAATACATAGGTGCCGATCATGATGCGGCGTTGAACTTCCGCACCGAAACCTTGCGCACGGCTCTTCTCGTACATGTCGGCGAGGTCGGTGTATTCAGGCGCACGATAACCGTAACGCACGCCGTCGAAGCGCGACAGGTTGCTCGACGCTTCTGCGGGTGCCAGCACGTAATAGACGGGGATGGATAGTCTCGTGTTGGGCAGGCTGATGTCGACGACGATTGCGCCCAGTTTTTTGTACTCCGCGATAGCCGCTTCGACGGCTTTTGCCACATCGCTGCCTAAACCTTCCGCGAAGAACTCCTTGGGGATGCCGATGCGCAGGCCGTTCAGCGGTTTGTTCAGGTCGCGTGCGTAGTCTTCCTTGTCGCGTTGTAGCGATGTGGAATCACGCTCGTCGAAGCCTGCCATGGTATTCAGCATCAGCGCCAGATCTTCCGCGTTGCGTCCCATCGGACCTGCTTGGTCGAGGCTGGAGGCGAAGGCGATCATGCCGTAACGCGATACCACGCCATAAGTCGGCTTCAGGCCAGAGATGCCGCACAGCGCGGCAGGTTGGCGGATGGAGCCGCCCGTGTCGGTGCCTGTCGCTGCCGCGCACAAACGTGCTGCGATGGCAGAAGCCGTGCCGCCGGAAGAACCGCCGGGCACTCGCGCTTTGTCCCACGGATTTTTGACGATGCCGTAGTGGGAGGTCTCGTTGCTTGAACCCATGGCGAACTCGTCCATGTTGGTCTTGCCTAGATTCACCGCACCAGCATTGTTGAATTGCGAGATGACATGCGCGTCGTAAGGCGACACGAAGTTATGCAACATCTTGGAGCCGCAGGTGGTGAGCCAATCCTTGGCGCAGAAGATGTCTTTTTGTCCGAAGGGGATGCCGGTCAACGCTTCGGCGGTGCCAGCGGCTATGCGCGCATCGGCGTTCTTGGCTTGTGCCAACGAGGCTTCCGGTCTGGTCGTGATGTAGGCGTTCAGATCGGGGTTGAGTTTGGCGATGCGGTCGAGGTAGAGCTGGGTCAGCTCAACGCTGGATATCTTCTTGGCGCGTAATGCCGCGCCCATCTGAGAGAGGCTGGATTCGATCATGATGTTTATTCAATAACCTGTGGAACGAGGTATAGGCCACCTTCCACTTGCGGGGCGATGGATTGGAAAGCCTCGCGCTGATTGGATTCAGTGACTTTGTCCTCACGCAGACGTTGCGCCACATCTTGGGCGTGGGACATGGGGGCTATGCCTTTGGTGTCCACGGCCTGCATCTCCTCGATTAAACCGAAGATGCCAGAGAGTTGCGAACGGGCCGTTTCGATCTCGGCAGGGGTCATCGCCAGACGCGCTAGACGCGCCACTTTTTCGACGTCTGAGGTACTTAAACTCATAGCAAATTCTTTATTCAAATAAGGCTGATAGGTTATCATACGCGGCCTTCAAGCGGCACCCTCATTACAGATAACAGGATTCAACATGCTCAATTATTTCAATGGATATTTCTCTAACGATCTGGCTATCGACCTCGGTACGGCAAACACGCTGATCTGGTTGCGCGGTCAAGGTATCGTATTGAACGAGCCATCCGTTGTGGCGATCCGCCAAGAAGGCGGCCCAAACGGCAAGAAAGTCATCCAACAAGTAGGTCTGGCAGCGAAGCAGATGTTGGGCCGCACGCCTGGCAACATCACTGCCATCCGCCCGATGAAAGACGGCGTCATTGCTGACTTCACCGTGACCGAGCAAATGCTCAAGCAGTTCATTCGTCGTGTTCACAAATCCAGCATCTTCACACCTAGCCCACGTATCGTCATCTGCGTTCCGTGTGGTTCGACCCAAGTCGAGCGCCGTGCGATCCGTGAATCCGCATATGGTGCAGGTGCGCGCCGCGTGGAGTTGATCGAAGAGCCGATGGCGGCTGCGATCGGTGCTGATCTCCCAGTCGAAGATGCGACCGGCTCCATGGTGGTGGACATCGGTGGCGGTACCACCGAAGTTGGCGTCATCTCCTTGGGTGGCGCGGTGTATTCCGGCTCAGTGCGCGTTGGCGGTGACAAGTTCGACGATGCCATCATCAACTATATCCGCCGTAACTACGGCATGCTCATCGGTGAGACGACTGCTGAGCAGATCAAGAAACAGATCGGCTCCGCTTTCCCAGGAAGCGAAGTACGCGAGATGGAAGTGAATGGTCGTAACTTGGCGGAAGGTGTTCCACGCAGTTTCACTATCTCCAGCAACGAGATCCTCGAAGCGTTGACCGATCCATTGAACAGTATCGTCAGTGCAGTGAAGACCGCACTGGAACAAACCCCGCCTGAGTTGGGCGCGGACATCGCCAGCAAGGGTATGGTTCTGACCGGAGGTGGCGCGTTACTACGTGACCTCGACCGCCTGCTGATGGAAGAGACGGGCTTGCCCGTAGTCATCGCTGATGATCCTTTGACTTGTGTCGTGCGCGGTTCCGGCAAAGCGCTCGAAAGCATGGATAAGTACAGCAATATCTTCACTAGTGATTAAGTAGCACCCCCTTGGAAGACACCAGAACGCTTCGTTTCTTCAATCGCGGCCCTAGTGCGGTCGCGCGGCTGGTGTTCTTTTTCGTTCTATCCTTGGCATTGCTGTTCGTAGATTCGAGATACAAATATCTCGAATCTACACGGCAAGTCATCGCCGTCATCATCTATCCCCTTCAGCGATTGACTGCCCTACCCGGCGAAGTGTGGAACGGTGCGGGCGCCTACATCAAGTTGCAACGCCATCTTGTCAGCGATAACGAGCAGTTACACTTGCGACATGATGCCGACGCGGCGCTACTCAATCAGATGCAATCGCTTCAGGCTGAAAATGCACAGTTGCGTGAATTGTTGGACGTGACGCAACGCGCCGACTACACCATGCAGATGGCACAGATCGCCTATGTGGAACGCGATATATTTAAGCGTAAGTTGTTCATAGACAAAGGAGAACAGGCTTACGTGCAAGCGGGTCAAGCCGTCGTTGATAACGGCGGAGTGGTGGGGCAAGTCACGCGTGTGTACCCTTGGTTGTCCGAGGTCACGTTAGTGACTGACAAAGACATAGCAGTGCCGATTCAAGTCGTGCGAAACGGTATTCGTGCGGTGGTGTTCGGTTCGGGCAACATCAGCGAATTGGAATTGCGATACCAGCCAGTCAATGCTGACATCGAAGTGGGTGATGTGTTGGTCACATCCGGCATGGACGGGACTTACCCACCCGCACTGCCTGTCGCCCAAGTCATAAAGGTGGAGCGTGATCCGGCTTATCCATTTGCTCGTATCGCTTGTGCACCGTTGGCAGGAGTAGATAGACATCGCACCTTACTCATCGTGTCTAGCGTCCCGCCTCTGCCAGAGCGCCCTGTCGCTGAGCTGGAAGTTGACGATGCGAAGCGCGTGAAGAAGATTGTGAAACGGAGCAAACCATGAGGCAGGACTTAGCTAGAGACCGTGAGTTCTTGTTGCCTGCCACCACAGCATTCATCGTGTTGAGTTTCTTCATCGCCTTATTGCTTGAATGGATGCCGTGGCGCGGATGGATGTTGGCGTTGCGTC
>JFJP01037673.1_pt1 | contig 24415 bp, 24 predicted proteins | sample 431651 | NCBI WGS metagenome assembly JFJP01 (sample SAMN02602958, study PRJNA72255) | Microbial mat metagenome, whole genome shotgun sequencing project. | biome: fresh water; feature: sink hole; material: water; isolation source: purple microbial (photo- and chemosynthetic) mats found in...
TTCGGGTTGCGTTTTTTTTTGCATTATATTTGCAAAAAAATAATGTGCGAACAAATTGCTAAAACTATTCTTAAAAAAACGAATATGTTTGCGGAAATACTCAAGACTAAAAGAATAACAAGCATGAAGTTCAATCTCACAATTAAAATTAACTTTTTCGACGATGAAAAATATAGTTTACCCAAGCACAAATTTGCCCGATTTTTTTGCAGCTAACCCGGTCGAACCTTTTTTATTAACCAATACTACGGGTAAGCAATTTTTAGTATTGCCTGCAAATACAATGCGTTGGCAAGAGCTGTTTTATCATTTGTATTCGTTGCCCGATACTTTTTTTATTAATACTGCTTTACTTGACCAAAAACGCAGCAATGTAACTCGTATATGCGGCTCGATGAAAGGAATGCTTTCATCGGCAGACGATTTTTCTCGTGAAAAAAAAGCAGAAAAAGAGCGCGAAGAAAATAAATTTAAACGCTTATAATTTGCTCGTTTGTAGTTCTTAATCTTTACATGCCATACAACACAATAAATGACAACTTATATTTTCGATGCTTGCGCATTAATAATTTTTTTGCAACAAGAAGAAGGCTTTGAGAAAGCAGTCGAAATTCTGCAAAACCCGAATAATATTGTACTAATGCATGCGGTTACTGTTGGCGAAGTTTATTACGATGCGCTTAAGAAATCGGAAAAATATGCAGAGTTGGTACTTAGCAATATGGAAGAATTGCCAATTATAGTACGTTGGGATATTGATAAACAACTCCTTGAAATAATTGGAAAATACAAAGTCAAATTCAAAATGTCGTATGCCGACAGTTATGTTTTGGCAATGGCAGAAATAAATAATGCAATGGTAGTTAGCACCGACCATCATGAATTTGATGCTGTTGAAAAGAATACCGAATTACAATTTTTTTGGTTAAGATAATTTTAAAAATTATATACAAATAAAAACGCAGCCTTCGGGTTGCGTTTTTTTTTTTGCATTATATTTGAATGTATATTTGCAGTGCGTTGCTTTTTGCAAATGAACCGGATTATTCAATATAAGATGCTAATTAAAAAGCTTGTTTTGCTTTGCATGGTGCTTTTGCCTATAACTACTTGCAAATATGCCAATTGGCAAACTGCAAGCAATGCAAGCATAAGCAGGCAATACTGCGGTATTTGGGTAAACAAATCGTTTCATGAAGCATTTACCCAAACCGGTTCGTTATATAAAACCTTACAAAAAACCAACTACCGTTTTATGGTTATCGATTCTACTTTCGATAACAACCAAATTTATGCTGTTCGGTTCGAAAATTATAACCAAGTTTCGCTGAATAATTCGTTCGATTTTCAACTAAAGCCCGATTCGTTGCTTAAAAGTGTTATTCACATCCATTTGCCAACAGATACCTTGAAAAAGGCATTATATGTAGCTAAAATATCGGTAGATAAAGAACAAAATACACTTCGTTTTAAAACCTTCGACCCTATAAAAAATACGTATACCGAAGAGCGGTTTGTTAAAATTAGCCCAATAAGCAGTGCGCAAAGTATGTATTTACCTTCGGCTTACCTTAATGCCAATATACTTAAGGGTACATATACTGTTTTTAACGAACTCGATTCGATGGTAGCACCTAATGTGAAGTTTATGGCAAACGGAACCATACACGGTTGGCAGCAATTTGTAGGTTTCCGGATAGAACAGTATTACGAAGACTTGTGGCAAAAAGCCGGAACCGATGTTATTGAACTGCAAATGCCGGGGTTTACTACGGGTAATATTCCGCCGGTGTACGGTGCGGTAATAAAAATTGGCAATGTGGTTAAAATTTACAGCCTTGAATATTCGAAAAACAAAAACGAGAATTTTTTCGAAAAAAAGCAATTGATTTTTACATTAATAAGCGTAAAATAATACCTGACACCGTGCGTTTTTAATATACCCGGTTTTATTTCGGAACAGATTTTGCTATTTTAAAAGTAAATTGTACAATTTCGAAAATGAAATTACGAAAAGCGACGAAAAACCAAGACATGAAAAAAACAATAAATGTTTTTATTATTGAAGATGATTCTATTTTTTCGCAAATGCTCAGCGATTTGGTAATGTCGCTAAACGATTTGTTGAAAGTTAAGAACATTGAAATTATTTATAAAACATTTTATAGCGCCGACGAAGCATTGTTTGAACTTTCCGATAAAATTGATGTAGTTTTGCTGGATTATTATATTTTAGACGACAATTTAGAATTACAGACTGCCGATAAAGTAATAGCCCGAATTAAAGCCATTGACCCTGCCATTCAAGTAATTGTGGTAAGCGGACAAGAAAACGAATTAATAAAAAGAGCCTTACTTCATTCCGGCGCTTCCGATTATATTCAAAAAAACCCAAATGCATTTATTCGACTAGAGCAAGTACTTTTAAAAGCTGCGGTTACAATTTCCAAAAAACAATAAAATAAACTTTGAATTATGCTTATGTTGAATAAAATTAGTGCCTGCATTTTTTTTCTTACTTTAGGTATTTCCAGCGTAATTTGGGCACAGCCGGAGAATTATAAAGGTATTCCGGCGGAATATTATACTACGGTTTTACTAGATAATTTCGATGAAAAAGAAAACTTTTTTTCGGAAGGAACCGCCGGACAAAGTGTAGGTAAAACCGAAAACGGTTTGTATTCATGGAGTAGCTTAACCAATCAGGCAATGTTTTCGTTTTACGAAATTTCAGGTTATTCATCCAAAGATTTTGAATTCGAAACCTCAATGAAGTATTCCAAAGGAAAAAACAACGCATTTAACGGATTGATAATAGGCAACGGTACCGGAGATTTTTTTTATTTCGGATTTACCGGTAAAGGCGAATTTGCTGTGCTCCAGTACCGCGATTCGGTTGAAATGCTTAAACCGTTTTCCGATTCCGATTTGGTTAATAAAAAAGGGTTTAACAAAATTACAGTTCGCAAAATTGATAAAACCATATACTATTTTTTGAACGAACAATTAATGTATGAGTTTGATTTACCGCGTTTTGTGCCGGCTCAATTTGGTTTTTTGGTGGCTGAAAATTCAACCATCGAGTCGGAATATATTCGTTACAGCGAAATAGAAAAATCGTTTTATACCGTTGAGCGTGTTTGGAATGCCTTGAAATTGAACGGAATAAAACCTGAAAATAAAACACCGCTACTATTCAATTTTACCAATTTATTGCCCGACTCGCTAAAACCGATTGAGAAAAGCGCAACCGGCCTGCCCATTATACATGCCAAAAGTACCCAGTACGCGGTAAATGCACCACTGCTCGATTCGACTAAAAACTATGAAATTGAAGTTCAAATAGCATGGTTAGATTCAACAACAACCGAATTTTCGTTTTTTTGGTGCTCCTCCGATTCGCTTTACAATCAAATGATTTTGCTTCCGCTTGCCGGCATGACCAGAATAAACACCGGCAAAAAATTAAAATCCGACAAAACTTCGCTTATTCCTTGTTCGAGTTTAAAAAGCGACGAACCCAATACCTTGCTTATTCGGAAAGTAGACAATGCCATGTATATTTTCATAAACTTCGAACTTATAAGTATTCAAAAGTCGTTGCCTTTTTATGGGAATAAGATTGGTTTTTTTGTTCAACCTAAATCTAAGTTCGAATTAGAATTATTGCAAATAAGCCAACTTAATTTGCCCGAAATATATTTACGCAAACGTTAAATTACTTGGTTAATCTATTTTCAATCATTCGGTTATGGTATTGCTGAACCAATGCTTTGGCAAAAGGTGCAATTTTATTAACCGTATCGGGAAGTTGGTTGGCAAGGTTGTTTTGGAGTCTAAGGTCGGTTTTGTAATTATACAACCTATAATCGCTTTGCAGGCTGAATTGCAGTAAATAATCGCCGCTGTAATATTGGTAAACTCCCGAATCGAAATTAAATGCAAATCGGTTCGCTCGATTATCAAAAACACTGTTGCCAAATGCCGCAAACGGTTTTTTGTAATGTAAATGGTGCAAAACCGAAGGCAGAATATCGGTTTGCTGCACCAAATCAACCGGTTTCAGGTTTTTTAGCGACGAGTCGGGGGCAAAAAATACCACCGGAACTTTATACGTACCCGCAATGTTGGTATATTCGTTGTAATGTGGCGTTGAGGCGTGGTCGGCGGTAATTACAAACAAGGTGTTTTTGTACCACGGTTGTTTGGCGGCGGTTTCAAAAAACTTTCGTAATGCCATATCGGTGTATGCTACGGTTTTAAAAACAGGTAGCGGCCCATCTTTAAATTTACCCTTGTACTTTTCGGGTACCACAAACGGGTGGTGCGACGACAAAGTAAAAACGGCACTTAAAAACGGTTGAGGAAATTCGTTTAGCTTTTGTGCCCAAAATTGCAAAAATTCTTCGTCCCAAATTCCCCACAAACCGCCAAAATCGCTTTTGTTTCCGTATTCGTTCATGCCAAAATAGTGAGCAAAACCGGCAGTTTTTACAAAAGCATCAAACCCCATGGAGCCGTTTGGCGCACCATGAAAAAACGAGGTATGATAACCTTCGGAACCCAAAATAGAGCCAAGTCCGTTGAATTTATTGTTGTAGTAATTCGAAACTGCAAATGGCGAACCTACCATAGGTATTGAAGCCATTACCGAAGGCAACACATCAATGGATTTTCTGCCGTTTGCAAATGCATTTTTTGGAGTGTAGCTTACTGCAAATAGGGAATCGAGAAAGGGAGTAAAGCTGCCATATTCGGCAACCAATTTCGAATTGAAATACCCGATATACTCTTGCCCAAAGCTTTCTAAAATAATAATAACTACATTTTTTTTGTGGAAGTTTTCCGAAGAATTAAATTGCGAAATAGGAGTGAAGTACTGGTTTAATTCGGCTTCGGTTTTAAAATAATGTACAGGTTCGAGTACTTTTTTGCTTAAGGTGCGAATAATACTAAACGGAGTATTGAGTACAATGGCAGCTTCGTTTGGTTGATTAATATAAGTGCCGGCATTGCCCGGAGCAATTGGGCGAGTGCTGTGCTTGAAACCCCCGCGCATGGCACCTATTGAAAGTACAAAAACCGGGAAAATAAGCGCTGTCCAAAGCACATATTTATGCCATTGCGTCCTGAAATTATCGGGTTTAAAACGGATTTTGAAATACATATAAACAAACAAAACGGTAGTTATTATCCAAAAAATAGCTATGTACCAATAATCGAATAAAAATTCGGTAAAAAACTTAAAGTAATTGGTTTCGTTGGCAAATTCGGAAAAAACTTCAACCGTACTTCGTCGGCCGGTAAAACGAAAATAAATAAAATCGGTGTAATTGGCGGCTAAACCGGCAATGTTTGGCACTAAATATACCGTATGCAAAATGGGTTTATACCATTTTTTAAAACGAAATTCGAAAGGCAGCATTACAAAAACCAAGTAAAAGAAGTTGAGGTAAATAACGGCAACCAAATCGAACTGCAACCCACCGTAGACTAAATATAAAAAATGCGAAAATTCAATGCCCGAATATAAGGAAGCATTGAAAGCAAAAAATGCCAAACGAAGCACAACAGAAAAAATAAAGGTGAGCAGTAAATGCAGTAATAATGCAAAATATATATTGGTTTGTACCCAAGCGCCTGAAAGCAATTTCATGTAAATATTGGTATTTGAAAGTTTGCAAAAGTAGTACAAAAAACGAAAAGCATTTAGTTCTTTCAAACTAAACGCTTTAAAATAAATTGGCAAGGCAAAAAATAAATTAGTTTAAGCACTTAACGACTGTTGGTTATTGTCCGGAAAAATTGTTTCGGGCAACACAATGCCATGCATTCGGCTAATGTGCTCTTTCATTTGTTCAAAAAAAGCAATGAAATCGTAAGTAAGTTGTTCTTCATTTTTTAATATTACATCAATGGCAAAATCATGTTTTTCGGGCAAGCTGGTGTTTTTTGCCATAATTGCCAACGACGAGCGTATGCCTTCAATACTGCGGTAACTTACCAACCGGTTACTTTCAATTAAAAACGGAATCATACGGTTTACCGGCAGAGGCATATACTTGCGGCTTCGGAGCAGCAAACTGTACATTGAGGTCGCAAAATCGGGCAAATTAATGGTCGAGTAATTGTCCCATAAATTAGCTAAAAAATAATCGTACACCACATCTATTACTACCGACGAATAATGCCCAAAGCCCGACTTAAAAAGCTTTGCATTGCGCAAAACTATTGGGTTATGGTCGGTAAAATCGTCAATAGAACGGTGCACTATAATTCCTTTCCGAATAATATCCGGATACAGTTCCAAATGGCTGCCTTTAACCCAATCGGCAATAAAATTGCCTATACAAATTTGTTCGTTGTTTCCCGACAAATATAAATGTGCTAAAAAATTCATGCTGATAGTGTGGCTAATTGTGCATTTAATTATAAACCTTAAACCTGCATAGTTTATTTTATGTTCAACGTGTTTTTTTCAAAATAAGAAGATTTTTTTTATATGATTTTTATCATGTTTTGTAATTTACTGAAAATCAATAGTTTTTAAAATGGCAACATATTTCTTAACATAAAAATCGTAAGGTTTAAATTTTTAAATTTGCTGCACATAAATTAAAAACCTAATTTAAAAATACACAAAGGAGGATTAAAAAATGGCAAAGAAAAATGTTATTATTATTGGAGCCGCCGGACGCGATTTCCACAATTTCAACACTTATTACAGAAACAACCCCGAGTATAATGTGGTTGCTTTTACTGCTGCACAAATTCCGGATATCGACGGACGTAAATACCCGAAAGAATTGGCAGGCGAATTATATCCATCCGGCATTCCTATTTTTGCTGAAGAAGAATTACCACGCTTAATTAAAGAATTAAAAGCTGATATTTGTATTTTCTCGTATTCCGATGTTCCGTATTCGAAAGTTATGGGCATGAGTGCAATAGTGAACTCAGCCGGCGCAAACTTTGGTTTATTGGGCCCCGATGCTACTATGATTAAAAGCACCAAACCCGTAATTGCGGTTGTTGCTACGCGCACCGGTTGCGGAAAATCGCAAACCTCGCGCAAAGTGGTTGAGTATTTAATGGCAAAAGGCTTGAAAGTGGTTGCAGTACGTCACCCAATGCCTTATGGCGATTTGAACGCTCAGAAAGTACAACGTTTTGCTAAAGTTGAAGATTTGGCTATACACAAATGTACCGTTGAAGAAATGGAAGAGTACGAACCGCACGTAGTACGCGGCAATGTTATTTACGCCGGTGTCGATTATGAAGCAATTGTACGTGCTGCCGAAAAAGACCCCGATGGTTGCGATGTTATTTTGTGGGATGGCGGTAACAACGACTTTTCGTTCTATAAGCCGGATTTAACCATTACCGTAGCCGACCCGCACCGTCCCGGACATGAGCTTAGCTACTACCCCGGCGAAGTAAACCTACGCATGGCCGACGCTATTGTTATCAATAAAATGGACAGTGCATCGCCCGAAGGTATTCAAACCGTTCGCGAAAGCATTAGCAAAGTAAACCCGAATGCGATTGTTATTGATGGTGCATCGCCTATTAAAGTTGATAACCCTGAACTAATTAAAGGCAAACGCGTTTTGGTGGTTGAAGACGGCCCAACCTTAACCCACGGCGAAATGAAAATTGGCGCCGGTACCGTTGCCGCTCGCAAATTTGGTGCTGCTAAATTGGTCGATCCTCGTCCGTTTACTGTTGGTCGCTTAACCGAAACCTTCCTAAATTACCCAAACATTGGTACCTTGCTTCCGGCTATGGGTTATGGCGAACAACAACTTAAAGACTTGGAAACCACCATTAACAATACCGATTGCGATACCGTTCTTATTGCTACCCCTATTGATTTGAACCGTATTATCAAAATTACCAAACCGAACACTCGTGTTTATTACGATTTACAAGAAATAGGTTTCCCTAATTTAGATGGTATTTTGAATGATTTTGTGAAAAAACACAATTTGAAAAAATAAGCTTAAACAATAATTTCAAAAGGCTGTACAAAATTTTGTGCAGCCTTTTTTTATAAAAATAGCGAAATATTGAAATGGTGCAGGTTGAAAATAAGGGAATTGAAAAATAATTTTCGGTTGCATGATATCCAATCGGTATTATTCTATCAACTTTATTTTCGTCTTCAAAAAAACAGCCTTTATTAATTGTAAAAGCCACATTGCTTATCTAAACAAAAAACTCGGAAAATTTCACTTCCCGAGTTTTTTTACAATATTGCTTTATCTAAAACAATTCTACTTCAATGTTTTGTATAAATGCAGTTAAGGTCGATTCGCCGCCAACCTGCGCTTGCGAAAGGGTTACCAGAACAGCTACTTCTTCGTTGCGTCGGTTTATAATAAAAACTTCGGTACGTTTTCCGATAAGCGCCTCGGAGCCCGAATAAAAGAAATTGCCCAAATAATTGTCGTTATTTCCTTTAAATTCTGCCGGCAGCAATACTTCAATATTACGGTTCAAAACCTCGCCTTTCGTATAGCCCCACAACGATTCGGCAGCTTTGTTAAAGAACTCGATAATATTGTTGTGGTTTATGGTTACCACCGCATCCAATAAACCTTCCAATGCACGTTCGTTTAGTAATTTAACCGTTTCAATTTCTTTAAACTGCGACTTCATTTCTTCGCGTGCTTCTTGCAATTTTCGGCTAAGTTCCACTTGCGATTGTTGCAAGCGTTTTTCTTGTATTTTAAGCTGTTCGGTTTGTTTTTGTGCTTTTAGTTCTATCTTTTTCTGCTCGGTTATATCCGATGCAATAAGAATTACTTTTGCTACTTCGCCATACATATCGTTTACGGCGGTAAATGTACCTTGAATCCATGCTTCGTTACCGTTTTTATCAATAAACATAATGGCGCCTTCGTAGTGTACCGAGTTTACCACGTTTTTCCATATTAGCCTAAATTTATTTAATTCAGCATTATTTATTAAGTGAAAAATGGTAAGATCTTTAAGTTCAATTGCTGAATAGCCAACCGAATTCGAAAACAATTGGTTCGATTCAATAAATTTGCCGGTTATATGAAATTCGGCTTTTAAAATAGCCAAGTTTAGCGCCGAAATTTGTCCTTCAAAATCGAGACTTTGCTTTTTGGCAGTAGTAGTATCGATACCCAAGAACAGAATTTTTTCCGGTACTCCGTTTTCGTCGCGAACACTTACATAGGTAGCATTAATCCATACGTCTTTGCCTTGTTTGGTTACGTGTTTCATGTCGCCTTCAAAGTGTTTGCCGCCGGCTGCTATAGTGCTCCAAATATCGTCGAACCATTCGCGGTCTTTTTGGCTAATAAACATTGAAATATGTCTGCTCTCAACTTCGCTATTGCCCATGTAACCAAGTTCTTCAATAAACTTAGTATTGGCATACACCAAGGTTCCGTCAACCTCATATTCGGCGCGTATCATGGTGTGGTTTACCGAGTTGGTAAAGTTTATAAATTGTCGCGACTGTCGTTCTTTTTCTTCCTGGGTTCTGCGTAATTCAATCATACTGTTCCGCATGGCTTCTTCTTGCAATGCTACTGCTTCGGTTTGTTCGCGAGTTTCTTTCAATAACATGGCAGTTCGCATGTTAATTTTCAAACTCGAAAGGGTCGATGCAATACTTTCGGCAACCCGTTCAACGAATTCTATTTCAAATTTTTCGTATTCTTTAAACGAAGCAATTTCTATTACCCCATGAATTTCGTCGTTGACTAAAAGCGGTACAATGAGCAAACTTTTCGGAGTGGATTGTCCGAGCCCTGAAGTTATATAAACATAGCCATCGGGAATTTTAGTAAGGTAAATGGAAGCTTTTTCAAGCGCACAGGTACCAATAAGCCCGTCGCCCCACGGAATAATTCGTTGTGCAAATTTTCGTCGGTCATAGGCAAACATTGCCATTAATTCAAAATATCGGTCGCCGTCGGTGTTATTTTCATTCAGCACAAAAAAGCCGGCTTGCTTGGCATCAATATATAAAACCAAATCTTTAATAATATTGTACGAAAGCTTTTCAATATCATTGTTGTACAAACGCAAAATATCGCCAAATTTTGCCAAACCTTCGGCAATCCAGCTTCGTTGTGCATCTTCTTTTTTTCTGTTCTCTTCTTCTTTTTGGGTTTCGTTGATTCTATTTTGAAGTTTTACAAGTGCATTGCCTATTGGCTCGTCATAACCTTCAAATTGAAACTCGACATTGGTGTTGCCGGTACGCAAGTTTTCGACAAAATCGTACACTTTTTTATTTATCTGTTTTGCTTGATCGGTTTCAGTATTCGACTTACGTAACGATTCGTGCAAGAATTTGCCGGTTAGGTAGGCAATAAATGCTAAAAGAAACGGTAGCAGGTCGAGTATAAAAATTGCAGGAAATTGTGCGTGAATTGTTTTTACCGATTCGAAAGAAATGAAATAACCTGAAGCAACTATTTGAATGATATAAACAAAAAATAAGAATGCCAGACCTACAAAAAAGCCTGTAAGTAAGTATGATATAACGATTAATGAATTTCCGGATTGCTTCATTTTCAATTGAATATTTAACTATATTTTAGTTCCGAATACCTTGGTAAATATAAAACAGAATTTGTTAAAAACCTTATTTGTCGTAAAGTTTTATTCAGCTTTTTATGTTGCCAAAATACTTCGACTAAATTATGCAATTCTTATACCAAATACAAAATTTTATTTAGTGCATTAACCATAAAAGTGCAGCATCGGCAATTTGCTCTAAAGGCAAAATTTTATCGGCAGCTCCAAGTTTAATGGCTTCTTTGGGCATGCCAAACACAATGCACGATTTTTCGTCTTGTGCAATGGTTTTTGCGCCCGAGTCTTTCATTTCTTTTAATCCGCGTGCACCGTCGTCGCCCATGCCTGTCATAATAATACCAACGGCATTTGCGCCAACAAATCGTGCTGCCGACCTAAACAATACGTCAACCGAAGGTCGGTGCCTGTTTACGAGCGGGCCTTCTTTTACTTCAACAAAGTAGCGGGCGCCCGAGCGTTTTATGAGTGTATGTTTATTTCCGGGGGCAATTAGTGCTCTGCCGCGCAAAATTGTATCGTTGTCTTCGGCTTCCTTAACCGATATTTTGCAAAGTGAATCGAGGCGTTGAGCAAACGATTTGGTGAAAACTTCGGGCATGTGCTGTACAATAACAATTCCCGGGCAATCGATAGGCATTGCTTCCAAAAACACGCGCAATGCTTCGGTTCCGCCGGTTGAAGCGCCAACCGCCATAATGCTTTCGGTTGTTTTAGGCAACGCTCTCATAATGGGCGGAGGCAGCACGGCATCGGCAGAAAGTTTTGGAGTAACTGCCATGGCATTGCCCCGTGGCGCAATACGTCGTAATTTGGCTACAGCAGCAGCTTTAACTGCATCAATTAGCTTTATTCTCGATTCTTCGATAAATTCGCGCGTATGTAATTTTGGTTTGCTTACAATTTCTATTGCGCCGTATTCGAGCGCTTTAAGTGCAGTTATACTTCCTTTTTCGGTTAAGCTCGAAATTATAACTACCGGAATGGGGTGCTGGGTCATAATTTTTCGTAAAAAAGTAAGCCCATCCATACGCGGCATTTCAATATCTAATGTTATTACATCCGGAACTTGCATTTGCAGTTTTTTTGCAGCTATGTAAGGGTCTGATGCTGTGCCAATGACCTCGATTTGCGGGTCGGAACCCAATATTTCGCTCAAGGCTTGCCTAACAATTGCGGAATCGTCGACAATAAGTACCGAAATTTTTTCATTCATATTTTTCCGTTTTCTTTGGGTTCAATAGTTGTTTGCTGAATAAAACGATGCATTACCTCGCCGGTTTTTGTGTAAAACAAAATTTTACGACCACTTGAACCTCCATAGCTGTGAGCTACAATTCGTATATTAAGTTCCTGCAAGGTTTGCTGCGCCAATACAATATTTCGGGCTCCGATATTAAAATTTGAATTGGAGGTGGAAATAACTTCACCTCCGCCAAAAACTTTAGCAACAAGGTTTTTCTTTTCACTTCCCATTCGTTCAAGTTTTTCGACCAATGCCGGAATGGCAATGTTTCCGTATTTGGGCGATGCCAAGCCTGCACCGTTCCATAAAGGCAGCATATAATGATTCATTCCTCCTATTTGTAACACTCTATCCCACAGGCAAACAGCAACGCATGAACCTAAAATAGTAGTTATTTGGTAGGGTTCAGGAGATGCAAATAATGCAGAAGGATACAAATAATGTGTTTTAGCATTCATATTTTAGCTGCCTTTTGGGTTTAAAAAATATCGGGTTGATTAAAAAACAACTCATCGGGGTTGCCGGTAAAGCCATCAATTTTAACCCAGTCGCCCGGATTAGGAATTATTACTTTAAATTTTGTCCCTTTATTAATTTCGGTTTCGAAACTAATGTGTCCGTCGAGCAAGTCGATGAGTGCTTTTGTAACCGATAAGCCTAAACCGTGTCCTCTATTTGGGGTATTTATGCCTGAGTCGAAACGCTCGAATCGGTCAAAAATTAAATCGCGATTATTGGGTGAAATACCTTTACCATAGTCGGTTACCGTAATTTCGAGGTTGCTGTTTTGTAAGCAAACTTTTAAATCAATTTTTCCTTTTTTGAAACTGTATTTAATGGCATTGCTAATTAAATTATTCAGAATAATTGATAATTTATCGACATCGGTTTTAAAAAAGTCTATTTCGTTGCAAACGTCGGTAATAATTTCAATTTCTTTTGCCAGGGCTTCAAGTTTGAAATCTTCGCTTATTCGGTCTATAATTTCAGGTATATTCACAATGCTGTATGCCGGTGCGGCTTCGCCGGCTTCAATTTCGGCCGCTTTAAATACATTTTTAAGTTGAAAATCGAGACTAAAGGCTTCGGCATGAATAAGCTTGGCCATAACTTTTACTTTTTCCCAGTTTCCTTCTTTTAAATGAGCCAAACTATGGGCCAGACCCACTATGGATGCAAACGGATTTACAATTTCGTTGTTAATGTTCGAAATAAAATTCGACTTAAGTTTTTCCGATTCGGTAAGCTTTTTATTTACTCGCTGCAGTTCGCTTGCCATTTCTTTAAGCTCGGTAAGTGCTTGTGAATTTTCGTCGAATCGGCGTTTTAGTTCGTCTATCAGGTCTTTATCGGATAATTTCATTGTATTGGGTTTTCAGTTGGTTATGGTCTTTTTCGTTTCTGTATTTTTTATGAGCAGGCTAAAGGTTAGGTGCACCGTACAAAAAAATTATATTTTTCGGTAAACAGTTGGTTTAATTTGTTTTAGCGGCACTTTCAAATTTAAGGTCGATTCGGAATGTCCTAAAAAGAAATAGCCGTCGGTTTTTAAGTGCCTGCACAAACCATTTATTACATTTTCCTGGGTTTGCCTATCGAAATAAATTAATACGTTTCGGCAAAAAATAATGTCGAAATTTTTTGGAGCATCGTAAGCCGAGTCCATAAAATTTATTCGTTTATAGGTAATTTGGTTTCTTAACGGCTGTACTATACGAACCAATTTCTTGGTTTTATCTTTGCTTCTCAAAAAATATCGTTTTTTCAGCACCATCGGAATACCTTCAATTCGGTCTTCGGCATAAATTCCGCCCATTGCTTTTTCCAGTATTCGGGTTGAAAGGTCGGAGGCAAAAATTTGATAACTAAAATTTGGGTTCGTAAGTTTAAACTCTTCAAAAATTATTGCCAAGGTATATGGCTCTTCGCCCGAAGAGCAGCCGGCACTCCAGAAATGCAGCGGCGCGTTTGCACGGTTGGTTTTTATAAATTCGGGCAGTACTAATTCGTTAAGAATATCGAAATGTGCAGGTTCGCGAAAAAAATCGGTTTTATTGGTAGTTACCACATCAATCATGTGTATCAGTTCGCCTTGTTCGCCATCTTTACTAAACACATAATTTATATATTCTTTATAGGTGGTAATATCGAGTGCACGAAGACGTTTTTGCAGACGACTTTGAAGCATAACTTTTTTAACTTGAGGCATTTTAATTCCATATTTTTCGTAAATAAATTTACTTAAAATATTAAAATCAGAATCGCTTAGTTGTGCTTTAAAAATTTGTTCTTGTCTCGATAAATCCATAATTTCTTTTTATTAAATCAAATAGTTGAATCGTTTTCCGATGTAGCATCTGTTGGAAATTCTCTGTCTAAAAATTCAGCCTCGGTCATTTCGTTCGATTTTGTTTCGTTGAAAGCCGTTTTATTTTCTTGTCGGGCAGCATTTACTGTTTCTGCCGATGTTATAGCTACAATTTCGTCTACCGAGAAAATTTTATCGACATCGGGCAATAAAATAAACTCGTCTTCTTTTTCAATCATACCAACAATGTAGGCTGAATGTGCATGCTGAGGTACCGATTTAATGAGGTTGTTGTTTATTTCGTGTACTTCAATTACTCTATCAACTACTGCGCCCAATTTTATTACGGTGCCTTCAATATTTAAGTTAAGCACTATAATACAAGTGTCCTGATTATATTCAATTGCCGACATGCCAAATTTAATGCGCGTATCGATAATAGGCAGTACTTCGCCTCTTAAATTAATTACGCCCGGCATGTATCGGGGTGCATCGGGAATTTTGGTAATTTTACCAACTTCCAATACACTAATTACTTTTGTAACATCTATAGCAAACAGCTCGGTATCGAGAATAAAAGTAAGATACGAAGAGAAACCGGTATGTACATTCGTTTTCATGTGTATAATTTGTTTTTTATTACTACATTAAATACGCCATTAATAGGCATTTTCGGTTTAATATTAGTGCAAGGCTTATGGCTATTTTATAGTAAATTATTGTGCCGGTCGTTTTTATACTTTTTTTCAAGCATAAAGTTATGGTTAAAAACGTAATTATCGTAAAACATTTTGTTTAGCTTGGTCGGCAAAAACTTTATCGAAATTAAGTAACATATAATGTTTACCTTTATATTTTACAAATCCGTCGAGGTATTTTGTGTTGAAAGTAACCCCAACCGACGGAATTTCAATAATGTCTTCTTTATTATATTCAAACACTTCGCTTACCGAATCAACCAACAGTCCGGCATCAATCATTTCGTTGTCGAGCATAATTTTAACCACCAATACTGCCGAGTTTTTTGTAACTACCGAGCCGGGCAAATTAAATTTTACGCCCGTATCAATAATTGGTAAAATAGAACCGCGTAAATTGCTAACACCTTTCATATAAGGTTCCGATTTTGGAACCGGCGTAATAAGCGGCATTTCGAGTATATTCTGAATACCGGCTACGTTGGCGGCAAATAATTCGTTGCTTAGTGTAAATGTTAAATAGGTTTTTATTTCTTCTTCCTCTTCCATGTTGCTTAATTGTTACTCAATTGTTTAATAATTTTATTTGTATCAAGTACCAATGCTACTGTACCATCGCCCAAAATGGTTGCGCCCGAAATAAAATCTTGTCCTCGGTATAGTTTGCCCAATGGTTTTACTACAGCTTGATGCTCGCCCAATACATCGTCAACAATTATGGCTGCTTTTCTGTTTTCGTATTTCACTACAAGCATTTGTATAATATCGGTATTATGGGGTTCGAATTCAAATATTTCGCGCAAATTACTGTAAGGTATTTGTTCGTCGTCCAGAATTATAATTTTGTTTTTAGTATTTCCCAATTGGTTTTTGTCTAAGGCATAAATTTTATCGATAACCGAAAGTTGCACAATGTATTTGTATTTGTTTACATCAATTAACAATCCGTCGATAATGGAAAGCGTAAGCGGTAGTATAATAGTTATGGAGGTACCTTTATTTGGTTCCGATTTTATTTCTAAATCGCCTCTAATTTCTGTTATTTTACGCTTAACTACGTCTAATCCAACGCCTCGCCCCGAAATATCGGTTACTCTTTTTGCCGTACTAAAGCCCGGCAATAAAATTAGGTTTACTATTTCTTCGTGTGTTAATTTTGAAGTTCCTTTAAATAAATCGTTTGCAATAGCCTTTGCCAAAACAGCCTCTTCGTTAATTCCGGCTCCGTCGTCGGATATAATAATTCGTACGGTATTTCCGGTATAGTTTGCCGAAAGTTTTATTAGTCCTTTTGCCGGTTTCCCTTTCTTGGTACGTTCGGCAGGCATTTCAATTCCGTGGTCGATGCAATTGCGCAAAATATGCATAATAGGGTCGGTAACCGATTGAATGATAGATTTATCCAATTCGGTTTCGGTACCGGTAGTTTCAAATTCAATTTCTTTGCCCAAATCGGCGCCCAAATCGCGCACTAAGCGCCGGAACCGGGTATTGAGTGTTTCGATGGGCAGCAGCGAAACGTTAAACGCCAAGTCGCGTAGGTGTCGGGTAATATTTTCAAGGCTTTCGTTAATTTGAAGCAGTTTGGGATCCTTGTTCGCTTCGGTATAAAGGTTTAAGGCAGCTTGGGTGGTAACTAATTCCGACACTAGGTTCATCAGGTTATCAAGCTTTTCCGAATCAACTCGAATGCTTGTTATTTGGTTATCCTGCAATGCATTAAGCTTATAGTCGGCTTTAAAGGTTAGTTGCTCAATATCATCTGCATTATTTAGTTTTAGGGTTAAGGTCTGTAAGTCGAAATATTCGGTTGATTCGGAAATTGAGTTTAAATAATTCGAAAATTTTAACGATTCGAGAATATTGGTTTTACCCAAATTGTCAATAAGTATATGGCTTTCGTCTTCAACAAATAAAAATACGTCGCGAATTTGCTCTTCGGTTAACTTGGTAAAAATAACAATTTCCCAAGAGGTGTAGCAATTTAGGGGGTTCAGTTTTTCGAGCGGCGGCAAGTTTAAATGGTGCGCTTTAACAAAAGCAGTACCCGATGTTACCAACTCGTCTACCAAGTAAAGCGGGTTGGTACCGTTATTCATTATTTGCGGTCGGGGCTCGAAAAGAATGTAATATGAAGTACCGTCGGTAACTTCAGTTTTGTGCGCAATAAAATTTGAATCTTTACGGGTGGTTGATTTTTCGCCCCCAATAAAGGAATTTATTTTTGCTTCAATTTCAGTAAACAGACTTTTATCGTTTTGGCTTAGTTCGGGTTTGTTTTCGAGCAAAATCTTAATTAAATCAATGCTTTCGAGCGTGGTGTTCAATAGTTCTTTTGAAACAGCCAACTTACCTGCACGAACCAAATCATAGATACTTTCCAAGTTGTGCGTGAAGTCTGAAACAGCATTGAAGCCAAACATTGCGCCACCGCCTTTAAGCGAGTGCATTGTTCTAAAAATTTCTTCAATTATGCTTCCGTTGTTTTTATCGGCATCGAGTTTAAGCAGCAAACTTTCCAGCCCGTTTACCAAATCTTCGGCTTCTTCACGAAATTTTTTTTGAAAGTTATCCATGGTTCAATAGTTTAACAATTACCTGATTACTTTGTTTATTGCTTCCAATAATTTTGCCGGAACAAAGGGTTTAATAATCCACCCGGTTGCTCCTGCGTCTTTTGCCTCCATCTTTTTTTCAACCTGCGATTCGGTAGTAAGAAATAGAATAGGTACATTGCTGTACGTAGCCATGCGTCTTATTACTTTTATAAGCTCAATGCCATTCATTTCAGGCATATGCAAGTCGGTTATTACCAAATCAATACGTCGACCGTCCAGAAATTTTTGTGCATCTTTGCCATCTACTCCGGCAAATACGTTGAACCCTGCATTCTCAAGTGTAAAACCAACCACTTCGCGAATGCTTTCAGAGTCGTCAACTATAAGTACATTTTTTTGCATGATTACCTTGTATTATTTTTACTTTAAAAAATATGCTTCAAATCCGGCGTTTTGCATTATTTTGTGCAAATCGGAGGGGAGTTTAATTTCAAAAGCCAGTTGTTTTTTTTCGGTTTCTGCTTGTTTTTTAGCAGCTATAAGCACCTGAACAGCAGTTAAATCGAACGCATTTATATTTTCGCCTACAATTCGTACCGATTGATTTTTTTGCAATGCAGTTACAATTTCGGCATAATGCTTTTGTATGGTTTGAATCGAAACATCGCCGCTTAATTTAACGATTCCAGTTTTCGACGATTTATCCGGCTTGCTCATAGTTTTTTATGTTTGTTTAAATTAGAACAGTTCAATATCGCCTTCATCCTCCTCTTCGGTTTCTTGCATTTCCGAATCCGATTTATTGACTACCGAATCGTGTATTGAACGTTCGGAACGCGTAGTATATTTTGCACGTATGCTTTCAAAAGCATCGGTATTATTGGTATCGGGCAATTCTTTATTTACTATTTTATGATAAATTAAATTGAGCTGATATATTATTTGATCGATAATTTTATCGAAAAAATCGTAATATTTTACGTTTTCTATGGTTTTTCTAATTTCGTCAATTACAAAATAATTAATTTTACAATTGTTTACTTCGCGGTAAATGGAAAAGTTAAATAAATCCGATTGCGTATTGGGTTTAGCCGCGGGGTTAATAGCCGGTTCTATATTTACATGGCTTTCGTTTAAATATTCCATTACAACTTTTTCGAGCAATTTGGTGCCATTTTTTATATCGGTTATCAGATTGCTAATGGTTTTATTGTTTAAAAATTCCGAGTTATAATCTTCGTTCGACACTTTTTTCTTAGCCAATTCGGCTTCAAACATTTTTAGCTTATCCAACGCAGGCACAAATATGGCACTAAACTGCTCTATACTATTGTTTTTAAGGGTATTGTTAGCATTTGCGTCGTAATTTACCGCTTGGTCTATAAGCATTACCAACTGCATAAAATTAAATCCGGTATGGTTTATATAGCTCGATTCGGTAAAATGCTGTCCCGAAAGTTCGGAGGTCAACTCGCTTACTTTAATTAACTTGCTTCCGGTTTCTAAAAAACTGGCTGTTATACTCTCAATGGCCTTTTGGTACTCTTTGTTGGTAAAAACTAATTGTGCAGCTTGCAATTCGGCTATTTCCGGAATTTGCGATGCATATTTTGCCTGACTAAACAATACTACTTTCGAATCGCTGTGCTTGAACTGATTTAGCTCCTCAAGCAATTCTTTATGGGTTGCAGAAATATGCTCCATTTTCTGCCTTATAATATCGTGATATTGAAGGTTTTTAATAATATTTGCTATATTATCGTAACTTTCTTTGGAATATTTGCTTACTTCATGGTGGTGTTTTCGGGCAAATTCAATCCGGGTTAGCACCAATTCGGCAAAACTATTGAGCAATTCCGATTTGGAGCGTATTTCGGTTTCAATGTTATTCGAAAAACTGTTAATTTTCTCAATTTCGTAATGCTTTGTATTCTTTAGGCTGCCTATTTCTTTATTGCAAGCATCGAGCAGCATACGCATCGAATTTATTGCTTCTGAAACCGTGCCTATAAGTTGCTCTATTTCGGTATCTTTTTCGGGGTATAAATTTTTAAGCGAAAAACGAATATTTGTTATCGCATATTTAAGCGTATTGAGGTTTTGCTGAATGTTCTTGATGCTTACCGAAATAGGATACAACGAATCCGATTTCGATTCAACATAGCCTACGCGCAATTCGGTATTTCGTTTAAAATCGGATAAGAACTTTACCGATTCGGAACTGTAAGTTTGCAGTTTCCGAAGTTCTTGTTCAAATTCGGGAGCCGAAAAATAACTAAATACTTTACCGGCCGATTCCATTAATTTTTTAACCTCGGCGTGGTAGGTTTTTAAATTATACGAAAACGATAAGAAATCGGACGATGCCGTTTCGTGCAACGACATTATTTTGAGGTCGATGTCGGAAAATACTTCAATTATTTCTGAAATTTGGTATAATTCCAACAGTTTGTTAAAGTTTGTTGCATTGGTATTTTCCATAAAGTTTAAGCGTTAATTTTAAGCTTGTAAATCGGGTAAATTGTATTCGTCAATTTGTGTAAATATACATATTTTTTTCAAACAAATTTGCAGTTGCCGAAATTTTTAGTAATTTTATTTAATTATTATTAATTTACCAAATTTTAAGCCGGTTTATGTTAGAAAAATTTAATATTCTTGTAGTGGACGACTACTTAGATAACCGATATTTATTATCGCAATTTCTTGATATAATAGGAGTTAAACATTCAGAAGTAACAAACGGAAAAGAATGTTTGGAAAAATTGAAATCGCAGCAATTCGATTTAATTTTTATGGACATTGAAATGCCTGTTATGAATGGTTACGAAACAACCCGGTATATTCGCGAAAATTTTTCGGGAATGCAGGCTCAAATTCCAATAATTGCCATTACTGCGCATGCAGGTTACGAATTTGAATCGAAAATAAAAACCATTGGGTTTAACGATTTTGTTTCGAAGCCTTACAGTATGCCAAAATTAAAGGCTATTTTGGAAAAACACTTGCTTTAATTTTGAATACTTGTTGAAAAAGTATATAAACTAAATAAGCAATCATACTTCCAAGCAAGGCGCCGCACACAATATCGGCAGGAAAGTGTACACCTAAATATATTCGGCTGTACGATACCAAACACGCCCAAACTATAAGTGCGTATGTAATTTGTTTTTTCTGAAAAAACAACCCGCTAATTACGGCCAATGCAAATGAATTTGCTGCATGCGACGAAACAAAACCGTATAGTCCGCCTTTATAATTATTTACTGTATGCACCAATTGCTGAAATTCGGGGGTATGGGTGGGGCGAAAACGCTCAAAAACGTTTTTGAAAGCATGTACCGAAATTAAATCGGCGGCAGCAACGGCAAAAACAACAGCAATAAAAACCCAAATAAATTGCTTGCCGGTACGCTTAAACAAACCATATAAAATTACTATATAAAGCGGTATCCAAATAGCTTTACCGCTTATTTGCCACATTACCGAATCGAAAAAAGCATTATGTATTCCGTTTAAAAACAGAAACAACGCTTTATCGATTTCAATAATGTTTTCGACCACTTTACAGGGGTTTATTTAAACTGTTCCAAAGCAAATCCTTCATCTGTACTAATCCTTCGCCCGTAAACGACGAAATAAAAATATGCGGTACATTTGGCATTTCGGCACTTATTAATTCTCGCATTTCGCTGTCAATTAATTCCGATTTCGAAATAGCCAGTACCCGCTCTTTATCGAGTAATTCAGGGTTGTACATTTCCAACTCGTTTACCAAAATACGGTATTCCTCTGCCACATTATTGCTGTCGGCAGGTATAAGAAACAACAACAACGAGTTGCGTTCTATATGGCGTAAAAATCGTAAACCAAGTCCTTTGCCTTCCGAAGCGCCTTCGATAATACCCGGAATATCGGCCATTACAAACGATTTGTAATCACGATACGGTACAATTCCCAAATTTGGGGTTAGCGTTGTGAAAGCGTAATCGGCAATTTTGGGCTTTGCCTCCGAAACTTTCGACAGCAAGGTCGATTTGCCCGCATTTGGAAAACCTACCAAACCAACATCGGCAAGCACTTTAAGTTCAAGTATATAATAACCTTCAATAAACGGTTCGCCGGGTTGCGCATATTCGGGTGCCTGATGCGTAGCTGTTTTAAAGTTTGTATTGCCCAAGCCGCCTCTGCCGCCCTGAACCATCGTAATGGTTTGACCGGCTTCGGTTATTTCGAACAAAATAGCGTCGGTATCGGCATCCTTTGCTATGGTGCCCAAAGGTACATCAATAAAAACATCGTCGCCTGCTTTTCCGCTGCGTCCGGCACCTTTGCCCGATTCGCCATGCTCCGCAAACACATGCCTATGATATTTTAAATGCATTAGTGTCCAAAGCTGCGGGTTTCCGCGCAATATAATATTACCTCCGCGTCCGCCATCGCCGCCATCGGGGCCACCCATTGGTTCGAACTTGGCTCTGCGAAAATGCCGCGAGCCGGCACCGCCCTTACCCGAGCGGCAAAATATTTTTACGTAATCAACAAAATTTGAATGCGACATAGTATAATTTACGGTACTAAATTTTTTCTTCAATAACCGAGGTTATTCGGTTAAATATTTGTTCTACAGAACCGACTCCATTTATTGCAATAAATTTATTGCATTTTTTATAGTATTCAGCTACCGGCTCGGTGTAGCATTTATATATTTTCAAACGTTTTCTTATCAATTCTTCGGTTTGATCTTCGTATCTTCCCAGTTTTATGCCTCTTTCCTGCATTCTTTCAACAAGCTTATCATCAGGTACATCGAGTGCCAACATGCAATTAATTTCGCTGTTTAATGTTTCTTGCATCAATATATCCAACGCTTCTGCTTGTGCTTTAGTTCGCGGAAAACCATCGAAAATAATTCCGTTTTCGTGTTTAAATTCAATAAGTTTTTTCTTAACAATTCTAAGAATTAGCTCATCGGGCACATACTCGGCTCTATCTAAAAAAACTTTAGCTTCTTTCCCAATGGCTGAATTGGCAGCCATTTCGTCGCGCAACGATTCTCCGGTTGAAAAATGAACTAAGTTATATTTGGCAAATAAATTATTTGATTGAGTGCCTTTTCCCGCACCCGGCGGACCAAACAAAAGCAAATTAAGCATGCCAAATTAGGTTTTTAGTTAATATATTGGTATTTGCTATTTTAAAAGTTAATTTATTGCTAACTAATGTTTTATTGAATAAATTTTGCTATTTAACCAAGCTGTAAATATCGCGTAAGTTTCGACCAAAACCATCGTAATCGAGCCCGTAACCAACAATAAAATCGTTCGGAATTTCGATACAAACATAGTCGGGAGGAATGCTGCCTTTAAATGCTGCCGGCTTATATAAGCAGGTTACCACTTTAATTTCGGCTACATTTTTTTCGCTGAGTATTTGGTGTATTTTTTCCAAGGTATGTCCGGTATCTACAATATCTTCAACTACCAACACCGTTTTTCCGGTAAGGTCTTCGCTAATGCCAAGCAGTTCGGTTACTCTTTCGGTGGATTGAGTTCCTTGATACGATGCCAGTTTAGTAAACGATATTTGTGCAGGAAAAGTAATGCATTTCAATAAATCGGATGCAAACATAAACGAACCATTCAGTATGGCTAAAAATATTACATCTTTTCCCGATTCTATAGCGTTTATTTGGTTGGCTGTTTGTTTAATAGCTTCTAAAATTACCTTTTCAGGAATCGATAAGGCAAACTCCTTATCCAAAACTTTTACTGTAGTCATTATCGTAAAATTTTTTTGCAAAAGTACAATTTTCTTTTTAATGAGCCATTATTTTTTTTGAATTGAAATGGAGGTTGTTAACCTAAATAATTTATAAAACCACATAGCAACAAAGAAAACATAACGTTCTATAAATATGTTTGTTTAACACTGCTGTCCGATAAAAAAATCAGAGTGGTAAGAAATAAATCTTCCTTCTCTTTTTTTAGTAGTTTTGATGCGCAAACGAAAACTTTTGTTTTTATTTTTTTTCGATAAGCCACCAATATTCTGCTGTTTTTTCCACTAGCCGGTCTGACCGAGGCAACGACCGATATCAAAAATTAAATTATGCCCTTTCGAAAGTAAGTTATTGATATTAAAACCCGACGGATTTCGAAAATCCGTCGGGTCGCTAATATTAGAGTCTGTAAATTAGAATTTCAGCGTTATTCCGCCCAAAAAATTAATTCCGGCTTGCGGGAAATAGCCGTCCATAGCAAATCGCTCGCCGCCAAGCATATAACTGTAAATCCATGCGTTGGTTTCGTATTCGTGGTTAAGCAGGTTATTTATTTTCAAGCTGAAATCAATAGCCTTAATTCCTTTCAAACCAAGCGAATAATTAATTTGCAAGTCGTTTACAAAATAGGCAGCTATACTTCGCTCATTGTTCGAAGTATTGTCGATGTATTGCTTACCTACATATTTGCCCAGCCAATCGATAGTTAGGTTTTTAACCGGCTCATAACTTAAGCTAAAATTCGAAATTACTGCCGGCGAAAAGGCGATATCGGTAGTTCCCAAAAGGTTTTCATCTTGCAGACCGGTATCCCAATTGTCGATAAATTCGGTAAACTCGATTATTTTATTTTGGCTAAGCGTAAGGTTTGCGGCTGCAGAAAATTCTTCGCTTACTTGCCAAGCGCCGGAAAGCTCAATGCCTGCACGGTAACTGTTTTCTACATTCATGCGTATAGCCGAACCTACATTATTTATTTTGCCGGTAAGCACCAATTGGTTTTTATATTTCATAAAATAGCCATTAGCCTCGAATCGCAACTTATTCAAATTCAGTTTATAGCCCGCTTCAAAATCGTGCATGGTTTCGTTTTGCGGCTTATAATTTTCGTCGGCATCGCGGTATTCGTTGCGACTAGGTTCGCGGTTTGCTTTTGCATACGACCAATACACGTGGTTTTGTTCATTAAGCGTTACGTAAACTCCTGCTTTTGGATTGAAAAAATTGAAATCGTGCGCTTGG